>Ga0209697_10005593_pt1 | contig 15583 bp, 17 predicted proteins | sample AliMusrvi5mmetaG_FD_184115 | JGI IMG/M metagenome (GOLD analysis project Ga0209697, IMG submission 184115) | Freshwater lake bacterial and archeal communities from Alinen Mustajarvi, Finland, to study Microbial Dark Matter (Phase II) - Alinen... | ecosystem: Environmental > Aquatic > Freshwater...
GTCTGATTCCGCCCATCACTAACGAGCAGGAGGCCCTCGCTCACGTCCAACCCATCGTTCATCGTATTCATAGTATGCAGTCGCTTTCTGCCAGCGGTGACATAGTGATCTCGGATGCGGGCGTCACCGATTGGGCCGTCCCGCAGCCGGCAGATCCGGTGGAAGCAGTGCGGACGAATCTGTGCGATAGTGATCCGCTGGTCCGCATGCAGGCTGCCGGTATCCTCGGTGAGATTGGTAACTTGGACGATATCGGGATCCTGGCAGACCTGCTTTCTTTGCCGACTTGCCCTGACGAGCATCCACGGGAACGAAGGTTGCTCGTTCACGCCATGGAACGACTCTCAGGAACGACCAGAGAACAGTTCGCCCTGAGCAGCGTGCTGCTTATGCAAGAGGATCATAAGAGCCGCGGATCTCGCGGTTCTGACGCAATGCGTGGCAAGAAACGGCGTGCAGAATATTACTTCTACCAGCTGCTCATCATCCTTTCTGCGGTATTGTTCATCTTCGGCTGCATCATGCTGATACTTACCTGGATGGACCTATAGGAAGGCAACGCTCGCCTACCTAAACCGACCTGATCTCCAAACGTCCACCACCAACCCCTTCCTCTTGTCGCCCTTCGCCTCCGGCAGCCGCTGGTGCCGGATGCTGGGTTGCGTGGGAGCAGGAGGAGGACGCGGTTATTTGGCTTGCCACAAAAGCCCGTGAAAGCCGCAGGAAGCCGTTTGCAGGTGTTCAGAACCCAACGTGGTGGAGGTGGATATGGCAGTTTGGTAATGCCCGTTGGAGTTTCTGTACGCCAGCCTCAGTGGCCCTGGTGAGATTCAAGTCCAGACTTTCGAGTTGGATCAATCCCTTGAGATGTTCCAAGCCAGCATCCGTAATCTGGGTTTGGCCGAGGTCCAAGTCTTGTAGGTGGCTCAATCGTCCGAGGCGTTCCAGTCCGGCGTCCGTAATCTTTGTGAGGCCAAGGGCTAGCCACCGAAGTTGGGATAGACTTGTGAGGTGTGCCAGCCCGGCGTCCGTAATCTCACCCTTACCGCCAAATTCTGCGGAAACTGCCGAGTCGCTGAGATCCAAAAGTCGGATTCGGGCTAAACCAGCCAAATGCTCTAGGCCAGCGTCGGTGATCTTTATTTGAGCCACACGCAATTCTTGTAGTTGGGTCAGCCCCTTGAGGTGCTTTAACCCAGCGTCCGTGATGTTCGTGCGGTCAAGGCTCAATCGTCGGAGGCGGGTCAATCCTTTGAGATGTTCCAAACCAGCATCCGTGACCTGCGTGGCTTCGAGGTCCAAGCTCTGGAGTTGCGTCAAATTGTCTAGGCATTTCAAGTCAGAATCCGTGACCGAAGCGTCGAAGCCATTTGGATCGCAGAGGTCGGCTCGTGAAACCTCCCTAAAGAAATCACTCCCAAGCAGAGTTTGTAGCCATATCGGCACTTGTGGCTGTGCGTTTATCAAGGGCTCCCCAAATGGATCGAGCATGGGCTCGCCGGATGGGTCGCACTGATACTCATAATACACCCGTCCGCCCAACTTCCCGATCTCATCCACCGTTGCATCCTGTTCCCTCGTCTTCTTCATCTCTACCGCCAACCAACTGAATGGCAAAGCGACGGCCACCGTCAGCACCAGCAGTGACCGAATCGAGAACTGGAACCGCCACCGGAAAACCAAGGCAACGACAAACCAAAGCAGCATGACAATCATCACCACGCCGACCACCCCCACACCAACGAGCACCGTCCAGCCCTTCTTCTCGTTGAACCAGAACCACGTATACCGCTCCGACAGCCAGAGCAGCCCCTCCACGACCAGCAAGCCGTAGATCAGCCAGGCGGGCGTGGGATAGAAGGAGCGGCGGGTGGTGGAAGGGGCGGTCATGTCAGTGGATTATTTTGCAGTTCGGCAATGCCTGTTGGAGGTCTTTCACTCCGGCGTCGGTAACCTCGTTGTGCCCCAAATCCAGCAATCGAAGTTTCGCCAAGCCTTTGAGGTACTCCAGACCCGCATCGGTCACCTTCGTGCCGTGCAGATCCAACGTCTGGAGGCTAGCGAACCCACGGAGATGCTCCAGACCTGCATCGATCACCTCAGTGGTCCCCAGATTAAGCGACTGGAGCTTGGTCAACCCTTTTATGTGCTTTAACCCCGCCCCTGTCATGCGGATATGCAGCTCCAGCGACTGGAGATTTATCAGTCCTTGGAGGTGCTCCAAGCCCGCATCAGTCACATTAGTACCCCCCAGTTCCAGCGACTGGAGCTTAGTCAACCCTTTGAGGTGCTCCAAGCCAGAATCAGTCAGGTTCGTATTATAGAGCCACAGCCATTTAAGTTCTGTCAGCCCTTTGAGGTGTGACAGCCCCGCGTCGGTTAGCTTGATTTGCCCAAGGTTCAGTTCTTGAAGATTCGTCAACTCTTTAAGGTGCTCCAAGCCAGAACCGGTCACCTTTGTCCATCCAAGGCCCAGTGATTGGAGTGCGGTCAACCCTTTGAGGTGTTCCAACCCGGTATCGGTCACATTGGTGGACATCAGGTTCAACCATTTGAGCTTGTTCAACCCTTCGATGTGTTGTAACCCGGCGTCGGTGATTTTCGTGTGCCACAGACCCAGTGTTTGAAGTTCGGTCATCCCTTTGAGATGCTCTAACCCAGCGTCTGTCACATTGGTCAAATCTAGGATTAGCGATTGGAGCGTGGTTAACCCTTTGAGGCGTTCCAGCCCTGCATCGGACACATAGGTCGAAAGCAAGTTCAGCGATTGGAGCTTGGTCAACCCTTTGAGGTGCATCAAGCCAGCATCGGTCAGGTTCGTATAAGAAAGGTCCAGTGACTTTAGGTTGGTCAACCCCTTGAGGTGCTCCAAGCCAGCATCGGTCAACTCGATTCGAGTCATGCCAGCCAGTTTGGTTCCTCCAAGGTCCAGCGATTGCAGGTTGGCCAACCTTGTGAGATGCTTCAGGCCAGCAACCGCCGGCCTGATGGCATTCAGAGTCACGCCAATCACTGGCGTGCCTGGACTCTTCTCATCGACGACGACCCAGCCACCCAGCTTCTCGATCTCGGCAATCGCCTTGGCTTCTTCCGCCTTTGGTTCTGCCGCCCAGCACAGAACTGGGGCAAGCGACAAACCCAGTATCAGCAGTGGGAGCATGATTCTGTTCATGGGATCGCCTTTATAGAACACAGATTCGCAGAAGCCGCCCGTGGGCCTCTGCACCTCTGCTTCGACCAACGGCTTCTACGATCATCTTCGCCGCCAGCTTGGGCGCCGTCAACTGGCTATGCCTCTATGCCTCTAGGCATCTGCCAGCAGCCGTCTTCATCCTCGCCTCTACCGCTATGGCCGCCTCTGTTCTTCATGGTCAAGCAGGCATGGCAACCTCTGAATCGACATGCACTTTCGTTAAGGTCAAGGATGCTGTGAACATGAGCACCAGCCACAACCGCTAGTATGGATAACTACGGATAACTACGGATAGATACATGAGTCACTTAGGATTCTTCGCCATCCATCCCCTTAAGCTGAATGCCGAGGTGAACAGCGTTGCAGAAAATGCTATCTTGTATGGTATAATATGGATAACTACGGAAAACTATGAATTGTTCAGGTATTTCGTACCAGCTACCCAGCATGCGTGTCCGCCCGGGTGGCTGCTAGCATTGCTTTCAGTTGCCTTTTCCGCGAGGATTCTCGCTGTCGTTCCGTCTGGTAGCTTTTTTCCAAAGCTGAACTGGTTCGTGAACCTGCACAATTTGCAGTTTACTGTGGCAGTTTCTCGCTAACTGGCAATCAATATGCGGGCTTGCCGCTCGTTTTCAGCCAGCTTTTCAGGCCCAGACCCCGGCACCCGGTCTGATCCGCGACCAAAGCGTACTGTATTTGAAGGCCAGTTTTCGGCGAGGCTGTTGTCGAGGATAAGTGTAGGCTGGGGCCTAGCGGAGGTTGCGGACGTGAGATGCAGTTTAGGCTGAAGATGCTTGTGAAGATGGTGACGAAGAGCAATCCGCAGCAATCCGCTTGCCTTTCTGGCTGGTCGCCCTACAATGCGAGTATCATAATACCCATCGCCAGTTCGTTGAAATCCAGGATATTCATGTACTTGCGGAGAAAGCGAGCCTCCGATCTTTGCCCGCTGGTTTTCTTTTGAGGAGATGGTCATGTTTCGATTCAGAGCGTTCGTGGCTGCAATTGCCGTGGTTGGACTGTTTATCGGAAGCTGGGCCTTCGCCAAGCCTGGGCCAACCGATCCGCAGGTATGTGCGTGCCACAACCATCATTCGGCTGCCGTTTGTGAAAGCGGCGATCTTGCAGCACAACAGCGGATGGTCGCGTGCTCATCATGTAACGGATCCGGCAACGGCCCATTCAATTGTTTTCAGTGTAAAGGCACTGGACGGAGCGGCTCCTTCCAATGCTCGTTCTGCAATGGTCGAGGGTGGCAGAAGTGCTCTAGCTGCAACGGCAGCGGTCAGAAAAAGTAGGCCACATGCTGACGGCGTTGTTCATGCCAATAGCTAAACGACAGCACAAGATTAAGCCGCTCCACAAGGGAGCGGCTGTTTTCCTTCTCAGTTACCCTGAATCTTGTTCTTGACATGAAGATGTGAATTGACGGTCCGATTCCACTGAGAGCCTCTCGGTTATCACGGGGTTATCGGGCAAGGATCGGGGCGTCGTTGCTGCTGGTGTTCCTCATCCTAGCGACCTATTACTTCCACAACTTCTGGGCCATTACCGAGGCAAAAGCCCAGCAGGAGCAGATGATTCAGTTCATGAAGAATCTGTCGATGATGGGGGCAATCCTATTCATCATCGCCAACGGCCCTGGCCCCATGAGCATTGTCTGGGTGAAGCAGAAGTAACCGATAAGAAGTTCGGTTCAGGACTTTCTACACCTTCCTCGGCCTTGCCCTTTCATCGTCAATGCTCATCGGCGGCGTACCAAAAATTACGAACTCCAGTTCCTCTCCCTCCGAGGCTTCCAACGAATGCATAACGCCTGCCGGGATCACCGCCACGCTACCGGGCCGCAGGGGATACGTTTCCTGGCCGAGGATGATCGTGCCCGTGCCCGCCAGGACGTAATACACCTCGTCATAGCCTTGGTGCAGGTGCGGAGTGCCCTTCGTGATCTTGACGACATGCACGTTGGCGATACCACCGTCGCCGCCCGTCACGATCCTTTGAACGTGACCGAATGGGCAATCGAGAGACTGGGTTTCACGATGGCGAACGAGGGGCTTCTTTTCGTACATGGTCTTTTCCTATTTCTTCCTCTTCCGATCCTCACCCGCCAATTCAATTGCATCCAAATACGGATCGCATGACCGGCATTCCATTACATGATCTGCCGCCTTATCCAAATCCCAGCCGAGAATCCAGTGCAGGTATGCAATGACGATGCTGGGGGAGCGGTTGATGCCCATGTTGCAGTGGACGTAGGCGGTGTGACCGGCTTCAAGCAATTCGTCCAGAACTTCGACGCATCTGGGTAATTTACGCTGAAGGTCGTCGTGTTCGTAATCCATTATTGGAACCCGTCGAACTTCAACGCCAACTTCACGGTAGTAGGATTCCAAGCGAGACCAATTGACGCCGCAGTAGACCATGTCCTCGTCGGTCTGGGCATTCAGCACCGCTGTAATGCCATCCCGGCATAATCTGTCGATGTCCTCGGGGCTTTCTGGGTAGGAACCAACGAACAGATTGGGGAGGATTTGGTTAACGTCCATTTGAATAATCCTAGACCTTCTCCAGCACTAACGCCCGGCACCTGTATTTCCTGGAAGGACAAACTGGCTCAAGCCTGTGAGTGGCTCAGTACCGCCTCACGTAACTTCTCCGCCAATTCCTCGGCAGCATGGAGCAAGGCGGTATCTTGTTCAAGAGTCTTGACCCCTACCGAGGCCACGGTCGCTTCGGGGCCATAGAGCATCTTGATGCCGCTAAACGAGCAGTCGTCGCCATAGCCGCATCGGATGCAGGGAGCGTTTCCCTGGATCACCATAGTCCCCAGGTTTGTCATGCCTTCCTCCATCATCCAGAAGCCGATCTGCGAGGTTGCCGTTTCGGCAGCAGGAGGCATGCCTTGAACTCCAGGCGGGCAGGCCGTGGTAATCACCGCCACTCCGAACTTGTTGGCATTGCCGCCGATGCGATGCCGGTAGCAGTACATACGCTCCATGAAGGCTTTAGAGCGTGCATCCAGACTGCTGTAGGGTGTATATCCGCCCAGCACGATGGCCGAGGCACCGTGGAAGAGTTCTGCCAGTGCCCGACCGTCATCATGGACAATACACTGGTTCGTGTCTACACATCCCAAGCACGCCCGGCACGGTGCGAGATCGAGGTCGCTCAGCTTGACGAACTGGCTGCTCAGCCCGGTCAACTCCAGAATCCGTTTGACGGCCCGATCCGTGTTGCTGTTTGGTATCGGACTTCCACTGATGCCGACGATCTGAACGCTCATGACGATTCTCTCCAAGAATGTTCCTTTTGGTCCGGTTCCTATTATAGGTGAATTCCTTTGACAAATCAGCGATGAGGGCATGTTTCATGCGTTCATATTTCACACCTTTTCCAACACCACCGCTCGGCATCCACGAACCCAAGGCGTCTCGACCGGTCGAAGTCCGACTTCTTCGGCGGTCGCCACTTCCTGGGCAAAAACCTTGCCGGGAACATGAATCTTGGGTTCGGCCACCAGCAACTTCCCGCCCGGCTTGAGGCAGGCGTGGATCTCGCTAAACAACCGCCGCTGATCCGGCACCTCATGGATCATCATAAAGGCCAGAGCGAAGTCGGCCTGGGCATCGACGCCAAGGCGATTAAGTTCGCATTTATGAAGTCGTATTCGATTTGCGACACCGGACATCATTGCTCGCCGCCGTAGCACATCGAGCATCTCTTGTTGAGGATCAACCGCAATTACGAGGCCGCTGTCACCAACCAGCTTCGCCATAGCAATCGAGCAGAAGCCCATCCCACAGCCCACGTCAATGACGGTCATACCCGGCTTGACGTAGGGACCGACAATCTTCAGCGGGTTGTGAAACAGACGACGAATCGGATTATCGATAAAGTATCCGCCCCACCAAGGGCATACGTGCGGCATCGCAGACCTCGTTTCACGGTTCCAAGTACGAGTCGAACACCCGGACTTTCTTCCAGTTGTCCTTGTTCTCCTCAATGAACTTCATGTGCCGCTCGGCCTTTGAATACTCGTTGTGAGCCGCTTTGCTCTTGAACACCAGGTGCAGGGCTACGTCGAAGTCTCGATCATTCACGTCCCGCTTCATTTCATCGGCCAGCGGCCCCACTGCGAACCAGACGGTGCCAGGATGATCCGTGAGGTACTTCTTGCAGGCGATGATCAGTTCTTCCTTGGCCTGGGGTGAATTGTCTTTGAGCGAGAAATACACGTCGTGGCCCAGCATCGGTTGGCTTGGCTCTGCGGCGGCAGCAGATTGAAGGTTGTCGATGGTCGGCATTTCGTAGGTTCCTGGCTGAGATAAATTGCAAATCCTCACTTTAACGACTTCCCGCCAGGGTTTCAAGGTTTGGCAGATCAGGTTTGGCAGATCAATCCTCTACCCCGCCGTCACCACGCTCAAATGCACTGGCGATTCGTGGAAGGTCAGGGAAACGACGGTATTTTGGATAATTTGCGGAAAAAAAGCCAGAAAACCCGGCGAAATACGAAATTTGAACGAATATTTGCGGCTTTTCTATTGCTATTTGTAAAAGGGCTGGTCATACTGGCCGTTGCAACTTCGGCGACCGTTATGTCGCCTTCAACCCACTCAGCGGGGCAGCGTCTCGTTCTCGACCGCTCAAGACGGAATCGTTCTGTCCTTGAAGCCGTCGAGTCAGATTCGTTAAGCAACCGTTCCGTTTTTGAAGCCGCCCATAGCGGACTCTTCATCGACCGGGAAGCCTCGTTTCTTTCTTGAATACGCTCTCCTTCTCGGGCTTTGAGCTTTCGTTGTGATGGAGTGGGATCAGCCACTGAAACACCCCATTTAGTTTTTTCTGATTTCAAAGAGGACAACAAATGAATCGCTCGTGTTCCTTCTCCCTAGTCTCTTCTCATGTAATCTCAGTCTTTGCGGAGGGCATGTCTAGGCTGACGGGGCTTCTCCGTACGCAAGTCGTCAGTTACTGCTTGGCAGCCAGCATCGTGGCAGGAATATTTCTGGTCGATGTTTGTGTAGCGTATCAACCGACTCAGTATGAAACGTATTGGTTTGCTCCATCGGGCGACTGGTTTAGTGCGGGAGGTTGGAGTTATGGCGTGCCGACATCCCGCATTTATGCGGAAATAATCAATGGCAAGACCATATCGATCACGCAACCTGGGGCGGTGTGTGCGGAGCTTTACGTTGGCTATGCAACGGATGGATCAGTCCAAATGACTGGTGGCGGACTCACGGCACATTATGAGTACCTTGCATACGTGCCGTCCAATTACACCACCAGTAATTTTCAACCTGCCGGGAACTTCATACAGTCCGGCGGCAGCAATGTTGCGAGCAGCCTCTATCTTGGATTTTCTATTCTTAGCAGTGGAACATACCAGTTGAATGGCGGGACACTGACGGTCAATCAGATTCTCAACGGTGCGGGAACCGGCGTATTCAATTTCAATGGTGGGCTGCTCCAAGCAAGCATTGGCACTAACGCCACGTTACTTAGCGGATTAACTAATGCCTACGTCCAGAGTGGCGGGGCCAACATCGACACCAACGGACAGAACATTACGATTAGCCAGCCTCTTCTGGACGGGGGCGGCGGTGGCAGCCTGATCAAATATGGCATGGGGACTTTGCTTCTGACTGGATCTAACACGTACACTGGTGGCACAACCGTCAATCAAGGCACGTTGCAAGGCAATACGACCAGCTTGCAAGGCAACATTATCACCAACGCCACTGTAGTCTTTCAACAGGATTCTCCAGGCACCTACTGCGGTTCAATGAGCGGCAGCGGTTCGCTCACCAAGATGGGTGCAGATCAGCTCGCTTTGACGGGCAATAATTCCTACACGGGCGACACGATCATCAGCAGCGGCATACTGGAAGTTGATGCGTCCCTACCAACTGCGGTAGGTAGAGTCCGAATTGCTTCTGGTGCAACGCTTGTAGCCAACGCATCCTTGCCACGAACTATTGCTGGAGCGGCATCTGATAGTGCCATCGTGGCAACGGCAGGCAACATAACGCTCGGTGATTCCACCGTCCTCAATGGTTTCACTCATGCTGGCTCATTAACTATCGGCTCCAACGCAGTCACCCTCAACTCCAGGGGCTTTGCCAATCTCGGCTCCCTAACTCAGATCAGCGGCGGGACACTCTCTGCCCCCAACGGCATTTCGCTTGGAGTCGGATGCAACATTTCTGGCTCAGGAGTCATCAATGCCAAGATTTCTGCTGGCTATGGTTCAATCATCGAAGCTACTGGCAATCTCACGCTAGGCAATTCAGCATCTCCAGTAGGCTTCACCAGCAACGGCGAACTTTACACGAATGCCAACACCGTGGTCATCAACGATGCGAATGAGGTCGTTCTCGGTTCGATGACGACGATAGGCAACGGCACCAGTGGTGGAACGCTGACTGCTGGAACTGCCAACCCAACCGACACGCAAGCTCACTTTCTATTGGAGGACGGTAAAAATCTCGAAGGACGTGGCACCGTGAACGGCAACTTTAAGAACCAGGGGCATTTCAAAGGCGATGGACCCGGACACGGTCAGCAGCTAGTCTTTTCCAGCCCGTGGAAGGTTTCAGGACAAGGCACTTTCGAGAATATGTTGGTTGAAGGCACCTTTTCACCTGGAAATAGCCCAGCCATTGTTGAGAGTAAGAACCTAGCATTCAGCGGGACGGTACAGATCGAACTGGGCGGCAAAACTCCAGGTATTGGCAGCGGTCACTACGACCAAATCAACGATCTTGCGTCCGTGATGCTCTCTGGTTCACCCGTTTTGTCGATTCTGCCCTGGGAGGAATTCGTTCCACAATTTGGCGACACGTTCGACATCATGACTTGGGACAGCGGGCTATCTGGCACATTCGCCACCGTCGAGGTCGATCCGTGGTTCACGGCTCACGGGATTCGATTTAATTCAGCCTACAACAACGTGGACGGGGTAGGCAGTCTTTCATTAACGGCAGTGCCAGAGCCTGGAACTTTGGGGTTGCTGGGTGTTGGTATGATCGGGCTGATGGGGTGGGGGTGGCGGAGACGGGGTCAAACTCCAACTGAACCTGAAGATGCACAATCGTTACGATTCATAGTGATTGCAAGAAAGGGCTTTAGGATGAAAAGGTTGATCGTACTAATTTTCGTTTTACTTTTTGTGTTGGCACCCCAAAACGCCTGGAGCCAAGATCAATACACCTTGACGGACCTAGGCACACTCGGCGGGACCTTCAGCGAGGCTACGGCCATCAATAACGCGGGACAGATCGTAGGAGGCTCTTATGTCGCCGGGAGTACGAACATGCATGCCTTCCTCTCAGAGAATGGAGTAATGCGAGATATCGGTAACCTCGGCAGCAGCGATTACGCAGAAGCGTACGGCATCAGTGAGAACGGCTTGGTTGGCGGATCATCGAACAACGGACACGGCCAACAGACTTTCCTCTACAACGGTACAACAATGTGGTCGTTCGGCACTTTCGGCGGACCTGGCGGAGGAGTCAGTAATGTTGGTCGTAACGGTTTTGCCGTAGGGTGGTCAAACCTTGCGACAAGCGGAGCACCGGTCCATGCTTTCGTTTACGACGGTTCGACGATGAAAGATCTGGGCACACTGGGCGGAGAAGGCAGCCTCGCCGACGGCGTTAACGCCAGCGGGTTGGCTGTAGGCTTTTCAGGTCTTTCCAACGGAACTCAGCATGCGTTTCTTTACAACGGTTCAACAATGAAAGACTTGGGTACGCTGGGCGGGATGAATAGTTACGCCGCAGATATTAACGACGATGGACTAATCTCTGGCTGGGCCGATGTTCCCGATGGTGCATCCCATGCGGCTACTTACTACGGAGGCCAGTGGCACGACCTAGGAACACTCGGAGGCACGGAATCCGGAGGCTGTAGAATCAATGCCTTGGGGCAGTTGGTGGGTTGGGCGGACACTGCTTCAGGTGCATCGCACGCCTTCCTCTACAGCAACGGAGCCATGACGGACCTGAATAATTTGATTCCCTCAGGTTCGGACTGGATCCTTACGGGTGCCATTGACATCAACGACAACAGGCAAATCGTGGGCACGGGAATCAGTCCCAGCGGGCAAACCCATGCCTTCCTTCTTAACCCAGTCCCTGAACCCTCGACGCTCGCTCTGCTCAGCGTCGGGTGCTTGGGACTGATGGGCTGGGCGTGGCGGAGGCGGAAAGTGGGATGCTAACCGAACCTGCACCTTGCCTATCGTGATGCTGCGATGCCAGCGGATCGGCTTATGTCCCCAGTCTCGATATACGTCGGCACGATGCACCCGGAGTCGTCTGAGTGGGATGCATCGCATCACGACACCCCTGCCGCTAGCCGACGTCTCTCGGAGTATAATCTGGCGTTCTGTCGTCCGCAAGCATAGCGATCAGCCGATGAGAATATCACGTATTCTGGCAGGCAAATGGCTGCCCATGCGTTATCGCGGCTGTACATTTTGATTATGAGATGAATATCTCTCCTGCCGATGCGATTCCGATTGCCAAACGGATCCCGCTACTGGCATGTTGGTGCGTCCAAGGAAGGGCAGGTGGCCGATTCGCAAGGTAAGGCTTGGTGGGAGTGCTTGAGGTTGAAGGGCAACGAGAAGCCCATTGCCAGGACAGTAGCCCGTATCGGAGAACTGGGTATAATCTGGCGTATGCGGGGAATTGAAAAGACAACGAAACAGGTAGGGTCCAATTCCGTGGCTAAAAAGAGAACGGCAGAACAGGTGCCAGAATGAAACAGAAACAGCAACACCCGAAGCAGCCCAGTTCACTCAGTCGTCAGTCTTCATGGGAACAGCGGTTCAAAGAACTGAAAGCGTTTAAGAAAAAATACGGCCATTGCAATGTGTCGAGCGATTATCCACCAAACCCTGCACTGGGCAAATGGGTGTCCAACCTGCGGCAACGGAAGAAACATGGCAAACTTGCAGACGACAGAATCCTCACGCTCGATGCTCTCGGGTTTTGTTGGGATAGGCAGACGACATGGAAGCAATGCATCCACGATCTGAAAGCGTTCAAGAAAGAACATGGTCACTGCGATGTTCCAAATCGGTATCCGCCAAATCCCTTTTTGGGTCGGTGGATAAGAACCGTCCGCCATGCGAAAAAGCAAGGCACTCTTGCAAAGGATAAATTCCTCATCCTTGACACTCTCGGCTTATGTTGGGTGATAAAACCGCATGGCATCCAGGTTCCCTGGAAACAACGCATCCACGATCTGAAAGCATTTAAGAAAATACACCGCCACTGCAATGTTCCTTACGAATACCAGCCAAACCCTGCACTCGGTTGTTGGGTGTCCAACTTGCGGAAACGCAAGAAGCGTGGCGAACTTGCTGAGGACATAATCCTCGTGCTTGATGGTCTCGGCTTCTGTTGGGTGCGGAAAGCGACATGGAGGCAACGCATCCATGATCTTAAAGCGTTCAAGAAGAAACATGGTCACTGCATGGTGCCATTTCGGTATCCGCCAAATCCCTTTTTGGGTCGGTGGGTAAAGTTCGTCCGCAATGCGAAGAATCAGGGAATACTTACAGAGGACAAAGTCCTCAGTCTCGATGCTCTTGGCTTTTCATGGGTGGTAAAACCGCATGGCATCCCGGTTCCCTGGAAACAACGCATCAACTATCTAAAAGCGTTCAAGAAGGAGTACGGCCACTGCAATGTTCCTCGTAGATACCAGCCAAACCTCGCACTGGGCAAATGGGTGTCCAACCTAAGGCAACGGAAAAAGCGAGGCAAACTTACTGAGGACAAAATCCTCAATCTCGATGCTCTCGGGTTTTGTTGGTCGAGGCTAGGGATGGGAGACCCTAACTCCTAAAACGCGGCGTTCACGTTGACGGAGCGGCCTGGCGACCGCGAATCTCGTCAAGTAGTCCCTTGATCTGTCGCCCGGTCCGCAATGAAGTACAGGTGCTTTGGCCGCCCTCGCCCTCGCCACTGCGTCTGCTCGTTTGTGCATTTTCGGGTAACGGTTTGTTTATGCATCAAACGATTCAGCCGTCCACGGATAGCCGTCTGGGTAACGTGAAAATGGGCAACTATCTCGGGTATGGAGTGGCCCTGGTGATCCGCAAGAATACGGAGGATGTCATCGTCGCACATGGGCTGTCGGACAGGCGGCTTGGTTGCGGTCTTTTTGGATATGCTTCCCATGATTTCGCTTTTTGTTGAACAGCGTGAGCGGGTCAGTTCGCCTTGTGTAGCCAGCATGTCTTCCCGGTGGCCTCATTCTATCATTTCCGTACGTCTGCGGAGAGTTGGGGGTGGTGCGGCTTTGGCAGGCTTTGCGGCACCTCTGCCGCTAATGAGTGGAGTATAATTCGGCGTTCTGCCGCTCACAAGCAATGCCTTCAAAGACGCACCACGATCGACTACAATGGCTATGCCAGCTTTGCCCAAGTGGGCTTTGCACTACGAAAGCACGGAACCCTGCCATGATCGATCAGGACAAAAGCAAGCAGCAACTCATCGAAGAACTGGCGGAAATGCGGCGGCGGGTTGCGGTGATGGAATCGGCAGAAGGCGAACGGCAGCGTACTGAAGAACGCTACCGCCTCCTCACCGAGGCGATTCCGCAAATGCTTTGGCGGGCCGGCCCTGACAGACAGACTATCGAATGCAACCCACGTTGGTACGAGTACACTGGCCAGACTCCTGAAGAGGCCCAAGGTTTTGGCTGGATGACCGCTCTGCACCCTGATGACGTGACGCAGGTCACCGAGCGTGTGCGAGAGGCCCTGACTGCTGGCCAACCATATCAGGCTGAATATCGGGTCCGACGGGCATCGGATGGCAGTTACCGTTGGCATCTATCACGGGCACTCCCCGTAAAGGACAAGGGCGGCAAGATCACCGGTTGGTTTGGTAGCGTTACCGACATCGATGACCAGAAACAGGCCGAAGAAGCTCTGCGTGCGTCCGAAGTCAAGTATCGCCGTTTGCACCAGAGCATGATGGATGCCTTCGTGAGCGTTGCCATGGATGGCCGCATTCTGGAATACAACGAAGCCTATCGCATGATGCTCGGGTACGAACCGGAGGAACTTTTCAAACTTTGCTACCAGGAGTTAACTCCGGAGAAATGGCACTCTTACGAGGCCGAGATCGTTCAGAAGCAGATTTTGCCACGGGGGGATTCCGCAGTCTACGAAAAGGAATATCGCCGTAAAGATGGCACAGTATTCCCTGTCGAACTACGGACATCCCTAATCAAAGACGTCTCCGGCCAACCAACTGTCATGTGGGGCATCGTTCGGGACATCACGGAGCGAAAACAGGCCGAGAAGGCGTTGCAAAAGGCCCACGACGAACTAGAGCAGCGGGTAAAGGAACGCACCGTCGAACTGGCGAAAACGAACGAGAACCTCGACATCTTCCGCAAGTTTGCCGAAGACTCGGGCGAGGGCTTTGGGATGTCGGATTTGGATGGTCGCATTGTCTACGCAAATCCAATGCTATGCCGATTGTTCGGCGAAGAGAAGCCCGAAGATATCATCGGAAAGCACGTATCCAAGTACTATCCTGAAGAATATATGCGGTATCGAAAGAATGTGTTGATTCCTACCCTGCTGCGGGAAGTGCATTGGCACAGTGAACAGACGGTCTTACCACGCGGTGGGACACCGATTCAGACGTTACAAAGCACATTCCTGATTCGGGACGAGAAAGGGAATCCTTTTCGGATTGCGGTTGTGATAAGAGACATCACCGAACGCAAACGGGCCGACGAGGCTCTGCGGCTAAGCCGCGACGAACTTCAAGTGATCTATGACAGCATGATCGAGGGGCTTCTCATTACGGATATCGAAACGAAACGCTTTATACGAGTAAACTCTTCGCTGTGCCGGATGCTTGGATATTCGGAGGAAGAACTACTGGCGGCATCGATTAAGGATATCCACCCGACCGAAGAAGTGCCAAACGACTTGCAGAGATTTCAGGCAGCCGCAGAAGGTCGAGTTTCGATCAATGAGAATCGCCCGATTCTCAGGAAGGATGGCAGCGTCTTCTACGCGGATATCTCGGGGCATCCGGTTTTCTATAACGAGCGACCTTGTTTGCTCGCACTTTTTCGTGACGTCACGGAACGAAAGCGGGCCGAGGAGGCATTGCGGCAAAGCCACGAAGAACTTCGATCAATCTACAATGGCATGCCAGATGGCCTGCTGGCTGCTGACATTGAGACGAAGAAGTTCGTCCGGTGCAATGCCGCAATGGGGAGGATGCTTGGCTACACGAAAGACGAACTTCTGTCACTATCCGTCATGGATATCCACCCAATCGATGAGATGCCCATCGTGATGAAGACATTTCATGCCCTTGTCGAGGGTCGACAACAGAT
>Ga0209697_10005595_pt1 | contig 15581 bp, 9 predicted proteins | sample AliMusrvi5mmetaG_FD_184115 | JGI IMG/M metagenome (GOLD analysis project Ga0209697, IMG submission 184115) | Freshwater lake bacterial and archeal communities from Alinen Mustajarvi, Finland, to study Microbial Dark Matter (Phase II) - Alinen... | ecosystem: Environmental > Aquatic > Freshwater...
TCCTTCAAAGCAAGAGTATCTATAACTTCTCCCCTTGCTGAATTAATCAGCCATGCATTTTTTTTCATCATTCGGAACGAGTCCTTATTGATAAGATGCAGGGTTGAATCGATCCCTGATTTATTCAGAGGCACATGGAGCGTAATGATATCCGATGATTGGATAAGATGTTCAAGGCTGACAAACTTCCCGGGTCCTTCAATCCTCTCCCTTGGAGGATCATTCAAAAGGACTTTCATTCCTATTGAATGTGCAAACGCTTCAACAAGTTTGCCGACATAACCAACTCCGGCAATACCCAGCGTTTGATCCTGCAGGGCGATACCTGTTTTCGCTGCGATGGCAAAGAGGGCGCACGCGATGTATTGCTGTACAGATCTGGCATTGCACCCTGGCGCGTTGATCAAACGGATGGAGTGGTTGTCGCAATAAAGGGTGTCAATATGATCAAACCCGATGGTTGCAGTGCCAATAAATTTTACCGAAGAATCAGTCAGGAGTTTTTCATCACACTTTGTGAGGGTTCTTATAAGGAGTGCATCCGCACCTTTTATTGAATGATTTGTGATTTCATTACCTGGCAGGTAGACAACTTCTGCGAAGGGTTCGAGCACACCTCTTAAAAATGGAATCTTATCATCTGCCACGATTCTGATCATACGACCTTGCTTAAGCTATCTTCAGATACATTCAAATCACGGCTGATTGTCCCTTTTAATTATCATAACAATGGTGGGAATCCTGTTGATTTAGAGTCCGACTCCGCAACCCAGGCGAAAAACCGGGTTTGTATAAGGAGACATATAGGAATCATTCAGGTTAAAAAGAATCATCAGGTCAAGTGAAACACGACCACCCAAAGGCTGGCTGTACCCACCACCAACGAAAATGCTGTTGAATTCGATGATTTGTTTCCCGGGCCTGTACCAGTTTCCCTGCGGATCGACGATGGATCCGTCGGGAGGTTGTCCGCTTGAAACGTAGGGTCGTTGGTAGCTGAGGTATTCATATTCAACATGAGCAAAGATATTTCCCAGGGCATTATCGAAGATGCTTGAGAGATAGTACCTGGCAAAAATTCTTCCGCCATATACATTTGATTTAAAGTCGATGTACTGTTTGGTGTTCCAGTCGATGTAATAATTCTTTATTTGCAGGTATTCGTAACTGAATCCGGCACCGAGATAAAACTGGTCAACGACCCGGATTTTCACTTCAGGGGATAGAACAACGCCGGTAATAGATCCAAACTGGAATCCTACATTGCCTCCCAGGGATACCCGGTGCCAGAAATCATGAGTTTTTGGTTTGATTAATTCCTGTGAATTGCAATTCGAAGGAGCAGAAAGTATCAATGCAAAAAATAAAAACGAACTCAAAATAACATTTCTCATACGTTTAAAATTGGATTTAGAGCCAGAGACAAAGATACAAAAGAACCGAATATTTCATTCTGAAACATGAATTTGAAATGCAGATGTTAAAATCTTGAAAATATTTCGCATTGTAACTAACTGTTTTAAAACGCACTTGAAATAAATATCAAAATAATTAAAAAAATGTCATTGTAATTAGAAAACAATCTGTACTTTTGCACTCCTAAATCAAACGTTCTTAGAAAAAGCTGCAACACTACGAAGCCAAACCCTTGATAAAACAAGGCTTTTCAACTTGTGAATATTTTTTTTGAAAAGATTTTAAAAAAAACTTGCACAATAAAAAAAAGGTCGTAATTTTGCAGTCCGAATTTAAAAACAAAGTAACCTCAAGTTAGAGGGGAAGATAAAGTTCTTTGAAAGATTGAAGTAAGCTAGTAGCAAATATCCCAAAGGTTTTTTTTATTTCTTTTGGTTATAACACATCTTGAAAGAATCAAATTTTCATTTTTACTATGGAGAGTTTGATCCTGGCTCAGGATTAACGCTAGCGGCAGGCCTAATACATGCAAGTTGAACGGTAACATGTCCAGCAATGGATGATGACGAGTAGCGCACGGGTGCGTAACACGTATGCAACCTACCTTTGACTGGGGAATAGCCCCGAGAAATCGGGATTAATGCCCCATAAAATTACGGAAAGGCATCTTTTTGTAATTAAAGCTCCGGCGGTCTTAGATGGGCATGCGCGACATTAGCTAGTTGGTGAGGTAACGGCTCACCAAGGCTACGATGTCTAGGGGTTCTGAGAGGATTCACCCCCACACTGGTACTGAGACACGGACCAGACTCCTACGGGAGGCAGCAGTAAGGAATATTGGTCAATGGGCGCAAGCCTGAACCAGCCATGCCGCGTGCAGGAAGACGGCCCTATGGGTTGTAAACTGCTTTTGTACGGGAAAAAACCTCCGGTCGTGTACCGGAGCTGATGGTACCGTAAGAATAAGCATCGGCTAACTCCGTGCCAGCAGCCGCGGTAATACGGAGGATGCAAGCGTTATCCGGATTCATTGGGTTTAAAGGGTGCGCAGGCGGAACGATAAGTCAGTGGTGAAATCCTGCAGCTTAACTGCAGAACTGCCATTGATACTGCCGTTCTTGAGTATAGTTGAAGTGGGCGGAATGTGTCATGTAGCGGTGAAATGCTTAGATATGACACAGAACACCGATCGCGAAGGCAGCTCGCTAAGCTATAACTGACGCTCATGCACGAAAGCGTGGGGATCAAACAGGATTAGATACCCTGGTAGTCCACGCCGTAAACGATGATTACTCGATGTTGGCGATATACAGTCAGCGTCTAAGCGAAAGCATTAAGTAATCCACCTGGGGAGTACGTTCGCAAGGATGAAACTCAAAGGAATTGACGGGGGCCCGCACAAGCGGAGGAGCATGTGGTTTAATTCGATGATACGCGAGGAACCTTACCTGGGCTAGAACGCTGGATGACCGTCCGGGAAACCGGATTTCTCTTCGGAGCAACCAGCGAGGTGCTGCATGGTTGTCGTCAGCTCGTGCCGTGAGGTGTCGGGTTAAGTCCCATAACGAGCGCAACCCCTATCTTTAGTTGCCATCAGGTAATGCTGGGGACTCTAGAGAAACTGCCTACGCAAGTAGTGAGGAAGGTGGGGATGACGTCAAATCAGCACGGCCCTTACGTCCAGGGCTACACACGTGCTACAATGGCCGGTACAATGGGTCGCTACCTGGTGACAGGATGCTAATCTCTAAAACCGGTCTCAGTTCGGATCGAAGTCTGCAACTCGACTTCGTGAAGTTGGATTCGCTAGTAATCGTATATCAGCAATGATACGGTGAATACGTTCCCGGGCCTTGTACACACCGCCCGTCAAGCCATGGGAGCTGGGGGTACCTAAAGTGCGTGACCGCAAGGAGCGCCCTAGGGTAAAACCAGTGACTGGGGCTAAGTCGTAACAAGGTAGCCGTACCGGAAGGTGCGGCTGGAATACCTCCTTTCTAGAGAAGGTTATTCATTTCCTGGTTGCAAAACCAGGATGATATTTGCTACTCTCTTCTTACTTCTTCCCAAATCGAGCTCAGGCATGGTGCATAACCGAGCAAAGGATTAACGAAATCTGTACACTGTACATCGTACATTGTACATCGTAAATCATATAGTCCCGTAGCTCAGTTGGTTAGAGCACTACACTGATAATGTAGGGGTCGGCAGTTCAACTCTGCCCGGGACTACAGAATCGTTTTGGGGAATTAGCTCAGCTGGCCAGAGCACTAGCTTTGCAAGCTAGGGGTCAAGGGTTCGACTCCCTTATTCTCCACCATGGGATGGAAGCAGAATGTTGAAGCGTGTATGCCGAATACCCTTCAACACTGGGTTCCAGAAATCTCAAAAGTTCTTTGACATATTGAAAGAAAATACACAATGTTAGTCTTAAGATTAACACTGTATCCTAAATTAATGTAGATTAATAAAGAAGTAGAAAGAAAGTAATTAAGAGCGTATGGCGAATGCCTTGGCTCTCAGAGGCGATGAAGGACGTGGTAAGCTGCGATAAGCTTCGGGGAGGTGCAAACAACCTTCGATCCGGAGATTTCCGAATGGGGCAACCCCTTATATTGAAGATATAAGATCCGCAAGGAGGCTAACCCGGAGAACTGAAACATCTAAGTACCCGGAGGAAGAGAAAACAATAGTGATTCCCCAAGTAGTGGCGAGCGAACGGGGAACAGCCCAAACCAGGATTGTTACGGCAAACCTGGGGTTGTAGGACAGCAACGTGGACTGTAGTTTTGTAGTGGAAGTATTCTGGAAAGTTTTACCATAGAGGGTGATAGTCCTGTACACGAAACGAAACTGCTACCTAGCTGTATCCTGAGTATCGCGGGACCGGAGAAATCCTGCGAGAACCAGCCAGCACCATCTGGCAAGGCTAAATACTCCTGAGAGACCGATAGTGAACCAGTACTGTGAAGGAAAGGTGAAAAGTACTTCGAACAGAAGAGTGAAATAGAACCTGAAACCATGCGCTTACAACCGGTCGGAGCCCCTTTGGGGGTGACGGCGTGCCTTTTGCATAATGAGCCTACGAGTTACTCCTCACTAGCAAGGTTAATCGCGTAAACGCGAGGAGCCGAAGCGAAAGCAAGTCTGAATAGGGCGTTCAGTTAGTGGGGGTAGACGCGAAACTTTGTGATCTACCCATGGCCAGGTTGAAGGTCCCGTAACAGGGACTGGAGGACCGAACTAGTATGCGTTGAAAAGCGTTTGGATGAGCTGTGGGTAGGGGTGAAAGGCTAATCAAACTGAGAGATAGCTCGTACTCCCCGAAATGCCTTTAGGGGCAGCCTCGGAGTGAGTGTCATAGAGGTAGAGCTACTGATAGGACTAGGGGGCTTCACCGCCTACCAAATCCTGACAAACTCCGAATACTATGACATATATCCGGGAGTGAGGCATAGGGTGCTAATGTCCTGTGCCGAGAGGGAAATAACCCAGACCATCAGCTAAGGTCCCCAAATTCATGCTAAGTTGATCTAACGAAGTCCGATTGCTTTGACAGCTAGGATGTTGGCTTGGAAGCAGCCATTCATTTAAAGAGTGCGTAACAGCTCACTAGTCGAGCGATTGGGCGTGGATGATAATCGGGCATTAAGCATGATACCGAAGCTATGGACCTAATTTTAATTGGGTCGTAGGGGAGCATTCCAGCGGCAGCGAAGGTGTATCGTAAGATATGCTGGAGCTTCTGGAAAAGCAAATGTAGGCATAAGTAACGATAATGCGGGTGAAAAACCCGCACACCGAAAGACCAAGGTTTCCTGATCAATGTTAATCAGATCAGGGTTAGTCGGACCCTAAGGTTAATCCGAAAGGAGATACCGATGGACAATAGGTTAATAATCCTATACTGGCTATTATTGCGATGGGGTGACGAAGTAGTGAAAGGTCTGCGTACTGACGGAATAGTACGTTGAAGGGTGTAGGTATACGTTTGGCAGGCAAATCCACCAAATGTGCTGAAACCTGATAGTACCGAGAGTCTTCGGATGATCGGATAATGACTGTAATCAGACTTCCAAGAAAAACCTCTAAGCTTCAGATAATAGCTATCCGTACCGGAAACCGACACAGGTGGTCGAGGAGAGAATCCAAAGGTGCTCGAGTGATCCACAGCTAAGGAACTAGGCAAATTAGTCCTGTAACTTCGGGAGAAAGGACGCCACGCGCAAGCGTGGCCGCAGAGAAATGGCCCAGGCGACTGTTTATCAAAAACACATGGCTATGCTAAATTTAAAGATGACGTATATGGCCTGACACCTGCCCGGTGCTGGAAGGTTAAGAGGAGAGGTTAGCAGCAATGCGAAGCTTTGAATTGAAGCCCCAGTAAACGGCGGCCGTAACTATAACGGTCCTAAGGTAGCGAAATTCCTTGTCGGGTAAGTTCCGACCTGCACGAATGGTGTAACGATCTGGGCACTGTCTCAGCCATGAGCTCGGTGAAATTGTAGTTCCGGTGAAGATGCCGGATACCCGCAACGGGACGGAAAGACCCCGTGAACCTTCACTATAACTTTACATTGACTCTGGATAAACAATGTGTAGGATAGCTGGGAGACTGTGAAGCGGCTTCGCTAGGAGTCGTGGAGTCAACCTTGAAATACCAGCCTTTGTTTATCTGGCGCCTAATCCCTAACGGGAGACAGTGTATGGTGGGTAGTTTGACTGGGGTGGTCGCCTCCAAAAGTGTAACGGAGGCTTTCAAAGGTACCCTCAGTATGCTTGGTAACCATGCGTAGAGTGCAATAGCACAAGGGTGCTTGACTGTGAGACCAACAAGTCGAACAGGCAGGAAACTGGGATATAGTGATCCGGTGGTTCCGAATGGAAGGGCCATCGCTCAAAGGATAAAAGGTACTCCGGGGATAACAGGCTGATCACTCCCAAGAGCTCATATCGACGGAGTGGTTTGGCACCTCGATGTCGGCTCGTCACATCCTGGGGCTGAAGAAGGTCCCAAGGGTTCGGCTGTTCGCCGATTAAAGTGGCACGTGAGCTGGGTTCAGAACGTCGCGAGACAGTTCGGTCCCTATCTGTTGTGGGCGTTGGAAGTTTGAGGGCACCTGACTCTAGTACGAGAGGACCGAGTTGGACAGACCGCTAGTGTATCTGTTGTGGCGCCAGCTGCATTGCAGAGTAGCTACGTCTGGACGAGATAAGTGCTGAAAGCATCTAAGTACGAAACTCAGCCCAAGATGAGACTTCCTTTAAGGGTCGTAGTAGACTACTACGTTGATAGGATATAGGTGTAAAGGCAGTAATGCCAAAGCCGAGTATTACTAATTACCCGTAAGCTTTCTTCTAACAGTGATGATTTGTTGATGAACCGTCGTATTTTCTTTCTTTTATATGTCAAATCGTATTTCGATCCAAACCCTGTTTGGGAAATTGGACAAAGATCTTACGGTGACTATAGCAGTGGTGATCACCTCTTCCCATTCCGAACAGAGAAGTTAAGCCCACTAGCGCAGATGGTACTGCACCACAATGCGGGAGAGTATGTCGTTGCCGATTCTTTATAATCCCTCCGAATTTTTCGGGGGGATTTTTTTTTGCCTGAAGTGAATCATCGACAAGCTTTTTCTTACCTTTACTTCAACTTTAAGGCAATGTATAAAACCGCTACGATCCTACTTTTCTTCACACTTCTCCTCATTGCCTATCCATTAATCTCCTGTACAGCCCCCGCCGATTCATCCAAAATCAAACCCAAAAGAGATTCTACCCAGGTCTCATTCTTCTATAATGACTTTGAGAAACTGGGATCACTTAAACTTCACCCCAGCGATACCGCATTATCCGGATTCCAAAACTATACACCACTGATGAAACAATCCAACTTCTTTGGTGCATTGGGTAATACCGGACAGGATTACAGGTACCTCATCCCGGGATTAACATCGCAGCACAGTGGATTCGATTATGGAATACACACATTCGACCGCCTCCTTTATCAGAACGACAGCGTCAGGTACTATAAAGTTCTTAAGACCTATACGGATCTTGAATATGTGCAAGGGGGAAATAAAGAAATTTTCTTCCATGCAACATTCAGCCGCAATGTTTACCGGAGCCTGAATCTCGGATTTGATCTCCGAGTCCTTAACTCCCCGGGAGCTTACCTCAGGCAAAGTGCAAACCATATAAATTTCGTCCTTACTGCCCAGTACTTTTCCAAGAACAAACGCTATGGAGTTATCAGTAACTTCGTTATCAACCGTCTGAAAAATAATGAAAATGGCGGCATTGCCTACGATAGTGTTTTTGAAAATAACCAGGAAACAAACAGGCAGATCTACAAAATAAACCTGGCCCAGGCACAAACCCGGATCCGGGAAACCGGCTTTTTCATGAAACACTATTTCAACCTTTCCAGGCATCCAAAGAATGCAAAGGATACCGCCTTCTATTCTTCAAGGCACCTGGAACTCGGACGCCTCACTTACAGCTTCGAATACAACCGGCAAATCCAGAATTATATCGATAACGACCCAAAATCGGGATTCTATAAAAACATCTACCTTGACAGCATCACCTCTTTTGATTCCGTAACAATCTCCCGCATCGTAAATGAGGTTTGCTGGACCAACCCCAGTTTCAGAACAGACAGGAAACCCAGGCTTCTCCAACTGGAACTTCACTTCAAACACCAATACATCGAGGTGAGGGATCATGCCATCAGGAATTTTTTCAACCAGTACATTCCGGCAGCTGACATTGATATCAACCTGTTCAGAAGTTTGCACCTTTCCGGCAGTGCAGACTATGTTTTTGGGGATTATAATAAAGGAGACATGTCGCTGAAAGTCATGTTGAGCCAAATGCTTGGTACGCCTGAGAAAAATGCAGGAACCATTACTTTAAAAGGATATTCCGCTTTCCAGAAACCAGGCTGGTTCTTTGAGCACTACTCCGGAAACAACTTCAGGTGGGATACTGCATGGCAAAAACAAAGCATCATCAGTGGAAGTGTTTCCTACTCCCTGGCTAATTTTCTTGAGTCAGGCGTCAGTATTAACAGGATCACCCACTTCGTATACCTTGATACAACGGCTACTCCGCACCAGCTCAACCAGCAATTCGGCTATATCTATATGTACCTCAATGGAACGCTAAAATTCTGGAAACTTCAGTTCAAAGGACAATTTGTTTACCAGACCATCCAGGGGACAAATGTCCTGCGACTTCCGGCATTCCTGGGAAATCTTACAGTAAGCCTGACACAGCAACTTTTTCACGGGGCTGCTGCAGTACAACCGGGCCTGAATTTCAATTATAACTCCCTCTATTTTGGCGATGCATATATGCCTGCAACCCGTTCTTTCTACAATCAGAATTCCAAGCAGATCGGGAATTACTTATATATGGATGTCTTCGTCAACTTAAAAATACAACGTGCCAGGTTGTTCCTTATGTATTCCCATTTTAACAGCAGCTTTATGGGTTACTCCTATTTCACAGTTCCCCATTATCCCATGCAGGATGCTGCTTTCAAATTCGGTGTTACCTGGAGATTCTTCGATTAAAACCCGTTCTGATATTTAACCCGGCTCAACAATGAATTTTTTCATAAAAAACCAGAATAAAAATGTCGTGGAAATGTCCCAGGTGCGACAGGAATTTTAGAGTCCCGAATCAATCCCACAGTTGTGAAGTCACGGATGCCGATCATCATTTTTCAGGAAAAGATCCGGTAATCCGGGAGATCTTTGACAAGATCATCCGGGTATTTGAAGCCTGTGGCCCCGTGAACATCAGTTATGTTAAACATGCCATCATTGTATCGGCAAAAAGTACATTCCTGGCCATAAAACCAAGGAAAACATACGTCGATATTGAGTTTTTGCTAAATGTGGAGATTAATGAATTCCCCATTCATAAAACCTTCAGGGTCTCCAAGAATAAAGTGGCACATTTTATCAAGGTTGAATCTCCTGACGAGATGAATGATACCGTAACTTTATGGCTGCAACAAGCCTATAGGATAAATCGTTCATAGCATTCATAATTAAGCTTGTCACCAGAATAAATATCAAACACTAAAATCAGAATGGAATTCACTAAGCTTCGGCATTGTTTCTCCAAATGGATTGTATTTGGGTTCGTCTTTGTTTTATCATCTCCTGTCGAAAGCCAGTACCATTCAGCAACATCAAAACCAGCCATGAATCTGAAAAGCAATTCTTTTAAGCACAACGAATTTATTCCTTCAAAATTTACCTGTGATGGAGTAAATGTTTCACCCCAACTTGAATGGAGTGATTTCCCGACTTCAACAAAATGCTTTGCACTGATCTGCAATGATCCGGATGCTCCTTCCGGAAACTGGGTTCATTGGGTAATCGCCAACATTCCGGTGGCAATTCATTCTTTTAATGAGCATGTCCTCTTTTCAGGGAATGATACCAATGCAATCGTTTCAGGAACCAATGATTTCGGATCGAATGATTACAGGGGGCCCTGTCCGCCGGGAGGTATTCATCATTACTACTTTCGAATCTATGCGCTTGATTCCATTCTGAAGATCAGGAAAGGGATCACTGCCGATGAACTGATAAAAAACATGCAGGGACATATTTTGTCAGAAGGATTGCTGATCGGGAAGTATTCAAGGAGATAGAATCCCCGGAAGAACAGGAGTTTCCGCATTGTACTATACCATTCTTCTTTGCTTCTTTATCTCCTCGTAAGCTGCACTGAGTGTTTGAAATTTTTCCGTAGCTGATTTACGAATATCCTCACCCAGGTGCGAAACTTTATCCGGATGGTACTCAATGGCCAGCCTCCGGTAAGCTTTTTTCACCTCGTCATTGGTGGCATCCGGTGTGATCTCAAGAATATCGTATGCACTGTTGATGTTTTTTACAAACATTGCACGGATTGAAGCAAAATCGGAACTGGCGATTCCCATGTATCCGGAAATTTCCTCAATCACACGAATCTCGCTGGAATCAAACTGCCCGTCAGATGAAGCAATGCCAAAAAGAAAATGCACCATCTGCAGTTTCGAAGGGTAATCCATGTATTGCCCGATCTGTTCACTGACTTCCCTGACATTGATGTCCTGCTTGATGATCTCCCGCAACATCAGGACCAGGCGTTCAGCCTCGACAATCCCAAACTGCTGAAGAAAAAATTGCCTGACATAATCCAGTTCCGCCTTTACAACCTTGCCATCTGCTTTGATGACCGCGGCAGAAAGAACGAGCAGGCTCATGGAAAAATCTCCGCGGGCATTGCCTCTGTAAATATTGGTTTCAATCCTTGCACTATCCAGAAACGAACCCAGTGAAAACCCAAGAATGGCTCCTATCGGCCCACCAAAAGCCCAGCCAAGCCCCCCCCCGATCCATTTTCCATATTTACGGCCGGAGCTGGGTTGAGTAACATCTCCTTTCTTTTTCATCATGCTGAAAACAGCATATATGAATATAACAACGACAATTGCAACCAGGATTGTAGCCATAATAATGAAGGGAATCGTTACTGTCCTGAAGATTTGATAAGATCCATGCGAATGAAAATCCGGGGTTACTGGATATTTTCACTCAGTGGTAAACCATATTCTTCAATCATCTTAATGTTCAGATGTTCCAGTTGCTCAAGAATTGGCCCGTAAATTTCAGGGATCACCGGGATATGAACACCGGTTGCCTTTATGCTTCCTTTCAGGATCATATCCACACCGATTGCGGCCGGTAATGCCACGGTCCGCGCGATGGATGTATCTGTCGCAAGCGTACCATAATCAAGCATCCGGGAACGTATTATTTCTTTCCGGCCATCCGAATACGCCGCCAGGAAGGTATGCTGCAGGACAACCATATCTCTTTCATAAAGACCAAGGTTCATCTTCTCGATCATCAGGTCGGACGTTACTTCAAAGGTTGAATCAATTTTTCTTCCCATGGGCTCGTGATCGAAAAGCCCCAGCCACTCGAGGGCGCCGATTGCATGTGCAGTCGCGGGGATATCCAGGAATTTTGCAACAGCATCCCGGACATCCTGAATATGAACCTGTTTTGGATGAGCACTGTCGTTCTCCTTTGTTGGTTTTTGTCCTATCTGGCAAAGTGTAAGATCAGCGTATGTCATTCCTGACATATCAGTTTTTTCAGAAGATATCAGGTCAAGTTTTTTTATAACATCCAGCGTTTCGCACCAGCCTTTATACCTGAATGTACCGCGAAAGACCGTCTGCGCTTCAGGAATTCCATAGATCTCCTTGTATGCCATTGAATCACGGTTGGGGTAGACTTCCAGTTTTCCAACCATCGGAAAATCCACGGAGAAGGGATTTTTAAAAAGATCTTTGGTCGGAACTTCGAGAATTGCCCCATGACTGAGATACCTTGCATCATTGTTGCCAGCCAGAACAACACCTTTGGGGCTCCAGGAAAACTTGTAGCGGAAAGGGTTATTAGCGGCTTCCGGTGCCGGAAGAGCACCACAGATGGAATAGAATTCAAGTACAGCGCCACCATTGGAATGAATGTGATCGATGATGCGCATTGCCGACATGTGGTCCACTCCCGGATCGAGTCCAAGTTCGTTGAGAATTATGATTCCTGCATCTTTGGCAGGCTGGTCAAGCGCTTTCATTTCCGGCTTCACATAGGAAGTAGTCACCATGTTCTTCTTGTGCTTCACGCAATGCGTTGCAACCATGACATGAAACACATAAGGTAAAATACTTACCGTCAGGTCATGCGTGGAAACCAGCTTGTCAAGACCTTTTTCATCGGTAGCTTCCCAAAAAACGGAGGTTCCGTTCGCATGACCCGCTATCATCTGTTCAGCCCTGTCAACCGTATTGGATGCAACTGTTATCGCATAATCATTGGAAAGCAGGTATTGTATTATGGGTTTCGCGACCAGTCCGGCGCCAAGGATCAAAATCTTTTTCATAGGATTGGAAAAATTGTTTAACAGGATTATTATTGATCTAAGAATTCCTCAAGATATTTATAATCGGGTGTTAATTCACCCTTGTGGAGAATCAGTCCTTTTTTAATTGCTTTCGGAAGGTCCAGGTCTTCGAATGCTTCTTCAAAATCTGCATCAGCAATGGGTTTTACAAAATTTACCAGGACATCACCAAATCCGGATGAAGCATCACGCGGTAATTCTGCCGGCAGGATATCCACAGCCATAACCAGCATTCCTTCCCCTTCATGGCCCATCTGAATCTGTTCGGTCGCGGGGTTATAGGTAAAAATCGGATCTTCAATTTCCGTGGGTTTCAGCGTACATTCAACTGAACCTTCAACATCACAGCTGATATCCCCGATCACAGTCAGTTTCGGACGACCCTTGGCAAACATTTTTTTCAGGTATTCTTTCGTCAACAGGCGTGGAAACCGTTTGTCCCAATACAGGCAATTGACAAGCACAGAAAGATGAGGTGCATATTTTTCGAATACGCTGACATAATCCTGCGGATTGGCATAATAATCATGCAGGTCAAATGGTAATCCCTTTGCATGTTCATAAAGATCCTCTTCATGAAATACCACTTTATAGATGATATTATCCGGCACATTATTCCGGGTGCGCAGGGTTAAAAGCTTCTCCGGGGAAATTTCCTTGACAGGAAGCAATCCACAGATTTCCTGAGCACCCTGTGAGACATTTCCATACCCGGTAAAACCGATCACAAAAGGACGCAAATCCTGCGGGATCCCTTCTTCCGCAATGCGCTGGCCGATTGCAGAAACATCGTCTTTGGCTTCCCTGAGCGAATGGTAATTATGGGCTTGCTTGATTTTAAGAAGTTTGGAGATGTAACCATAATCCTTCATCCGTAAACCCAATGCCCAGAAGGTGTTTATCATCCCGGCAAGCCCGGCATACTTTCCAAAAAATATCAGCCGTTTGCCCTGTTCGTCAACGATTTTCTCGTATTCAATCAGGTTGCATTTCAGCTCCATCATCTTCTTCAGCATCGGCATATTCTTATGCTGGCCTTTGATTACATGGGCAAAAAATACGTAGGTTTTATCAGGCTCAAAAAAGGTGACAGGCATTTCCTTGACACCAAAAATCACAGAACACTTCTTCAGATCCTTGGCAATTTTTGCACCTGCAGCTATATATTCTTCCTCTGTAAAGATTCGCCTGTCGGAGGTCTGGACAATTATATCCAGTTTTTTTTGATTGACCAGCCGTTCAACATGTTTGGGAGTCAATGGCGATCTGCGTTCACTGACGTACTTGTCTTCGTGACGGATACCGATAAATTTGCTCATATTTTCCTGGAGTTTGGGATAGGCCGCAAAATTATGAAATTTTTGTACATTTGGCAGGAAATCTAAAGGAATGATAGCTATCATCTCAACATTTACCGGCTCATAAATAAATTACTTTCAATCTTATCAACAATATCATGCATATCCCAGTAAAACTTTTCCTGATCACCTCACTATTGCTGCTATTCAGCCATGTTTCGACCGGACAATCTTCAAACCTTGTAATTTTTTCAGAAAATGGCGAACGGTTTTCTGTAGTTCTGAATGGCGTTCTCCAGAATTCATCTCCAGAAACAAATATTAAAGTGACAGGTTTACCGGCTCCTACATATAAGCTCAGGATTATTTTTGAAAACCCGGAGTTGCCAAAAGTTGACAGAAACCTGACACTTTCCAGGGATCTTGAAGTGACTTACTGTATAAAAAAGAATTCCAAGAATCAATATGTGCTTCGTTTCCAGAACCAGGTCAAACTTTCGCAGGCTTTACCACCCGCCAGATCTCAACTGATCATTCCTTACTCTGTGAATCCGGGGCCATCTCATCAGCTGGCTATGCAAAACCAGACTACAACAACCACTGTCAACAATGTGAATATTTCCGGAAGTACGGTGAATATCAATGTCACTTCAGAAGTAAACGCCTCACAATCTGAGGAACGACACGAACATTACGTAATGCCCGGTTACAATGGCCGTGTGGGTTGTCCTTATCCCCTGACACCCCTTGACTTTGAAAAAGTCAAACAAACAATTTCAGATAAATCATTTGAAGACAGCAAACTTCAGATCGCAAAACAGGTCACCACTTCAAACTGTTTATTTGCATCGGAAGTGAAAGAGATCATGGAGCTGTTTTCGTTCGAGAAATCCCGGCTTGATTTTGCAAAATTCGCCTACAAATTCACTTACGATATCGGGAATTATTACACGATTAACGATGCCTTTCATTTTGAATCATCCATTAAGGAGTTGAATGATTATATCGAAGGGAAAGTCAAGGAATAGAATAAATCGACGCATGATTCATAAAAGAATTCAACATTATCATTAAGAATAAACTGCCAATGAAAAAAAGCTTCTTTTTTCTTATTATCATTTTTAGCACAGTCTCGCTGTTTGCTCAAAAAAAAGTTCAGCAAAAACCCGACTCACTCTTTTCCGTTTTAAAAACAGCAAAAGCCGACACTGCCAAAGTCAATACACTGAACCTGCTTGCTGATCAATTCAGAAATACGAATCCTGACACTGCACTTTATTTTGCTACGCAAGCGCGTTCACTTGCCGTAAAGTTGAATTATCAAATGGGAATAGCCAATGCCTGTCTGAATATCGGTATTGTATTGAAGAACCGTGGGAACTTTAACACGGCATTGAAAAACAGCAATGATGCATTGGTAATATTTGATCAGCTTTTGCAGGTTGCTGAAGGGAATGAGAAGAAAGAGATCAAATCAAAGATCCTGAAATTTAAAGCACTGACACTGAAAAATATCGGAGTAATTTATGGGACGCAGGGCAATTACCCGGAAGCATTTAAATATACACTTTCATCCTTAAAGATCAGTGAAGAGATAGGGGATAAAATGGGTATCGGGAGGACTTCAGGCAACATCGGCTATGCTTATTTTCTGCAGGGTAATTATCCCGAAGCATTGAAATATACCGAGACTTCCTTAAAAATCAAAGAAGAAATCGGCGATAAAATCGGGATTGCACTTTGTTACGATAACTTCGGACAAATTTATGAGGCACAGGGAAACTATCCCGAAGCATTGAAAAACCAGCTCGCCGGTTTAAAAATACAGGAAGAAATCGGGGATAAACATGGAATTGCGAATTCTTATGGGAACCTTGGAAA
>Ga0209697_10005597_pt1 | contig 15578 bp, 17 predicted proteins | sample AliMusrvi5mmetaG_FD_184115 | JGI IMG/M metagenome (GOLD analysis project Ga0209697, IMG submission 184115) | Freshwater lake bacterial and archeal communities from Alinen Mustajarvi, Finland, to study Microbial Dark Matter (Phase II) - Alinen... | ecosystem: Environmental > Aquatic > Freshwater...
CTCTTGGAGAACGCCGGGCCAACAGTGCCAAAGATTACATCGTTAATCTTGGCGTTGAACCTGCCCGTCTGAAGACCGTCAGCTATGGGGAGGAAAAACCATTTGCAGAAGGTCACAATGAAGAGGCCTGGGCGCAGAACAGAAGGGCTCACTTTGTAGCCGAATAACCGGAAGAACTCGTTATCAGACTCTGAAAAGTTTTTTTTGTGTGTTGTTCTTTTTTCGTCAGGTGTGTGTGTGGGTGGCTTCAAGGCTGACTCTGTTTCAGAAGAGCAGGTTTGAAGCCATTTATTTCTTTTATGAGACGCGGAGAGTCGTGTAAAGAAGAGTTTTAAATCATGAAAGTTACATGAACACAATCAGGATTATTTCAATCATGTTGATGTTGGCTGGTGCTGTGGGGTTGGCATATGGAAGCTTCAGCTATACCAAAAAGACCGATGAAGTCAAGTTAGGGCCCATTGAACTATCGATACAAGAAAAGCAGAGGTGAATATTCCGATCTGGGCTGGCATTGGTGCAATAGCGATTGGAGGATTTCTTCTTATTTTTGACAGTAAAAAAAACTGATCCCGGCTGCCTCCATTCCTTTTTTGATCACCCTGTTATACAGCAAACTTTTTCACCCAGGAGAGATACTTGTTCATCCAGCTCTGGAGGAATGGTTTACTGTTCATACCAATGTTGCCGGACTCATCAAACAGTCCATCCTTTAACTGGATGAATACTTCTGGTTGGGCTAGTGTTGGCGCGTCAAGACAAACAAGAATATTTCGCAAATGCTGCTGTGCCAAAGCTGTGCCGTTCGCGCTGGGCGAAACCCCCACAACACCGGCCGGTTTCCCCTCCCAGGAGTTGTGTCCACGGGGACGCGAGCCATGGTCGATAGCGTTCTTGAGTACACCGGGTATAGAACGGTTGTATTCAGGTGTAACAAACAGAAGCCCATCGGCGGAGATGATTTCAAGTTTAAACCGTTTGACTGATTCTGCCTGGTTATCATCATTATCCTGATTATAAAGCGGCAGGTCACCGATTTGTAACTGCTTGAATGATAACTCTGGATGTTCCAGCTTTTCAAGGGCTGTAGCGAGCCTGCGGTTTAATGAATCTTTGCGAAGACTGCCAATGATAACAGCTATTTGGTATGTACCCATGGTGCGCTCATTTGAAAAGATGAAAAAATAATCTTCTGATTTCGAATATTGTCAATCAAACAGTCATCACATAGCCATTGTTCCGTATCTGCCTTCGAATCAACGGAAATGGGTTGCACAACATCATCATATTGACCATTATCGGTATATGAGCCTTTTTTCCCAGACGATGGCTCTCTCTGGTAGGGGCGACCAGCCGGTTTCCTCCTTCAGTCCTTCAGTCAGATGGTAGGCAACCTGTTCTGTTCCTCCGTATTTTTTTCGCGGCACCCCCGTTCCACTAACGGAGCAATCTGGGCAATACGAAGTTTTTTTATGACACTTCTCTCCTTCTGTAACAACCACCATTCAAAAAGAGGCACTCAAACCGATCGCCATGTACCAGCGATTTCCTTCCCTCGGATAACCATACTCTTATGGTGGTAAGCGGTTTGCCGAGTATTCTGGAAATGGCCCGGTGTTTGAGACCGGAAATTGCTGACAGCAGGACTGATAAACGTATATCTGCGTCCTGATGAAACAGTGCGGTCTCAGGGGTTTCCTTTGAAAAGCATGGAGTTTCGGGCAGACTCTGTACATCATCCTGATCAATACTCTCCAGATAACAGGATCTGAATGTTACGAATACCTCAGTTGCAGAACATAGATGATCAACATTCAGAAAGGTCCTGTTTACCAGTTCAGTAGCTTTCGTCTCAGAACCGGTCAGCCAATGGGCAAGACTGTATATATCATCCATTAAATCCAGCGATGTTCTTTTTTGCTTGATCATACAATCTCCATTTTATGATTCAATTGGTCGTTACGTCCATATTCATGGTTAAAAAGTGTTATCGGTTACGGTTTTCATCACTTCGTTGCTGATCCAGAAGTCTCCTGTTGTTTTCATCAGTGCGTTGCTGATCAAGGTTTCTCTTGTTGTTTTCATCGCTGCGCTGTTGATCCAGGTTTCTCCTGTTGTTTTCATCGCTTCGCTGCTGGTTCAGATTTCTTCTGTTGTTTTCATCGCTGCGTTGCTGGTCCACTTTTCTCCGGTTTTCATTGTTGCGGTACTCCGTATCCCGATATCTCCTTATATCCTCAAGACGATGTCTTCTTATCTTCGAGGGAAGAGCGTTCTCATTTATATCAACCCAGGGACCACGGTAGTCAGAAGAGCGGTACCAGGAGCCGTTCTGGTTTATATAGTACCAGTTGTCATAGGTGATAATATCATAAGGGCTTCCAATGGAAACTGAAAAGCCCTGATCCGGCAGTTCAATAAAATCCGGTCGTGTGTCAATGATAAAAGTCGGTCTGTGTCCTGATGAACTCATGCAGACTTCTACGTGAGCATATGCAGTCGGGCTGCTAAGAAGCATTCCTGTGATTCCAGCGACAAGCCAAATGTATTTTTTCATCGTTGCTCTCCTCTTTAACATGGTTGTAGATTGATAACATATAAAATCATCGGGTAGTCGTTAAGCATCGTGGACTGTTGGATACTCTTTCAACGTTGTTAAATACGTCGTCCTTGAATAACGCGAATCAGAATAATCACGATTGCGATAACCAGAAGGCCATGAATAAGTCCTCCCATAGTGTATGAGGTAACAAGACCCAAAAGCCAGAGGACAAGTAAAATCACTACGATAGTTTCGAGCATTTTTTTCTCCTGTTGATCATGAGTTCAGCAAAGCAAATGGTCTACTTGCACCTGATTAGATTGTTTATATATGAATATATATAAATTCACATAAAAAATGTGATATTTTGCCATTATTTAATATAAATATATAAAATAATATATGTATCATGGGCGGGATAGCAAGTTGAAACGCAACATTTATCATGCAATTGACATGCTGTTGCCTCAACATCAATGCATCTGAAAAACCTCCAGGAGATCAAGATGAACGGTAATCCGAAAATAATTGAAACTCTAAATGGCTTGCTGGTTGATGAGCTGACAGCTATTCATCAATTCTCAAAGATGAAGAGGGGCACCTCGATTGGCTTGAGTCGCAGAATAACCAGATCAGACAGATGGGTATTCAGAATTATCTCACCGATTAACTTGTATAATCAATGACAGTTATGAAAAAAGTGCTGGTTGTCGGTGCATCGGGATATCTTGGCAGATATGTAGTGAATGAATTCAAGGAGAGGGGATATCATGTCAGGGCATTGGTAAGAAATCCTGAACAGATCAAAACACCAGGAACAAACGGAGAACCTGCGGTTTACAATATCGCTGACGAGATTGTAACGGGGGATGTAACCTCTCCGGAAAGCCTTAAAGGACTGTGCGAAGGGATTGATATCGTTTTTTCTTCGTTTTGCCCTGCAGCGTCCGATTCGAAACGCAACAATTTCGATCTTTATCACCTTGCGAACAGAAAAATTCTTGATCAGGCTGTGGTTGCAAAAGTTTCAAGATTTATCTATGTCTCGGTGTTCAATGAAGATAAAATCTCTGATTTGTCTTTAACCCGGTTTCATGAGCAGTTTGTTGCTGATCTCGAAGCTTCAGGTCTTTCCTGGGCGGTTATACGCCCGAATGGATACTTTTCGGATATGGAGCGTTTTTTCGCAATGGCCCGAACCGGGCATATGTTCATGGTTGGTCAAGGAGATAAAAAAATGAACCCGGTTCACGGTGCCGATATTGCGCAGGTCTGTGCTGATGCTGTCAATGGTGATTGCCGGAAAATTGTCGTTGGAGGCCCGGATATCTATACGTTCAGGGAAATCATGGAGATGGCGTTTCTTGCATGTGGTAAAACGCCATGGATAACTTCATTTCCCCTGTGGCTTGCGGAAGGAGCGCTCATGGGAATCAAGCTTTTTAACAGAAATATTGCTGACCTGATGTCTTTTGCTGTTGAAGCTGTAAAATCTGACCATGTAGCCCCCGCTTATGGTCGCAGGCATCTGCAGAACTTTTTTGCGGAACTCGCCATTGCGCTCAAATAAGAGTGTATGCACAGAGATAAAGAAACCGCCCGTCTTGAATCATTCAGTGATGGTGTTTTCGCCATCGCGATGACGCTGCTTGTCATACAGATCAAGGTTCCTCGCCATGAAGTAGTCGCTGTAAAAGGGCTTTCGCAATCCGTTGCAGCACTTTGGCCAAGTTATTTAGCCTTTTCGACCAGTTTTATCACTATTCTTGTTATCTGGATTCACCACCACTGGATCTTCAAGTTGATCAGAAGGGATGGCCATGCGTTATTTTACTGGAATGGTCTCTTATTGTTCTGTGTTTCGTTTATACCTTTTCCGACAGCTCTTTTATCAGAGTACCTGATCCATCCCGAGGCAAAGGTGGCATCGACGTTATATTCAGGAACTTTTCTTGCCACGTCAATTGCCTTGTATGCCCTATGGCGACACGCCTCAATACATCTGCTCTCTCCGATAGCATCCGATGAGAAAAAAGATGAAGCCATTCAGCTCACCAATCAATACCGGTATGCTCCTCCGCTCTATTTATTGGTATTCATTTTATCGTTTGTGTCGGAATCGTGGAGTGCGGGACTGTGTTTAATGCTGGCATTATTGTTTGCTCTTCGGGGTTGGCCTGTCAAAAAGAATTCATTGCCTTTCCAGAAGCTCAATCCAAATGAATCAGACATATGATAATCTAAAGGATGGAAGTATCATGCAAGGGTGTTAACGTTCATTCAACACCCGGGACTGATAGAGGCTGCAACACCCGCGCCTGCCTGATAGGCAAATGTTGTTTCATGTTCGCTGTATCCGCCCGGATCACCGGCACCCCTGAGGTTATCAAATTTAACCCGAGCTGCACCTAACCCAGCGGTAAGATAGGGCTTAAATCCCTTTCCGTCATAGATGCTGTAGGAGGCGTTTGCCAAAAGTGACCATACATGAACATCACCTCGATAATCTGATGAACCAATCCCACTGATTACTCTGTTGTTGATGCCATTGGTCTGGTAGCCGACCTCAGCTTCAATGCGGCAATCCCTTTGCGGGCAGCGAAGACCAATTGCTCCGAGCACATTTGTGCCGTTATCTAATGTATATCTGGCCGCCCCGTCCTGAATGTCGTTGACTCATGACATACCGACATTGCCACTGACGTATTGCTCCATGGCTGATGCAGGGGCAGCCGATAAGCCGGTAATCAAAGTTGCTGTAAGAAGTGAATGAAGTTTTCTCATTGTTTTCCCTTTCAATTTTTGCTCATAAAAGTCTAAGATCTCACATATGGATTATATATAAGATTCAATATATAATGCTTAATTTTACCTGCATTCATGCAGAAGATTCTTGTTTGTGTGTATTATTTTTTAAAATTCTTTATATTATTAATATATGATCAAGCAGGAAAACATAAAAAAGAGGTAAAAATGAAACCGCTTACATCGTCATCGGTATTAAGGACATTATTTATTCCGGGAATGATCTTTCTTGGAGCCTGTTGTCATGAAACGCCTGTTGTTGTAACTCCACCACCACCTCCTCCCCCGCGTGCCGAAATTATTGTACCGGGCTTGGGTGATGTGTTTTTTGATTTCGATAAATCACAGCTTCGCTCGGATGCTGTTGCACAGTTGAAAACCAATGCCAACTGGATCCAGGCAAGCGGAGCAAGGAAGGTTGTTGTCGAAGGTCATTGTGATGAGAGAGGTACCAATGAGTACAACCTTGCTCTTGGAGAACGCCGGGCCAACAGTGCCAAAGATTACATCGTTAATCTTGGCGTTGAACCTGCCCGTCTGAAGACCGTCAGCTATGGGGAGGAAAAACCATTTGCAGAAGGTCACAATGAAGAGGCTTGGGCGCAGAACAGAAGGGCTCACTTTGTAGCCGAATAAACGGAAGAACTCGTTATCAGATTCTGAAAAGTTTTGTGTGTGTTGTTCTTTTTTCGTCAGGTGTGTGTGGGTGGCTTCAAGGCCGACTCTGTTTTAGAAGAGCAGCCTTGAAAACCGCTTGGTATCTGCGAGTTGAGTCACACTCTTGAGTTGATTCCGCATTGATACTGTAAAATGGAGAAAGAGAAATTCAAATCGATGACACTTAAAAACGCATTGAAAAACCATGTGGTCGGTTAGGCAGTGCCAATTTTTTCCTGTTAACGGATATAGCTAATCACGTTATGAAGTTATTTATTAAGGGAGCAATCTGTTTTCTTGCATTTTCCTGCCTGTCATTGCCTCGTTACAATATTGCAATTGCTCAGCCTTGGAAAATTCCCGATGTACAGCCTGACAATCAACAGCTAGTGTCCATTTTCCCGGATGCTGAAAAAGAGAAATATAATCTGAGGCCTCGTGATTCTGGGGCGGAGATTGAGCTTTATCCGAATTACGATTATGCCTCTGAATACGGAGTGTTTCTTGGTGTGGGGGCAAAAGTTGAAGATTACGGTGTCAATGATGAAACCTACCGCTACAGGATGCAGCTCGACGGAGGCGCCGCCACCGCAAATGATATTCGTTATAAATTACATTACAGCGGTGATTTTCGAACGCTCATCAGTAATACCTCCCTTTTTGTTGAAGCCGGTACGTCAGGCCTGAATCTAATTCATTTTTACGGGCTTGGAAACGAAAAATACTTTAATGGCAAAGGCTTGGAAGAAGAAGATTTCGAAATTTTAAATCAAATCACCTCATTAAAGGCTTCGTTGAACTATCCGATGGACACTAACTATAAATGGAGCGCTGGGATCGATGCGAAATGGGTAGCTCTTACTCTTAAGCCCGGATCATATAATGACCTGCATAGAGCTGAAGTTCCCGGTATCGATAATAATTTTGCCGGCAGTTTCACACTTGGATTTCATTATGATTCAAGAGAAAGTGGTGATGCAATTGCACAAGCCTCCCGATATGCAAAAAGTAATCCGGCATCTCAAGGTTCTACAACAGCGCTCAGCGGTATTCTGCTCGATTTGTCAGGGAAGTACTATCCGGAATTTTTTGGCAATCAAAATGCATATGGAAAAATCAATGGAGAATTCCGCACCTATATTCCGCTTGTCTCATCTCGTTATTCAAGAGTGGTCTTCCGTCTGGGAGGAGAGAAAATATGGGGTGATTATCCTTTTTATGATGCGGCTTTTCTCGGTGGCTCTACCTCGCTAAGGGGGTATGACCAACAGCGCTTTGCAGGCGATGCATCACTCTATGCCGGTTCGGAACTTCGTCTCTATACGGGTACTTTTAAGCTTTTTGTTCCGATTAAGTATGGTCCGCTGTTTTTTGCTGAAACTGGCAGAGTCTTTCTTGCTGGGGAAAATTCAGATGCATGGCATTCGTCTGCAGGCGGGGGATTATGGTTCAGCCGGCTTGATCCACGCTATACTGTATCCATTGCGTATGGAAGGGGGTTTGACAATGGCCGCCTGATGAATGATTATGGAATATATCTCAGGACAGAATTCAGCTTTTAGTAACTGTTCTCACTTTCTTACTCGTATCGGAGGGCTTCTAACGGTTTCAGTTCTGCAGCTTTTCTGGCAGGCCAAAGGCCGAAAAAAATGCCGATAAGCGCTGAAAAGGCTGTGGCAAGAACAACCGAAATCAGTGAGGTTTTTACTGCCCATCCGGCAAAAAAGGAGAGAATAAGGGAGATCCCGATACCTGCAAGAACCCCGATAAACCCTCCGCTGATGGTCAAGCCGACAGATTCGACAAGAAACTGCAGCATGATATCGTTTTTCCTTGCACCAATAGCCTTGCGCAGCCCGATTTCACGGGTCCGTTCTGTCACCGATACCAGCATGATATTCATAATACCGATTCCTCCAACCACCAGTGAGATGGCGGCAATGGAGCCAAGAAGAAGGCTCATGGTCTGTGTTGTGCTGCTGAGCATCTTCTGAATTTCAGTCATGTCCCTGATATTAAAGGAATCATCACCCTCTTTCAACCGGTGGCGTTTGATGATCAGCGCACTGATCTCGCTTTTAGCTTTTTCAATCAATGCAGGCGATGCGACTTCAACAAAAATGCCACTGAGATAATCTTTGCCAAGTACACGGTACATGGCTGTGTTTACCGGAATGATCACCACATCATCATCATCCTGTGGTCCGGAAAACCCTTTTGCCGGGGCTATGCCGATAACTGTGAAATTTATTCTGTTGATTTTTATAGTTTTTCCAAGCGGGTTGGTAGAGCCGAAGAGTTCCTTCACAACTGTCACTCCGACAATGGCCACCTTTTCACGGGTCTGGATCTCTTCACGGGTAAACCATCGACCGACCGATGGTATCGATGCACGCATCACGCCAAAATCAAAACCAACCCCGTTAAGGCTTGAGCTCCAGTTTTTGTTTCCATACACTATCCGGCCGCTGCCTGTTACTACTCCGGCCGCACTCTTCACCAGTGTGTGAAGCGCGGCAATCTCATCTACATCAATAAAGGTAAAGCGCGCAACAGCACCTGCTCCCTGGGCGGCACCCCTGATTTTGGCTGAACCACCTCTTATTGAAAGCAGATTGGAACCCATGGATTTCATCTGTTCCTGCATGGCAGCTTTGGCGCCTTCGCCAAGTGCGATCATTGCAATTACTGACGCAACTCCGACAAGAATTCCCAGTACGGAGAGAAAAGAACGCATCTTGTTGGCCAGAATTGACTGAAAAGCCTGTGCGATAAATCCGATAAATCGCCCGTTCTGCAATAATGAGGCTTTTCCAGACCCATGGATGTCAAAGCTGTTCTCTTTTTCAGCAACAACTGTTTTCTTAAATCCTGGTTTCCGTTCATCAGTAATAATGACGCCGTCCCTCATGGTAATGATCCGGTCGGCATACGCGGCGATATCGTTTTCATGCGTGACCATGATGATGGTTTTTCCCTCATCATGAAGGCGTTTAAAGATCTTCATGATCTCTATCGAGTTTTTTGTATCCAGGTTTCCTGTAGGTTCATCGGCAAAAATGATCAACGGATCACGAACCAGAGCCCTTGCTATGGCAACACGCTGCTGCTCGCCTCCTGACAACTGATTAGGCGTATGATCGATTCGTTCTTCGAGGCCTACCTGCCTGAGCCGCTCGACCGCCTGCTGACGAAAATCGCCTTCAACTCCGCTGTAGATATGCGGAAGGCGAACGTTCTCAACGATGCTCATCCGCTTAAGCAGATGAAACTGCTGAAACACAAACCCGGCGACATTATTGCGAACTCCGGCCTGCTCATCCTCCGACATCGTGTTGACATTATTGCCGAAAATCCGATACTCGCCCTTGTCGGGGTTATCCAGAAGACCGAGAATCTGCAACAGTGAGGATTTTCCTGACCCAGAGGCACCCATGATAGCAACAAACTCCCCCTGCTCTATTGCTACGGAAACACCGCGCAACGCCTGCACAGTGCTTTCACCGATCAGGTATGTCCGGTGAACATCGACAAGCTCAAGCATTGGTTTCATTTCTTTGTTCTGCTCCTTTGGGGGGTGAACGGGTTGGAGCCTGTGCTGTTTTTCGGCAGCACAAAGGAGGTGTCGGGAAGCAGTACTAAGGAGCTGTCCGTAAGGCCTGTAACTATTTCGATATTACTTTCATCCTGAAGCCCTATCTGCACAGGGCTATAACGCAAGGGCTGTTGCGTTGCACTGTTTTTCTGCAGAACGACACTTTTGCCGTTTCTACTCTGAACAGCGCTGATCGGCAACAGCAAAGCACTATTCTTTTCCTGCACAATAATTTTAATGTTGGCACTCATGCCTGATCGGAAAACATCGGGAATATGGTCCGGAATAACATCGACATTGTAGATGTTCACATTATTCTGCAGATGTGACTCATAGTAGATATGTTCAACAACTCCGTTTACCCGGATGTCTGGATAGGCGTCAAGTCCGATCAACGCCTTCTGCCCGATTTTCACCCGCCCGATATCGGTTTCATCGACAAATGCCTTGACAATAAGACGATCCGAGAGCACAAACAGCGAATCACTCGTGGTTACCGTCTGGCCAGGGTCGACACTGCGCACAATAACCTGCCCGTCCATCGGAGCGATGACTGCGGTTTTTTTATAGACATTGTTCCAGTAGCTCTCTTCACTTTTGCCCTGAAGCTTTGCGGCATCAAGCAGCGCTGCACGCTCCGTCGAACTGAGCATGGCAAGCACAGCGCCTTTCTTCACCAGCCGACCTTCAGCAACGAGAATCTCCTCGATTCTGCCACCGACCGATGACTGGATTTTAACGCGGTTCTGCGGTTCAACCGCACCGGTCGTCGAGATGACTAACCGAATGGTTCCCCTTGACGGATGGATTTCATCAAAACGCTTTTCCGTTTGGCGGGTTCCCTTGAAGAGAAAGAAGCCTGCTATACCTAAAACAAGAACTGAAACCACAACTCCCCATACCAGTTTATTCCTGCTGACCATCAAGCCCTCCTCCTTTTGCCTGGATCCATTGAGCCTCGGCAATCAGCATATCGGCCTCGGCATTGAGTAGATTCTTTTTCGCATTGACAAGATTGTTTTCAATAATCACCCAGTCGTTGAAGGTCACGAGACCATTCGAGTACTGGGCGTTGGAAATTTTAGAGCGCTCGTTTGCTGCCAGAAGCTGTTTGTTTTGCACAACAACCAGCTGACGGGCATCCTGAAAACTTTTCCAGCTTTGTTCGAGCGCGTTGAAAAGCAGGAGGTAGCCGCTCTTTTCCTGGGCATTCTGCTGGCTCAAGAGTGCACTTGCTTTGGCAACCCTCGCCCTGCCGCTCCCGCCTTCATAAATGGGCACGGAAACCGTAACCCCTGCACTCCAGTCAACAGCGTCGGTCGGCAGGCGGTCAAAAGCACCTCTCCCGACCGATGAGGTCAGGGAGATTTGGGGTGAAAAGGCGCTTCTGGAAACCTCAAGATCGAAACGTGCCGCTTTGCTTCTGGTGTCAAGCTGCTGAAAGAGCGGATGATTTTTTGCGAGCTCAGCAAGATTTGGTTTTGCATCAGTCAAGTCGCTCGCCTTGAACGCACTCTGAACCCTGATCGGCTGATGCATATCGCGGCCAAGTGCTGAGGCAAGGTTGGTCTGGGCAAGCACAAGGCCGCGCCGGGCCTGGGAGACTTCAAACTGCGCCTGCGCCAGGTCGGCCTCAGCCTGTCGGAGTGAACCGATGTGTTCACGTCCGCCCTGGTAACGCAAACTGATCAGGCGGACATTATTCTTTCGCCTTTCGGCAATCTCAACCGTAAGGCCGACAAGATCCTGTGCCTTGAGCAGTTGGGTGAATGCTGAACGGAGGGCAAAACGGAGATTGGCTGAAACAGCGTTATAGTTGAACTGGGCGGCCTTGATTGCTTCGGCATTGCTGGCAATCTGGTTTGAGGTTTTGCACCCGTCATAGAGCAGCTGTTGAGCCGACAACGAATAGGAGAGGGCTGAAGATGATCCAGCTCCATTTCCTATGCTCCCGTTCTCTGCAGAGTTTACGCCAAAACTGAGTTGAGGCAGTAACGCTCCCTGGGTGATGCGTTTATCGGCTTCGGCCTGCTGTACAAGAGCAAGAGCCGAATAGAGGTCGGGATGCGCCTTTACCGCCTCACTGACGCACTGTTCCCAGCTCACACTCTCTTCAGCTTGGAGCGATGAGGAGGTGACGAAAAATAACATCGCCATCACCAGTAGCGGATACATTTTATGTAAAGTATTACATCCTTTCTGGTGCATTGTGGCTTTACTAAAGTCAAAATAAATATTACACGATCACTCTCTTCTTCCAGCTCCCTGCATACCTTTTGGCGCTTGTGCGTTGTTTCCGTCAAAGGATTTTGCAATGCTTTTACCCAACTCCAGGATTCCCGAAAAAGGCTGAAGTTTAAAGTATGTTCCAAAACCGATGAACAGACAAAGAAGTGCTATTAGTAGCAGTTCTCCAGGTTGGTTGAGTCCTGCTGTTGTTTTGGCTTTCAGGTATGAGAAGAATGCTTTCCAGTTTATCACTAACAGGTGGAACAGACCGAGGATGGAAAAGGCAAATCCAAAAATAATGTGCTGGTTTTGCCAGGCCGGTTTTGTCAGGCCGAACATTTCCCAGACAAACCCGCTGTTTCCTCTGCTTCCTGGGAAAATATAGAGGAGTACTCCTGAAACGAGCAGGATGACAAATGACAGACAAAGCCCGAAGCTTATAAAAATTCTCCAACTGAAAGTTTGTTTCATTGTCTGATCTATTGCTCCCTCTTTATGGTGATGTTTTTGTTTCTTCTTGTTGGAAATAAAATTAATCCGCTGATTCCGGTCATTGTATGCATCATGGCATCAAATAATTATCGGGGCTCATCTTCCTCCGGATCAGCGGAAACCGTTTAACAACGATTCATTCAGTTCTTTTTCCCTCTATCCTCCTTGTTGGACTGATCAGGGCCTTTTCTGTTTTCAGCACCATTGTTCTGCTGACCCTGATTCTGTCGCTGCTGCGGCGCGTTGTTCTGTTGTCTCTGCATCTGTCGCTGCTGCGGTGAGTTGTTCTGCTGACCCTGATTCTGTCGCTGCTGCGGCGCGTTGTTCTGTTGCCTCTGCATCTGTCGCTGCTCAGTCGCTTTGTTCTGCTTACCCTGATTTTGCCGTTGCTGAGTTGCCTTGTTTTGCTGGTTCAGCATTTGTCTTTGCTCAGTTGCTTTGTTCTGCTGACCCTGAATCTGCCGCTGCTGAATTGCCTTGTTTTGCTGGTTCAGCATTTGTCGCTGCTGAGTCGCCTTGTTCTGCTGACCCTGAATCTTCCTGTTGCTGGCATCGCTGCGCTGATCAAGAATTCTCCTCTTGTTGTCATCATTACGCTGATACTGGTTATTCCGGCTATCCGGCCTGCGGTACTCAATATCACGGTACCTCCTTATATCGTCCCATCTATATCTTCTTATATGATAGGGGAGCCCGCTGTCGAGAATAAGAACCCAAGGCCCGCGGTAATAATAAGAACGATACCAGTGACCATTATGGTAGATGTAATACCTGTTCCCATAGTAAACGATATCGTATGGACTCCCAACGGACACCGAAAAACCTTGAGTCCTCAGATAAATAAAACTTGGAGGTGAATTGATAATAAAAGAGGGTCTGCTGCCTGTGCTGATGTTTATGTTGACTGCAGCTTTGGTATCAGCATGAGGGATACCCAGAAGCATTCCCGTAATTCCGGCAGCCAACCATATTTTTTTTTTCATTGTGATTCTCCTTTTAAGCAGTTCTTCAAAAACTGTATTGCTGTTAAGGGTTAATATCATTGTCTTGTTCCTGATCTGCCTGCGAATCAGCGGAAAGGGTTGTCACACCGCACTCATATAGCGGGATACGGAATAATTATTGAACAGATGCGATGGTAACAGGTCGTAGTAGAGTTGTTCATAGTTATTGACCATACACTCTCTGGAAAAACGCTGTTCAAACTCTTGGCGGCAGGTTTTTCTCGATAACTGGTCAACATGATGAATCGCATTGATAAAGTCCATTCGATTGTTACAGATAAAACCCGTTTTGCCATGGGTAATCACTTCCGGGGCTGAACCGCATCCCCTGACGATCACCGGAGTTCCACAGGCAAGAGCCTCAATCATCACCAGCCCGAAGGGTTCCGGCCAGTCTATCGTATTGAGCAGGGCTTTTGCATTCTTCAGCAAATCCACCTTGCGGGTGTCATCAACTTCACCGAGATAGGTGATAAGCGGATGATTAAGCAGTGGTCTGATTTTCTTCTCAAAATAGCCCTTGTCGGTCGGATCAATTTTAGCGGCAATTTTCAAAGGGATGTTGCAAGCCCTGGCCAGCATGATTGCATCTTCAGGCTTTTTCTCTTCTGAAAACCGTCCGAGATAGAGAAAATAATCACCTGGCTTGTCGTTAAATTCAAAGCAGGATTCAGGATACCCGTGATAAATAGTTTTAACCCAGTTGATCTCCTCAACAGGGCGCCGCTGCGAGTCACTGATGGAGACATAGGCAATATCGGGGTATGATCTAAGCATTGCTGCACTGTCGCCGAGATCAAGCCTGCCATGCATGGTCAAAACGGTTGGCACCTCAGCCTTATAGGCATAAGGCAAGGTCTGGTACTCGAGATGCGAATGAATGATGTCAAACTCATGGGCCATTTTTTCATAGACCCGGCTTAACATCATCATGTTGACCATTATCGGCGTATGCGCCTTTTTTCCAAGACGAAGGCTCTCTCTGATCGGAGCGACCAGCCGGGCAGTTGTCAGGGAGTCGCCCGAAGCAAACAGGGTGACATCATGCCCTTTCTCGACCAGTCCTTCAGTCAGATGGTAGACAACCCGTTCTGTTCCTCCGTATTTTTTTGGCGGCACCCGTTCCACTAACGGAGCAATTTGGGCAATGCGTAGTTTTCTCATGACACTTCTCTCCTTCTGTAACAACCAGCATTCAAAAAAAGGCACTCAAACCGGGCGCCATGTACCAGCGATTTCCTCCCCTCGGATAACCATACTCTTATGGTGGTAAGCGGTTTGCCGAGTATTCTGGATATGGCCCGGTGTTTGAGACCGGAAATTGCTGACAGCAGGACTGATAACCGTATATCGGCATCCCGATTAAAGAGCGCGGTCTCAGGGGTTTCTTTGGAAAAGCAAGGTGTTTCGGGCAGACTCTGTGCATCATCCCGATCAAGACTGTCGAAATAACAGGTTCTGAATGTTTGAAACACTGTGGTTTCAGAACTTAGATGATCAACATTCAGGTAGGTGCGATTTACCAGTTCAGTGGCTTTCGTCTCAGAACCGGTCAGCCAATGGGCAAGGCTGTATATATCATCCATTAAATCCAGCGGTGTTCTTTGTGCCTTGATCATAAGATCTCCTTGTATATGATTAAACAAGCGGATCCGGGGCTGTTAATCGTCCGGAACCCGCTTGAATTAAATCTCAGTCACCATTCAGTTTTTAATTTTGTCAGCGATATCCTTAATGGAGGCACTTAATGAGCGCAACGCACTTTCAACACCGTCCTTGAATTTCTCCCAAACATCCTCACCGGCTTCACCTAACTCCTTCAGCATCTTTTTGGCATCATCAACGGCTTTTTCAAGATGATCAACCTGTTCAGCAAACGTAACATGGGTGTCTGCTTTACAATCCTTAACTTTGGCCTTGAATTCAGTAAGCCTGGCCTGCGCAAGATCCACTTCGGCCTCTGCTTTCTTTTTGTAGGCATCTCTTACACTCATAACAAATCTCCTTTATTGATTGAAATTTTTTATCGATGACACATTCAGACAAATGGAAGTTTCTCGTTTCTACAGCTTCCCATGGCTGTTATTGTGTTCATTGAATCCCTAAGCAGTCATGAAAAATAGAGTGCACTGCCAGGCACTCTTTCAGTATTGCTAAATACGTCGGCCCTGAAGGACACGAATCACGATTACCACGATTGCGATAACCAGAAGGCCATGAATAAGCCCCCCCATCGTGTAAGATGTAACAAGTC
>Ga0209697_10005605_pt1 | contig 15565 bp, 12 predicted proteins | sample AliMusrvi5mmetaG_FD_184115 | JGI IMG/M metagenome (GOLD analysis project Ga0209697, IMG submission 184115) | Freshwater lake bacterial and archeal communities from Alinen Mustajarvi, Finland, to study Microbial Dark Matter (Phase II) - Alinen... | ecosystem: Environmental > Aquatic > Freshwater...
CACCTGGAGCGCCTGCACCAGCGCAAGAATCTCAGCCAGTTGTGGCGTCGTATCAGTCACGAAAAAAGATTTCTTGAAATGTTTGGAAAGTCCTTCTTTTTAAAAACTCAAAACTGTGAACTCATACGTTGCCTCGCACCGGCTCATCGCGCTGGTGCGACCGAGAAGATCGATATCTGATGACAAACAGCTATTTTCTAATCGGCGATATTATCACTAAGGTAGCTCTATCTATACCCTTACCAGTAGTATTGCCGGGAGAAAGGCGACAACACGGCAATAATATACGAGGTTAGCTAACACTGATCGGCTCCGATCCATTTCAGCCAACCACTGTGGTGCCCGGGGGGGCGATCGGCATAATCGGTCGCGTTCCGGCGGCGATTTCCACCAGCGACTCATCCAGTGCCAGTTTGGTCAGGGTCCGCGCCAGCAAGCGGCGAGAGGCCGACCGGTTGACAATGGCCAGGGCGGTCAGGATCACCAGCGTGCAGTCCAGCCAGAATGAGCGATGGGTGAGATAGGCCAGCGCGTAACGGCTTTTCCAGGGACGAATGAGACGATCATACGCCGTGGTGGGATCATCGCTCCCCGCCAACAGCTCTTCCTCGTTGATCAGCACCAGGGAGGCGATGTCGGTCACCCCCGGAACGATCTCCAGAATCTGCCGTTCCTCTTCCGTATAGACGGCTGTTTCGCTAAGGGCCAACGGACGGGGTCCCACCAGACTCATCTGACCCACGAGCACATTCCAGAGCTGTGGGATTTCATCCAATTTACACTTCCGAATAATGGCGCCGACCAGCGTGATGCGCGGGTCATCGGTTTTCGTTGCCCACACTTGCGCTTTATCGGCATCGACGCGCATCGAGCGGATTTTCACCATTTTAAATGGCTTCCCGTGCTTACCGGTGCGGGTGGCCAGATAGAACGGCGAGCGAAAATCCTGCAGCCACACTGCCAATAACGCGAGAAAGACAAACGGCGCCGTCATGACTAAGCCGCAAAACGATGCCGCGAGATCGAAAACTCTTTTACAAAAGCGATATCCACGAGAAGGCCTGGAAGCCATAGCGTTAATCCTTCCGATCCGCTATTGCCTGCCCTCGACTGGTCCGGTCGGGACGAAATCCGAACTTGACCGGCGCGGTGAGCATTCCCCACAGCGACCCGACGCCATAGGCGACATGGAGCACGATAAAACTTAGCAGGATCAGGAAGGCCGGTGTCTTCACGCGGGGCATCTCCCGCCACGCGAAGATGCTCCCGACGAGCAAGTAGCAAGCGATCTCAATCGCCAGTACCCACCAGAGGAGTGGAACGGCTAACGCCGTGCCCCCCAACACCAGCAGGCTGAGGATAAAGGCCAGCGGAATAAAATGTCGGGGGCGCAATCCTCTGCCGACCAGATAAACGGTATAGGGATTCCAGAGTCCGTTATTGAATGCCTGTTGCCAGAGTCCCGAGAAGGAAGAGCGAGTGAAATATGTTGCCTGCATCGTGGGAGTGATAATGATCTTGCCTCCCCCGGCGCGAATCCGGCTATTCAACTCGATATCCTGGTTGCGTACCAACCGTTCATCGTAACTGCCGAACCGCGTGAACACGTCGCGCCGGAAACAACCGAACGGCACGGTATCCACTTCCTGTTCGCCACCACCGGTACGGAAGACGGAGCCACCGACGCCGAAACGACTGGAAGTCGCCGCGCCAATCGCGCGCGCCACCGTCGAGTCCGTGGTCGGCACGGTTTCGATGTAGCCGCCGACATTGTCCGCCCCGGTGCGCGCCAGCGCCTCCAGGCCGTTCGCGAAGTAGCCGGGGGCATAAGTCGTATGGCAGTCAAGGCGAAAAATCACCTCGCTATGGGTCAAGGCGATGGCCAGGTTCATCCCGGTCGGCACAATTCCCTGCGGATTATCGAGCAAGCGCACCCGATCATCGCGCTGCATGTAATCCGTAACGATCTCCCGCGTGCGATCCGTGCTGGCGCCGTCCACGCACACCACCTCACACGGCTCCGGCATGCTCGATAACTGTGCGAGCACGGAATCCAGGCAGCGCGCGACATGACGTTCCTCATTACGCATCGGTATAATTATCGATATCACCTTAACCCCATTTCTACTTGATGATACGCGCTGTTTGCTAAGACGAGTCGATTAGTCACCATTGTTCCTCCTCAATCAACAGGCGCTACTTATCGGCGGTCACGGAATATACGGCATCGGCAAAGCGATGCGCATTCACTTCGGCATCATATTCCAGATGCGCCTCTTGCAGCGCACGTAGCGCGAACTCTCGTCGCAGGGCAGGGTTATCAATCAATTGAGTTAACAGGGGCTCGAGCTGCGTGAAATCCGAAATCGTCATGCCGAGTTGACGGTCGTGAATTATTTTCACCGAGGCGACTTCTGCCGGCCCAACGGCCAGCAGGCATTTTCCGCTGCCCAGGTAATCGGGAATCTTGGTGGAAAAAGATAAGCGCACTAACCGCCGATTCACGGAATCCATCGATTCGACATGCAGCAAGATATCCGCTTCCGCGAGCACCCGTTGGACACCCGCGGCATCCAGCGCCCCATTGAAGGTCATCGCATTGGCAATCGTCAAGTGTTCGAGCATGCGCGGGGATAAATGTTCGATACTATACAATTCCAACCGGGCTTTAGCCCCGTGTTGATTGATCGCTGCCAGCGCTTCGCCGATCTTGCGCAAGGTCGTCCAGCGCTTAAAACTTAGCACATTACCGAGGTAGGCGATTCGCAACGGTTCTTGCTCGCGCACCTGTATCGAGGGGGCAAAGGCCGTGCAACCTTTCGGGATAACCGTGTATTGAACTCCAAACAGGCGATGATATTCCTCACCCATCATCGCGTGCGCGGCGATAAAACGTTCCGTGGTTTGCAGCGTTTCACGCACGGTGCGGCGGATCAGCCACTTTTCCAACCAGAAGAACAGTGAAAACGACGACTTGCTGATATTGTATACATCATCACCGATGAAGACCATCATCGGAATCCGGCGGCTCCGGGCAATATACTGAGCAATATGATACGCGAAATGATACTCACCGGCAACCAGAAAAATGAGATTCGGGGCAAAATCGTCGATCCAGCGCTCCAGTTCCGGAGTTCGCCAGCGTGCCATCCACCAAATCAAATCACGTCCCAGCACCGTCAGGGAATGTTTCTTTCGGCCGAATGCATACACGCGTTGTTGGAATGGCAGGCTCGATGATACCGTCTGCGCTAATTTCGGTGCAGGTGTCTCCTGAAAAACCTCCCGCCCGCACGGCACGCGGGTGAATGCACTGCGCGCGGCTTCAAAATCCGTGATGCGGTAGTACCGATCACTGAGAGGACTCATCGGTGTCTCATTATAGAAATACAACTGGGCTACGGCGCGACTGTCCCATCCTTTGAGAAACGAGGCGATCGTAATACCGGTGTTGGTCGTATCGCTGCAGACAGCATGACTGACGACGAGGATGCGAGGAAAAGATGATGTCGACATCGATAACTCCTTTCTTAGGGTAGCCTGCCTGCCGGTGGTTGCGCGGCAACCTTCGCGAGAAATGCGAAGGTGTCCTCGGCGCAGCGGCGCCAGGTATAGGCGCGAACAGACGCCAGCGCGCGCCGGGCACAGGCCTCGCGATGCGACGGATCGGTTGCGAACCGGGTGATGGCCGCGGCAATCTCCGCCGGCTCCTCGGGATCGAAATATTCACCGGCATCGCCCAATAAGTCGGGCAAACCGCTGCGCCGCGCGCAAGCGACCGGCAGCCCGGACCCCATGGCTTCCAACAAGGTAATGCCGAAGGATTCACAGGAAGAAGCATAGACAAACAGATCGGCCTCGCGATAATAGCGGGGGAGTTCCCGGTGATCGACCGCCCCCTGCCAGGTCGTGAATGCCTGCGCCTCCTCGGCCTGCAGGCAACGCTGGAGTTGCTTTTTGGCCGTGGCATCGGCGCCGCCGATCAGGGTGAGCTGGTAATCGATCCCCGTCGTCTGCCGTAATTGCTTCACGGCGCGAATCACCTGCCACTGGTGCTTATACAGGTTCACGGTGGAAACATAGAGTAACCGCGTGGGTGGATTCGCGATGGAAGGGACGGGGGTTTTGGCCAGAAATGCCGGCTCGACCCCATGCGGAATGATGGCGGATGGCGGCAAACTGGGCAGGCTGCGCTGCACCAACTCGCGGGAATACGGCGTAAAGAAGATCAAACCGGCCAAGGTGGGATAGAGCGCCAAATGCAACCGCCGCATGGGCCGCAGATACTTCCACTCCATCCAGGTATGGCGGTATTTATCATACTCGACGTCGTCGAAGAAGAGCAGGGAGTGACAGGGCGCGACGGTCGGAATACCTGCCGGTGGGGGGGCAATACTGCCCGAGGCGAAGAACAGCACATCCGGTTGGAGCGCCCGCACGGCATCGGCGAACTGGAAGCGCAACCACCAGCGTGCTTGGATCGGGTTGGCTAACGCGGGTACCGGGATCACGCGTACCTGGGGGTCTAATGGTCCGAGATGATCGGCGAGGGCCTGGCTGCAGAGCAGGGAGACGGTACAGTCCTCCGGAATCACCCCGCTGCGCAATATGCCCGTGAGGTAATTCAGGTACCCGCCGCTGCCGCCGCGACCGCCATACCAGCAGTAATGTCGCATACCGCTACTCACTCTCTTTGTCACGTCTACTGCCCATCGGGGCGGCGCTGGTGACGGGAAAGCGCTGATAAACAAGCTCACCGGCCAGCAAGGCGTTGCGCTGCAGGGCCGGGATCGTCGTCTGCAGCTTTTCGCGGATCGCCGGGGCCTGATCCAACAAACGGCTGACCAGTGCCGTCACGTGTTCCGGCGTGCACTCGGTCGCCGGGATGAAATAATCATCACTGCCATACGCATCGCGAAAAACGCCGATGGATTTGATACTGTAGGTTAAACTGCCGGTGGGAACGCCGGTGGATAGACCGGCAATCGTGGCATGCATGCGCGCGCCGGCGAACGCCGCCAACCGGCTGATGATATACTTACATTCAGCGGCGTTATAGGAATCTTCCAGCAGTCGCACCTCGTTCTCCGTATAGCCCTCGCGGTAGAGCTGCTCGATCACGCGGGCCATCAGCACGGTGTCGGAGGCTTCCGCAACCGTGACGTGGGGAATGAGCAACACGCGCTTCTTCGTCGACGCCACCACCGCTTTGACGATCGCGACACACCGGTCGCGCCAGGCCGCCATATCTCCCCCGGTCGTGAACGCAGCCAGCAATGGACTCACATTGATCCCGACTGCATCCGTGACAAAGGGTTCCAACTGTGACCAATCCGCCGGCGCCTCCGGCTCCATCATGAACGCGGGATCGGCCACCAGGGAGACATTGTCGCGGACATCATGTGCCAGGAGATACTGATAAGTAACTGTCTCGCGGGCCATTATACCATGGATGCGGCGCAGATGGGCAAACAGCGCGCGGGCGACGTGCGGATTGGCATCGAACGGCCCGATGGAAGCGCCCCAAATGATAATCGGGAGCGTGGTGCGCTGTAAAATGTAGCGATCGATATCGACCACCGGATACGGCGGATGCTTGTCGAAATGCAGCGAGTAATTATCGCCGCCGACGGAAAATACGTAATCCGCGTCGGCCAGCACCGCATCGATGCCGTGCGGGACCAGCGGGATGCGCGGCCCGCGATAATTGGACAGTTTATGGCCCTGATTCACCCACCAGGGAAGCGAAAACCGGCGGGCGTAGATCGAAACCGGCAGGTGGGTAATGCGCGGATCGCGTTCCCGGCGTGCCTGCGCGGCCACCACCTCCGGCTCCGCGATGGTGCCGACGGTCACGCGAAAATCCGCTCCCCAACAGTGCTCGATCACCTTCATGGTGCCGCGGACGATCGCTTCGCAGCCGCGATTGGTGAATGGTCCATTGCCCACTAAAAAAAAATGCACTGACATACGCAGTAATCCTTGCTATGGGTTTACGCTCAGTTTACGGCGTGGCCCCCTTGCTATCTCTGTTAGCTATGCCCACGTCGGAGGCTGGTCGCAACGAGTAATCGGAGCTTGGCGCAGAGGCGACTGAACAGGCTCTTCCGCAAGTGGGTACGGGCATACGCCGTGACGAGTGTACGAAGCTGCGCAACGACGTCGCTGGTCATGCCGGATTCCCGGGCGAGTGCCAGGCTGGTCCGGGCCACGGCAAGTTGATCCGTGATCTGCGCGCGCATTTGCCGATCCGGCGGCGCCGGCGTAACGCGCTTCGTCGGAATCACCCGTCCAGCCTGCTGTTCGACCCAGAGTCGATGGGCCAACAACTGGCGTTTTTCCCGTACGACCCCGGCCTGGCTGGCTTCGACCCGGGTGAGATCCAACGGTTGCAATTCCAGGCGTTGCTGCGCTCTCCCTTGCTCGATGATCGCCGTCAACTCGGCGTGGCGCGATACCGCAATGTTCGCCCCCCGCCAATCCTGCGTGTAGGGGGCCAACCAGGCATCCATCAAGACCAGATCGGCCGTCTCGGCAAAGACATCGTCGCATAACAGGCACGGACGCGGCGTAAACGCTTTCGCGCTCCAGAGCTGAGCGACATCCGGGAGAAACGAGATACGGCATTCCCGCGTATCGTCAGCTCCCTGGTAATAGTAATTTGAAGCGGGTTGCGCGGGGTCCTTCCCGCGGGATTGCCAGCAGCGCAGCGTGCGATGATTCAATCCGTGTGTATCCGCCAGGTATTCCGTAAAGGCGCGGGTGACGGTATGGCCACAGACCAGGCCTAGTAGATACGGAATGCGTGCCGTCAGTCGCCGGTCAACCTGCATCAGTAAACGAACGGCTTTACAGACACAGGGCAAGCCGATGATCGCCACGCGACCTTCCTGCTGCCGAATCGACTGGATTACGGATGACAGCTCAACGGGGTAATAGGCCGAACGACTGCCCGTCAATATGTCCGCGGAGGTCCGGCAGAGCTGATAGGTATACAACTGGTCGGGAGTCGCGGTGGGCCGCACGCACGCGACAGCATCGACGCGGCCGGTCGCGAGCAACTCATGCAACAGCCAGGTGGCCAATCCGCCGGAGGCCCCCTGCGCGCGAAACGCTCCCTCGGCCACATGCCCTACCCAGGCCGGACCACAGTAGCCCAGCACCGCATGCCGGTCCAACTGCGCCTCCGGTGGAAAAACCTTTTCAGCCAGTTGGGTTTCCGAAACCTGGTCAACGGCAAAGGGACAGACCCGAAGGCAGACCCCGCAGTTGGCCGGACAGGCGCCTTGCAGGCACGGCGCATAAGCGCCATCCCCCCCCATGTGCATTGTCAAATGGTTGCGTGGGCAGATGCCGGCACAGGCGCCGCACCCAATGCACAGGTCCCGCTCGACTACTTCGGAGATCGTGTTAGCCACGCGCGGGTTCCTCCGTCGTTAGTGGCGCCGTCGTGGTGGGCTTACGGAATATCCGGTAGGCAAACGGCGCCAGCACCACCGCGGACAGCACGCTGGCCAGCAACAGCGTCAGGCCCAGGCGTCCCATCGACGCCGGGTGCAGGAGAATGGCCGCGCCTTTTGATACCAGAAAGACGGCCGCGCCCATGAGCAGGCCAATCCCTTGTTCCTGCAGGAACGGCCAGGGGGTGGACCGGCACAGGCGCGCGACATACCAGGGGGAAAAGATGAGATTCTTGGCGGTGAGCACAATACATCCCGCCAGCGCCACTCCCATCAAGCCCAGTTTCAACGGTCCGGCGAGGGTGATGCCCAGGAGAATATTCACCAGGCCCAGTACCAGCGTGACGATACCCGGCCACTTCACGCCCCCCAACGCCAGTTGTACGCCAAAGAGCGGCAGCACGCCCAAATTGACGATAAGGTGGGCCGTCATGAGCAGCGCCAACGGGCTGAGCGGGGCGAACGCGGCCCCGAGCCAAATGTGCAGGATCTGCGGGGCCAGTCCGCAGAAAATGCCCACCATGGCGGCGGCAATCAACGTGGCAATGCGAACCGATCGCGTGACATACCGGAGCAAGCCCTCGATATCCCCGCGCGCGGCTAAGGCGGTCTGGTTCGGATCGAACAGGCTGGCAACCATGCTGCCGACCGCGCGCATCTGCGTCGAGATGACCGCGAGGGCAGCAAACTGTCCGGCGGCGGCGGCTCCCAATACCCGGTTGACGACCACGATATCGGTTTGCAGGTACAGGAGCGATCCGATGTGATTGAGCGTGATCCACCCGCCAAACATCAGGATGCCTCTTAAAATCGCCGTATCGACCCATTTCAGCCCGACCTGCGTTTCCGGCATCAGTTTCCGGCTCACGCCGATGTTGGCCACGAGAAAGAACAGGCTGACCACCGCCGTCACGAGACCATAGAGCGCTAACGAGGGGTGAAGCAAGCTGAATAACCACAACACCAGTCCATAGGTGAGAAATTGCTTGAGGAAACCCAGTCCGCTGGCGATATCCAGGCGATTGCGCACAAACGTGGCCGCGCTGAAGGGCAGGCTCAACGTCGTCAGGGCAAAAGTCACGAAGATGAAGACAAAGAGGAGTTTACCATCGGTGACCAGGTGGGGGGGGAGATTCAGGAGTTTCTCCAGGAAGAAGATACCCGCCGCGGCCGGCAGCAGGACGGCGAGAATAAAGATCGCCAGTCCCCACAACGAGGTACTGACTTGTTTGCTGGCATCGTCGAAGCGTTTTTGGGTAATGGCAAAGACGAGATTGCGTCCAATGACCGCCGTGACCGCCACCGTGGCGATAGCCAGGTAATTGATCACCGAATTGCTGATGCCGATGATGCCATACGCATCGACACCGAGCGCGCGAATAATGTAAGGCAGCGCTGCCAGCATAACCACGGCCGATGCCACATACGCCGTGAGCCGAAAGATTGCATTCGCTTTTGTGCTTCCCTGCGCGACTGCCGGAATTACCGGCGCGATGGCCGGTATTATGGGTGTGTTGCTAACTGTTTCAGTCATAGTTGTGTCAGAGTTATTACTACCACTAGTCCGTCAATCTGAATTTGCCATGAATGCGGAATCGCCTTCGGCGAGTTTTTTTGGCTCCGACGGAGCGTCGCCCTCCCGCAAATTCAAATTGACGGACTACTACTGCGTAATCACGTGGGCGCCCCCGCATTGGTCAGCGCGCCGGCGCGCATGAGTCGTTTACACATCAAGCCGTCAGTTAGCAGCTAGCTGTGGAGAGTTCCCGTCTTTGTTACTCCTTCTTCCATACGATTCGATTCACGTAGTCCGTGTAACTGACGATAATACGCAGGACTTTCGCCGACACGGTGGGCGCATCGTAGTCCGCGACCATACGTACGGAACGCTCAGCGGCGCGTCCCTGGGTTTCCAGAATCTGTAAGCCCAGGATGATGCGGTCCAGTTTCAGTCCGGTCATCATGACGGCGCCTTCATCCACCCCCTCCTGGCGTTCATGGGCGTTGCGAATATTCAACGCGCGCAGGTTCAGGATCGAGGCCTCTTCGGTGATGGTGCCGCTGTCGGAGAGCACCGCCGTCGCCGAAAGTTGCAGGCGGACATAGTCGCTAAAGCCCAACGGTTTGAGTAATTGGACGGATGACGGCAACACGACGCCTTCCGCATCCATGCGCTTGCGGGTGCGCGGATGCGTGGAGACGATGACGGGTTGCGCATACGTCTCTCCCAGGTAACGCAAGAGGGCGATCAAGCGGGTAAACTGCGCGGGGTCATCGATATTTTCCTCGCGATGGGCGCTGATGACGAAATAGCGATATTCCTCCAGCCCAAGCCGGCTCAGCACATCCGAACCCGCGATTTTCGGTTGGTAATACGCCAGCACTTCCGCCATCGGGCTACCGATCTTAAAGGTGCGGTCCGCGGGCAAGCCTTCGCGCAGAAGATTTTCGCGGGCGATGCTGCTGTAGGCCATATTCACATCGCTGATATGGTCGATGATCTTCCGGTTAATTTCTTCGGGCACGCGTTGATCGTAACACCGGTTGCCGGCTTCCAAATGGAAAATCGGGATTTTTAGGCGTTTGGCGGAGATGGACGCCAGACAACTATTAGTATCACCAAGGATCAGCACGGCATCCGGCGCAAACTCGCGCAGCACGGCATCAGACCGAATGATCACCTGCCCGATCGTCTCGGTTGCCGTGGCGCCTGCCGACTCCAGGAAATAATCCGGCTTCCGGATTTCCATATCCTCGAAAAAAATGCCGTTCAACTCGTAATCGTAATTCTGTCCGGTGTGTACCAGCATATGCTCGGTCTGCTGGTCCAGCAGCGGGATAATCCGCGACAGACGAACCAATTCGGGCCTGGTACCGGCGATGGTCATGACTTTCATGATGGTGTCCTCAAGGCGTGCGGGTTACCAGGGATATAACCACTGGTCGTAAGGCGTGGGGTCTTCCGCTAACTCGGCAACCAGCGTGGGCCAGGAAGGCGCGGTATAGCCGATGGCAGCGAACAGTTTGTCGCCCCGCATACTGCGATCCGAAACCTCTGTCGCTTCCGGTTGAATGTCAACGTCGAGTTGATACGCGTCCTTCAGCAACACCAGCAGATCGTATTTACTGATCGGCGTGCTGACTAATTGATATAAGCCATGCAGATCGGGGTGATCGGTGATGATCATGCGCACCACGGCGGCGAACAGGTTGGTGGTGACGCCGGAGTAGATGACCCGTTGATACCCATGAATCTGTTTACCACGCTGGGAGAGAAACCAGTCCAACAGCGAGCGATGACTCGTCAACTCGCGCCCAATAATCGAGGTGCGCAACGTTAAGGTATGCTCAATATGCAACTCGCCCAGGAATTTCGTTTTGCCGTACAGGTCATCGGCATCCGAGTTATCGATTTCCGTATAGCCGCCGCGCGCCCCGTCAAACACGCAATCCGTGCTGGGGTGGATGACGCGTCCCTGCCAGGCGGAGGCGATTTCCGCCAGTTTATGCGGAAGCAGAGCGTTAATAATGATCGAGGGAATCGCCATCTTCGCTTCGTTGCGTTGCTTGATGATGCCGACACAGTTGATGATGACATCGGGACGTAATTCCGTCAGGAGGCCGCGCAGACGATCGAAATCGGTGACATCGACGCCGCGGATCACTTCATCCCCCTGCAGGAGCGGGACACGATCGAACGGGGGGAGATGGGTATCTTCCAACGTCAATGCATAGGTGGCGGGAAACGTCGACCGTAAAATTTGAAATACTTTATGACCGAGCATACCGGTCGCGCCGATAACGGCAATCTTCACGGGAGCCTCTTTCCTACACGGTCTGCCAATTGGACAGCTCGTAGTTTACGTAATCCAGTTTCAACAACAGCGCGATCAACTGCTCGGTATTGAGCAATTCGGTATTGCTCGACAGGTAATCTTCTCCCATGCTGATGGCCTGCTCACCTTCCGTGAAGTAGGCCGCGTAATTCAGATCGCGGTTATCCGCCTTGATTCGGAAGAACGAGCCCAGGTCCTCCGAACGGAATCGTTCTTCACGCGTCAGCAGTGCTTCATAGAGCTTCTCGCCGTGGCGCGTACCGATGATCTGGGTGGGATTGGAGGCGCTGAAAATGGTGAGTAATGCTTCGGTGAGAGTGGATAAGGTCGCGGCCGGCGCTTTCTGCACGAAGATATCGCCACTGCGTGCGTGCGTAAACGCGTAGAGCACCAGGTCGACGGCTTCATCGAGCGACATCATGAAGCGCGTCATGTTGGGGTCGGTGATCGTGAGCGGCTGTCCGCTCTTGATCTGCTTGATGAAAAGCGGGATGACCGAGCCGCGCGACGCCATGACGTTCCCATAGCGGGTGGCGCAGATGGTGATCTGCTTCTTCTCGGCGACGCGGGATTTGGCCACCATGAGCTTCTCCATCATGGCCTTGGAAATACCCATGGCGTTGATGGGGTAGACCGCTTTATCGGTACTGAGGCAGATGACTTGTTCTACCTCTTCGTCGATCGCGGCCCGCAAGACGTTATCCGTGCCCACCGCGTTCGTCAGCAGCGCCTCCATCGGATAAAACTCGCAGGAAGGCACTTGTTTTAAGGCCGCGGCATGGAAAACGAAGTTCACCCCCGCCAGCGCGTCACGAATACTCGCATAGTTGCGCACGTCCCCAATGTAGAATGAGAGCTTGCTGTTACCGTATTCCACCCGCATGTCTTCCTGTTTCTTTTCATCGCGGGAAAAAATGCGGATTTCGCGGATGCCGGTGTTCAGAAAGCGTTTGCAAACGGCGTTCCCAAATGAGCCGGTTCCACCGGTAATGAGAATCACCTTATCGGTAAACATGCAATACTCCTTGCGGCGAATCAGCAGCGGTATTATTTCAGCTACCTTCGACAAACGAACTGTTCGCGACCTCAATGGGGGTATTCAGCGTGAAACCAGTGGTAGGCATCAGGTTTCCAATACATCATTCAACGGCTGATATTGTAGATGATTGTCGCAAGATTGTCCACTGTGAGTTTCGCTCGCACCCCATGCTGCTTCCCTGGTTGGCGCGCCAGCGCTGACAGGAAAGCGCCAATACCAGCCGGAAAGAAGAGGAAGACACCAGCAGCTATGATGGCGGGAATCCAGGGATAAAAGTACGGGATATCTCATCGGGCTCGATCGTTTGACCTGCAAGCGCGCAAGTCTTGATCAGCAAAACGCACGGCGGCCAAATTGCCCGCGACAGGTGCCGCGCCGGGAAGCGGCAACAGGGCATCCACAGGCGTGTTACCGGGTGGCCTGCGCAATCACCCGGGCCGCAATCTCCGCTCTATCCGCGACAGCCACCTCGGATTGCGTATGATGCACCAGGAACGCCAGCGAGGTCTCCCCCAACTCACGCGCCACCGGCAGCCGCTCGGTGGGCTGGAACCCGGCATCGGTGAAAGCCTTTTCCCGATAGATCTCGCCACAACTGCCCACCGCGCACTTGCATCCCTGCTCAGAGATGGCGGTCATGAGGCGTGTTTGATCCCAGCCATCCTTCAGCGCCTCGGGCCGCAGGTAGACATAGCAGCGATAGTAGGCGTGATACACGTGCGCGGGGATGGTGGGAATACGCACGGCCGCCAGCGGCGCCAGCGTCTGCTCGACGATGCCGGCCAGCCGGCGGCGTTTTTCCACCCATCCGGACAGCTTTTGCAGTTGCAGCCGCCCGATCGCCCCCTGCATCTCGGTCATCCGCCCGTTGGTGCCGAATGACTCGTGCAGCCAGCGGAAGCCGGGAGCATGCTCGCGTTGATAGACCGCATCCCAACTTTTACCGTGGTCCTTCATCGACCACATAGGGCTCCAGAGCGCGGGGTCGTTCACCGTCACCATGCCGCCTTCGCCGCCGGTGGAAATGATCTTATCCTGGCAAAAGGACCACGCGGCGATATCGCCGAAACTGCCCGCGTATTGCCCGCGCAGTTGCGCGCCATGCGTCTGCGCGCAGTCTTCGATGACTTTCAAGCCGTGCGCATGCGCCAACGCGACGATCGCCGGCATCTCGCACGGCCATCCGCCCAGGTGGACGGGAATGACGGCTTTCGTCCGTGGGGTGATGGCCGGGGCAATGGTTTCCGCGGTGATGTTGCCGCTGTCGCGATCGACATCACAACAGACCGGGGTGGCGCCCCGCATGACGACCGAACTGGCGGTGGCGATAAAGGTACGGGGGGAAACGATCACTTCATCACCGGGACCGATGCCCAGCGCGTCCAGCGCCAATTCCAGCGCGACCGTCCCGTTCATTAAGGCGATGGCATGCTGCACGCCAAAATAGCGCGCATACTCCTGCTCGAACTCCCGGCAGACCGTGCCGGTCCAGTAGTTCACTTGCCCGGAGTGCAATACCGCGAGCACGGCCTCGATCTCATCTTCTTCGTAGACGGGCCATTCGATGCGTGAAGGAGACGCAATGGTGGAAGGTGTCGTCATCATTACCATGGCTGAAATCCTGCCTGTGTATCGGCGAAACGCTCACCCAGCGGGAGCGGAGTCGCCGTTCGTCGTGCCGATAATACGGCCTAAATATAACACGATACGGAGAGTGCTGTCAATTGTTAACGCTTCCGGACAGGCACTGAATTAAGTCGCAAAAAGGCTATTTCCCCCGTCTAGCAGCCTGTTGAAGAACTCCGCCGGTCAGATCGCTGAGAGATTCTTCCGCCGGTGCGCGTCGCAATTGCTCACCGTATAACGCCAGATACGTCTCGCAATTGCGACACACACCGGCGAAAGAATCTCTCAGCGATCTGACCACCGGAGTTCTTCAACAGGCTGCTAGGCAAGCGGCAGGGCAGCACCTGGGATTACCCCACACGTCCGCGTCGTCACCCCATCCGCATATACACCCGGTACCGGTGCGGGCTGGTGCCGGTGTGACGTTTGAAGCAACGGCAGAAATAGGCGGAGTCGGGGATGCCGACTTGCTGGGCAATCTCCGGGAGCGGGGCATCGCTTTCTTCCAGCAGCGTCTGCGCGCGCTGGATGCGCAACTTTTGCAGGCGCTGCATCAACGTTTCTCCGGTCGCCGTGTGGAATTTGCGATACAGGTTGCGCTCGCTCATTCCCAGGTGCGCGGCCACTTCGGCAACCGGCAGCGGGCGCTGCAGGTTATCCCACATGAAATGATGGACAATCGTTTCCAGCCGATGGTCCGATTCGGTATCGAGCGCCGGTCCTGCCGCCTCACGCGTCAGCGCCAGGATGCGCGACAGCAGCACGGTGAGGAAGGCGTTCACGCGGTCGGGCCAGCCGGCTTCGCCTTCGTGGGCCTCTGCCAACAACCAGCGCACCACCCACAGCAACTGGGTGGAGATCGTCCAGCGCAGTGGCACCGCGGGAGCATCCGGTTCTTCGAGGTCGAACCATAGTACCAGGCTCAGCAGATGCTCCTCCCGCGTTTCCCAGGCGTGAAGCGTCCGCGGATGCACCAATAACAGGGTACCTTGACTGACCTGCCGAATCTCCGGGGTCGCCAGCGTGCCTTTCCCCTCCAGCACGATATGCGCTTCATAAAAGGAATGCGTGTGCGCCGCCACCACGCGCCCGGGGGAAATCCAATTGGTATGCACGTCATGCAGCGCCACCGTCTGCTCGGATAACCGGATCGCCGGCGCATTCAACATCACCTTGCGGCACAACCGCCGCAACAGATTCGGATTAATATCAAAGACCGGCGCATCGTATTGCATGGATTCCGCCACCTGCCAATCCGCGGGGAATTCTCCAAATCATCGTAAGCGTTCAGGTTCCCTGGCGCGCGCGCGTCCCCGCGAGCACTTCGGTGGTTTCGCTATGACCCTCCGTGGTCTACTCAACCACCGAAGTGCTCGCGGGGACGCGCGCGCGCCAGAAAACCTGAACGGGTGAACTACGTGGATAGCGCTCCCCTTCAGGGAGCAGATCATCGGCTGGGCTACTCCCCAGGGTTTCACCCTTACTCTTATACACATCTTGCCGTCCCTTTTGTCAATAGGTATTGCAGGCGAATCGCCTCTTGTATTCGGAGCCACCCCCGCATCAAGACCAGCGGACCGGGCGGCCCATCGGCACGCCGTCCC
>Ga0209697_10005606_pt1 | contig 15565 bp, 12 predicted proteins | sample AliMusrvi5mmetaG_FD_184115 | JGI IMG/M metagenome (GOLD analysis project Ga0209697, IMG submission 184115) | Freshwater lake bacterial and archeal communities from Alinen Mustajarvi, Finland, to study Microbial Dark Matter (Phase II) - Alinen... | ecosystem: Environmental > Aquatic > Freshwater...
CACTAGTAACAGTGAGCTGGTTGCCACTAAGAGTGGCAATTGAGCCGTCTCCATCGATACTATAGGAGGTGGACATAGCGGTAGTCTGCCAACCGCTGGCCCAGCATTGGACAGTGTAGACACCGGAGGCAAGGTCAATTTCCTGATTACCGGCGGGGTTGGTAGACGGATCGATCTCATTGTTTTTACTGTCAAACAAGCGGACTGAAACGATCGGTGCCGGTTTATCACCTAAATTCACAGTCAGTTCGAGCGAGGCAGGCGACTCGCCTGGAACGAGATTTTGGCTGAGGATGGCCGATATCCGGTTCATGGTTTCGCCCACGATGTCGCTCGATGCGATTGTTTTACCATCTTTGTCGACCGGCGCGGCGAAACTAATGGTTTGCGCTTCACTGGTATTGTGAATGATGGTCAAAGCGCCGGTCGAAGCTCCTGCGGCAACTTTATCAAAAACGAAATCCATCGGTGCCTGTAACGCCATTTGGGTGAACATAGTTGTATAAAAGCCATATACACCACTATGAACGGCGACTTGATGGATATATGTTTTTGCTTTTGCGCCATTCACTGAAACATTGACTTTGACGGCGATGGTTGATGATGTTGCCATCGGATCAACGATACAGCCGTTAGATCGGTCTGCGGTCATCATGCCGATGTTCGCACCCACAGGAACCGCCTCTTTGAATGTCCCGTATCCGCTACCGTTCCACATTTGCAACATTTTTGCTTGGGTGGTCGGGATATTGACGTCTCCCTCATCATTGTAAGCATGTGAGAAAACAATTATTTTGCCGTTTTGGTGTGCCGTTAAAGTTCCGACAGCACCTCCGTTTAGAATGTCGCCGCTTATTTCATTAACGGAAACGGACATTCCTGCTATGAGCGGAGTATCGACGCGTCTGCTCCGGACAGACCGAATTGCTGAACGATCAAGGTTTGAGAGCTGATGATATTTTGAGAAAAACTGATCAGCTCCACTGACTCGTGCAATCATCCGGCTGTTGAGCCCAGAAATGTATTTTGCCAGTCCGAGATCGCGTCGGTTCACAACTGAACGACGAGTTTGTCCCTCTGGCGCAGATGCCTTCAGAATATCCTCGGCAGCCGCAACTTCGAAATTTATGGCGTCAGTTGGGATACCATATCGAAGACCGCCGATGAATTTACCGTCAGCAGTAACAAGTGGGGATCCGCTATCGCCCGAACCAACCGTTAATGCGCACTTCGAGGTATCGACAGTGCAGGCGATCAGTTTCTCGCCGTTGCTGTCGATTTGTGCTGAATTGAAACGAATCGGGTAGGCGCGGACACCATCATCGAGGCGATTGACACGCAGAAACAATGTCGTGCCAGAGGCCAACTGCTGGGTTTGTGCCCATGTCAGCGTCTTTGTGACATCAACATCTGTAGTAACAATCGTGCCACCAGCAGGCCAGACCTGCAAAAGTGATGGCGAAGTAGCCGAATTGGTGGAGGATCCACCGCCGCAACCGCCGCAAAGGACGGTTAGCGCGAGCGCCAGAATGATGGCGCTCAAGGTGAGCATAGTTTTCATTGTGAAAGTTCTTCCCTTCTGTCAATACTGGATTACCTCAACCGAGTTGAGGCAGTTGCATAGAAAATTTACAACTCTTTATATTAGCATAATATAGCTTATGTGTCAATAATTATGTGTCATCATTCAGCTATAATGTTCCCATAACTAGTCAGCTAAATGTTCGTTTGGTATACTGTCAGGTTCCCGGAAAGAGAGTCATAGAAAGGAAAATGAATATGACTTTTGATGAGTACACGGAACTTCAATCTTTTGCAGACTGGCACAAGGCAGGCAAGATGAGCACTGACTTTATTGCCAAAGAATTGAAGATAACCCCGCAACATACCAGGCGTCTGTTTAGAAATCTAAGCAATCCTCCAAAGAGAAGGTTTGCTTGGAACAAAATCAGTGGAGAAGTTAGAGATTTCATCATCGAGACAAAGAGAGGAAAGGATCGTTACAATTGCCAATGGATCAGCGAGCTTGCCGGCGATAAGTTTGGCAAGCCAATATCTCAGTCATCCGTATACCGGATATTAGACAAGGAAAACTTGCTTAATACTCCGGCTCCAGAGAGAAAGGTCAGGAGTCGTTTTGAAGCTGAAGCCACAGGTGATTTAGTTCAGATGGATACGACCTGGGGCTATTGGTGGAATGGGGGTAAAAAGCTTTGTTTGATTCTTCTGTTGGACGACTATTCAAGATACATCCTTCATGCCAAATTTGTCCTCCATGATAGCATGGAAGCTAACATGAATATGGTCAGAGAGACAGTTGAAAAATGGGGTGCCTTTAAGCTCCTTTACACTGATAATGCCAGCTTCTTTAAGACCATTAGACATGGTAACAGTAGCTACCAGTATCACCGGCAGGAAGAGTACGAAAGCAAGATTACCAGAGCTTGCAGAGAGCTGGGAATCGTCCATATCACCCATAAGCCATATGAGCCTCAAGGCAAAGGCAAAATTGAAAGGTTGTTTAGATTCATTCAAGAAAGATTTATCAACGATCAGATTGTAGATGATGAAGGGTTGCCACTTTATGTGGCTCAGAAGAAATTGAATCTCTTTGTACAGCAGTACAATGAAAAGCATATTAACCGTACAACCGGTAAGACACCAAAAGAGCGGTTTGATCCTTCAGAATTTAAACCGCTCCCGGTAGATAAATGCCTTGACGACATCTTCTGTATCAAAGATACCAGAATAGTGGACAAATGTAATGAGTTTAGCTACCTTGGGGAAACTTACATTATTCCAAAAGACCACAATATGACTGGTTACAGGGTTGACCTCCATATCCTGCCAGAAAGGTCGATAAGGGTATGGCACATGGATGAGCTGATTTGTACTTTGGAAATTAAAAGAAAATTATCTAAAAACTAACAGCAGGACTTCTCTTTCCGGGAACATATCGCTGAATAGTTAAGGGGAACATGTAGCTGACTTGCAACATAATTAGCGGCGGCGCCTGAATCGGTATGAAATATTCATACTTTGTGATTATTTTTTGAAAGTATCAAGCATGTGTGATATAAAAAATGCGGAACCATCATGAACGATTCACGCTACAACTAAAGAGGACATATATGTATAACGACTTCAAAGTTATCAATCGTCGGGCGCCGTGCCATTATCGAGTAATCGCAGAGCACGATGCACCACTACCGGCGGCCTATTTTTTTGCCAAAATGATTAAGCGAGGACTGTTGATCTCAAAAGGAGTAAAGTCGGAATTGCCCCAAGTTTCAGCGATGGTTAGCCCGTTTTGCGACAACCAATTTTTCCACATAAGATAAGTGGGATAAGGAACTCTAAGTTTGGCAGTATCATCGATAAGTTCTAAAAGTTTAGGATCAAATCGATATGGCGAATCAGTCTGAGTTTTGAGATGACCAATGATCCTGAAAAGACTATCTCCGTCGACAAGAACTCTTCCATTTGTTTGAATATGTTTTGCTATCGATTTAACGGCAATCTCAAGATTAATATTGGCAAAATCAGAAAAGAACCAATAAATTACATCAAATTTATCATTGAGCTCTAATGCTTCGACGTCTTGAGTCAGATAACTCGGTTTGCTGCTCCCGACAGAATTCGGTGCGGATTCAATCGCTTTACTAATTAACTCGGAAGAAAAATCAACGCCTGTAACATTGTATCCTCTTCTTGCAAATTCATTGCTATGTCGTCCTTGCCCGCAAGCAATATCCAGAATATTATCGTTTTTATTAATATCGAGCGCTTTTATTAAGAAATCGACATCCTTTTCCGGATTATGAGTTCTAAAAAAATCCTCATGTTCGGCAAGATATTGATTTGGTTGATTGTAATATTTTTTGAGATCTTCTTTGCGGTCGCTCATCTGGCATCCTTTCTAGTTTTTTCATTTGAAGCATCATTCAGATAATAATATCTCATATTTTCTCTCTAAAAACTACCAGCAAAGTGTCCTGTATTAATTACTCGACTCGCATCGACCATCACCCTTGACCATTATATTTTGCAATAATTATGTCTGCCCAAATATAACGACTTTTTAAAATTGACTATATCTATAAAATAGTGTATGAAATAATCTGCGGCACATACTGCAGTACATTCTAAAAGGAGAATCGCTAACATGTTACTTCAGGTCAGTAGCGTTGGCATGTCGACCCCGACCAAAGATCTTTTTCAGGATGTCTCTTTCGTCATAAACGAAAGTGAACGGTTCGGTCTTGTCGGTCAGAATGGTTGTGGGAAGAGTACTCTTCTTAGAATTATTCTCGGCGAGCAGCAACCTGATACTGGATCAATTTCCAGAGATCGCGGTTTAATGGTCAACTACATGCCACAGATCATCACAGCAAGTTATGCTGCAAAATGTTTGGACAATTTGGCCAACGCATACGCACATGACGAGCTGGACCATCGTTACTACAGCGAAGTAATGACTGGTCTCAACCTTTGGGACCTTCTCGGTCTCGATAATCCGGTACTTTCCGGAGGTCAACGAACCAAATTGGCGCTAGCCAGTGCTTTGGTTTTTTCGGCCAACTTGCTTATCCTTGACGAGCCAACAAATTTCATTGACCTCCGGTCCATGATCTGGCTCGAAGAATTTTTGCAACGGATGGACTGTTCCATTCTGACTGTTAGTCATGATCGATCGTACCTTGACAATGTTGTCGAAGGTATTCTCCAACTAACGCCAACGGGTATCCGTTATTATCCCGGTGGGTATACTGACTTTATTGATGCTATTGAACATGAAGCAGAGCGTCAACAAGAGATCTATCAAGCCCAACAAACCTTTCGCGAGCGGTTGGAGAATGACATAAAACGGACTAAGCAACAGGCGTTGCAAACAGAAAAAGCCACGAAGGATGATCATACACGTCGTCTTGCAAAAAAAGTCGCAAAAAAGGCCAAATCGCGCGAAAAGCGGCTTGGACAAACAATGGCCACGTCGGATTGGGTCGATCGACCGCAAGAACGCCCTTTGGTCCGACTTCGTTTTCATTCAAGAGTGACCAGCGGCACCCTAATCCGATGTGAGGATATTGTATTCGCTTATGAACCGGGTAAGCCGATTCTTGGCGGTGCAAGTATATTTATCGGAGCTGGAGAAAAAGTAGCCATTTTGGGTGACAATGGTTCAGGGAAATCTACTCTTCTAAAGATCTTGACCGGCAATTTAGAGCTCCATGGAGGGAAGCTTTGGAAAAACGACAAGATTGAAATTGCGTATTTTTCCCAAGATCGCGAGGACATAGAAGGCGACATGTCAGTCATTGAAGCGGCACGATTTGGCATCGCGGTGCCTGAACAGGATGTTCGAAACGTTTTAGCCGGTCTTCTATTTAAACAAGATCAAATGGGCCAAAAAGTCCGATCTCTTAGTCAGGGTGAGAAAACCAAGCTGTCAATCGCCCGCCAGATTCTGAAGCAGCCAGACCTGTTGTTCATGGATGAGTTCACCTCCCATCTTGATCTGGAATCAATCGAACAGGTCCAGAAAGCAATTGAGAATTATGACGGTGCTGTCTTATTTGTCACCCATGATCGCTATTTGCTCGAGACACTTTCGATTGACCGTTTGTATCTCTTGGAAGACGGCCTGACGAAATTACTCCATGGGGGCTTGCAAGATTATGTAAATGTGATATCCTGATCAAGACGTCCACAGGGACGAATTTTGGAAAGGAGTAGCACCATGGTCCGAAAAACGAGCGATCGCGTTCAGATCCTTGTGCGTGCAACTGGCGTCACCAGCGCCATGAGCATGGCTCACAAAGATTCCTGCTGCGGCAGCCGCAAGTAAACCCGCAACACACCACCCGGGGAACCGCATGCCGGCTATCCCATCTGCATGGGCAACGAACGCACTATCTGTGCGAACGTTGCCCAGTTTTTTAAAGGGAGAGGATCATGAAACTATCGAGGTTTCTTCTGTATACCAATCTTCCGGATAACAGTGTGGCAATCCGCCAAACTATGGACGGAGGATTGATGGCGCTCGATTCTGAAGACGCAAATGCCTTCAAGAGTGGGGATTTCACTGCTTTCAATACAGATGAAATCCGTCTGATGAAAGAGCAACTTTTTATCCGAGATGACGACATTGACGAAGGTAATGTTCTTGTCAATGAATTTAAAAAGACATGGCATGGCGGCGATACATTCATTCTGCATCTCATGCCAACGAATAACTGCCAACTCGATTGCCCTTACTGTTATGAAGATGGCATTTGCCGTAAAAGCAATATGGGCAAGGATGTTGAAGAGTGCCTCTATCCATGGATAAGCGAATACCTGAGGACACGGAAAATTAAAACATTGCGGTTGGTTTGGTTTGGCGGTGAGCCGCTTCTTCGAGCAAAGCAGATTGAGCGGATGACACCGCTCATGGCAAATATTGCACAACAATCATCGGTTGCGCTAGAAACACAGGTCGTTACAAATGGTGTATTGTTATCGAAGCAACTGCTTGAAGTACTTTCTACTCACAATCTTCAACGTCTGCAAATCACACTTGACGGTCCGCAACTCATTCATGATGGACGCCGGTTCTTTAAAAATTCTAATCGGGGCACATTCACAAAGATATTTCGGAATATCCAGATGGCTCTGGCTGGAGGGTATATCGAAAAAGTGGATTTACGGATGAATATCGACCGAGCCAATCGGCTTTATATCCCGGAACTGATCGACTTCATCGCCGAGCAGAACCTTCAGAACCAAATGAAGCTTTCCATCGGGATAATTACTGGCACGATTCCGCAAGAAGAGTGCGGTGGTGCGAATGGTTACTTCCGAACCTTCGGATTTCCCGAAGAAGAGGCCATATCTGCATATCTGGAAATTGCATCGGTAGTCAAGTCGGCTGGTTTCGAAATCATTGACCAACTAGCATTTGGCCCTTGGTGCATTGCCAGACATCCGAATGCTTGGATGGTCGGCCCAAAGGGAGAAATCTACCGTTGCCTTAGTATGGTTGGACGAGAAGATGGCGTTATGGGATATTTGCCAGATGTCCCATCAAACAAGCCGAACGAGCTTGAAACAATCAAACGTATGCGCGAATGCCTGCGCTCTGATTGCCCTTTGGTTCCAATCTGTGGTGGCGGATGTTTATTCGAAAATCACATCAACGGCAACATTTGCCCACGCAACCTACTTACAAAAATCAATCAGGGTTTAACCAGATTGAATTATGGATAGCCGAATGCCCCTACGGACGGGGGCATTTTTTTATTCTCGTTCATCTGCTAAGATTGTGATATGAGTAAATTTATCGAAAAAAGTTCAGAGCGCTACATTTTCCATTTCTTTGCCGATTCGGTTGCAGAAAAAGACATTGAGAAAATAATTGAAAAGCAGGAACTGGCTTACAAGAAAATTGTATCTTTTTTGAGCGTAGATAATAATCGAAAAATTAATTATTTTCTATATCCATCAAATGAAATTAAGAATGAAATGACTGGCAATGACGGTAACGGCCACGCAGACCGAGAGAAATTTGAAGTTCACGCCGTTTATAGCGACGAAATTAAGTGCATCGGCCCTCACGAAGATACACATTTGCTCTCAGATGTTCTGGGCTTGCCGCCGCAGCTTTTTCGCGAGGGATTGGCCGAATATTTGAGTGGAAGTTGGGATGGCAAAAGTCATGAAGAATTGTCTAAAGAACTATTGGCTAATAAACAGTTGCCAGATATGACAGATTTGATTGACGACGAAAAATGGTACGAAATTCCTGATCAGGTTTCTTACCCAACTGCTGGCGCCTTCGTGATATATTTAATAAACAAATTCGGAAAAGAAAAATTTTTAGAAATATATAGCAAACTTAACCGTGATTTTGGTGCTAGCAAAAACCGGAAGCTGTTCACGGAAATCCTCGGGGAAGAAATTCAGAACTCACAAGCGCAGTGGATTGGTGAACTAAAGGATTAGTTAATATCAATACAAATTGCCTGCCCCTTGACAAGCACTCAATTGATATATATCTTAGAATCAGAATGTGAAGTAATTATACAAATCGACTTTCTCTATTTATTGTTTACCTTTTCTTAATCTTTTCTTCTGTAGAAATTCAGCAAGAAAGGATAGAGGCAAGTAATTAATAATAGAGTGATGCGCGAGCATCCTCCAGTGAGGGGAGAAAGTTGGTTCAAATGTTACGACGATTTCGCCCCCACTGTGCCGTTCTGTTCTCCCTTTTTGTTATTTTGGCATCGGCAACCCCCGCTCTTGCCGACTCTGGTGACCTCGGGAGAGTCCAGAATTTTGCCACTAATGTGATCCAAGTCCTCGTCACCCTCGCCGGCCTGTTAGCAGCCGGTTTTTTTGTGGTCGGGGGGATTGGTTACATCACCAGCTCGGGCAACCCCGAGAATCTGGATCGATCCAAGAAAACCATTATGTACTCCAGCATCGGTCTGGCCGTTTCGATCGCCGCCTTCGTCATCAGCAACATCGTGACCGATCTGGCCACCACGGCTTTCAAATAGGCCATGAAAAAGCTGATTGGTAAAATTCTCCTAGCCGGTATCGTTCTGCTATTCCCGGCCGTCACCTTTGCCGCTTCCAACGCCGAAGTTGATACTTTTACGCATGACTCCCTGCTGGCTCTGATCGGTCTGGCTTCGGTTGCCGTTGTCTTCTTCCTAGTCCGGGGAGGGTATTTGTATATCACCTCGACCGGCAATCCGGCCAATCTTGAGGAAGCTAAGAAAACAATCAGAAATGCTCTGATCGGTCTGGTTATTGTGATCGGAGCGGCCGTCTTCTCTTCAATGCTCAATAGCGCTATGACCCAGCCGGCCACCAATGCAACAACGACCGCATTAAGCTTAAGCCCGATCGTACCGGCGGCGTCCGGTAACTCGGTAACCCAGATTATCATGGATGCAATTACCGGTTTCCTGCAAAACATCATCCAATCGGCAACCAAACCGTTACTTGATGGTATCACTTGGTTTCTAACAAGCACTCCGACACTCTCCACTAATTCTGTAGTATTTAACTTTTGGCTGGTAATAGTCGGGATTACTGATTCCTTGTTTGCCATTGTGATCGCCCTACTCGGTTTTCGGGTCATGAGCTCGACCACTTTCGGCTTTGAAGAGTTGACTTTGAAAGAGCTTTGGCCAAAGATCGCCTTGGCTTTTGTCGGAGCCAATACCTCGATCTTTTTAATCGATTGGATTATCCAGTTTTGTCAGACACTGGTCAGCGCTGTCTTGCATGCCACCGGCGGTTTGGGTCAGGCATGGATTCAAAATGCTTTCAACCCGGCTTCTTTGCTTTCCGGTTCAACCGAACTGATTACACTTATCTTCATCATCATCTTTATTTTGTTGGCGGCGGTATTGCTCCTTTTCTACATCTCTCGCCTGATGATATTGGCCTTTGGTGCTGTTGTCTCGCCCTTGGTCTGTCTCCTTGGACTAATTCCGAGCATGGGCGGCTTCGCCGCCAATCTGGCCAAAGCGTACTTCATTACTCTCTTTACCGTTCTAATCCATGTCATCATTATTCAACTGGCTTCGGCCTTCCTAACCATTCCGGGGCAGGACGGCGCCAATCCTTTGATTTCCGTCTTAATCGGAATCGCTCTTTTCTCCATTCTTCTAAAAAGTACCGGCACGGCGATTCAACTGGCTCTGGTCGGCGGAACAACTAATTCAATGAAAACGCTGGGCGGCCAGATTATCAATGTCATCAGATCCAATAATACTAAAAACACAGCTGTTCATGAGACGGTGGCCAGAAAGGTCAGGTCAAGATGAAAACAGTAGTTGTCCCGGCTCAAATCACAACGGTTGAAGACCGGATCGCCGGCTCTTTGACTTTCCCTCAGATTATTCTCTTGGTTATGCCTCTGGTAATCGGTGCCGGTATTTATGCTGTGATGTCACCGAAGTTGCACTTTGCCACCATTAAATTGGCCATAATTATCATTCAATATTCAATTTTCGGGTTGCTGGCTTTGCGTTTTAACGGTAAGATCGTGGCCGACTGGCTGATCATATATCTCCGTTATGCCATCAGGCCGAGACGATATATTTTTACCAAAAATGATCCGATTCATCGGGATATTGTGGTTGAAGACGATAAAATCACTGTCACTTCGGAAGAGCAAATAGCCGAACAAGACATCAAGGTTTCGCCGGCTCTGTCACTACCCGAACAGATCAAAATCGACCGGCTCTTCGATAATGCCGCTGTCAGCATCTCATTTAAATTACCCAAGAAAGGAGGAATTGATGTCGCCCTCAAACAAGCCAAGAATTAAGGGCTCGGCCCGAACACAGATCGGGATCAAGGAAGTCAAAGATGGCATTTTAATTCTCTCCGACAACCGCCTGCGCTCAATTCTCTCAACTTCTTCCTTGAACTTCGAGCTCCAAAGCGACGCCGAGCAGGACGTTATTATCGAGGCCTTTCAATCCTTTTTAAACTCTCTCACCATGCCGATTCAGATCTTAATTAGAGTCAGAGAGCTTGATATCGACCGCTACCTTGAAGATTTTCAGGCCAAACGAATGAATGAAACGGAAGAGATCTATAAAAAAGAACTCTCCAATTACAGCGATTTTATCCGCAAACTGGTTTCAGGCAACAAAATCTTATCCCGCCGCTTCTACATCGTCATTCCCCATGATAACAAAGCCAAGGTTGACTTTGCCACTGCCCGAGAACAGCTGATGCTGGAGCAGGAAATTATCATTAAGGGCTTGGAGAAGATCGGCATGACGGCCAGACAGCTCTCGGGCCTTGAAGTACTCGACCTCTTCTATAGTTTCTACCGGCCGGAACAGGCCAAGATTCAACCCTTAGTTGAAGCGATAACCAGGAGAACCAATGATCAAGCTTTTTTCTAGACCAAAAAGAAAAGCCAAAACAATTCAAAAAAAACAATGGGACAAGAATTCCTCCCTCTCTTTTCATCTCGGCGAACAGGATCAGCTCGATCTGATCACCTATGCCGGAATGGAGGAAACGGAAAATCATCTCATTATTGACGGCCGTTATGTCCGAACACTTTTCGTTTCCGGCTATCCTTACACCGCAACGAGCGGCTGGTTGAACCACCTGATCAACTTTAATTACAATGTCGATATATCCTACCACATCGAGCCGGTTGATCCGACCTTTGCTCTGCCAAAACTAAACCGCAAAATTACTGAACTAATCTCGACCAAACGAGCGATGGAACGAGCCGGCAAGATTATCGGTCCTGAAGTGACGGATCCATTGGACTCAGCACTGGAACTGCGAGACAAAATCCAGCGAGGTCAGGAGAACCTTTTCCAAATATCCCTCTATATTACTTTGGCAGCCGAGACCCTGGCTGAACTAAACAAAACGATCAAGCTTCTGGAAACAGTGCTGGCCACCCGGCTCTTTTACACCAAGCCGGCCATGTTTCAACAGATCGAAGGTTTGCAATCGGTTTTGCCACGAGGCGATAACCAGCTTAATCAAAAAAGAAACTTGGACAGTTCAAGTGCCGCTTTAACATTTCCTTTCATCTCTTCCGAGCTGGTTCATGAATCCGGTGTTCTCTACGGCATTAACCGATCAAACAGCTCGCTTGTCATCCTTGACCGTTTCAGTCTTCCCAACGCGAATAGCATCCTCTTTGCCCAATCGGGATCAGGCAAGAGCTACACTGCCAAGGTCGAGATCTTGCGCCACCTGATGCAAGGGACAAAAGTAATCGTGATCGATCCCGAGCGGGAGTATAAACGGCTGGCTGAGTCCGTTCGTGGCACCAACATCAAGCTATCGGTTCACTCCAAGGAAAAGATCAATCCTTTCGATCTGGAAGTAAACGCTTTTTCTGAAGCCGACTCTTTTGCTGATCACGTCCAATCATTAACCGAGATTATCTCTCTGATGGCCGAGGGATTATCAGCCGAGGAAAAATCGATTGTTGATAAGGCAATTCTTAAAACCTACCAGAAAGCCGGTTGGACATTAGCAAACTCCACTAAAAAGAAGACCAGAAGCTATCCGCGGCTCTTTGATCTCTATTCCACTTTGAGAGCGATGAAGCAGATTAAACTCTGCGGAAGGTTAGAAAAATATGTCTCGGGCTCTCTGGCTAATGTATTTGACACTCAGACCAATATCGAATTGGACAACCGCTTGGTCGTTTTTGATACCAAGGATTTGCCCGAATCGTTGCGACAAATTATGCATTTGGTTATCGCTCAGTTCGTCCAGAACCAAGTCAAAAGTGACCCTTGCAAGCGCATTCTGGTCATTGATGAAGCATGGCTTCTCTTGGAACACGAAGAGAGCGCCAGATTTGTCTCGGGGCTAGTCAGACGGGCAAGAAAATATTACCTTGGAGTTTCAATCATATCTCAGCAGGCCAACGACTTTTTGGGCAACGCCTACGGCCAAGCCATTGCCTCGCAGAGCTCGCTAAGAATATTAATGAGGCAAGATACCACCACCATCAAGAATGTTGCCTCAGAGTTCCACCTGAGCGAGTATGAGCAAAGATTCTTGCTTACCTGTGAGCGAGGCGAAGCCCTCATTATCGCCGATCAGCATCATGTGGCAGTTAAGATTACCGCTTCGGAAAACGAGCATCCACTCATCACGACCGATCCGTCCGAACGAATAGTTAAAAAGAAATGAATCCTCAAACGCTCAAAATGATTGTAGCCGCTTTCTCGATGAAAAGAGAGATTAAGCTAATCTTCTTTACCGTTGCCGTGATTTGCATCTTGCCGGTCTTTACGGTTATTGTTTTAACTCAAGCCGGCATCAATCTGGTTTCCAATGCCTTGGCCTCAATCGACCCGCAAACCAATCAGTTGGAAATTCACGATCCGGCTAACGGCAGTATCATATCCATTCTAACACAACCAAGAATCTGGCCAGTCTCCGGTCCGGTCAGCTTAGAGTTTGGCGCGATTGATCTGCCTTACCAGCCACTCCACACCGGAATTGATATTGCCAGTCCGACTCACGAAGTCGGCGATTCGATTGGCTCCTTTATGGCTGGAACGGTCACCTATGCCGGTGAAACCAGCTGGGGCTTTGGCAAACATGTCGAAATAGATCACGGCGATCATATTACTTCAATTTACGGGCATTTGGACTCAATTGCCGTCACTGTCGGCCAGAAGGTTGATATGGGCACGATCATCGGCACCAGAGGCAGCACCGGTTGGTCAACCGGCCCGCACCTTCACTTTCAGATCGATGTCTTTGGTATACCGGTCAATCCGAGATTGTTTCTGAGCGGAAACCCCTAATAAATCGAAAAAATGAGCACAATACTTGATTTTTTTTAGACATCGTGATATAATAGGCGGTTAGATTGAAGTTTTTTCACTGGTATGTTACCAGATAAAGACGGTCTAACAAGGAGGGGAAAATGAAATTACTACTTATTGTTGCAACAGCTACTATCTTTGTGTCTTTAGTAGGGTGCAGCAACACGAACGAGGTGGTGACTGTGCCTCGTCTGGCTGTCACATCGCCTACGCCGAATCCAAATGGAACGGTCGTGGTCCAAAACCTCGAGAATCATCCGGTCGGGATTCTTATCGAGGTTGTAAAGGCCGATAATGGTCTATACATTCGGTGCTGGTACCGGCCGACTCAGTCAATCATTGCCGAGAAGAATCTCGGCCAGATTGAACTGTCCAATCTTCCCGCTCAATGGAGTCTTGACGGAACCCATTGGACCGCGTTTAAGCCTTCGTTGGGCTTTAGCGTGACGCTAGAAGGAGGACAAAGTGTCACGATCAATATCTGCCTATCAAAATTCCCGCCTCAGGATGAGGCGGGAATTTTTTAAAATCTTTTATTTTATAGTAAAATATGGACCGTATGTAAGCTGACCGGATTGATCGATAATATTGAATTGAGCTTGGGCGCCAACCGGTGCCGTAGTTCCCTCGTTCCATATTGCCGTAACATTACCTTCAAGTGGTGCGGGGTTAGGCGCTGTAAATGAACCGGTCGCAAGTATAGTCGCGCAGCCTCTGCCGGAGCAAGGTAATTTAGGTTTGCCGCTGAAAAGAGTCGATTGGGCTGTTGATTGAACTGTTGGTTTTGATATCTGCCATTTATAATTTTTATATTTATTAATGGCGTCTTGACCGAGATGAAAAGTAAACGTGTTAGTGCCATTTTTGAAATTGTAAGTGTAAATATTTTGACAGGTTACATGGTCGCTCGAATAACCGGATAAACTTCCGGGGGCCGTATTGCAAGCTTCTTCTGCGGGCGCGGAAGCCGGACAGGTTGACGGTTTTGAACCGATTCCCCAGGAATAGAAACCGAAACCGTTTACATCGGCGCATTTAACTATCGGCGCCAGCTTTTGAAGTTGAGTCGGCACATTGCTTGTAGGAACAACATCGGCTGTAGGATCGTCCTGCTTAAAAGGGAAAGGATCATGGTATGAAAATTTAACGCCTAATACCGACCACGACCAAGTCACGCCACCAGTTTGATAGAAAAAGTAGCCACCATCATATCCAGTAGAAGTCGATTGAGGGGATTGCATGTTCAAATTTACGCCCCAGTCATTGCCCCAGCTATTTTTAATAATCCAAGTCAGTTTACCGTCAATTGTGGTCCAACCGGCAACAAGCATTACATGATGGTATTCCGGAAAGGTAACGGCAATCGGACCGTATTTTTGAATCTCCTGCATATAATCGTTAGTCAAACCGCTATTAAAAGAAGCTTGTTTTGCGGCAGCCGTAATTTCATTGTTATTATTGTCAACATGGTTTGGAGCCGTGAAATTTTCCCAACCTAAGGTCGGAATATTTGTGGCCGGCTGATTAATGTTACAAGCGCTTCCTCTATCCGATGCGGTATATGGATTTAAATCCGACCCCCAAAGAGGACTTGTAGAAAAATGATTCAAAACGTCCCCGGGTTTACCACTCCTACAACCATTTGTAGCGCACATCGCCTGCTGCTCCGACAGATTATTATCGAGGTGTTGGTTATATTTTAAATTAATAGCGGCTTCGATTTGAGCCACTCCGGCAAAGGCATAGCATGATCCGCATTGATATTGATCTTTAACCGGTGATAGCCAATTTTGACCGTTAACATCAGTCCAAGAAAAGGCGCTGGGCCAATTTGGATCGGTATTCGGCGCAGTATTCATACTAAGATAACCACTATTATAATCAGAAAGCATTTGATCATTAAAGCTTAAACCGCCGCTAGAGCCGAACTTTAGCAATTTTTCAGAGTAAGGAAGAGCGGAGATACTGTTGGCCGCCGCCGTAGCTTTTTGTTGATTGTTCTTCAACCAGCTATTGATACCCGTCGCAATATTAGTCGCTTCGGTTGTCCGGATTGCGGTTTTAACTTTGTCACGAGCCGCCTGGTTGGAAACGCCGCGAGTGGTCGCGCCGCTAATCATTTGTCTTGTTGTATTGTCAAGTTTTGATTCTTTTAAAACGATTGTAATATCATCGATGTTCCAATCGGCTTGATTAGAATAAATAACAAGATTTTTCGGGGCGATATTATCCAT
>Ga0209697_10005610_pt1 | contig 15562 bp, 8 predicted proteins | sample AliMusrvi5mmetaG_FD_184115 | JGI IMG/M metagenome (GOLD analysis project Ga0209697, IMG submission 184115) | Freshwater lake bacterial and archeal communities from Alinen Mustajarvi, Finland, to study Microbial Dark Matter (Phase II) - Alinen... | ecosystem: Environmental > Aquatic > Freshwater...
TGCAGAAATCCGGGCAGGACCCGCGCGGATACCGCATCACGACCGGCCGTTCCCACTGACAGGCCGAGTACAACAGGTTCGCCAGCTCGACGCCATCGCGCGGCTGCATGACGACCAGGTTCGGCACCGACCGCAACAGCGCAATATCGAAAACGCCGTGGTGCGTCGGCCCGTCGTCGCCCACGATGCCCGCCCGGTCCAGGCACAGGATCACCGGCAGATTCTGCAGGCAGACATCGTGAATCACGCAATCCACCGCACGCTGCGAGAACGTCGAGTAGACGGCGAACACCGGCCGCAGCCCTTGAGCCGCGAGCCCGGCCGCGAATACCACGGCATGCTCTTCGCAGATGCCGACATCGAAAAACCGCTCGGGAAAATGCTCGGCGAACGGCGACAACCCCGTGCCCGCCGGCATGGCGGCCGTGATGGCCACGATCCGCTCGTCCTTGGCCGCCAGCGCTTCGAGCGTGGTGCCGAACACCTGGGAGTACGACGGCGCAGTCGGAGTGTTCAACGACGTGCCCGTGTCGATGTCAAAGCACCCGGTGCCATGCCACGCCTCGGGGCGCTGCTCGGCGAACGAGTAACCGCGCCCCTTTTGCGTGGACACGTGCAGCAGGATCGGCCGGTCGTACTGCCGGGCAATATCCAACGCCTGCACCAGGCGCGGGATGTCGTGGCCGTCGATCGGCCCGATGTAGCGCAGCCCGAATTCCTCGAAAATCACGCTGTGCAGGAAGATGCTCTTCAGTGCCTCTTCCGTCCGGTAATAGACACGCCGCAGAAAATTCGAGCGCCCCGAGAGGCGTGCGATGGCCTCCTCGATTTTGCCCTTCAACCGGTTGTAACGCGGATTGGCCAGCAACTCGCCCAAGTAACGGGAGGTGGCGCCAACGTTGGCCGAAATCGACATCTCGTTATCGTTCAGGATCACGATCAGGCGTTTGGTCGTTGTGGCGATGTTGTTCAGCGCCTCAAACGTGATGCCGCACCCCAACGCCCCGTCGCCGACCACGGCGATCGTGTGTTCGTGACTGCCCCGGCGGTCGCGGGCCACGGCCATGCCGAGCGCCGCCGACACGGCCGTCCCTGAATGGCCGGCGCCGAACGCATCGTACGGGCTCTCATCGCGCTTGAGGAAACCGCACAGCCCGCCGTGCTGACGCAACGTTCCGAACCGGTCCTTACGGCCCGTCAGAATTTTGTACGTATAGGCCTGGTGGCTGACGTCGAAGATGATCTTGTCTTCCGGCGGATCGAACACCCGCAACAGGGCGATGGTCAGTTCGACGGCGCCAAGGTTGGCGGCAAGATGACCGCCGGTGCGGCTGACGGTTTCGATGATCGTCTGCCGGACGTCGTCCGCCAGCGACATCAGTTCCTCGGGCGCCAGTCCCTTGACATCTGCCGGCACGTTCACTTTATCGAGAGTAGGAGTCATGGTTTCCTTCCGGCCTGCCCGCGGCAGAAAACCGGTTCAGAAGAGGATTGCACATCGGGGAAGGTACATCAAGACAGCAGGAATGGGCACGCGACGGCACGGCAACCCTTGATTGACTTCACCGCCCAATAACGCATAGTACTGCATCTTAAGTGCATTACTTTGGCCATCATGCAACACCTGAGGTGCATCATATGGACGCCTGAAGGAACGGCGACCATCCGGGCTGAAGGAACGGCGACCATCCGGGTCAAACCTAGAAACTCGAATCCGCTATTCTCAATCGCGTTTCTAGGTCGCCCACTGCTCTCTGCCTTCTTTTGTTCGGTTCGCCTTTGCCGAAAATAGCAGGGAGGCAAACCCGAAGTCACCAGAAAAGAGATACGTCTAGGCGAAGTGGACAACGACGGTAAGACGCCCATCACCACCCCAGATGCCGATGCGCGAACGCGTGGCCGGAACCGGACTTCAGGTAGCGCTCGAAGTCACGGGCAAGCGCGAGGGTTTCGAAGGTGGCGTAGGACTTAATGCGCCACGGCGCGTGTTTGGCGGTGGCCGTCGCCCTGAGCCATCTGAATGGCGTCACCGTGGAATGCATCACCCGTGAGGTCTCGATCATCTTGCCGCTTGCAACCGCCGGGCAAGGCATGTATCTTCATAGTAGATACAGGGACACAAGCAGCATGATCACGAAAGTCCAGAAATGGGGCAACAGTTTGGCGGTACGGATTCCCCGATCAGTGGCTCAGGAAACCCATTTGAATTCAGGCAATGCGGTGGACGTGGCGGTTCAGGATGGCCACATCGTTATTGTCCCTACGCGACGGCCCCGTTTCCGTCTGGATGAACTGCTTAAAGGCGTCACTGCCTTGAACCGGCACGCTGAGTTTGACACGGGGGCTGCTGTCGGGCGGGAGGCTTGGTGATGCCTGCGGCCTATTGCCCGAAACGTGGTGATATTGTGTGGCTCACGTTCAGTCCACAGGCTGGTCACGAGCAGGCTGGCCATCGTCCCGCGTTGGTTCTCTCCCCGGAATCGTACAATCGGAAAGTGGGTCTTGCCTTATTCTGCCCTATTACCAGCCACGTCAAAGGCTATCCGTTTGAGGTTCGTGTGCCTCAGGGGGGTGCGGTATCGGGCGTGGTACTGGCTGACCAAGTCAAGAGCCTCGATTGGAAAGCTCGACGGGCAACCTTCTGCGGTGAACTTCCTGCCGAGGCTGTTCACGAGGTCCTCAACAAGTTGGGCACGCTAACTGACGAGTGAACTGATCGCCGAATCCGATCCTCGGTGATTCAGCAAACCAGCCCTGGGTGAGGAGGGGGCAGATGCCGGTAACGGCAACCCAAAATCCTGTTCAATCCTGTCAAAGACCGACCGATTCTGTCGAAAGAGCAGGCGACCCCTCATCGCCGCGTTCTCCGCGGCTCCGCGTGAGGCAGGCCTGCCACGAGCATCTCAACAGTCACCGGCGCCGACAGTCCTTCGGCTGGCTCAGGGCAGTGCGGGCTCCCAAAAGGCACGGCTAGCACACGTCGATGGATCCAATGACCGGCACCCGTCGTTGCAGCCGAATCTGACAGGCGGCCCCGGGATCACCACCCCAGATGCCGATGCGCGAACGCGTGGCCGGAGCCGGACTTCAGGTAGCGCTCAAAGTCACGGGCAAGCGCGAGCGTTTCGAAGGCGGCGTAGAACTTGATGCGCCACGGCGCGTGCTTGGCGGTGGGCGGTGATTTGCCGGCGTTGTGCTGTTCCAACCGCTGACGGAGGTCTTCGGTGTGGCCGATGTAGCGGTGGGCGGGGTCGGAGAGGCTTTCGAGGACGTAGGTGTAGAACATGGGGGGCACCCTCGGTTGTTCGAAGTCCATTCAGTAACGCCCTCCGCCGCCCGAGTACGGGCTATGGAGGGCACCATTTTGCTGCGGAGCAGCAAAATGGTGGAGGCGGGGGGAATCGAACCCCCGTCCGTAATGGAGTCACCGTAGCATCTACGCGCGTAGCCGGTCATTAAATCTCGTCGAACCGACTGCCGAACGGCAGGCCATCGATCCAACCAGCGTCCACGTTAAGTTTCGCCCCAATGCCCGGTCACACAGCACTGGGACTATCCTGCTCACGTCGCCTCGGGTCGCTTAGCAGGTGTCAGCGTCGAGACGTCGCAGCAACTTAAGCCGCGAGAGCCAGTTCAGTATTGGCTTTTGTGTTTTGTTTCCGGACGTTTAACGAGGCCAACCGGAGTCCTCGGCGCGCCACCACGGCTGCAACCAGCACGTCGAAACCAATCGCCCCCGTGTGACAAGTCATACAATACCACGCCCCCAGTCCGGTTGCAATGCTGCGTGTCGCTCCGATTGACTTCCCGGCCAATATTCGGCATCATCTCCCCTAATGGTTGCCTCGGCGTGCCCAGGGGGTGGGCTCCTCATCGGAGGAACGAGCGTCGGCGCAATACCGGCGGGAGTGACTCACGTCATGGTGAATAGAAACCGGCTTCGGAGCCTGACCCTTTTCCTGCTGTCGATAACCATCGCCCTGTCCGTCTACGAGGCCGGCCGAGACCTGCTGCGGCCGGAAAACGCCTCACAGCGATCGCTCCAGATCGTTATCATCATCAGCGGGTTGGTCGCCCTGTCGACCGCCTTCGTCACGCTCCGCAGAGATGCCCGGACCGACAACACCCTCTCCGCGGAAGCGCAACGCTTCAGCGAAGCCGAACTCAAGGCCCGGAACGCCCTGCAGTTTGCCCGCAACCTGATCGACAGTTCCATGGACATGATCATCGCCGTGGACGGCAACCGGCGGATCGTGGAGTTCAACCGCACCGCCTGCAAGTCGTTCGGCTACGAACTGGCAGAAATCCTGGGCAAACACGTTGACGTCCTCTACGGCAAGACGGACGACAGCAGCCATATTCACCAGGCCCTGCTCAAGGACGGATTCTACGCCGGCGAGATCACCAACATCCGCAAGGACGGCACGACCTTCACCTGCTTCATCTCAGCCTCACGGCTGACCGATGCCGAGGGCCGGCCGGCCGGCTTCATGGGCATTTCCAGGGACATCTCGGAACGTCAGCACATGGAAGAAGCGCTGCAACTGGCCGCCACGACCGACCGGCTCACCGGCATCTACAACCGCTACAAATTCGAGGACACGCTCAAAGCCGAGATGGAACGGGGCAAGCGTTACCGGACACCCCTGTCGCTTCTCATGTTCGACCTGGACCATTTCAAGAACGTCAACGACTCCCACGGGCATCTCGTCGGCGATGAGGTGCTGAAGGCCGTGGCCGAGATCGTGCGCGGTCGCATCCGGAAGTCGGACTGCCTGTGCCGGTGGGGTGGCGAAGAGTTCTGCATCCTGGGACCGCAGACACCCGGGGATCAGGCCGTGAAAGCAATGCTGAAGGTCAGCCGGCTGGTGGCCGAACATCGCTTCGCGGCTGGCGTTCGGATGACCATCAGCGCCGGCCTGGCCGTGCTCAGGACCGACGATACCGTCGAGAGTTTCATCAAGCGGGCTGACGACGCCCTGTACCGGGCCAAAGCCAACGGCAGGAACCGCATCGAGATCGAGACGGAGGCCTGAGCGGGTGAGGCGGATAGGTGAAGCTGGCTTGATTCTGGCTTTGCTGGGCCGACTGGCCGGGGCGGATCCGACGCCACCGCCCCCTTCCCCTGACGCGGCACTTGCGCCTTTCGGGCCGGTGGCACTGGTCGACGAGATCGACTGCGCCGGCGCCAATTCCGATCACGGTTTCGCCGATGATCCCGCCGGCGCCAGTAGCACGGCCACGATACTGGGCGCCTCCTGCCGCATCCTCCGGCCGATCGCCAAACAGGCCTCTTACCTCACTTACCGCATCGGCCGCGGCAAGGGGCTCCGCGCAGGCGCACCGTACGTCCTCGCTGTTGAATACCCCGAAGATGCCCCTCGCTCCATCATCGTGATCAATACGGGCAACGAAACCAGCCGCGGCTTCCACACCGGCCTCACGGTCGGCGACGCGCTGCATGCAAAGTATGTCGACAGCCTGTGCGAGTCGCTCAACGTGCCGCTGAGCGGACGCTGGGAGCAATGGACGCTCCTCATGCGACTGCACGACCGCTTTCCCGCCAAGGGCCTTCCGCGCGGCGGAATCACGCGGGCGCTCCAGCCGGCGGACGGCTTTGACGTGACATTCTGCCAGTTCTCTGCACCCAACGACCCGCTTTCGGCCGGCATCGCTGTGCGGCGCATCAGGCTGTATCAAATCCTGGAGCCGGACCGACTCACGCAGCCGCTGCGGCTGCCTCCGGCCGACCTCCCGCACCGCCGGCTGTTCTGGCGCGAGGAGATGGCCGACGGCGTGATCGGGGATGGGAAGAAGGGTGCCGAGGGCGGCTTCAACGACCCGCTCGACTGGTATCGTCACAAGGCCGAACTCATGCGCTTTCTCGGCATGAACACCTACACGAAGGATCTGCTCGAGTTCGGCGCATGCCAGGGCTGGGACCCCTCGCCCTATGGCGGCAACACGTGGGTCTACTTCAACGCGGCACAAGCCCCGCTCTGGACGCGTATCGTGGAACTCATGGGCTCTTACGGGTTCGACGTCCTGCCCTACTACGAATATGCAGGCAGCAAGGGCGAGCACGGACTCGGCCCGCAACGTCGCTGCCAGCCGCTGACGCGCGACGACGCCTACACGCACATCTCGTGGGTCGAGTCCGCCAACGCCGACCTTACCGATCCGGAAACGCTCACCGACTTCCGCAAAATGCTCGACCTGACGATCCTGCGGCTGAAAGACAAGGCGTCGTTCGCGGGGTTGTGGCTGCGTCCGCGCAGCCAACTGCCGGTGAGTTTTTCGGACGCCGCGCGCCAGCGTTTCGCGCGCGAGGCCAACGCCGGCACGCTGGTCACGCGGGCGCAATTGCGGGCGGATAAGACCCTGTACGGGCGCTATCTGGACTGGTGGGAACTCCGGCGGCGCGACTTCCTAACCGCCGCGCGCGACTACTTGCGGACCAACGGCGTCCCGAACGCGCTTGTGCTCTACACAGGATGCCCGGGCGAGCCGGGCGTGGGGTTTGTCGACTGGGAGCCGCGCTTCGTCACCGATCAACCAGAGCGGTGGCGGTCTGTGTTTGCCAAGGCGGCCAAGGCCACGACGCTGCTGACGCCGGCCGAGGTCGCAGCGCGCGGCCTTTACCTGGATGGTCTGCTGGCCCCAGGCCTGACGTGGGGTGGCTGGGAAGTACAGCACGCGCGCCCGGCCGACGACCCGGCGCACTATGCCGGAACTGACGGGGTCCTGTTCAGCCACGCCTTCAACCGGCTCTACACCGTGCTCAGTCCGAAAACCTTCGAGGCCTACCGCGGCCCCGCCGGCCTGGCCCTGGTCCGTCATTACGCTCTAAATGAAAATATGATGACCGATGCCGCGGACAAGGAAATGGTCGGCTACTTCGTGGCGAACATCGAACGGGCCGGCCCGACGTGCATGCTGGCCGAGGTCACCGCCATGGCCGAGGGCGATCCCACGCTTATCGGCTACCTGGTCGGCTCCAACTTCGGCCGCGACTTCCCGCAGTATGTGCGGGCGTTCAATGCCAACTTCCTGGCCCTGCCGGCCCTGCCGAGCCGGCGGTTGCCGGATGCGAGCAGCGATCCGGCCGTAGTCGTTCGCGCCATTGACGCAGGCCGGCACGGCACCTATCTCGCCGTATGCAACACGGCCTGGCAGGATCGCAAGGGCGTGCGCGTCAGGCTGCCGGCCGCCGGTCCGGTCGCGGCACTGGTCTCAGGCGACGCCCTGCCGCGTGCCGGCGACACGGTCACCCTAGATCTCGGCCCCTGCCAGTTGCTGGCGCTCAGGATCGACCGGTAGGACAAGGTCATACCCCCGCGGGCTATAACTTCAGGCGGATGGGGACATCCGCCCCACATCGCCTCGGTCCCGTACGAAGTTCAATGTGGGGTCGACGTCCCCGTCGACCTTTGTGTGTAAGCAGCGGTCAAGGCGTTCTCTTCACTATTTACTGTTCACCGTTTACTGTCTACTGTTCCCCTCTTTCCAAAAGAAAGGCCACCACCCATGCCCATTACGCCATGCCGCCCGAAGTGGAAGGGAACGATGACGGACCGCGAGCGGTTCAACAACCAGATGAGTTACAAACCGATCGACCGCTGCTTCAACATGGAGTTCGGCTACTGGGATGAGAACTTCCACGAGTGGGATCTGTTCGTGAAGAACGGCATCAAGAACAACTGGGAAGCGGACGTCTTCTTCAACTTCGACAGACAGATGGTGACCGGCGGCAACACCTGGATGAACCCGTCGTTCCCCCATTCGGTCGTGGAAGAGACAGCCACCACGAAGATCCTGATGAATGGCGATGGCCTGCTGGCTGAAGTGCCTAAAGACGGGCACGACACGATCCCTCACTATATCAAGGCCAGCGTCGTCACGCCGGACGACTGGAAACGCTGCAAAGAGGAACGTTTCAGGCTGGACGATCCGGCGCGCACGATCGACGTAGCTAAGATGCAGAGGGAACATCCCCGCACACGCGACTACCCTCTTGGCGTGGGGTGCGGATCGATGATCGGCAAGATCCGCGACATGCTGACGTTCGAAGGTCTGGCCTATGCCTGCTACGACTATCCCGATATGGTTGAGGACATGGTCGAAACGTCCTGCCAACTGGTGGAGCACGTTCTGGATCAAGTCCTGCCCCACATGGATTTTGACTTCGCTTCCGGCTGGGAGGATATCTGCTTCAAGAACGGGCCGATCGTGTCCGTCGACTTCTTCCGCGACGTTGTCATGCCCCGCTACAAGCGCATCTCGAAGCGGCTCAAGGCGGCCGGGATCAACTTGTGGTGGATTGATTGCGACGGCGACGTGCGCCCGATTCTACGCTACATGATGGAAGGCGGCTGCAACTGCCTGTTCCCGTTCGAGGTCAACGGGTGCGCCCATCCGGCCGAGCTGCTGGACGAGTACGGCAAGGATTTGCGCATCATGGGCGGCTTCGACAAGATCGAGATGGGCAAGGGCCCGGCCGCGATCAAGGCGTACATGAAGACCCTGGTGCCGCTGGTGGAACGCGGCGGGTACATCCCGTTCTGCGACCATCGCTGTCCGCCGAACGTCAAGCCGCAGGACTACCTGTACTACCTGGACCTGAAGGAAGAGATGTTCGGGATGAAGTAAGGGGGGGCGGTTGCCTCGACCTGGAGTTGCCGATTACAACCATGTGGGGTCGATGTCCTCATCGACCTCGCTGGCAAGCGCGCGTCAGTTCAGGCGGATGAGGACATCCGCCCCACATCAAACCGGATCGCCGCCGCCTACCTACCCAGCCGTTTCCGAATCGCCGCGGCCAGGCGGTGCACTTCCTCGATCCGCAGGGCCAGCGCCGCGCCCAGGTAGGTTGTGCCGCCTGCGCCGATGGCCAGGCCCAGCGCCAGCGCCCGCCAGATCAGGCCGTGGCCGTCCCAGGCGACAACGCGCAAAAAGCCCCACGACACCGCCCCGCAAGCCACAGCGGCCGTGGTCACGGCGAGCAGGTAGGCCGTCCAGCGCCGCCATGTGCCGAACGCCACGTCACGTCGCAAGTACGCCGCCAGTTGTAGAAAATTCAGCAGGGCGACGGTGCCCGTCGTGACAGCGAGCCCCACGTGCCCGAGGTGGAAAACCTTCACGAGCACCAGGTTCAACACCAGATTGATGCCGATGCCCAGCAGGCTGACGTTGAGCGGCGTGCGAGGCCGGTCCATCGCATAGAAACATGGCGCCAACACCTTGATGCCCGCGTAACCGGATACCCCGATCGCGTACGCGCGCAACGCGGCGGCCGTATTGGCCGTGTCAGAGGCTGTGAAATGGATGTGCTGGTAGATCACCTCAATAATCTGCGGCGCCAGCAGGACCAGGCCGAGGGTGCAAGGGACGGTCAGGAAGAACGCCAGCCGAAGCGCTTCCTCGATGGTCCGGCCGGCTTCCCCGAGTTCCTCACGGGCGTGATGACGGGCCACAGCCGGCAGCGTCACCGTGGCGATGGCCACCCCGAACACGCCGATCGGGAACTGCATGAGGCGGAAGGCGCAGTTCAGCCACGACCGCGCCCCGTTGATTTCCGAGGCGAACATGCCGTTGACGAGCACGTTCACCTGCACCGCCGCGCCCGCGATCATGCTCGGCCAGGCCAACGCCCAGACCTGCCGCAACCGCGGATCACTGAACGCCAGGTGCCACTCGAACCGATAGCCCAGACGCCACAGGGACGGCAACTGCATGCCCAACTGGGCGAGACCACCGAGCAGAACGCCAAGGCTCACGCCGTAGAGCGCCCGGTCGCCGAAGTGCGGGTGCCGCCAATCCGCCTGGGGGTCGAAGGCGTAGGCCAGCGCTACCCCGCACACAACCGAAACCAGATTGAAGACCGTCGAGGCTGAAGCCGGCAGACCGAAAATGAAACGGGCATTCAGAATGCCCATGACGATAGCGGCCAGCGACACGAACAGGATGAAGGGGAACAGGAGCCGCGTGAGTTGCACGGTCAGTTCGAATTTCCCCGGCACTTGATGGAAACCGAAATTCGTCACCTGCACAAGCAGCGGGCTGATGGCAATACCCACGACGCACAGGGCGCCCATGAACACAAGCATGGCCGTGAACAGAAGGCTCGCCAGTCGCCAGGCCGGCGCGGGGCCCTCCTTCTCCAGCGTCTTCGCAAACGTCGCGGTAAACGCCGTGGACAGCGCGCCCTCGGCGAACAAATCGCGCAACAGATTGGGAATCTGGAAGGCGGCCAGGAACGCATCCAAGTGCCTGCCCGCGCCGAAAATCGACGCGAACACCATCTCGCGCACGAGCCCGAATATCCGCGAACCCATGACGGCGATGCTGACGATGCCGGCGGCTTTGTGGCGACTGCTCATGAGTCAGTGAACGGTGAACAGTAAACAGTGAACATCATCCGTTTCTCACGTTCTTCTGTTGCGAACTGCAGTCATACTGCCTTCTCTCCCCAGACTCACTACAGCCTCAGGCGGATGAGGACATCCGCCCCACATCATGCCCATCCTGTGCGACGCTCAATGTGGGGTCGACGTCCCCGCGACCTCTGTTCACTGTTCACTTCGGCGCCACAGGCGCTGCCAACACGGCGGCGGCGTGGCGGGCGAAATGGCCGCGCAGGTCGGACCGATAGGCCGCGAGTGTACGGGCGGCCAAACCGTCGCGGTCGCCGCAACGGAAGAGCGCTCGCGCCAGGTAGAGTTCCCGCAGCGCCTCGTTGCGGGTGCGGGTATCCACACTGCTGACAGGGATATCTGCCAGTTCGTCGGCGAGTTTGGTCCACGCGTGCCCGCCGATGCCAGGCAGCGCGAGCAGGGTTGCCAGCGTTGCGGTGGATGCCTCACCGCCCACGGCCTCCGCGTAGAGAGAAATGGCCCGAAAATGAGAGAACGCCTGGGCGGCACCGAGTTGGGCGGCCTTGGCGCGCACAGCCTCACCGGCGGCCACGCTGCGCAGGAGTCCGAGACACACGATGCAGTCGTCGAGCGGGCTCAGGCTGCGGCCGAACTGGCCCATGCCGGTGTAGTTCCACCCTTCATCCCAGCCCTGCGACGCAATCGCCCCGATCAGCACGGCCTCACCCGCGGCATCACCGAGGACGGCCAGCAGCTTGGCGCACGTCACGCGTCGGGCCGCGTCGCGTTCGTCGGCCAGGCGCGCCTTAAGCAGCGGGACAGCAACGTCCGGCCGGCTCATGACGGCAGCCAGTTCTGCGTGGATGGCAAGCTCGCCACCGACGGCGGTTGTTACGACTTCGGTCGGCAGGCGACTGCGGTCCCGATGCAGAAGCGCATCCTGCGGGATGATGCCCTTCTCCACCAGGCGCCGTTGGAGGACTTTCAGGTCAATGGCGCGAACGTTGCCGGTCCCCGCGCGTGCCGCGGCGACGGCGGCGAGGCCTGCGGCGTAGGCGTGATTCTGGATATCCGGCTGCATGCGCAGCACGGGCATGACGTCGCGCTGGGCGCTCAGCGCCAGTCCCGTGACCAGCAGGCCGTCGATGCCGCGGGGCAGCAAGGCGCGCAGGGGCAGCCAGGCGTCCAGGCTTGTGCTATCGGGCGGCAACACAAGGAAGATCGGATGCACGGTGAAACCATGGCTATCGAAGTTGCTGCGGCTCAGGCAAATGACGTCGTGCCAGGTGCGGCCGGTGAAGACGTCGAGCGGCGTGACGGTGACGTCGCCCACGATCTGGCGGCGTTCACGGGAATCGATGATTTGTGCCAAGTCGAAAGCGCCTTGAAACTTGCGGCGCGCCACGGTGAAGGCCCGGGTGACATCGGCAGGATCGCCATCCTCGACGAACGTGTAGTCGGTGTTGTGATAGATGGGCCGGTACGGACGTGACGGCAGTCCCGTGCCCTGCACGGCGAGGTCGCTATCGCTCACCGTGAGGCAGGCTGCGCCCGCCGCGGCGGCGACATCGGCATTGCCGGTCGCGTCAACGATGGCGCCGGCGCGGACGATCCCGCGACCCCACGGCGTGTTGACGACCAGGCCGCAAACGCGTTTGCCGTTGAGCACAGCGCCCGAAACGAGGGTGCCGAACCAGATACTCCCGCCGGCCCGCCGAATCTCGCGGCGGAACCACTCGGCCTTGTGCTCGTTATTCCAACGATCCGGCATAAACGCGGAGTCGCCGGCGAGCTTGCGCAGCGCTTCAGTCACCTCCTCGGTAAACCCGCCGCGGTAGCCGTGATAATAGACCGAGATGCACCCGAGCGTCCCCACCCCGCCCAGGCCGTACAGCGATTCGAGCACCAGAACGCGCGCGCCGGTGCGGGCCGCGGCGATGGCCGCCGGCGAGCCGCCGGTGCCGCCGCCCGCCACGACCACGTCAAATTCGCCGAACACGGGCAACGCGGCGCCGGCGCGGCCGGGAACCGAGCCCTTGCGATCGCGGATGAAGCGCGCGCAGGTGCAGGGCTCGCGGACGCCGTCCTCCGTCGCCTTCGCATGAAGAGGACGAGGCGCACGGACGGACGAGAGGGTGCGGGTCGAGGCCGCGGCATGGGCGCCCAGCCGCTCCCCGGCCGCGATCGCCTGGGGCGCGGACAGCAACTGCCCGGCGGCCTCGCGGGTAACGGCCGCGCAGGGGCCCAGTACGAACAGGCGCGGCGTCGGCGTGGCAAAGGCTTCGGGCGGAAGCGTGCTGTCGGCCGGCCAAACCGCGGGCGTAGCGGCCGTGACGGCCACGGGCGGCACGCACCACAGGCGGTCGGAGGCCCAGGTCTGGTCCTTGTGCCACGTACGGTCGCGCAGGCTGTGCTCGGCCTCGGCGAGCGCGTCCGGTGACCAGGCGCGCACGGGAAGGGTTGCGGTGTATTCGAAAGCCTCGAACTCCACGGGCTTGCCATCGCATTCGCCGCGGACCAAGCCCGGCAGCAGGCGGCCGGCCGAGCCGTTGTCACCGTCGGCGCGATGGCCTACGACCACGCGGCGGAACGTCACGTTGCCGCCCTGCCACTCGGTGAAGGGGACATCGGCGATGCGGGCCAGGGCGGCGTTGGGCGTGGCGTCGATCACGGTCCGCGCGGTCACGGCGAAGAGGCCGGTCTTGGAAGCCAGCACCACACCGGCAACACGCCCGATGGCGTCGACCAATAGGTCAGCCGGGGCGCATCCCAGCAGGAACGGCACGCCCGCGTCGATCAGTTCGGCGTCCAGGCGGCGCTTGATATCCAGTGGCTTGATCGGGGCCAAGCGCGTCCCGGCGGCATCGGCGAACAAATCGCGAGCGAGCGGCGTTGTCAGCGGCACGTCCTCCGCCAGCCAGAGGCGGCCAGTGGCGCAGATATCCTCGCCCAGGTAAGTTTCGGGGGCGGCGAGAAAGACTTTCACCCCGGCGCGCGCCGCAGCGGCGGCCGCCGCCACGCCTCCGCTGGCTCCGCCCACGACCACCACATCCACCTCAGCCAATATCGGAATCGCCTGCTTCGCTGCCACCGGTCATCTCCTGCTTGCGGCAGGGCTCTGCCGCGGTGAAAGGGGGAAATAGTAGCGAGGCGGAGGGCTATCCGTCCACACCGACTTGCGGCGGCGTCCGGTGACGTCAGAGGATACTGCCGGCGTCCGACGGAACGTATTCGGGGATCGCGGCCTGGAGCGTGGCCTTGACGCGCGGCGCGTCGAACGAGGCGGCCGCCTCGATGAGGCCGTCCAACGTCTGCTTCAGTTGTTGGGCATGTTCGGGCGATTGAGCGACGTCTTCGTTCCGCCGGAGCACCATGATCTTCTCGTGGATGGTGCCCGTGATGCCCTCGCCGTGGGTGATGAGTTCCTCGTAAAGCTTTTCGCCCGGACGCGGGCCCGTGTAGACGATCTTGATATCGCGGTCGGGCTCCCGGCCCGACAGCCGGATCAGGTCACGGGCCATATCGTCGATCTTGACCGGGGTTCCCATTTCCAAGATGAAGATCTCGCCCCCTTCGCCCATCGAGCCGGCCTGCAGAATCAACTGGCAGGCCTCAGGGATCAGCATGAAATACCGCGTCATTTCGGGATCGGTCACGGTCACCGGACCGCCAACGGCGATCTGGCGCTTGAACAGAGGGACTACCGAACCGGAGGACCCGAGCACGTTACCGAACCGAACCGCCATGAAACGCGTCTTTCCAGCCGGGCGCGACTGGAGGATGATTTCCGCCATGCGCTTGCTGGCGCCCATGACATTGGTGGGACGGACTGCCTTGTCGGTCGAGACCAGCACAAACCGTTCGGCGCCGACCTCCTCGGCCAAGTCCATGACCACGCGGCTGCCCTGGATATTGTTCAGGATGGCTTCCCAGGGATTCATCTCGATCATGGGGACATGCTTGAAGGCCGCGGCGTGAAACACCACGTTCGGCTGATAGCACTGGAAGACGCGCTGCATGAGGCGGCGGTCCTGCACGCGGCCCAGCACGGGGAAGACGGCCGCGATTTTGAGATGGTTGCGGAGCTCGATCTCGATTCGGTAAAGGTTGAATTCGTGGGCATCGACCACCACCATGCGGGCGGGCTTGAACCGCGCAATCTGTCGGCACAACTCCGATCCAATGGAACCGCCGCCACCGGTCACCATCACCGTCTTGCCGGTCAGGTAATGCCCGATGTCGTCCTGGTTCAACTTGACGGGCGGACGCCCCAAGAGGTCCTCGAATCGGACTTCGCGCAAATCATTAACCGTCACGCGCCCGTCGATCAACGAACTCAGCGAGGGCAAGGTCTTGAAGGGAATACCGACCTTCTCGCAGATACCGACGATGCGCCTCAGGCGCTCGGGTTCCACAGATGGCATCGCAATCAGTATTTCGGCCGCCTGCATGCGCTCCACGAGCACCGGCAGTTTGTCGATGGGACCGCGGATGGGAACTCCCAGGAGATCACGACCGTGCTTTCCGGGGCTGTCGTCCACGCAGCAGACCACCTCATAGCGGGACTGCTCGTTGCCCTGGATCTCCCGGATCATCTTATCCGCGGCATCGCCGGCGCCGATGATGATGAGGCGCGTGCGGTGAGTCGGCAGCGTGTTGCCCGCCCCGCTGCCGGAAATCGCGTTCAATCGGTGGCGATACGCGTAGACAAGGCGAATGCCGGCGCGACTCGACCCGCAAAGAAAGAGAGTGAAGATACTGTCGGCGATAAAGACCGAACGCGGGTAGCCTTGGAAGCGATTGAGCATAGTCAGTCCGGCCAGGATGATCAGCGTCGAAAGGCCGCTGGCTTTGAAAAGCCTCCAAGCGTCGGGCAGACTCGTATAGCGCCACATTCCCCGATAAACTCCCATCAGGAAGAAGGTCACAACCTTTACCCCGAGAAGCCAGGGCAGGATGCGGTAGATTCGGAGAATCTCGTCTTCCGGAATCGCAAGACTGTATCGGACCGCGTACGCTGCCAATAGGGACACCGAAAAGAGCACGACGTCAACCGCAAAGACGACGTAAAAGTTTCGGTTTCGTAGTTGGTGGATCATCGAAAGTCCATCTGCAGTAACTGGGTGTCAATAGTCAGACTGTTCGGCCTTCGCGCGATCAACGTCGAGGTTCCAAACAAAGTGGAGGAT
>Ga0209697_10005611_pt1 | contig 15562 bp, 9 predicted proteins | sample AliMusrvi5mmetaG_FD_184115 | JGI IMG/M metagenome (GOLD analysis project Ga0209697, IMG submission 184115) | Freshwater lake bacterial and archeal communities from Alinen Mustajarvi, Finland, to study Microbial Dark Matter (Phase II) - Alinen... | ecosystem: Environmental > Aquatic > Freshwater...
AGTCGCTCCCAAAGCAGCACGAATTTTATGCCACGCGCTCGCTTGACGGCGGCGAGGAGCGAGCATTACGATGACCGCAAGCAGATCGAATCATACCAAAATCAACACGAATTCTGCGGAGGATCCGTTTTCTCGATCCTATTCTCTCCAGCTTTGCTCGTGGGCCTGATGGTATTGTGGAAGGGCGAGCAACTGCCCACTGGTATTATGCTCTGTGGTCTCTATGGACTGGTTCTTTATTGGATATGCTCACCAAGCGTTGAGCTATTGCCAGGCAGGTTAATTTACCGGGCGCTTATGAAGAAGATGATTGTTGATCTTGCTGCTGTACGTTCCGTTGCTATCATTTCCCGGCCGGCCCCGAATCTTGTGTTGAGTGGCTTCTCTGATGCGTCTCCTTTGGGCTACTTTATTGTGAAACCCTTCTCCAAGGCAGGAGTCGCAGCCATACTCCATCATATTCAGACAGAGTGCCCGGAAGCCCACTTCGATGACGTTAGCACGGACATGAAAACAGGCGATTTTGCATCTGTGACACGCCAGACTCTAGCCGCCCGCAACATCTTGAGGATAGCTCTTGCGAGTTCAGGGGGCATGTTTGTGATCGTGATTCTAAAAATTATCGCGCGCCATTAATGAGCGCCACTTTTTCATGAACCTTGCGCATAATCACTTGCATTGTTCAATTTCTGCCTAAACGCATCCCCAAGATCGGATGAGTTCGCGTCGTATACTTTTCGCCAAAAAGAAATTGCCAGTATGGCATCGCGCAAAGCCCTCATTAAGATCCGCTAGATCTATATGACTCTTTTCCCGCACCCGCTGCCATCATGCTTTTGGCCACAAGCAATGCCTGTGGCGGCTGATTTGTCATTTGGGATTTGAATCCGGATCGGTCTCCGGTTTAGCGGGGCACTCCTGCTCATTTTTTGACTTCTTAAACGACAAGAGAAGCAAGAAACTCGCGGGAATAAGTCCTAGAAACGCTAGAGGGGCGATGTGGCTCATTGAACCTGACTCGAAATCTCCTGAAAATGCGGTCGTCATAAATGGGAGTATTGCAACAATTCCTAAACCTATTCCAATACGATAACGTGTGTCGAGTGTGTACTCAGGCTTGCCATAAGCAATTGCAGCATGAATCCCCGACCAAATACCAAACGTCCCGATTCCCCACCAGATCACAGCTGAAATGAAAAAAAGATCGCCTGTAAGGGCCATTGGCAAGGCAAACAGCAGAACAGATATTGACATCGCGCAGAAGAATATGATGGTCGGCATTCCCAACAGAAATAGGAATATTTGGATAAGCCGTTTCATCATACCCGCTGGAAATGTGTGTCCTTAAAGCCTGTCTCATACTTCAGGCCGTAGCCAAGCATTCGGTCAAAACCAATGTGAGCTATCCATATCAGGTCAAGCCACACATAAGATGTCTGCCCGAGGTACCATGGAACTACCCATAACAAAAGCGGTGCTAAATAAGTGTGCCCGAGATTGTAAACTGCCGCGCCCAGCTTCTTGTTGGCGAGGTACCCCAACATTGAAAAATCAGGTGTCAGAAATAGCAAAGCAAACCACAACCAACTGCCGCGCGCCTGCTGGTAAAAAATACAGGAGGCAAGCAACACAGCCGCTCCTTCTGTGTGGAGTATGATTTTGGGATGTATCATGGATGGCGGGAAGCGGTTTCTTGTCCGGAACAGAGGGATTTTGAGTTGGAGAGCAGTTTCCACAAGGCTCTTTTTCCTGCTAGAAAAAACAAAAAATACACGAAAATGCACACAAGCGATCCTGAAATAAGGGCGCTCGATGCCATGCCTTCAGCGAGCCATGTGTGAATCCAATCCACCAGGATCGATATATAATACAGTGCAATCACAATCAGAAATGATCTGCGTAGCCCCCACATAGCCAAAGCTGCGAGGACTGGCCATCCGAGAATAGCCAATATGGATATTGTTGTATCGAATGATGTTGCGTAATGAATCAAAGGGGAATACGTGTCGTGGAATGCGCATGAAAAATACGCAGGAATGCACCCAAGAGGGCCCATTCCTAGAGGTACGAGGATCATCGCCCCATGGCCCCCTCCCGTCAGAAGCCCCGCCCCGACAAGAAGAACAATTCCATATACCAGGCTTAACCCAAGGATGGCTGTGCGTATGAATAGGTGTTTCATCTGGAAAACTCCTTCACGCCCCTGTGTCTATCGATTTCTCGGGCCTTGTGCAATCGGATTCATCCGGTCTGATGCACCGCACATGTTCAGAAAAGGGTCACGGTTTGGAATCTTTGGTTCGTTTGGCTTCGCTGAGCGCGCGCCAGCCGCCGCGTAGCACGGAAACCTCCGCGCCAAGGTCCATTTTCCGGATGCGTTCCGCGACCTGGCGGCTAACGCCGCAGTTTTCGTCGCTACAATATACGATGACGCGCGGGATGGCCGCTATCCTAACGGCCGCCTCAGCCTCGAACTCCTGCATGTCCTCTGCGGGGTCCAGATTCCACAGCATGGAACCCTTGACACCGTTTTTCTCCCAGTCCTTGCGCGGGCGCGCGTCCACCCACACCACTTCCATTCTCTCGGGAATTTGTTGCAGGCAGACCTCATCGGCTTTCAATGTCGTGGTGTCGCATAACAATTTTCTATTTGGTGGTCCCTTGACAGACCATGTGATGCCTGCGGCCGCCAGCGCCACTGTGGCTATCACCGCTATCTGGATGGGGCACTTCATTGTTATTTGGAAGCGTCTGCCAGTCGGGGCTTGAGCACCTGTGTGAAGGCCATCTGCGTTTGGAACCTTTTGATCTTACTATCCGTCACCAGCCGCATGATGCCCAGACTCGGGGTTTTGACATCCAGGGGTGTCACGATCAACTCGTAAGTTTTCCCGTCCTCCACGGTCTTGAGTTGCTGTGTGTAGAGCTCGTTAGTCGATGTCACAGACAGCACATGGATGGGCTCGGAGTGGTTGATCTTGATGTGGACTGTTTTAGGTGTGGGCGCTTCGTTGACTTCCCATTTCACGGTCTTGGGTTCCAGGGAGACCAGCTCCGGGATAACCACATGCACGGTTAGAACCAGCGATGGCTTGTCCTCCGGATCTCCATCCAGCCACAGGGTCGCAGTCTTGTCCACTTCACCGGAAAAGTTGCCCATGTTGAATTCCGTGCGCACGACACCTGACTCACCGGGGGCATAGCGCAGCTTGCTGTCCTTGATGCTCACCGCCATGCACGAGCACGCCGCATCGTATTTGATGACGGAGACCGGCTTGTCGCTTTTGTTAGTGAACTCAAAATCGGTGGTCACGATATTAACATCCGGTGCCGCGTGAACCTCCTTGCGGATCTCGGGGAAATCAAGACCCGCCTGCGTGATCTTGGGGATTTGTCGCAGGCTGACCTCGTCGGCTTTCAGCGTGGCGGCGTCGAGTAACAATTTTCTGGCTGGTGGTCCCTTGATAGACCAGGTGATGCCCGCAGCTGCCAGTGCCACTGCGGCTATCACCGCTATCTTGCCGGGCCACTTCATGGTTTTTTGGTGGTGCCCGCCACCGAGGGCTTGGCCACCTGCGCGAAGGCCATCTGCGTCTGGAACCTTTTGATCCCGCAATCCGTCACCAAGCGCATGATGCCCAGACTCGAGGCTTTGACGTCCAATGGTGTAATGACCAGTTCGTAACTTTTCCCGTCCTCCAGGGTCTTGAGTTGGTGCGCGAAGAGCTCGCTTGTGGATGTCACCGATAACACATGGATGGGCTCGGTGTGGTTGATCTTGATGTGGACGGTTTTTGGAGTGGGTGCTTCATTGATTTCCCATTTCACGGTCTTGGGTTCCAGAGAGACGAGCTCCGGGATGATGACATGCACCGTTAGAACCAGCGATGGCATGTTCTCAGGATCCCCCTCTAGCCACAGGGTCGCGGTCTTGTCCACCTCACCGGAAAAGTTGCCCATGTTGAATTCCGTGCGCACGACACCTGACTCACCGGGAGCATAGCGCAGCTTGCTGCCCTTGATGCTCACCGCCATGCACGAGCACGCCGCATCGTATTTGACAACAGAGACCGGCTTGTCGCTTTTGTTAGTGAACTCAAAATCTGTGGTCACGACAGTGACATCCGGTGCGGCGTGGACCTCCTTGCGGACCTCGGGGAAATCAAGACCCGCCGCCTGCACGATGACCGCCAAGGCCAACCAGATTCCGCATGCTATTCTCATGTGCGAGGACTATGGTGCGGGTTTGGTCTCCGGTGCAAGCGCTACGGCTATGATCAGGCGGCCCTTGCGCCATTCCGGCCCTAGGACGAACAAGGGGCGGTTTCCTTCCAGGTGGACATCGGTTTTAAGGATCTTTTTATGGGACAACCATAATTCGAGATCCAGCACTGTGGTTTTTTTGGTCGGATGGCTCTTGGCATCGAAGCGCACCAGCACTTCTTCCGATGGCTTGAGCGGTTGTGCCCAACTCTCATAACTCCTCAGCAAGGGCTGAGTGTCTTGGCCCAGCGTGCCGTAGTGCTTGAAGCGTAGCAGTGCCTCACTGCCCAGCCGCTCGCAGGTTTCCTTGGGCACGGCGGTGGTTTTCACTCCCGCATCCTTCGGGTTGCCATTGGTGGCGTGATAGACAGTAACCCGCACCATGCCGACTTTGGATTTACCGGGATCTTCCTGGGCCATGGTCAGGCTGGACGATGCCAGCACTCCACATGCGCTCATCCACAGCCATAGTTTCATCGGATGGCCCCCTCCTCATTGTCCATTTGAATGGCGGCGGTTTTGTCCTTTTCGCGCAAGCCACGCATGGTCGTGCTGCCTGAAAAATCCGTCTCGTCGGGGATGGCATCCACGCCATTCAGCACGATCACCGTGGCAGATGCCTTGGAACTCGAAAAACACTCTGCCTCCACGCCTTTTTCCGGCGTGTAAACCAGCGGCTCCACTGGAATCGCCTTCGGTGCTCCGGTTACGTCCACCTCCACGGGGCCACTGTGAGTCTTGGTTCCTAACCAAAATGTCAGCATCATGCCGGCACAAGCCGCTGCTGGCATTAGGAACTTTATCCAGCCAGCCCGTGTCTTGGTGGCCACTGCAGGCTGTGGTGTGCTTTCCTTGATCGCCTGCGCCACGCGACTGTTAAAGAAATCGGGATACGGAGGTTCCTCGGCAGCCGGGACCGCCCCGGATATCATCGCGCGCCACTTCCTAACACGCTCGCGTTCCGCGAGATGTTCGGGATGTCCGCTTACCCATGCCTCGATGGCAGCGAGTTCATCACCTTCCAGTTCATCCTCCAGCCAACGGGCCAGTGTGGTTTCATCGGGAGTCGTATTCATTTTTTAGCATGGTTTGGAGTTTCTGGCGCGCGTAATAAAGTCGGCTCATCACCGTGCCGATGGAGCACTCCATGACCTCGGCGATTTCTTTGTAAGCAAGTCCCTGCACGTCCTTGAATAGGACCACCTCCCGGTGTTCCGGGGAAAGTTTTGCCAGTGCGGCTGAGATTTTGGTCCGCAGTTCGCCAAGTGCCAGCGTCTCGTCCGGTGATTCCCCGCCTGCGGGCGTGGTGGACGATGAGGAGTCAATCCGCTCTCGATCAAAAATCTCGTCGTTCAGCTCCCCCGCGCTCTCGATCCGGCTTTTCCGCGTCCAGTCGTAGACGACGTTGTGGGTGATCCTGTAGAGCCAGGTAGAGAACCGCGCCTTAGCCTCAAAGCGCGGCAGGGCGTTCCATGCCTTGATGAAGACCTCTTGGGAGAGGTCCCATGCGTCGGCTTCCTGGTGGATCATGTTGCGGATCATGGAGAAGATTCTTGCGCGGTGACGGGTGACAAGGAGGTCGTAGGATCTGGAATCCCCTTGTTGGGCCCGCGCCACCAGTTGAAGATCATCGTCCGGGCCATCCGAAGAAACGCCCGGAACGACAGAACTCGCTGGTTCCCGCTCGGCTTTGGACGGTTCTGGAATGGAATTATTCATCATTGTCCGAAAATCCGTGGAAAACGCCCCGGAACCCGCTGACAACCCAGCCAATATGCCCGCTCCAGAACATTCCTGCAATCTGGCACTGGAAATTATTTTTAGATCGCATAGTATATACATGCTATGAAAAAAACCGCTGATTCGGATCTTGGGGTTTTCAGACCAAAAACAGTGTGGTCCCTTGTGGTTGAGGTTTCCCAGACAGTGTTGGATGGTGTACGCACATATCCAAGAAATCGGCCTCTTTATTTGTGCGCGGGAATCTTCATTTTTAAGCAAATTGCATTGTTATTTGCGGGAAGACTCGATAGAAACCGCGTGGATTATTCTAAGCTTGTGTCCCGGAACTACTACCGCCCCGCCATGATCACTCACACCTTCCGCTCCGCTATTGCGGCTGTCTTTTTTGCCACGGCAGCAACGGCTTTCGCTACCGATGTCGCATTCAACACCGCGACAGACGTTCCGATCACGGCCGCCTCATACACGGCCACGGGCAACTTGTTGAACGTCACTCTGAACTTTGCCCCGCCGAACGGCACGAATCTCACCGTTGTCAACAATACGGGTGTGGCTCCCATCAGCGGAGTATTCTCCAACGTGGCGCAGGGCCAGGTGGTGGGTCTTACCTATAGTGGCAATGGCAACACCTACAATTTTGTGGCCAATTACTCTGGAGGTACGGGGAATGATCTGGTTTTACAATCGTCTTCTCTGGTTGTGAATGCCAACTTCACTTCAGCATCCACGATCCCGGTCACGGCTGCCTCATATTCGGCTGCGGGTAGTACGCTTAATCTCACCCTTGGCTATGCCCCGACGGTGGGGACGAATCTCACCATCGTCAAAAACACGGGACTGCCGTTTATCAGCGGCCAATTCTCTAACTTAACGCAAGGCCAGGTGGTAAATCTTACTTATAGCGGCGTTGTCTACAGTTTTGTGGCCAACTACTACGGAGGTTCCGGAAATGATCTGGTGCTCCAATGGGGGTTCCAGAGCCTGGCGTCTTGGGGCTTCAACGGCGATGGTGAGCTGGGCAACAACACGACGACGAATAGCAGCGTGCCGGTGGCAGTGACGCAAAGCGGCGTGCTGGCAGGCAAAATCGTGATTTCCACAGCGACGGGAGGTTTCCACAGCTTGGCCCTGTGCTCGGATGGTACGGTGGCAGCTTGGGGTGCCAACGGCAATGGCCAACTCGGCAATGGCACCTCGGCTAACAGCAGCGTGCCGGTGGCCGTGACACAAAGCAGCGGGGCGCTGGCGGGAAAAACCGTGATTGCCTTGGCGGCAGGGCAGTATTGCAGCATGGCGCTGTGTTCGGACGGCACGGTGGCGGCTTGGGGACAGAATAATAACGGCCAGCTCGGCAACAACAGCACGATCGATAGTTGGGTCCCAGTTCAAGTGAATAATTCCGGGGTGCTTTCTGGCAAAACCGTGGTTGCCGTATCGGCGGGATATTCTTACGGCCTTGCCCTGTGCTCGGACGGCACGGTGGCCGCTTGGGGTGGCAATACCAATGGCCAACTTGGGAACGGCACCACGACCCAGAGCCTTGTCCCGGTACTTGTGACACAAAGCGGAGTGCTTGCAGGAAAAACCGTGGTTTCCGTGTCGGCGGGAAGCTTCTATAAGTCGAATACAGAATACTCCCACAGTTTGGCCCTATGCTCGGACGGCACAATGGCGTCTTGGGGATTCAACGGCCACGGGGAGCTCGGCAACGGCACCACGACCCAGAGCACCACCCCGGTTTCGGTGACACGATCTGTTGCGCTGGCATCCAAAACCGTGGTTTCCGTGTCGGCAGGTTACACGCACAACTTGGCCCTGTGCTCGGACGGCACGGTGTGGTCTTGGGGTGCCAACGGCGCTGGCGAACTCGGCAACAACACCCTGGCAAGCAGCACCACCCCGGTTCAGGTGATCACGACCAGCGGCATCTCCGCCCTTTACGGAAAAACCGTGGTTTCCGTGGCCACAGGTCAGTATCACTGTCTGGCCGTATGCTCAGATGGCACGATGGCGGCTTGGGGATACAATAACGACGGGGAACTCGGTAACGGCAACACAACCACCCCGTACAAAGCTCCGGTTCTGGTGACGCAACAAGCCAGCGGAACCTTGCTTAATGGCAAAATCGTGGTTTCCGCGTCGGCAGGAGGCGGCAATAGTCTCGCTCTGGCGGCCGCGCAAAACCCAGCCAACCTAACAAGCTTGTCCGGGTTGACTTTGAGTTCCGGCACCTTGAGCCCGACCTTCGCTGGAGCCACCACCAGTTACACCGCTACGGTGAGCACTTCTTCCATCACCGTCACACCCACCGTGGCGACTACCTCGTCGACCATTAAAGTGAATGGAACCACCGTGGCGTCAGGCAGCGCGAGCGGGGCGATTCCGCTCGTTGTGGGACCCAATATGATCACCATTATAGTCACTGCTTCTGATGGAATCAATTTCAAGACTTACACCGTCGCAGTACTTAATACGGGAACATACGGCGTAACCTACACCTCTGCCAGTTATGTGCCTTACACAAGTCAGGGCTTCAATACGTTTGGGATTAACTTACCCATAACACTCGGCTTCGCACCGCCCACCGGGACCAATTTGACCGTGGTGAAAAACACTGGTCTTGGCTTCATTGCAGGCGGCCCTTTCAGTAATCTGGCACAGGGGGCGGTAATCCCTCTCACCTACAATGGCGTGACCTACAATTTCGTGGTCAACTACTATGGGGGCACGGGAAATGATCTGGTTCTTCAGTGGGCATACCAGGATCTGGCAGCTTGGGGTTCTAACGCTAATGGCCAACTCGGCAATAACAGCACGACGAATAGCAGCGTTCCAGTGCTGGCTACGCAAAGCGGGGTGAGCGGTATTCCGGTGTTGCCCACACCCAGCGGGGCGCTTACGGCCAAGTACATGGTTTCCGTCTCTGCGGGATCCTCTCACAGCGTTGCCCTGTGTTCGGACGGCACGGTGGTGTCATGGGGATTGAACAACTATGGCCAACTTGGCAACAACACTTTTACGGACAGCAGTGTTCCGGTGCTGGTGAACACGACAAGCGGCACCTCCGCCCTTAACGGCAAAACCGTGGTTGCTGTAGCGGCGGGATACGAACATAGTCTGGCCCTGTGCTCAGACGGGTCGGTGGTATCTTGGGGATACAACGGCGACGGCGAACTCGGCAACAACAGCACGGCGAACAGCAGTGTGCCGGTGCTGGTGACGAATGCCGGTGTGCTTGCAGGCAAGACCGTGATTTCCGTGGCGGTGGGATACGAACATAGTCTGGCCCTGTGCTCAGACGGGTCGGTGGTATCTTGGGGATACAACGGCAGCGGCCAACTTGGCAATAACAGCAGCACGAATAGCAGTGTGCCGGTGTTGGTGACGAATACCGGTGTGCTTGCGGGCAAAACCGTGATTTCCGTGGCGGCAGGTCAGTATCACAGCTTGGCCTTGTGCTCGGACGGCTCGGTGGCTGCTTGGGGGGCCAACAGCAACGGCCAGCTCGGCAACAACAGCGCGACGGCTAGCTGGGTTCCGGCCTTGGTGACTCAAAGCGGGGTGCTTACAGGCAAAACCGTGGTTTCCGTGACAGCAGGATACTCTCACAGCTTGGCGCTGTGCTCGGACGGCACGCTGGCGACTTGGGGTCTCAATACCAATGGTCAGCTCGGCAACAACAGCACGACCCAGAGCCTTGTTCCGGTTCTGGTGAATACGACAAGCGGCACCTCCGCCCTTTACGGCAAAACTGTGATCTCAGTCTCAGGAGGGTACACTTTCAGCTTGGCGGGGTGCTCGGACGGCACGCTGGTGGCTTGGGGGGGCAACTCCAATGGCCAACTCGGTAACAACAGCACGACCCAGAGCCTTGTTCCGGCTCTGGTGACAAAAAGCGGAGTCCTTGCAGGCAAAACCGTGGTTTCCGTGGCTGCGGGAAACGCTCACAGCCTAGCCCGCTGCTCGGACGGCACGGTGGCGTCATGGGGATTGAACACCAATGGCCAACTTGGCAACAACAGCACAACTCAGAGCCTTGTTCCTGTGTTGGTGACGCAAACCGGGGTGCTTGCGGTCAAGACCTTGATTTCCGTCTCTGCGGGATCTTCTCATAGCCTTGCGCTATGCTCAGACGGCACCGTGGCAGCTTGGGGGAAAAATAATAATGGCCAACTCGGCAACAACAGCACGACGGACAGCAGTGTGCCGGTGCAAGTGACGAATACCGGGGTGCTGGCCGGAAAAACAGTGGTGGCTGTCGCGGCGGGCTCCGGCCACAGCCTTGCTCTGTGCTCAGACGGTACTCTGGCGGCATGGGGCTTCAACGGCGATGGTGAACTCGGCAACAACAATAGCCCAACGAACAGCAGCGTACCAGTGCAGGTGACGAATACCGGGGCGCTTGCGGGCAAAACGGTGGTCTCGGTGGCGGCGGGTCAGTTTCACAATCTGGCCCTGTGCTCAGACGGCACGGTGGTGGCTTGGGGATTTAACGCCAATGGCCAACTCGGCAACAACAGCACAACCCAGAGTAATGTGCCGGTGGCGGTGGTTCAAAGCGGGGCGCTTGCGGGCAAAACCGTGATTTCACTGGCTGCTGGGGGTGTCCACAGTCTTGCCCTGTGCTCGGACGGCACACTGACGGCTTGGGGAGCCGACGCCAACGGCCAACTCGGCAACAGCGGCGCGACAGACAGCAGTATTCCGGTGCTTGTGACACAAAGCGGGGTACTTGCGGGCAAAACCGTGGCTTACGTGGCGGCAGGTTACTACTATAGCTTGGCCCTGTGCGCGGACGGCACAGTGGCGGCATGGGGAGACAACACCAACGGACAACTTGGCAACAACAGCACAACTTACAGCAATGTGCCGGTGTTGGTGACACAAAGCGGGGTGCTTTCTGGTAAAACCGTGACTTCAGTCACGGCGGGTCAGTATCATAGCCTAGCCCTCTGTTCGGATGGCACGGTGGCGGCTTGGGGATCTAACGTCTACGGCCAACTCGGAAATAACAGCCCGACGAATAGCAGCGTGCCTGTCCTTGTGACGCAAAATGGCGTAATTGCGGGGAAAACCGTGGTTTCAGCCGCAGCGGGATACTCCCACTGCCTTGTTCTGGCGAGCGTTCCAAATTCACCTAATTTATCTGGATTAACTTTGAGTTCAGGTGCCTTGAGCCCGTCATTCGATCCTGCCACCATTTCTTACACCGGGAGCGTGTCTAACGTGGTTACCTCCATCACGGTGACTCCCACATCACTAGCTAACTGTGCCTCCATCACGGTCAATGGGACTTCAGTCGTATCAGGCAGTGTGAGCCAGTCTGTCCCTTTGGTGATGGGAACCAATGCCATCACCATCGTCGTCACCGCCCCGGATGGATCAACCACCAAGACCTACACGGTGACGGTGTCGCGCCGCCCCGCGCTGTCCGGTTTGGTTACGAGTGTCGGCACCTTGAATCCTGCGTTTAACCCAGCGATTTCCTCCTATGCGGTGTGCGTGCCCGCTGCCGTAGGCTCGCTTACGCTTACGCCAACGGTGGCCGATTCCACTGTGAGGATTACAGTGAACGGGGTTACCGTAACCTCGGGAACAGCAAGCGCTCCCTTATCGTTGTCGGTTGGACCTAACTCTATCACGGTGCTACTCACAGCAAAGGATGGAATAACGACTCAGTCCTACCCCATCTCGGTGCTCCGCCCGGCAGCGATCAACACTACCTATACCTCCGCGGCTATGGCGCCGCCTGTCTCGTTCCCCTGTTATGATGCCACGGGCAACTCGGCGACCCTGCTTCTGGGTTTCACGCCACCCCCGGGGACTAATTTGACGGTGGTGAAAAACACGGGATCTAGCTTCATCACGGGCCGTTTCAGCAATCTTGCGCAGGGGCAGGTGGTGACACTCGCCTACAGTGGCGTCAACTACAGATTCGTGGTCAACTACTACGGGGGCACGGGAAATGATCTGGTTCTCCAATGGCCCTATCAGGATCTAGCGGCTTGGGGGGACAACGGCTATAACCAACTCGGCAACAATAGCTCGGCCAACAGCAGTGTGCCGGTGATGGTGACGCAAAGCGGGGTGCTGGCGGGCAAAACACTGGTCTCCGTGTCTGCGGGCCAGTTTCACACTATAGCACTGTGTGCGGACAATACGGTGGTGGACTGGGGATACAACTACTTCGGTCAGCTCGGCAACAACAGCACAACACAAAGTAGTGTTCCGGTGGCCGTGAACACGACAAGCGGCACCTCCGCCCTTTATGGGAAAACCGTGGTTTCTGTGTCAGCGGGTCAGTATCACAACTTGGCCCTGTGCTCGGATGGCACGGTGGCGGCTTGGGGGAATAACTTTGCTGGCGAACTTGGTAACAACAGCACGACGAACAGCAGTGTGCCGGTGCCGGTGACACAAAGCGGCGTTCTTGCGGGCAAAACCGTTGTTTCCGTGGCGGCCGGAGCCTCACACTGCTTAGCACTCTGCTCGGACGGCACGCTGGCGTCTTGGGGATATAACTCCAACGGCCAACTCGGCAACGGCACCAGAACAACAAGCACTGTCCCGGTGCTTGTAACTCAAAGCGGAGTGCTCCTGGGTAAAATCGTGATTTCCATCGCGGCGGGTCAGTATCACAGCATCGCCCTTTGTTCGGACGGCACTGTGGTGTCTTGGGGGTACAACACCGACGGAGAACTCGGCAACGGCACCACGGCGGACAGCAGTGTTCCGGTTCAGGTGACGAATACGGGGTTGCTTGCAGGCAAAAGCGTAGTATCAGTGGCACCCGGTTTCTGGCACACCTTGGCCCTATGCTCGGATGGCACGCTGGCGTCTTGGGGATACAACTACACTGGCCAACTCGGCAACAACAGCACGTTTTACAGCAGTGTGCCAGTGCAGGTGTTACAAGGCAACGGGGTGCTTTTGGGCAAAACCGTGGTTTCCATCGCGGCAGGATCCATCCATAGCTTGGCCCTGTGTTCTGACGGCACGGTGGCGTCTTGGGGATACAACTACTCCGGCCAACTTGGTAACAACACCACTACCCAGAGCAATGTTCCTATTCCGGTGACACAAAGCGGATTGCTATCAGGCAAAACCGTGATCTCTGTAGCGGGAGGATACTCCCACAGCCTTGCCCTTTCTAGCGTTCCAAACACACCTAATTTATCTGGATTGGCTTTGAGTTCTGGCACTCTGAGCCCGTCTTTCATACCAGCCACCACAGCCTATAGTGTCACAGTGCCAGGAGGAGTTTTATCCCTCACTGTGACTCCTACTTCAGCAGCCAACTGTGCGTCCATTAGCGTGAATGGCACCTCAGTCACATCGGGCGTTGCAAGCCAGGCTATACCTTTGGTTGTGGGTGCCAATACCATCACCACCGTTGTCACTGCCCCTGATGGACAAACCACAAAAACCTACACGGTAACCGTGACGCGTTTGCAACCGTCCTCGGTTTGTACGCTCTCGGGTCTAACCTTTGATTCCGGCCCGCTGAGTCCTGCGTTTGACGCGGCGACCACCTCCTACACGGCGAGTGCTCCCAATGGAACCTCATCGGTCGTGGTCACACCCACAGCGACCGATATCACCGCCACGATTGCAGTCAATGGAACAACTGTCGTATCAGGTGCCGCCAGCGGGGCTATCCCGCTTTCCACAGGAACTAACGTGATCACCACAGTGGTGACAGCAGAGGATGGAGTGACCACCAAAACTTACACGGTAACTGTTATGGTGATTTCCAATATTTCTTCGCTCTCCAACCTGATTCTGAGTTCTGGCACCCTGAGTCCTACCTTTGACCCGGGAACCTGGGATTACACGGCGAGCGTTTCCAATATTAATTCCCTTACGGTGACACCAACCCTGACCGATGCCACCGCCACGATGACAGTCAACGGAACGTCTGTTGCGTCAGGTGCCGCCAGCGGGGCAATCGCACTTTCTGTGGGGACCAACTTGATCACCATCGTGGTGACTGCGCAGGATACAGCCACACAATCAACCTACACGGTCACAGTGACGCGCCTCCCCTCTTCAGTAGCAACACTATCCGGAATGGCTCTGAGTTCCGGCACCTTGAGCCCGTCTTTTTCCACTGGAACGACGAGTTACACGGCGGGTGTTTCCAATGCTACGTCCTCTATTACGGTGACACCGATAGCGACCGACAGCACTGCCTCGATCACAGTCAACGGAACGACCGTTGCATCAGGTGCCGCCAGCGGGGCAATTGCGCTCTCCGTGGGAACAAACACCATCACCACTGTGGTGACCGCACAGGATGGTGTCACTCAATCTACCTACACGGTGACAGTGACGCGCGCCCCCTCCACAGTGGCCACGCTCTCGGGTCTGGTTCTGAGTTCTGGCACCTTGACTCCGACCTTTTCCGCTGGAACGTCAAGTTACACGGCGAGCGTTTCTAACGCTACGACTGCTATTACAGTGAGACCCACCGTGACCGACAGCAATGCCACGATCAAAGTCAATGGAACCACCGTCGCGTCAGGAGTTGCCAGCGGGGCGATCTCGCTTACCGTGGGACCCAACACGATCACCACTGTGGTAACCGCACAGGATGGAACCACACAGTCAACCTACACGGTCACGGTGACGCGGAATTCTAATGTGGCCACTCTCTCCGGACTGGCTCTGAGTTCTGGCACCTTGAGCCCGACCTTTGCTGCGGCGACCGTCTCCTACACGGCTACAGTCCTCTACGCCACCACCTCGATCACAGTAACGCCGACTGTGACGGATACTAACGCCACGGTTAAAGTCAACGGGACCACCGTCGCGTCAGGAACTGCTAGCGGGCCTATCGCGCTTACCGTGGGAAGCAATACGATCACCACTGTGGTGACCGCGCAGGATGGAACCACCACGAAAACCTACACGGTGACAGTGACGCGTGCGGCGGCCTCCACGGTGGCCACGCTATCTGGCCTGGTGTTGAGTTCCGGCACCCTGACCCCAACCTTTGCACCAGCGACTATCTCTTACACGGCCAGTGTCCCGAATGCCACCACCTCTATCACTGTGACTCCGACGGTGACGGATGCCACATCCACCGTCACGGTCAACGGGACGACGGTTACATCAGGAACTGCCAGCGGAGCGATCTCTCTTTCCGTGGGGGCCAACGTGATCACCACCGTGGTGACCGCGCAGAATGGAACCACCACCAAAACCTACACGGTGACAGTGACTCGGACTTCCAACATCTCCACGCTCTCCGCTTTGATTCTGAGCACTGGCACCTTGAGCCCGGCCTTTGCATCAGCGACCACTTCCTACACGGCCAGTGTCCCGAATGCCACCACCTCGATCACTGTGAAACCGACTGTAACGGACACCACCGCTACGATCAAAGTCAATGGGACGACCGTCGCATCAGGTGTCGCCAGCGGATCTATTTCGCTTTCCGTGGGGAACAACGTGATCACCACCGTGGTGACTGCACAGGATGGTGTCACCACAACTACCTACACGCTCACGGTGACTCGGATTTCTAACGTGGCCACACTCTCCGGTTTGGTTC
>Ga0209697_10005613_pt1 | contig 15558 bp, 7 predicted proteins | sample AliMusrvi5mmetaG_FD_184115 | JGI IMG/M metagenome (GOLD analysis project Ga0209697, IMG submission 184115) | Freshwater lake bacterial and archeal communities from Alinen Mustajarvi, Finland, to study Microbial Dark Matter (Phase II) - Alinen... | ecosystem: Environmental > Aquatic > Freshwater...
TCCTCGTGCAACTTGCTCTCCAACGCTTCCATCCGAGACGCCAGCCCACTGGTCTGCTCCTGCGCCTGACCCAACTCCTGATCCAGCGCCGCTTGCTTCACATTCAGCCCGGTCACGGTGGCCTCTGCCGCCTTCAGCTCGGCCTTCAAATTCTCTTGCTGCTGCCGGCTCGCCACCAACTCCTGCTCCAACGCCTTCCGCAGTCCGGCCGACTCGACTAGTTGTTGCCCGGCCGCCGTCCGATCAGCAGCCTCCTTGGCCAAAGATGCCTGGGTCTGGCGCAACGACTCGGTCAACGCCTGGTCCTGTTGTTCCAGCCGGGCGCACTCCGACCTGAGCAGCCCTTCACGCTCAGCCCACCCTTGGATCTCGCTGTTCAGCGCCTCCCGAGCTCGTTCCAGTTCCGCTGCTCGCCGCTCCCAGATCTCGCGCTCATCCGCCAACTCTCGGGCTTGTAGCTCGGCCGCCCTTCGGCCGGTCGTCTCCTCGACCAATAAGGCCTGGGTCTGGCTCAACGACTCAGTCAATTCCTGGCCCTGTTGTTGCAGTCGGGCACACTCCAACTTGAGCTGGCCTTCACGCTCAGCCCACTCTCGAATCTCGGCTTCCATCGCCGCTTGCTTCTGCTCCAGCACGGCCACGGTGGCTGCGGCCGCTTTCAGCTCGGTTCGCAAACTCTCTTTCTCCTGCCCGTTCTCCCCTGCCTGCGCCACGCGGGCTTGTTCCAGTTCGGCCGCCCGCCGCTCCCAGTTTTCGCGTTGCCCAAGTTCCGCTCGCAGCCTGCTCTCCAATTCTCCCGTCCGGAACTCCCACTCACGCACCTTCTCTTGCGCCTGACCCAATTCCTCTCCCAGCGCGATTCGGTTCTTCTCCAGATCCGCTAAGGCGGCTTCGGCCGCTTTGAGCTGGGTTCGTAAGTCTTCTTCCTGTTTCTGGCTAGCCGCCAACCCTCCCGCTGCTTGATCGGCGTCCCTCCGCCCTGTCACCGCTTTCGCTAGCGATTCGGTTAGCGAGTCCGCCTGTGCCTGGATGGTAGCGCACCTGCACTGCAGCTCGCTTTGACTATCGAGGTGTTCTTTAGCCTGGCGTTGCAGCAAGTTGCGCGTCTGTTCTAGTTCAGCGAAACGGGCCTTGCAAAACCCTTTAAGCACCTCGCTTTCGCGGCGGAGGTTTTCCATTGTGCAATCCTGCCCCCGCACGCGGTTCCTTAGCTCCTCGAGCTGACCCGCACGCTCCCCGGCGCAGCCTTCCCAATATTCCTTAGCTCGTATCAGCTCTTCCAGCTCGCTTTGATGTTCGAGCTGTTCTTTAGCCTGGCGTTCCTGCGAATCGTCGAGTGCCTCTTCTCCTCCGCGCAGGTTTGCTATGTCGCAATTCTGTCCCTGCATCTTGTTTCTTAGCTCATCGAGCAAAGCCGTGCGTTCGCTGGCGCAGTTCTCCCAATAGTGTTTAGCCTGTATCAACCCTTTCAGGCTTGCGGGACGCTGATCGAGGGGAGGGGTCAATGCCGCCGTCACGGGGTTCGCATCGATTGCCGGCGCCGAGCTCGCGCCATCGGTCGGCGCGGACACTTCTTCGATCGCTGCCACAGTCGGAGAAGCCGCCTGCAGCAGGCACATAATCGAGCGCTTTTGCCCCACCCGGGTCTCGCCGAGGGCGACCAGGAGTTGGACGGTTGCATTGTCCTTGCGACGCCCAGTCATTTTGACTCCGCTCTTGAGCTGGAACTTTCCGGCGAGTGCCTGGTTTATGAGGGTCTTATTCTCCTCGGCCTGCAGTTCGTCTGGAATCAGGGCTTGAATATCCCCATCGGCGAGTTCCTCTGGACTATAACCGAGGAGTCCGGCAGCAGCCATGTTTATTGACCTGATGCCGCCATGTTCTTCCAAAACGATCACACCGCGAGCCGCCACCCCCTGGAGTTCCACGCTCCCCGGCTTCGAAGTTGCGTGGCCATTACTCCCGTTATTCGATGAAGGCAATTCGACGACTGGCGGCGCCCCGTTGGGCCTCAACCTCAACTGTGGCGGCTTCCGTTCGCCATGTACCACCGCAGCAGCGGAGTCGAACCGCCGCTTCAGCCCAATGGTGAGTGCTCTTACCAGTACTTCGCCGGCCGTGAACGGCTTCGCTATGAGATCACAGCCGCCGCTGAGGACAGACCGCGACCTTGTCTCAAAGTCTGACAGCCCCGTCACGAAAACTACAGGCGTGGGGTAGTGTTGAGGCAGCTTGCGCACCTCGGCCACGAACTCAAACCCGTTAATCTCGGGCATCAGGATGTCCGAGAAGATCAGGTCGAATTGGTCCGTCTTCAACAGACGAAGGGCGGGCTCGGCTCCGCCGCATCCGACCACACTCAAACCCTTGTTTTCCGAGCCCAGCATCATCAGCATGCGCAGACAAACGGGGTCATCGTCCACCGCGAGCATCCGGATGGGCGACCGCTCCATCTCGCTTTGCCCTAAGTCGGAGCTGGTCGCCTGCACTAGAAAATCGATCGCCTGAGAGACCGTTTTCAGCGTGGAGCCATTCACTCCGGCCACATCGTTTGACAGACCCGCGAATAATCGTTCCAAAGCGAAAGTTAAGGTGGCCAAGGCTTGGAAGTTTCCCGCCGAGAACGTGTTGCGGAGGCGGCGGGCTTCTTCCCGTATAACCGCCAGCAGCTCAATTCGCCTCTCCCGCTCCGGGGTCCGGCAGAAGGTACGCACGATTTCACCGAGCTTCCTGGTCATTGGCCGCACATCCTGGATTAAATCCTCTTCATCTGGCCTATCGCCATTAACCGGGAATTCCGCCTGCGGGACGCTCGCCGCAATGAAGCCGTCCTCCCTGGCGTCGAGTATATCCGCGCCACCGACCAACCCTTTTCGCATCAAGTCCATAAATTGTCCCCTTCCGTTGATGTTTCTCGTCGTTCGTGCGAAGCAATCCAAATACCATCTGCCTACACCAACCCCAGAATTAGTTCCTGAGAGCCTGCCGTATTGGCAATAGAAGTGCTGCTTCCGAGACGCTTCTGAAGGCGCTTGACGCCTCAGAGCTGAGACTTTGCCAATGAGAACCGCCCAACAGAACGGGTATGCCTGGAGACCACTCTCCGCTGGGGGAAGAGCGACTAGGCGGGTTCGTCAGGTCACGGACAGCCAGAACTTCAACCCGGCCGGAGGAGTGAGATGGCAGGCCTTAATAACCAGCCTGACCCAGTTAACCAAGACCTGAGCCACATTGTCTTATGGACCTTGTACACCAACTGCGCCAATTAGATGAAAACTTCCCACGCCAATACTTGCGGGCAGCTTTGCTCGTTTCCTTGCTCAGCGTTTGGGTGCTGGTAGGGCTGTTCTATTACCTGAACCGCTATACGAAGCGGTACTATTTTACTGTTTGGACGGCGGCCTGGCTGTTCTACGCTCTCTGGTTAACTATCGGGATCAATGTTCCCAACCCCGATGTGGACCCGGTTGTGCGGGTCCTGCGCCTGTGGTCCATTTGCCTCTCGGCCGTGTTCCTGCTCTGGGGCAGTGTCTCCTTCCTGGAAATGAAAGTTCCGCAGAGCCTATTTGGTTGGTTCATCGCCTTCCTTGCCACTTGGAGCTATACGGCAAGCGTTGTCGTGGATGATCCCTTCAAGGCGCAATGGCCGGTGTTCGTGTTCATCGGTCTGGCCAGCATGTTCTCCGGGTTATCTTTTTACCACCTGCGGAACCAGCGGCGATTTGTGGCTGTGGGCCTGCTCGTTCTCGGTTTTTGCTTATGGGGCGTTTACTTGATCACTTACCCCGTTTCGCAAAAGTATTCCACCCTCATCATCTCCGGCTTGCTCTTTTCAGCCGTGTTGCAGTTGTTTATTGGGGTAAGCATGATCGTCCTGGTGCTGGAGGAGGCGCGCCACGTCAACGAGCAGATCCTGCAAGAGGTGGCCGCCGTCAATTCGGAAAAGCGCGAGTTGCAACTCAAGGTGCTTTCGGCTGAGGACAAATGCCGCAGCCTCTTCGAGCAGGCCCGTTCCCGCAACGAACTGCAAGCGGCCTACGACGAACTGCGCCAAACCCAGGAATCCGTGGTGCAGCAGGAACGCCTGCGCGCCCTGGGCCAGATGGCGAGTGGCATCGCCCATGATGTTAACAACGCGCTTTCGCCGGTTCTGGCGTTCTCAGAGCTGCTGCTCCAGAAGGAGCCCAACTTGAGTGCGAGCGCCAGGAAACATTTGTCGAATATCCGGATCTCGGCGGAGGACATTGCCCAGATTGTGGCGCGACTGGGCGAGTTTTACCGCCGGCATGACTATAGTGAAGCGCTGCATCCGGTCTCCCCTGCCAATCTGATAGAGCAGGTGAAAGAGTTGACCAGCCCCTGCTGGCGCGACATCCCACAGAGCCATGGGGTCTCTATTCAGGTCCAGTCGCGGGTGGACCATCTCCTGCCTTCTCTCTTCTGTAACGAGTTTGAAATCCGCGAAGCCTTGACCAACCTCATTCTCAATTCCATAGATGCGATGCCCAAAGGCGGACTGATCACCCTTGGCGCCCGCTCGGTGAGCCTGCCTGACGCGCACGGACAGAACGGAAAGGCCACCCACGTCATACTGGAGGTCAGCGACAACGGCATCGGGATGGATGAGAATACGCGGCAGCATTGTCTCGAACCGTTCTTTTCGACGAAGCGCTTGCGGGGCGGCTCCGGGCTGGGCTTGGCCATGGTTTACGGAACCGCGCAACGGCACCGCGGCCGCATCGAGATAGAGAGCGAATTGAACAAAGGCACCACCGCGCGCCTTATTCTCCCGGTCAGTCCGCCAACTCAGCCGAAGGCCGCACAGGTCAGCGGATCGGCGCAGCCGGAACGCTGTTTGCGCGTGCTGTTCATCGACGATGAGCCCTTGCTGCGGGAAATGGTCGAGGAGATTCTATCGTTTCACCAGCATCAGGTAGAGACGGCGGAAGGGGGAGAGGCTGGTGTGGCTATGTTTGAGAAGGCCAATGCCAAAGGCCAGCCGTTCGACGTGGTCGTCACGGATCTAGGGATGCCAGGTATGGACGGGAAGCAGGTGGCGGAGAGGGTCAAAGCCTCTTCACCGAAAACGCCGGTCATTCTGCTGACCGGTTGGGGCATGATGCTCGATGAAAAAGAACGGGACATGCCCCACGTGGATGCCGTGTTGAACAAGCCTCCTCATATCGACGACTTGCTTGAGTGTCTGGCCAAAGTCGTCAAACCCACTGGTTTCCCGAAGGCGCTAGTAACTACGGACGGCTCGGACGACGCTTGCTTGGTCACGGCTGTATAGCCGGAAGCCGGGGGTTGGGCAACGACGCGTAGACATTAACAACCCCCGGGCTTGTATTGACCGCGACTGGCTGCTCTCTCGTCGCACGCTTACGACGCTGCCGAGGCTCTTGTAGCGCAGGAGGGTTTACACGACCAACATGCGCGCCTCGCAAGAGCTGACCCTATTTTCGCTCTCCTTTGCGGTTTCCCCGCTTGCTTCTTCCTCGGCCAGTCGGGCCCCGGTTTGCGCCAGTGACGCTTCGATTCCCGCCAACTGCAGCTCGGAAGCGGCGCACTCTCTCTACAGTCCTGCTAGGTGTTCGACGTGCTGCCTGATCTCGCCTCCGAGCAATCCCCGCGCCGGCGCGTATGGGTCGGTCCGGTGCCACCACGCCTGCGTTTGGCTGCTCCGGCTCTTGGGTGCGGGGCAACTCTCCATTGTCGCCTTTGGAGATGAGCTTGAAAGGCTTTCGGCTGAGCATCATGCTGCGACGCGCGAACTGGCCAAGGCGCTGCAAAAGGTTAAGGGGCCTTCGCTCAACGCGCGAGTGCGGGAGTTGCCGCTTAACCGAGCCTTGGTCAGCTTTCGGGTTGGCTCGCGGATTCTCCTTCCACTTCTGGCTCGTTGCCAGGTTCTGCTCCAAAGCTCTCAACCGCTTCACCAACTCGCCTGCTTGTTGCTCGGCCAGCGTCCGGCCATCCGTTTCTTTGGCCAACAACGCCTGGATCTCGTTTAGCGACTTGGTCAATGCCTGGCCCTTCTGTTCCAGCTTGGCACAATCGGACTTTAGTTGCCCTTCGCGCTCAGCCCCCCCCCGAATCTCGCCTTCCAGTGCCACTCGGGCTTGTTCTAGTTCGGCCGCCCGGCGTTGCCAGTTCTCCCGTTGGCCTACTTCCTCGCTCAGCTTCTTCTCCATTTCGGCCAGCCCTCGGCCTTGTTGTTCGAGTTGGACGCACTTCGACTTGAGCCGGCCTTCACGCTCAGCCCACTCCCGAATCCAGTCTTCCAGCGCCTCCCGCTTCTGCCCCGACTCGGCCACGGCGGCTTGTGCCGCTGTCAACTCGGCTCCCAAATTCTCGTTCTGCCGCTGACTCGCCGCCAACTCCCGCTCCAGCGTTCTCCGCAACTCCGACAACTCTCCGGCTTGCTGCTCAGTCGCCGTCCGGCCCGCCGCCTCCTGCGCTAGTAGCGCCTGCGCCTGGCTCAACGACTCGGTTAACCCCTGACCCTGCTGCTCCAACCGGGCACACTCTGACTTGAGCCGGCCTTCACGCTCGGCCCACTCCCGAATCTCCCCTTCTAGCACCGTGTGCTTCTGCTCCAACTCGACCACAGCGGCTTGTGCTGCTGTCAACTCGGCTCCCAAATTCTCCTTTTGGCTTCGATCCGCTGCCAAGTCCTGCTCCAAAGCCCTCCGGAGCTCCGCCAGTTCTTCCGCTTGCTGTTCGGCCGCTTTCCGCCCCGCCGCCTCCTGTGCCAATAATACCTGCGTCTGGCTCAATGACTCGGCCAATCCCCGACCCTGCAATTCCATCCGGGAGCACTCTGACTTGAGCCGGCCTTCACGCTCAGCCCACTCCCGAATCTCCCCTTCCAGCGCCGCTTGCTTCTGCTCCATCCCGGCCAAGGCGGCTTGCGCCGTTGTCCACTCGACTCGTAGACTCTCTTTCTGTCGCTGGCTTGCTTCCAAGTCCTGCTCCAGCGCCACTCGGCTTTGTTCCAGTTCGGTCGCTCGCTGTTCCCAGTTCGAGCGCTGACCCGCTTCCTCGTGCAGTTTGCTCTTCAATGCCCCCACCCGAGGCGCCAGCTCGCTAACCTTACCCTGGGCCTCACCCAACTCCTGGTCCAGCGCCGATTGTCTCTTATCCAGCTCGATTACGGTGGCCTCCGCCGCTGCCAACGCGGCTCGTAGATTCTCTTTCTGCCGCTGGCTCGCCGCTAAGTCCTGCTCCGACGATCTTCGCAGCTCGGCCTGCTCGCGGGCTTGCCGCTCGGCCGTCATCCGAACCGCCGCCTCCTGCGCCAGTGTCGCCTGGGTCTGGCTCAACGACTCGGTCAACCGTTGGGCCTGCTGTTCCAGCCGGACACATTCTGACTTGAACTGGCGTTCTCGCTCCGCCCATTCCCGAATCTCCCCTTGCAGCCCTACCCGGGTCTGTTCAGACTCGGCCGCCCGCTTCTGCCAGTTCTCGCGCTGACCCACTTCCTCGTGCAGCTTGCTGTCCAAGGCCCCCACCCGGGATACCAACTCACTAACCATATCCTGGGCCTTACCCAACTCCTGGTCCAGCGCCGCCTGGTTCTTACCCAGTTCGACCACAGTGGCCTTCGCCATTGCCAACGCGGTTCGTAAATCCTCTATCTGCCACAGGTTCGCCGTCAACTCCTGCTCCAACGCCTTCCGCAGCTCCGTCAGCTCTGCGGCTTCCTGCTCGGCTGCCTTCCGGCTAGACACCTCCTCCACCAATAAGGTCCGAGTCTTGGTCAATGACTCCGTCAACCGTTGGCCCTGATGTTCGAGTTGAGCACATTCCAACTTGTGCTGGCCTTCACGCTCGGCTCGCTCCCGAATCTCGGCCTCCAGCGCCGCCTTCTTATGCTCCAGCTCGGCCACGGTGGCCTGGGCCGTCGCGAGCTCGGCTTCCCAATTCCCTTTCTGTCCCGGGGTCATCGCCAAGTTCTGCTCCATGGACTTCTGCAGTTCCGCCAACTCCGCTGCTTGCCCCTCAGCCGCCTTTCTGCCCGCCGCCTCTTGCGCCAATAAGGCCTGATTATCACTCAAGTTCTCGGTTAAGCGCTGGCCCTGTTGTTCCAGCCGAGCACACTCTGACTTGAGTCGATCTTCACGCCCAGCCCACTCCCTGATTTCACCTTCCATCCTCGCGCGGGCTTTTTCCAGTTCGGCTGCCCGCCGCTCCGAGCGCTCGCGTCGGCCCGCCTCCTCGCAAAACTTGTTCTCCAATTCGACCAGCCGAGCCGCCAACTCCCCAACGCTTCCTTGCGCCTGACTCAGATCCTGCCCGAGTGCCGCGCGGGTCTTCTCCAACTCATCCACCAAGGCTTGCGCCGCATTCAACTCAACTCCCAGATGCTGTTGCTGCTGTTGGCTCGCTGCCAGTTCCTGCTCCAAATGCCTTTGAAGCTCCACCAGCTTGCAAACTTGCCCCTCGGCCGTCGCCCTGTCGGCCACTGCCTTTTCTAACAGCGCTTGCGTTCGGCTCAGCGACTCGGTCAAGACCTGGCCTTGCTGTTCCAGAAGGGTGCACTCCGACTTGAGTTGGACTTCGCGTTCGGCCATATGCCGAATCTCTTCTTCCAAAGCCACCCGCGTTTGTTCCAGTTCAGCCAACCGCCGCCCCGATTTCTCGCGTTGACCAACTTCTTCGAGGAACTTGTTCTCCAACTCGACCAGGCGAGACTCCAACTTCCCGACCTTTTCATGCGCCTGACATAACTCCTGCTCCACCGCTCCATGACGTTGGTCCGACTTAGCCCAGGTGGCTTCCGCCGCTGTCAACTCCGCGCGCAGATTCTCTTCCCGCTGGCGACTGGCCGCCAAGTCCTGCTCCATAACCCGGCGCAGCTCCGCGAGTTCCGTCGCTTGTTGCTCAGCCGCAGTGAGGTCCGCGGCCGCCTTCGCCAGCGATTCACTCAAACAGTTCACCTGCGACTGGATAGTGGCACATTTGCATTCCAGTTCGCTCTGCCGATCGAGGTGTTCTTTGGCCTGGAAATCAGACAAGGTGGGAGTCTGCTCTAATTCAACGACACGAGCTTTGCTGAACGCATTGAGCACCTCGGTTTCCCGGCTTGGGTCGTCCACGGTGGAATTCTGACCTCGCAGTGGGGTCTTCAGTTCATCGAGCAAGGCTGCGCGCTCGCTCCCGCAGCTTTCCCGATATTCCTTGGCCCGTGTTCGCTCCGCCAAGGTCGCGTCGCGCTTCTCGATCCGAGAAGTCGATTCTGCGATCACGGGGTTTGCGACTACTGCCGACGCGGCATTCATGCCAATCGACGAAGATGGGTTTGTGCCAACAGGCAGCTCGGACGCTTCTTCCGTCGCTGCTACAGTCGGGGAAACCGCTTGTAGCAGGCAAATGATTGTGCGCGTGTCCTGCACCCGCGTCTCGCCCATAGCGACCTGAAGCTGGATCGTCGAATTGTCCTTGCGACGCCCGGTCATTTCAATACCGCTTTGGTTCTTAATTCCTCCCACGATGACTCGGCTCAACAGAGTCTTATTCACCTCGGACTGCAGTTCGTCCGGGAACAGGGTTCGAATATCTCCCTTGGTAGCTTCATCCGGACTGTAACCCAGGAGTTCAGCGGCAACCATGTTTATTGACCTTATGCCGCCATGTCCTTCCACAACGATCACGCCGCGACCCGCCAGGCCCTGGAGTCCCTGACTTCCCGGCGGGGGAGTTGCCTGCCCATTCCCCCTGTTGTTCGGTGAGGGCACTTGGGATTCTACCCGGGCGCGGTTGGGCCTCACCTCTTGTGACGACGATTCGACCTGCGCAACCATGGCGGCGGAGTCAAACCGCCGCTTCAGCCCAAGAGTGAGGGCTTTTACCAGCACTTCGCCGGCCGTGAACGGCTTCGCTATCAGATCACAGCCGCCGCTGAGCACTGACCTGGACCTTGTTTCAAAGTCGGACAGAGCAGTCACAAAGACAACCGGGGTGTCGCGGTACTTAGGCTCCTTTCTCAACTCGGCGACGAACTCAAACCCGTTCATTCCTGGCATTAGAATGTCCGAGAAGATCAGGTCAAAGTCGCCAGCCTTCAACTCGCGAAGGGCGGTTTCGACTCCGTCGCAAGCGACGAGGCCCAGAACCTTCGTGTTCGAGGCCAGCATCGTGAGCGTCCGCAGACACACGGGGTCATCGTCCACCGCAAGCATCCGGATGGGCGCGCGCTCCATTTCTTCATCCCCTGAGTTGGAGGATGCCGCTTGGACCAGAAAATCCATCGCGTAGGAGATCGTTTTCAGCGTGGACCCGTTTATCGTGCCTACGTCCTTGGACAAAGCCGTGAACAGTCGTTCCAAAGCGGAGGTGAATGCCGATAATACTTCGAAGTTCGCAGCCGAGAACGAGTTGCGGAGGCGGCGCGCTTCTTGCCGCATCACCGCTAGAAGGTCAATCCTCCTCTCCCGCTCTAAGGTCCGGCAGAAGGTGCGTACCACCTCACAGAGCTTCCTGGTCATAGGCAGCACATCCTGGATCAGGTCATCGTCCAGTGGGATATCGTCGTTGACCGGGGGTTGCACTTGCGGAACGTTCGCTATAATGGAACCGTTCTTCCTGGCGTTGAGAATCTCCTCGATGGTTCGCGCGACTTCGGCCGGGGGAGCGCTGCCCTCCTGAAAAACCTTCACTCTTGCATCCAGGATCGAGTTGTCTGAGGGCGTCGCCCCGGCTCCGTTCGACAACACGAAGAGCGGCAAGGACCCGAAATCAGGCTCGCTCCTGATGCGGCGGAATGCCTCGGCCCCGCTTGGGCTCGGCGAGCTAAGATCCAGTAGCACAGCTTCCGCTTTGCTGTCTCGCACTCTCTCGATGATAGGATCGCCCAGGCTGGCCGAAGCCAGGGAAAAGCCAGCGGGCTCAAGGTGGCTGCTGTATAGCGAGATCGTGGCGGGTTCCGCGCCAATGACTAGCACTTTCCGCGTCAAGTTCATGAAGTGGTTTCTTGTACTGATCCGCTTTCCGCCTTTCATTTGTAGCAGCTCAGATACCACCTGACTACAACAATCAACAACCTAATTCCTCGGGACCTCCTTGGATTAGTAGAACAATCGTTCCTTTGCGCCTCAAACGACTCCCGAGGCGCTTAACGCCCGGAGCTTGGACTTTGCAAGTCATTGCCATTCTGGTCGTAGACGATGACCTCATCGCTTGGCGAGCCTTTGCCAAGGTGGACCAACTGGCTTTCGGTAGATCGGATAGCGCGGCGAGCGGCCAAGCGGCCCGGCCTTGGCGTATGAAATGCAGTTCGACTCAATCTTTCTTCAAGTGCCCATGGCCCGCATGCACGGATTGACGACCTGCACGAAGATTCGCCAAACCACCGCAAATTGCCGCACCTCTATCCTGTTTGTTACCAGCCATTCCCCGCCCGCTCCGGCAGGCGCGGTTTCCTCCTCGAGCCGGTTTTGGTCTAAGTCCTGTCGGGTATTCGCAAGGCTATGAATGGTCTATCAACCAGGCAATATTTTCCGTGTGCTACAGGGCAATTTGTTCCGCTTCAATCGGGTTGCATCATCTTATGAATCTAAACTCGACAACCTCATTCCACACGCCTAGCCACCTATTCTGGTCGACTCGCCCTCGGAGGACACCCACGACTTCTTCGCCGCTTTGTACGCACTTATTGCTCCCGAGCGTTTCGCGCAGCTCGTCAGCGATAGGAACTCCAGGCGCGGTCGTCCTGCGGAGTTACCGCTTCCCGATTCGTTGGTTTCTCTGTTATTGCAATTGGCTTGCGTTGCGGGCACTGACGCCGAGCATATGTTACAGCTACTGGGCTGGGGTTTGAGCGATCGTGAATCGACATTTCAAGTGGCGAAGCCCATACTACGTCACAGAGAGCTCCGCGAAGTGCAGCACGGCCTCGATTTTGCTCGAAACCAGCGGCCGAACGACGGTAATCTCGTGAAAGCTAACCGGACAGTTGAAACGGTTATGAACTATGACCCGGCTGTTGCCTGCCGTGCTTGGGGCAGGCGGCTGACGTGCATAGGATCCAGGCGAAATGCTAGACGATGATGATGAGCCAGAAGAAGATTTTAATCATTGATGACAGCCTCGTGGTTTTGAAGGCCCTGTCTGGGTTATTGCAGGCTAGAGGTTACAGTGTGTTCACAGCGCCGGACGCCTCAGTTGCGCTTCTCGCCGTCCGGCGGGAGATACCCGACCTCATCCTCCTCGACATCAACTTCCCACTTGATGTGGGCAGCGGTGGTGGCCTTGGCTGGAATGGCTTTCAGATCATGGGCTGGTTGCGGCGGACGGATGAGGCCAAGGAAATTCCGATTATCATCATTACCGGCGACGACCCGGCCAAACACAAAGCCCAGTGCCGGGCACCCGACGTGGTTGGCTGCTTCCGAAAACCGGTTGACCATGAGGAGCTCTTAGCCACTATTCGCAAGACACTAGAGGGCAAAGCCGGGGAGAAACCTCCCCTCACGGAGTTGCCCGGGGGCCAGGAAAATACCACTGCTCGTTGAATGTGAGACCGACTGGCTGAATCCCCGTAAATCCTGCTTCATGGCTATTTCTTGCCGGCGAGGCTGGAGTGTTCAGCTAAATACGCCGTCAGGAAATGGTGAATCCGTTCGAATTCCTCGTTGGCTTGGTGGTGAAGCTGGGCGGCGTTCGTGAGTTGTCCCTCAAAGCCTTGGCGTTCGATTTCACGTAATAAGGTCACCAGCCGCTGCATACCGCAGGTGGCGCTGGCGCCGGCACAACTATGAGCCAGCCGTCGCACATCCAGGGCCCTTTCGGTCTTAACGGCGGCTCCGAGTTGCTCTAATTGTTCTTTCGTTTGGGTCAAGTAAAGAGTCACCAGTTCGCGCATGTTGTCGGGGTCCCCGTCAGTGAAATCAAGCAGCCGTGACATGTCCACTGGAGCGTCCTGGGCTGGCGCAGCGGCCGGGTTGCTCAACGTCGGCGGAGTCGCTTCCTCCGAGATCTCTTCACGAGCGGTCGCCATCTTCGCCGCTTCTGCCTGTTGCGCTACCGCAGCCCACCGTTCGACCATCGCACGCAGGTCTTCCGGCCGCACCGGCTTGGCAATGTAATCGTCCATACCAGCGGCCAGGCATTTCTCGCGGTCTCCCTGCATCGCCCTGGCCGTCATAGCAACGATGATGATCGAGGATTTGTAATTGGGGAATTGCACCGTCTGCTTCTGGCGCTCGCGAATCTGGCGGGCGGCTTCAAGGCCGCCCATTTCGGGCATCATCACGTCCATGAAGACCAAATCGTATGGCTGGCGATCCAGGGCGGCCAACGCTTCGAGCCCGTTGGCGGCTACCTCCGCCCGATAGCCCATCTGCTGGAGCAGTCGGACCGCGACCTTCTGATTGATGAGATTATCGTCGCACAGCAGTATCCTCAAAGGCAGACGGCTGGCGAGTGACGCATCCAGCTTAGGGCTGGCGACTAGAGTCACTGGGACGATGGTTTTGGCACCGGAGATCACGCGGCTCAGAGTATCCCGTAGTTGGGCTGGCTTAATCGGTTTGGCCAGGCAGCCCGCGAAGGCCGCACTGGCGAATTCCGGACGGTCTGTATGCACGCCCATCGAAGTTAGCAGTACCAGCGGCATGGTCTTGCCAATCGGCAGCTTGCGGATTTCGCTGGCCAGCATCAAACCGTCCATGCCGGGCATTTGCATGTCCAGAATCGCCAGATCGAAGCCCTCGCCCGCGCGAAGCCATTCCAAGGCCTCGGCCCCGCTCCGGGCGTCGCGCGGGACACAACCCCATTTGCGGGTTTGCAGCGTAAGAACCCGTCGGTTGGTCGCGTTGTCGTCCACGATCAGCAATCGCAAGTTGGTGAATTGCAGCTCTGGCCGATCGAGCGCGGGAGGCGGTGTACCGGGCACGGCCTGCAAGGGGACTGTGAATTGGAAGGTGGACCCTTTGTTGGGCACACTTTCGACCCACAGCTTGCCGCCCATCAGCTCGACCAGTCGTTTGCTGATCGCCAGGCCAAGGCCGGTCCCGCCGTAGCAGCGGGTCGTCGAAGCGTCCGCCTGGCTGAAAGACTCGAACAGGCGGGTCAGTCGGTCCACCGGGATCCCAATACCGGTGTCGCAAACCAGGAAATGAAGCTGCCAGATTCCAGGTTCCTTGTCGGTTCGGTCCGGCACGGAAAATACTCTCACCTGGACCACGACCTCACCTGTGGAGGTGAACTTGATTCCATTGCTGATAAGATTGACGAGTACTTGGCGAAGCCGGGTCACATCGCCGCACACCTGCTCCGGAACGTCATCATCCATCTGGCAGGCGAGCTCCAGTTTCTTCTCTGCCGCGTTTGCCGCCAGGAGATCAAGCGCGTCTTCAATTGAAGCTCGCAAGTTAAAAGGCTGCCTCTCCAGGTCGAGCTTGCCGGCCTCGATCTTGGAGAAGTCGAGGATGTCGTTGATGATCGTAAGCAGGGATTCGCTGCTGGCATGGATCGTCTCCACGTAACCGCGCTGCTCGTGGGTCAACGGGGTGTCGAGCAACAGACTGGCCATGGCGATGAGGCCATTCATCGGCGTGCGGATTTCGTGGCCCCCTCGGCGGCGACCCGCGCGGCCATCAGCTCGCGATTGGTTTGGGTGAGTTCGTCCTGCAGTTGCTTGGTGCGCAGCACCGCTCGCAGGCGCGCGCGCAGCTCGGCGGGCTCAAATGGTTTGGTCAGATAATCGACCGCCCCCAGCTCGAATCCCCGCAGCTTGTCCGTCGTCCTGTTCCACGCGGTAAGCACAATGACTGGGATCGTTTGCGTCTCGGGGCACTCCTTGAGCTGTCGCAGCACCTCGAAACCGTTGATGTCCGGCAAGCCCAGGTCGAGCAGGATCATGTCGAGCGGCTTCTCCCGTGCCAGTTTCAGCCCCTCAGACCCGCAACTGGCACTGACCAGGGTGACGTGGTCATCCTGCAACAGCCCCGCCAGGACCTCCGGCATCCGGAGATCATCCTCAACGAACAAGATCTGAAACCTATGCGCGTTCACAGTCCGGCGCGTCCAATAATAGTCATTTGTGGCATTTTATCGGCAACAATTCGGTCCGTATAGAGCACTTTCAACGCCAATCCCTGGGCCGGGTGAATACGATTCTTGCGCGATTGCTGTCAATCCAGAGCCCGGGCGGGACGGTTCGGTTGGGCCGCCCGCACAGGGGTAACCCGGCGGCTGCCCTGGAACAAGACAAATTCGCCGGCCTTCAAGACACGCAAAGAAACGATTGCAAAAGGGGCATTCCGACGGCTAGATTGCCGCCCATGGTTCACACTCTGTTCAACCACAACGCGGTTGACGAGGTCTCCTCATTTCGTGATACGCACGTGAAAGCGTACCGGTTGATGCTCATGGCGCGCATCCTGGACGACAAATTCGCGAGCCTCTATCGCATGGGTAAGATCCACGGCGGCGTTTTCCTGGGGCGCGGCCAGGAGGCCCTGAGCGTGTCGGTGGGGCTGGCTTTGCGCAAAGGGGATATCTTCGCTCCGCTCATTCGGGACGGGGCGGGGCGGCTCGCGTTTGGGGGGCCGATCC
>Ga0209697_10005628_pt1 | contig 15538 bp, 15 predicted proteins | sample AliMusrvi5mmetaG_FD_184115 | JGI IMG/M metagenome (GOLD analysis project Ga0209697, IMG submission 184115) | Freshwater lake bacterial and archeal communities from Alinen Mustajarvi, Finland, to study Microbial Dark Matter (Phase II) - Alinen... | ecosystem: Environmental > Aquatic > Freshwater...
TTCACCATTTCACCAGTCAAAAACATGAAGCAGCAACAGAATCCAGAGATGCACCAATGCCCACAGGATCAACGAGTGACGCAAAAAGTGTCGCGGAAAAACCAGATGGTCGGGGGGTAGGGAGTCCTAAAGAGAACTCGTCAATCTGCGATTTCATGGGCATTGGTGCGTTGTGGGGTTGGCCGGGGTGACGCACGGAGTGTGGTCCTGACCCGGTTGATTGTGTGGAATCCGTGTGAAATTTCGGGCATTCTGTCGCGGATTCCCGGTGAACTTGAACCGACCAATCCGAGCAATTACCCTGAAATCCGGGTGCAGGCGTGGCGGGTTCAGGTTCTCGTTCATCCGTCACACCTCTGCCAGATCGGTGCCGCCGATCAAGGTCATATTGCAGGCAATTCGATCAATAGGTGCGGCCAACCCACGAGGGCTTTGGAACTTGCGTTGCAACCCGTTTTTGCACATAATGCAGCCGTGACTAATCCGGTTCTGGATTTTACGGACGCAAAGCTCATGCAATTGCTCCGAGGCTGCATCGTCTCGTTTGGCTCACTGTGGTGGGTGGATGAGCAAGTCTGGAAGGAACGAGTTGGCGGCTACGACAAGCAGAGCACCAAAAGGGGACATCCGGGTGTTTCTCTGCGCCGGGTGCCGGTGCGCGACTCGATGGAAATTGTGCCGTTACTTCATGGAACGTCTGGATCAGCAGGCCCCGTCGTCGCACGCGGGTTGTCGCCAGACGAAGACAAGGGACCAAATTTTCCGACGTCGTTCGGCCGTTTGGTCATTCCCGCCCCGCTAGCACTGGATGAAATGTCGGGCCGCAGCAGGGTGAAGCCGAACAATTGGAAACCGCGCCTGAATCAGGCTGAGATGAATGCTTTGGACGCTTGGGACAAACGCCGCCGCTCGAATGAAATCCCGTAAGACACCCTTGTCACATGCCCACCCTTAAAGCATGGCTTGAATGGCGTGAGCAGTGCGCGTTCGCGCTCTGCAAAACACAAACGCACGCGGAGATGTCAGGTTTCATTACTCCGATCATCGTGGAGCAAGTGAGGAAGCGAGATCGAAATCTCCTTCCACTTGCGGATGGTGGTCACAGCGGGTTGCCGAATCAAGCGTGCCACTTATTCGAGACCTACATGCACGCAACCTCCGGTAAAACAGGCAAACGGTGGAAGGATTGGCTCTTTGGTAAGGCAGACGAAGCGGGAGCCTCCGAGGAGGGAAAACTCGCGGCTCTGGAGTGTCAGGCCGCAAATGCCTGCATGTCCGGGGCTCGGGATCACGCCCGACAAGAGGGATGGTATCATCGGAATCCGAAATTGAGCCGCAAGAAAGACGATTTGGACAGACCGGCGACAGGAGACCCGGATGGCCCCACATTGGGTGATCTGCTGCCAGATCCATCCAGTTTCGGTTTGGATCCCTCGGGCGAGGCTGCCGCCAACGAAATGGAAATGATCGCCGTCCGAGAAGCAGAAGGATACTTTGCCACACTACCGCCTCGCAGCAAGGTGGTCTTGTGGGCAAGGGTGACCGAGCAGCCTCTCTCTGCTGAAGAGGTGCTGAGATTTGCGGGTTGTCGCAAAAGCACGCTTTGCAAACATGAGGAACAAACGCCATTGCTCGCTTCACTCAAAATAGTCGCCTCATCCTTGGAGGCCAAATACGGCCCAGAAAATCCGCCTGAGGATGTGCGGGAGCTTATCGCGCGAGTCATCCACCGTTTGGGTCGGCTATGCCTGGAGGAGTTCTCCTCCGGAAAAAAAGGGGAGCAGTTGACTTTGTTAAAGTGAGTAAACGGCCATGCCAAAATTACCGACATTGAAATGGAGAACTCCGCCCGCAGGATACCGCGAGCGCTTGGCGCGTTGGTTCGACATCTGGAAATACGAGCTTGAGCTTCGGCGAGAGAATCCGGAATACGCGAAACCTCCACCGGCCTTGCCGCCAGAATCACGGACAAAGCACATGGGCTTTGGTCAGCGCCATCCGTTCGATGCCGACTTGCTCGCGACTGGCCAAATCCGGCTACTAGGCCCCGGGGTGCTGCCACAGTCAAGACGACCTGTTTACGTAGCCGTTCTTTCCGAATGGGAGGACGGGATGTTCCTCATCGCGCCATTCGGTCCGTTCATGGAGCCTGCGACTACCAGCGAGTGGCTGACTGGCCGTGACGCATTTCCGTTGCGCGTGCTTTGCCTGTGGAATGCTCACACGGTTCCACGATCAAGCCTGGCCGAGAGTTGGGAGGTGGATGACCTGTCCCCTCAAGAACTGGCCGATGCCCGCTCCGTTTTCGATCACGTTTTCACGGGGGACCCGCTTTCAGACAGACTCTTGGATCGAGTTGGTTGTCCTGTCGTGCATCCAAATGATCCACGCATTGCGTATCAGCAAGAGGAAGCACGGCAGATGGCGCCATTGGCTGTGGCTGCCAGGGAGTACGTTTGCCAGATAACGCAACCCACTGAAGAACCGACCACCCTCGCGGCTGTGCTGGAGGATCTGACGGCAGTATTTCGGTCCCGGGCGCGGAAGTGGGCTGCGGCAAGTGGCGAGAAAAACAAACATAAGAAGGTTTGGGATTCCGGGCAGGAAATCGCTCCTTTTCGATGCGTTGTTTACCGGGAGAGCAACGGTGACTTGAGGCTCAGTTTCTCTTCCACGGACCATACCCATGAAAACCAGACATTCGAGGTCGTTGTCAAAGAGCAGACGCGCCCCACAGTCACGTTCCTTCGCGATTCGGAAACAGGGGAATTGTTTGGTGAAGTTCTGATCCCTCATGCAAAACTGCCTCCAGACGGCCTGTCCAGACTCACGTTTCGTCTCAAGAAACCATGAGCTTGCCGCCGTCAACGCCACAGAAGTGAAGCGATGCTAGAAATACCCCCACCGGGATTCAACAGCGAGGAACGCCGGGCTGGATGGCATGATCTGACCGAGAATTTCTTTGCCTCGCTGCGCGAGTCGTTCACCGACGAAGAGCCACTGGATTTAGTATCTTTACAGGAAGCTATGGGTACCTGGAAGGATTTCGCCATTAAGTGGAATGGCGGGACATTGAGCGGCCATCCAAATACTCTCGACGAATGGGAACGTATGTGTGCCATGCTCTGGTGTGCCCATTACGTCCAGACATCCCCCCCTGCGACAGACGACGCGCCAGAACTCCCGCCGACTGCCCCGCGCGAAGCCAGCGCCCATGCGGAATTGTCTCTTGCTTGTATCCGACTCTTCCGAGGAGAAGCGCCGTGCAAGAGGATCGCCGCACCCATCGCTTTGACGGACGGGGAGTTTCAGGACGAAGGAGCGATCGCAACGCTCGTCTTTGACGTTTTCTCTCCCGGCACAGGTCTCCTTACGCTCCATCCCGAAGAAAGTTTTCGCATCGTTCCTGACGGCGATTTTACCGAATCGCTGGACACGGCGTGGCAACTCGCACTGCAGATTGCAAAGGACGAAGACAAACTGCGCGATCTTCCCGATGTGATCTGGCGAGTCATGAAAGAGTCGCCTTCCATGTCCGGGCTGGACGAGAAGACATTTTTTGAATCCACCGGACTGCTTTGGAAAGGGCCTATCGGCGGACGCTCTGCCAGCGGCGCTGCCGCCCGCGCCTTCCGGCATCTATTGATGGGCACATATCCTGACCCCGATGTTTTCGTCCTCGCTGAGGTCCTCAAGAATTACAATCCCATAGTCCAACTCCAAGGTGTCGATGGAATCCCGGCCAAGGTTCATGCAATTGCCGGTTCCGTGCCACACGCCACCATCGTCGTCACGGAAGAGGACGGAGCCGCGGCACAACTGGAAGCTACGAAAGCCACCAAGTCACGGGTCGCGGTCAAGATGCCCGCCTTGTCCACGCTGGATATGCTCTACGGCGTTCGCTCTCAGCTTGCGAAAGACCTGGAAGATTACTACAAGGACCTCATCAAGCGGGTGGAACGAATTCCTTTCGAACGGCGCAACAGAGAGGTAATCCGTGTCAGTGAGGTTGCGATCGACTGCAGGGTGTTCAGGGAGATGCGCAGCTTTGAGCCGCCTTCACCGACTGCGCGAGCGGGAGACCCCGGGCGGTCCAGGCTAGGTGTGACGCCCACGCAGCCTGATGCGCCAAGTACGGACATACATCTGCGCGAAAGACGGGAAACTGTTTTATGGAAACACGAGCAATCGAACCTCCGCCGTGTGGTTGTCTTGGGTGAGCCGGGCGGCGGTAAGACCTTCCTTTCGGCGACCACCGTTCTCCAAATCGCGACTGAAGGATTACAAAAACTGGCTTCTCAATCTTCTCCGTTTTTCGATGATCTGCCCGTTCCGATCCATCTCACAGCCAATGAACTTGCGTCAGAAACCGTCGATCAAAACGCCCAATTGGATGCGGGAGGATCATTGGACCCTGCCTTACTCCAGATTCTTCGTAAAACATTCGGCTGCAACCCGATTCTCCAAGCATGGATTGCGAAAAAACTTCAGACTCGAAACTGCTGGCTGGTACTCGACGCCCTTGACGAAGTCACTCACGGCAAAGACGGGGGGAATCTTGTGCGGTTTTCGGGTTATATGGAATCGCTTAACCGCCAGGACTGGGAACAAACGCGCGTTCTCATCACTTGCCGCAAGTCCGAATACGACCCCGAACGGATCCGCTGGCGGAGAAAGACGGAATACGAACTCGCGCCTTTCACGTCCGTGGAGACCTGTCAGTTCGTCCAGAAGTGGTTTGGAGAAGGCAACCCGAAAGGCGATGCGCTGAATCTGCGACTGACGAATAACTTATCGCTCACTCACGCTTGCGCCAATCCATTGGTGCTCACACTTGCCTGCCTGGCGACCGAAGAAGAAAACCTCGCTCCGGAGACCCGTCGCGCCGACCTCTACCGATTGGCGGTGCGCGACCTCTTACGAAAGCGCGGGAAGGGAGAACCGCTCACTCGGACTGATAACGACGTAACCGCATGGCTCAAAGTGCTCAAACCAGTGGCACGCCGGCTTTTCGAGTCCGGTTCCGAATCCTCCGGCTTCCCTCGCCAGGACATTCTCAAACGGATCAAGGACATCGGCTTTACCGGCAAACCTGAAGATTTGTTCACCCACCTCGTCCAATCGCGCATTCTGCAAAACACGAGTCGCATGGAAGGCGACGACGTCCTCTACACGTTCATCCACCGCAGCTTCCTGGAATTCCTCGTCGCTTGTGACCTCGCTGATAGCCTTGAACCGCAGGAGCAAAGGAAAGATCACAGGCGCGATTCTCCCAGATCCATTTGGCTACTTGTCAGCAAGAAGGCGTGGTTGCCCGAATGGCAAAACGTCATCACATTCCTGGCGAATAGACTCAAAGACCCGCGACCACTGCTGAAATTGCTGGCGGATGAAAGCAAGGACGACGTTTACCGCCACCGTTTGCTCTTGGCTTCGCTTTGCATCCCTGAGCTTGCACCGCATCAGCGGTTGGAGGCATCCGAATTGGTTGACCAGATCACAACAAGCGTCATATCGTTGCTCTGGGATGGGAACAAGAAATCGGGACGGAACGACTATGAGCACTTGGAAGCTGCCGTGCCCTCGCTGGCGGAAGGTAATGGCAAGGTTGATGGACTGCCGTTCTGGGATTGGGTTCTGAGAGAACTGAAATCCTTCGACATGGCGAAAAGAGAATGGGTCTTGGATCATGTTGTCAGCGTTGCGGGAGGACAAGCTCCAACATCTTTTGTGTTCGACTGTTTATGGAAAATGGCTCAAGGCATTGAACACCACCTGTCTGAGTCAGATGCCTTGTTTCTCCCTTTTCTATACGACCGATTGTGCGACGCCTGGGATCCAGTCTCTCAATATTTGTGGAGTCAGTTTGCACCTCAGTCTAAACGCGTATTGGTGGACGTGGACGCCTCCGGAAATGAAAAGGAAAGCATTTTGGTGGAGGAGTTGACCCGACTTCTTCGGGGGAGTTCTCTTTTTGACGCTGATCGCTTTGCCGCAGTGCGCTTGTCCCAGGAAACACAACACTTGCTCAATTTGCAACCAACAGGTGTAATGTTGGAACTGCTCAACCGCCTCCTATTTTATGACGCATACGCGGATTTAGCGCATCCATGGGAAGTGCACAGAGAAAAGGAGGCAAAGGCAATTAGGGGCTTCGCGCCAGCAGCCATGCGGTTGGGTGTTACGAACCGACTTCTCAAAATGACAAAGGGGGATCCAATCGAACGGTGGGAAGCTGCATGGGCATTTAGAACGTTAGGTTCTTCGGCTGCTACCAGAGATGTTGTACGCCATCTCCAAGAACTTCTTTTGCGAGAACCTGACCAAAACGTGCGTGAGATGGCGGTACTGGCGATTAGAGAGATTGGCCAGGTGGCTGCAAGTGCTGAAGTCACAGCCCGACTCCTACGATTGACCTACGACAACAACTCTAGCATGGTTAAGTCTGCGGCAGGCGCACTCGGAAACCTGGGCAACTTGGCAGCCACTGAACCTGTCGCAAATAGGTTGATCGCACTAATCAAACAGGCTTGGGTAAGAATCAAGAGTAGGGACAGCGCGGGTGGTGCATTCACTTTCACGCACCCCTTCGTTAAGTTGGCTGCAACCTCTGGCTCCGAAGATATGGCTATGCGGCTACTTGAGCCAGACGTCTTCCAGGCGGGATTACAAGTCTTCAAATACGCGGATACTTTACGCCGTCTATGGGGTAGCAATCTCTCGTTCGCTACCGATCGGTTCGTCGCCCGCTTGTTGCAATTGACTTACCACCGTAATGAGAGTGTTCTTAATGATTCGATTATGGCACTGGGTGGTTTGGGCGCGGTTGCAGCAACTTGCCCTGTCATTGAGCGCCTGAAAGAATTGACGGAGCATTCTGATCGTAAAGTATTAAAAGAAGCAAAACATGCTTTTGTCAAGCTGGTTGGTATCGAACCGGACGATAAGTGGATAGCCCATCTGTCAAAGTTGCTGTTGGAATCTGACTCAAATGCCGTCGAACTAAACTCTGTTTTTGGTGAACTTAGTGCCGGACTTCGAACTGCGATAGGCGCAAGCGGGATGATAAGCAAATTGTTGGAACTGCACTGTAGTCGTGACGAAAATGCCCGCCGCAAAGCGGAGGTGATTTTCAACTATTTGAGTATGGCGGCATCGGAGTATGTGAATACTCATTTGGTTCAAATGTACCGCGAGCCCCAAAAGTACCGCGACCCCGCATGGAAACTGCTACCCGCTACAGAACGCACAATTCAGAACCAAGGCTCGATAAGACCCTCCGACAGATTCAGGGGTTGGAATTGGGTTGATCGTATTAAGGTGTATAGTAGCGCGTGTGAGCATCTGGGACGCCTTCAGTGGGTGTTAGATAATTGCGGCCTTGAGGAAGTGAACAACACCGTAATCGGTCAAATTCTTAGATTATCACTGGCGACAAATTTTGAAATAGCATTTCCAGTGCCACCCAATAGAAAGAAGGCTCTAATGGCAAGTGGATACAGGTTTTTCAAGATAAAGCAAGGCCGGATGAGGATATTTCATGTGTCCGAATTGAGCCGCTGAACAGCTCGCCAATTCGCTCACGCTAAATCTGTGAGTCGCATCTCGGTATTCTGAATAATAGTTCTTCCCCTGTCGCGGAAGCGGGATTGCTTTATGGACAAAATTCAAGCAGGGGGGGGGCGCCTAGGGATTGGCGTAACCGGTGGCCCAGCGCCGCCACTCACACTAACCCACGGCCGGAGAGATGGACCGATGCGGGTGCGTGTCCACGGCCAAGTCGCAGGGCGTGTTCAGACCATGCCGGGAGCCCTTTCGTCATAATGCACGTTCATCCCTGAACAAAATCACGAATCCAAACACCCGTTCCAAACCGCGCCGCCAATTCACGTCGGAAAAAATTTACAGGGCACGCCTATTACAGGGTGTTGGCTGGTAAGTCGCCAACGAAACAAACCGAAACAACCAAATAAAGAATATGAAAACTACAACGACGTGCCCGAACACGCTTCCCAACAATCAGGCCGGTCTCCAGAAAGCCGGTCCGGCCGCCGACCCCGGGGGCACGAGGTATATCGACATGGTCAATGCCAGGAGCACCACGGTTTACGACAGTCTCGTCATAAACACGGGCGCAAAATTCATGATCGTTGCTGTCAAGGGCAATCAGGCGCTGAACCGGGTTCGCGTCGAACACCAAGCCATCTATGGCGGCGAGCACGTCGCGCTGGGCGACAGTCTGCTCGTAGGTGGTATCAAAATGACGGACCAAGGGGCGGTGGCGACTTTGGCGTGGCCGTTTCGCGCGTCCAATGGCGGCAACGGCCATCATTCCGTGAATCCTCGTCCTCTACCGCCGCCTCCGCCGCGCCTCGCCCGTCGTGTCGGGACGGTTTGCCGGATCCATCCCAGCGGAAAATTCGGCGAGATTTTGGAAGATCGAACAGGCCAGCGTTACTTCGCACACCAGTGCCAATTCGATTCCGGCACCCGAATGAACGCGGGATTCCGTGTCAGCTTCATAGCCACCGCAATGGAACGTGGTCCGGCCGCACTCGACATCAAATCGCAATACTGAATCACAAACCCCGCGCGGGTGTGGGCGAGAACTTGCCCCGCGCACAACCTCAAAAATTGACCCTATGAAAACACAAAATCCGCACCTGCCTTCATGGTTGAATCTCCTGTTAACAGGGAATAAACCGCCAACCCCGACGCCAAAGCCGAACTTCGTGATGCCGGAGAGCGTCAAGCTGGAAGCCCGGAAGGCAATTCACACCATCGCGATTACTGATCGTGCCTACAACCTCAACATCTGGCCGACGGCTGAAGAAAAAGAAAAGTGGTTGAACGACATCGGGATTTTCCTGGCGTTCGACAACTTGAACAGCATCAGTCTCGAATTGCTTGGCCTGGACAATACGATTGTGGCCGAGATAAAAATTAACTTTGGCCAGCATGTTAACGGCAAGGTCGGTGGTGCACCCGCTGGAACGGAAGTGCCGGTGCTTGACCGGAAACTGGTCAGCACCCATCGCGTGGTGATTCAGTGGAAGCAGGCGAACCTGGAACGGTATCGCCACTTGCTCAAGCTGAACTGGCAGACAGCGGAAACACTGCATCGACGGCACGGCGATGAATTCGCCAACAGTCAGGCGCGCAAGACCGCCGGGCGGCAGACGGGCAGCATCTTCGCATCGAAGGATTCGCGCCACGAACTGATCGTCACACGGCCCATCGGCTCGCGGGGTTACGGTTTCGCTGACTGTCCGGACCTCAAACTGACAGGCGTTCTGTTGCATGAGCGTCACATGCGCGGAGTGCGGGAATTGAAACTCGGGCAACGCGTCACCGCACAAATCATCCAGTTGCCGGTTGGCCTACAGGCGCGCGAGGTCCGTGCAGCATGAACCACCGGCGGGGGAGGGCGGCACTGCCGCCTCCCCCGCCAACACCAAACATCAACCGGAGATCCAACCATGAGATTCAACATGAACTTTTTGAAACCAGGAAACCTGGCGGTCGGAGCCGAACGCAACGCGCCCGGTTTCGCCAATAGCGATGGCTGGGCGTGGATTCAATCGCTGGCCGCCACACGGCCGCGTCGGACTTTGCGCGACGTGACCGATCTTTCGCCACTGCGCGGCGCGCGGGTGGCGATTGTCGCGGATGACGACAACATACGTTTGAGCACGCGCCGACAGGCGCGGCGGTTCAGTTACGGCACACTTCTGGAACGCGTGGCGAAGGAAAGTAGTGTAGCAGTGGCGCTTGCCGTCATCACCGCCGCACCCGGCGACCAAGGACGCCAACACTATCTGGAAACACGTGGCTGGAAGACGCTGGTTCTGCCGCGCGAATTGTGCCCGGGTGTCCACGGCCCCCGTCTTCGCTCGAACGCGGACATGGACTTGTGCCTCGAAGTCGGCTGCTGGCTTGCGGCATTGTCGTTCGATCTTATGGTGCTTGTGAGCGGCGACGGCGACTTGTGTGTCAGCGTCGCTCGCGCGACGGCGCGTCATCGCCCGGATGTTCGCACCATGACGCTGGCAGTTCCCGGAAGCGCCAGTCACCAACTTTGGACGCGGCGTGATTTGTTTGCCGCGTATATCGCCATTGGCCGAGACCTGACTCTGCCTTTGAACCGCCAACGTTTAACCCTCAACTCTAAAACCTATGTGTGATTACAACCTGCTCAGTCAAACCACAGTTCAGGCACTGCCAGTGCCGCTGGGAATAGTGCGCGGCTACCTCGGCCCGATTGCTCATAACAAATTGCTGCAAGTCGTGAGAAGCGGTCAGTCGCGTCCCGGCCACGATCTTTTCGATGGGAAGCTTCTGCCCGATGGGTGTCTGGCAAAAGGACACTACATGTCGCCGCAGAATTTCCAGCGCGTCCTCACCCGAATGAACGCTCAACCGCATCGCTGCCAGTGGTGCGGCGGATCTCTGCCAGCCAGTTTGATCCGCCAGCATCAGCAGCCGCATGATCATCGCGAGCATATCCTGCATCACTTCCACGCTGAGTGCTGGAAGGCGCGGTTGCTGGCCGTTGCCGCCATCTTCGGCCACATCCGCCCCGAACAACTGCTCGCGCGTGGTTCGTCGCAGAGGCGGCAGGGTGGTTTGAGGGAGACAATCACGGTCACGGTGAAAAAGGTCTTCAAGCCGAACCGGTGGCCACCAAATCGAAAATAGCGGAAGTCACGGTCATGAACATCTGGCAACAATTTATGCGAATGCTGGGGCAGCGAACCGGGTCGCAGCATCCGCGACATCCCAAAAGGAACCCGCCACGACGAGGCGGCGGGTCACGCCGCTGTTTTCCCGGGCGCTCGTTGGGCCGAACCACGTTCCACCGATTGCGACGGTTGTTTAACGGAGTGACGAAACCGCGTTTGATGAGAGGAACGTTGGTCTGCTGGCACGGAACGCAGTCCGTCGCGAATGCGCGAAGCATCTGTCGGGATGGGTTCATGGCAGGTGGAGGCAACGCGCTGGGCGACGGCATATATCTGGCCAACGATTTGGCGACGGCCAAGAGTTACGCAGGGAGCGCCGGAGTCTATGTGAAATGCTTGGTCAAGCTGGGGCGGACGTGCGTTTGGGGTGCGCCGATGCAGGCACGCTATGCGGCGTGGTGTCAGCGGCACGGCGTCCAGCAGGACAACTCGGCGATGACCGCATTTTTACTGCGAAACGGCTATAACACGATCCAAAACGGCAATGTCATCGTGGTGCTTTCACCGGGATACCGCAATCCAACGGCCTGGAAACGAAAGAGCCGGCTCATCCGAGTGCTGTCGGTTCACCGGGCGTCGAACGACGCACGCATCAAGGTGTGAGGAGCAGACATGCCTAAAGCAAATCATACTTGGAAGATTGCCTGCAAGGTGGCGCGGTGGGCGATACTCACCGCGCTACTGCTGACGTTGCTACCAGTGCTGCTGTTTCTCGTCGTCGGCGTATTCATTTTCGTCCCGAAAGGACGGACGTGGTCAGGCTACTGGGGACACACGTTGGCCGAAGGAACCCGAGCCGTGTGGCATTGGATATTCGGGCCGCCCAAGGTGCAGATTCATCGTCCGCACCGGCACCATGCCCCGAATAGGACCGCGCGATTCAGCAAGTGGAGGAATTGATTCCGATGGAAAGCTCTCATGTCCCTGGCAAGTCTCGTCGTGGTGAAGGTGTTGTCTGATACGGGTGTGCCAATGCATGGCGCGTATCAAGGGCATGAACTACCGCTCCAACCGGCGTCAATCAATGTGAGATGTGTAAATCTGCGATCCGCCCTTCATCGAAACGCCAGTGACCCATACCTACCCCTGTCCCATGACTGAACGAATCGATTCAAAATCATCGCGAGAGGAACAAGCTGGCAATCAGATTGACCGCTTGTGGGAAGCGCTGGCTCATTCTCCGCGCTGGAAGTCTGCCGACTTCAGCTTCCGGTTGTCCGGCGTCATCGATCTGAGGTCCGCATCCGGCAATGCCGCTGGGACCTCGTTGCCAGCTTCCAATACCGAACACCCCGCAACCAATCCCAAGGATCAAAAGAAATGAATGCTGATCTCAAGGTAAGCCGCCTGGAATCACGTCTGCTTTCGATGCTCCGGCCAGGGGAGATGTTGCGCTTCGTCTTCGTCCCCACGGATGACAAGCGGATGGTCGTGTCGCTTGAGGGCTCTGGAGCTGATCGCCTGGGTCTGATGCAGCGGATTTCGACAATCCTCCATGCCTCTCGGGGAGATGGCTATGTCTTTCGTGATGAAGGCAGAACCCCTCACCGGACCGCCCGATCCGTTTCCAACCGGGCGAGCGGGACATTCGTCGAAATCATCCCGAATACTCACATCCTGCACCGCTTGCGTCGTGCCCCGCTCGGGTTCACTGGCAGAGAGGCTACGGAATCCGATGACGAGAATCTCCTGCGGGTTCCCGACTTCCCAGCCAATGGTAGCCAAATTTTGGTGGACTATCCTGCCGCTCTCCTGGCTGAAGCCCCGGCGATCTCGGCCATGCAAATCGAGTTCACCCGGGTTTTCCTGCCGGACTCTTTGGCCCGGCTCACGGGAGGTGCACTCGAGGAGGACATCGACTTGAGACGCGCAATCCATGGTGCTGAGCTTCCTGCCACCGCAAGAAGCGCGTTTCTGGCGCTTTGGTGGTGCCGGCGATCTGGATGGGTAATACATTGTCGGGTTAAGGTGAAGCGCAGCCAACCAATTCCGACAGGAACCTTGGAGGTTTTGGGACGGGAAATCTTCGGTGCCGAGTGTCGCATCGTGGCGGAAACTGTAAGCCTTCCGGTTGATTTTGCCCATTTGGAAACCTCACTTGGCGAGGCATATCCCGACGGTTGGCCGTTTCCGGCCATTTTGCCTCCCGTCGAGGAATCCGGCTCACTGACGGCGGAGCGAATTCACAATCGTCGAATGCCGGCCCTACCAAGCTGCGGGATTATCGCAGGCATTGCGGACGGAAATAATGTCCGGATTCCTGAATCCGCGCGCGACCGCCACGTTTACATTGCCGGTGCCACCGGGACGGGAAAAAGCACACTTCTGCGCCGACTTATCAAAGCCGACCTGAAGCGCAAGGAAGGTTTGGTGCTGCTCGATCCGCACGGGGATCTATATCACGATATTCTCGGTGCCATTCCGAAAAGTCGCCGCGGAGACGTGGTCACCATTGATCCAACCAGTGCAAGCGGTTCGATCGCCTTCAATGTTCTCGATTTCCCCAAGGACCGGTTTCTCACGCGGCGGTCGGAGTTCCTGGTAGGCGAGTTGATCCGCTTCTTCCGGGAGGCTTGGGACAACCCTCATGCCTTCGGGCCGTGTTTTGAAGCCTACTTCCGCAATGCCCTGAAGCTCATGATTCATCAGGAGACCAAGTTACTCACGCTGATGGATTTCGAACGAGTGTTCACCGACCGTGAATTCAGGAAGGAACTGCTGGCTGAATGTACCGACAAATCAGTTTGTGGATTCTGGACCCATGTAGCCGAGAAGGCCGGAGGAGACTCATCTTTGGCCAATATGACCCCATACATCACTTGCAAAGTATCAATCCTGACCCAAAGCGGATTCCTATCGGAAATGATTTGCCAACCCACTGACGAACTTCGGTTGGAGGATCGGATCAATCGTGGAGGAATCATCCTCGTCAATCTCAACAAAGGACTGCTCGGGGCTAACGAAAGCCGCTTGCTCGGGGTGCTCCTAACGATGCAGATATTCGCCGCCGGACTGAACCGCAGCATACTTCCGATATGCAAACGCAGACCGGTCAACATTTTCATTGATGAATTCCAGCACTTCGTCTCGGACAATGTGGCGTCCATGCTCTCCGAGGCACGCAAATTCGGGCTCAGAATGAACCTGGCCAACCAAACGTTCGGACAACTCAATGCGGGACATGGACGGCAGAATCTGTTGGAAACGATACTCGGCAACGTCGGCAACATGATCGTCTTCCGCCTTGGCATCCCCGACGCGGAGCGACTCAGGCCATTCCTGAAGCCATACACTCCGGAGCAGATCCAGGACCTGCCAAACTTCCACGCCTTGGTTCGGTTGCTGGACGAGAATGGTCCCATTGGACCTCTGATCATGAAGACCTTGAAGGTGTGAGCTGCATGAAAATTTGCCAGCATGGCGCACGACGTTTGGCTCCCATGAACAACTTCACCTCATCCATATATTTGGCCGCTCGGAATGGAATTGCTGGATGGAATCATCGACGCTGGCACCTACAGCGTCCGGGTAATGCAGGGGGAACTAACTCATCACTTTAAAGACCAGCAAGCCGCCATCGGGACCAAGCATAAGGAAATCGCCCTCAAGCGGCATCCCGCAGGTATCTGCCTGAAGGTTGATATAGCCTCATAAGTATTGTAATGTGGAAAAAGTTTTAGTAACAGTATGGGAATCCAGCACCAGAAAGCGCGATCCTGAAAGGGAAATGGCAAGCGTTGAAGGTTCCACTGAAGTGGCTCTAATGTGTCATAGGTCAGTGCCTCATGCGTCTGAAAAGTCCCCGTTCAAGAAATTCATTAACGTCGCCTTTGAATATCAGGCTGTCACGAAAATATTCTGTAACTGTATCGATTGAATTGCTGCACACAAACTTTCTCCACTCAGACATATGCTCGCTTACTATGCCGTTGCCCGTGGGAAGAATGTCAGATCCTTCGCCTCTCTGTACGAACTTATTATAAAATTCGGCGCAGTCAAAACAAATGTAATGCAGTATGTGTCCACAGTTAATCCAAGAGTATACATGTCCCTTATCCTTGGGAACCCATTTATGAATTCTTGGATAAAAGAAATCCAGATGGAGCAGGTTAAATGCAGATTTATGCGAAGTATAGCCGATGTGGGTCCCAACAACCATAGGCATGCCAGTGTTCGGATTCGCAATAACCTGAATAAAATGATTTTTATAGCAGTCTATATAAAAGCTGTCTTCATAAACTCTGCGATTCTTTTCAAGAACCAATTGCCTCAACTGATGCATTATTACTTCAATGTATTGTTCGCTATTTTGGGGAGGAACATATGAAAACAAATCTTCATCAAAAGGCACCGGATTGCAAAACAAATTCCTACGGACAACCTCAACCGGCCTAAAATACAGTTGTGAATATTTAAAATAGTTCTTATTTAGCATAAACATAAGATCGCCACAACTTTCTGTAAATAATGTAGGGTGTATCAATTCATCTGGGTCAATAGATATTATCCAGCGGAAACCTTCCTTTCTCAATCTGATCGCTGCATCATAAAGGTCTGCCTGCTTTCTCGAATTGAACGTTTTTTGATAAGTTTTGCTTAACTCTGCAGTTCTATACGGCGGGAAACCAAGTGTCTGCATTTCATCTGACGCTAGCGTGTCTCTTAAAATGGCTCTCTAGCAGAATGTGTGGGTGGTTTTGGGTTCGGGAAGGTCACCAAGTTGATGGTATAGGGCGACTTGCAAATGACAGAAGTTCCTAAATCCAAAGGCTTTGCGGATCGTTAGGCCGACCTTC
>Ga0209697_10005639_pt1 | contig 15518 bp, 17 predicted proteins | sample AliMusrvi5mmetaG_FD_184115 | JGI IMG/M metagenome (GOLD analysis project Ga0209697, IMG submission 184115) | Freshwater lake bacterial and archeal communities from Alinen Mustajarvi, Finland, to study Microbial Dark Matter (Phase II) - Alinen... | ecosystem: Environmental > Aquatic > Freshwater...
AAAGTCAGGGAGGAATTACCAAGAAAGGAAGTCCGAATCAGCCGGGCCAAAGAGTTGATAATTTAGCCGTCCTGCCTGGGGCAGTTTGGGTGGCCATAAGTGGAGCAGTTTGGGGTGGCCATCGGGGGTTTCTGGTTGCGCAGAGGCACCTGTTGCGGTCCCTGAAATCACAGCACCCGGGCCGCCCGCCGCATCGGTCATTGCATGCAGTTCGGTCACAGCAAGGATTCCAACCATGGCAGACACTGCGAGCAGGCCGAAGACTCCAAAGAATGCTTTCATTTCAGGACCTCCGTGAGTTTTGGATAGCCTCATGCAAAACTGATGCCAGAAATTGGTGGTCGCCGAACGCAGGGTAGTGGGCCGGGCAGAGAACTCAAGATTTCTTTGTGCCGATGCTGGCCTTGACCAGCGACCAAAATCGCAAAGGGCACGCGCACGGGCACGTGCACGTGCTGGCGATTTGATCGAACGCAGTGCCTTGATTACAACACCCAACCGAAGCACCGCTTTGACCGTTGGTCGATCTTCGTGCGACTGAGACGGTCGGTCGCCTTTGGCGACGACCTCGATTCGCCTTCGCGCATTCACAGACGAGAGTTTGTCGCGGGGAAAAGACAGTTTCATTAGTCCAATCGGACTATCGACCGCACCCTCTCTGACCCATAGCATTGAATTCGAATCCGCATCATGGGTTCAGGAAAAAAAACAATGCGTATTGAGTGGTGGCTCGAGGAGAGCGCGCCAGATTGACGGGGTCGTCGTGTGTTCAGTTGGGGCTGTGGCGCTCATGGTGGGCGCCGGTAGACGCGTGTGCGTTCAAGCCGGTGCCAAGCGGTGGGCTGATTGGTGTAATTGGCGATTGCGTTGAGGTCGTTTTCCTGCTAGCGGCGCAGTCATCTTAATCAGATGAAAAATTGGCAAAATAAAGAAAGTTCGCAACTCAATAACGTTTACCATTGCCTCAAGAGGGACGGATGTCCTCTTCTTTTTTATAAGGGAATCAACGCATCGAAGCCCACTGCGCCATGCGCTCAAGTTAGGTTTTGTCACTGATCAGTCATGGCGCTATTTTTGCCCTTTCTCTCACCAGGAGAGTTTCAGCTCTATCACCGCACGGTCGCGCACGCGGTAACGGTGCGCAGCCATCTCGATGCGCTGGTGTGGCTGCAGGGCGATATGCAACGCTACCTGCCGCATGCCTGCATGTCAGCACGGTAGGCGCGGATGGTGTTAGGGGCGTAGGCACCATCGACGTGTGCAAGGGTTTGTAGAAGCTTTGTTGTGGCGCTATCATTCATATAAGAATTTCACATCTAAACGATATAAAACACATCATACATGATGTAATAAATGATATCAAGTTGCCAAGTGAGGGCTGCTCGTGCCCTATTGCGATGGAGTGCTTTGGATCTTGCTCAAAGATCAGGCATAGGTGTCGCAACAATTAGGAGGTTAGAGCTTGTCGATGGAGTACCTTCGAGCAATGCCCGCACCCTTATGCAGATTCAGCACTCGCTTGAGGCGGCCGGCATCGAATTCATCGGCACTCCCGACGACGGACCGGGCCTCAGGCTGCGCAGGAAATAGCTGCATTGCCGCCTCACGACGGAGCGATCATCCGGCCGAGATAAAGACGATCAGGCCTTTGTGAGCGCCAGCAGTTCACCCATGGCGGTCGAGAGCTGCCGGTTGATGGTCGTCTGGTAACGCATCAGACTGTCGAGCTTGTCCAGGTCCGGCGTGATCTCGTCCTCCGCAGAGCTAATCAGCGGCACGACTTTCTTGAGCTTCTCGATGGTCATTCTGTAGTGCCAGAGCTGCAGTCCAAACCAGGAGGCCGAGCGCTGCAGGGTCTGCACGCTGACGCTCGTCAGTTCGGGCCTCTCGTACGGCTTTTCTTGCGCGGCACAGTCGAGTCCTTTAATAATCACGCGGATGTTGTGACTGAATTTTGGCTTGCCCTGCGCCTCGGGTGGTTCCACTTGCCTGCTCGACAGGTATTCCTCGAGCGTCTCCCGTCGCTCCTGTGCCTGGTCGATGATGTGGCCGCAAAAGATTGGCAATCGATCGGCAAAATCCTGATGCGTCGTCAGCATCTCGATCCGGTCGACGTCATCGAGCTCGATTGCAACATCAATGATCTTCTCGTTGAAGAACTCACCAAGGCTGCCGCGCATGTCGCGCCCCAGCATGCGCCTGGCGAGGACGGCCCTCTCGCCGTCCGACAGATCCAGGTCCAGAGCCACCTGCTTGCCAACAATGGTCCTGCTGCGAGCGGCGACAAAGGCCGCATCGATCACGCCCTGGATCCGCTCGAGCTGGACCCTGAGCCTGGCAATCCTCTCGATCTGCATCTTCACAAGCGGGTTAGGGGAGGGGTAGTGCGCCCTCAGATCCTTCAGCATGCCCTCAAAGCTCTCGCTCTCCTCGGCTGTCAGCCAGCGCTTGCTGGTCGCGCCGTGGGTCAGGGCATTCTGGGAGGAGACGGCCTTGCCCTGAGCGCTCCTGGGCCCGGTCGGCGCCGACTTGGCGCCCTTGCCGGCTACCACCTTCTGGGGGAGCGATTTCTTGGCTGTGGTCATGGGCTAATTCTGTCAAATTTTTTCCAGGGGTGGTTGCAAACTTCAAGTCGCTTCCAATTGGCAAATGATTCGCATTGAACCAAAAAATAGCTATTTTGCAAAACGAACTCCCGGTGGGACAAGGGCCACCTCAACAGCCCAGCACCCGTTTTGGGCTATTTGTTTGCCTATTAGACAAGGCCTGGACTTCAGGTCGGTGAACGCTAAATCCTCCTACCGCTCAGGCCCCCACGCCCGGCCAGACAGGGCGCAGCGGTTGCGACGGACAGTACTCGCCAGCGCATCGCCTTGCGGCTGCGACCGTGCAATCCCGCAGCGCCCAGAACAACGCGGCAATCGTGCGCGGCGCGAAGAACCTTCGCATCCCAGTCAACAGTTCGTTTCGAGCAGAAGTCGCATATGCCCCGACCGGGGCTCGGTGTCGCATATGCCCCGACCGGGGCTCGGTGTCACATATGCCCCGACCGGGGCTCGGTGTCGCATATGCCCCGACCGGGGCATATACAAGCGCGCCGGCGCGGCGCACAATGCAGTCGGTATGAAATCAGTCCAGGTTCAATATCCTTTTGATCAGGAATCCATGCCATCCACGTCGGTTCACGCCGCAGACGATGACTCCTACCGCACGATGATTGACGCCGCGCGGGAGGCCATCGCGGTCCATCGCGACGGCAAGCTGATCTACGTGAACCGCGCCGCCATCCGCATGCTGGGCGCCGGCTCGGCACAGGACCTGCTGGGCCAGCCGGTCCTGGAGCGGGTGCACCCCGATTTTCAAGGGGTGGTGCGCACGCGCCTGGCCGGCCTGTCGGCGCAGACCCCGACCACGCCCCTGATGGAGGAGCGGTTCATCAGGCTCGACGGCACCGAGTTTGACGTCGAGGCCCAGAGCACCTGGATCACCTATGGCGCGCAGCCGGCAATTCAGGTCGCCATGCGCGACATCACGCTGCAAAAGCAGCGCCAGCACCAGCTTGAGGAGCTGGCCCATTTCGACCCGCTCACCAGGCTGCCCAACCGCGCGCTGCTCTCGGACCGGCTGCAGCAGGCGATGACGCAGGCGCAGCGCCGCGGCCAGCGCCTGGCGGTCGTGTTTCTGGACCTCGACGGCTTCAAGGCCATCAACGACCGCCACGGCCACGACGCCGGGGACCAGTTGCTCACGGCGCTGGCCGCCAACATCAAGCAGACGCTGCGCGACGGCGACTCGCTGGCGCGCCTGGGTGGCGACGAGTTTGTGGTGGTGCTGCCCGATCTGGCCGATGTGGCAGCGAGCGAGCCGATGCTCAACCGCCTGCTCGCAGCCGTGGCGCGCCCGGTGCCCTTCAATGACCAGCAGCTCCAGGTCACGGGCTCTTTGGGCGTGACTTTCTTCCCGCAGGCGCAGGAGGTGGCGGCTGATCAGTTGCTGCGCCAGGCCGACCAGGCCATGTACCAGGCCAAGCTGGCGGGCCAGAACCGTTACCGCGTCTTCGATTTGGAACTTGACCGCAGCGTGCGTGAGCACCATGAGAAGGTGCAGCGCATCCGCAGCGCGCTGGCCGCGCAGGAGTTTGTCCTGCATTACCAGCCCAAGGTGAACCTGCGCAGCGGCACCATCGTGGGCGCCGAGACGCTGGTTCGCTGGCAGCATCCGCAAAAGGGTTTGCTCGCGCCCATGGAGTTCCTGCCCGTGATCGAGAACCACCGCCTCGCCATTGAGCTCGGAGAGTGGGTGCTCGGCGCCGCCCTGCAGCAGATGGCGCATTGGCAGGCCGATGGGCTGGAGCTGCCGGTCAGCGTCAATGTCAGCGCGCATCATCTCAAGCAGGAGGGTTTTGCCGCTCGACTGGGCATGCTGCTGGGCGCACACCCGCAGGTCAAGCCGTCGTGCCTGCAGCTCGAGATGCAGGAGAGCAGCACGCTCGAGGACATGGCCGACATGGCGCGCGTGATCGATGCCTGCGCCGGCCTGGGGGTGGGCTTTGCCCTGGCCCGCTTCGGCGTCGAGTCGTATTCGCTGAGCCACCTGCTGCGCTTGCCGGTCAAGCTGCTCAAGATCGACCAGATGTTCGTGCGCGAGATGCTCAACGGCCCTGACAACCTGGCCGTTCTGGAAAGCCTGATCGGGCTTGGCACGGCGTTTCGCTGTCAGATCATTGCCGAAGGGGTGGAGACCCCGCAGCAGATCGCCAAGCTGCTGCAACTCGGGTGCGATCTGGCCCAGGGCTATGGCATCGCGCGCCCGATGCCGGCAGCCGAGATGCCCGCCTGGGTGGCGGCCTGGCTGGACAACCCGACTGCGACCACGCGGCCCGATGCGCGCCGAATTGATGACGCCATCCTCTATGCCGGCGTCGAGCACCGCGCCTGGGTTCTGGCCATCGGCGAGTACCTGCGCGGTGAGCGCCAGGCGCCCCCCGGTCTTGAATCCGGGCAATGCCACTTCGGCCAGTGGCTGCAGGGCGAAGGGCTCTCGCGTCACGGTAACGCGCCGGTATTTGCCGAGATCGAAGCCCTGCACCAGCGCTCGCATGATCTGGCGGCGCACCTGTGTGCGCTCAAGGCGCAGGGCAGGGCCGAGGAGGCGCAGCTCGGACTCGCCGAACTCCAGGGCCAGCGCGAGACGCTGTTCGCATACCTGAAGACGCTGGTGTAGGATCGAATCGTCCTAATGCCATTTCCAAAGCGCGCTGCCCACTCATGATTTTTGTCACCGGCGGGGCCGGTTATATCGGCTCCCACACATGTGTCGAATTGCTGAGTGCGGGTCACGACGTCACCGTTTTTGACAACTTCTGCAACAGCCAGCCCGAAGCCCTGGCGCGGGTGGAGCGCATCACCGGCCGCAAGCCCACGCTGGTGCGCGGCGACATCCGCGACTCTGCCGCCTTGACCGCGGCCCTGCGCGCCAGCGGTGCGACGGCCGTGATTCATTTTGCGGGGCTCAAGGCGGTAGGCGAATCGGTGCAAAACCCGCTCGCCTATTACGACAACAACGTCGTTGGCACGGTTCGACTGCTGGAGGCGATGGCGGCGTGCAGCGTCAAGACCCTGGTGTTCAGTTCGTCGGCGACGGTCTATGGCGACCCGCAATTTCTGCCGCTGACCGAAGACCACCCGCTGTCGGCAACCAACCCCTATGGCCAGACCAAGCTGGTGATCGAAAACATGCTGCGCGATCTGTACCGCAGCGACCCGGCCTGGCGAATCAGCATCCTGCGTTACTTCAACCCGGTGGGTGCCCATGCCAGTGGGCTGATCGGTGAAGACCCGCAGGGCACACCGAACAATCTGTTGCCCTTTGTGGCTCAGGTTGCCGTCGGGCGCCGGGAATTCCTGAACGTGTGGGGCAATGATTACGCCACGCCCGATGGCACCGGGGTGCGCGACTACATCCATGTGGTGGACCTCGCGTTAGGCCACCTCAAGGCGCTCGAGCGCTTGCAGCGCCACGCCGAGTGCATGGCGGTCAATCTGGGCACCGGTGTCGGCTACAGCGTGCTGGAGATGGTGCGCGCGTTTGAGAAAGCGTGTGGCAAACCGGTGCCCTATCGGGTGGGTCCGCGCCGCGCAGGTGATATTGCGTCCTGCTACGCTGACCCCGCACAGGCCCTGGCGCTGCTGGGCTGGCGCGCCGAGCGTGGGCTTGAGGCGATGTGCGCGGACGCCTGGCGCTGGCAGGCGGGCAACCCCGACGGGTATCGACAGTGAGCGGGCAGTGAGCGGGCAGTGAGCGCAACAATCCAATTGTCCGGTGGCACCAAGGTGACATTCAGGGCGGCCAGAAAACGCCAATCGACCGGTTTGCGCGCGGCGCGAGACGTAAGATAACGGCTACTGACCCAAGCGTCCGATTGCGGGCCGTGCGTCAGGGTCTCGCCTGATCTGCCAACCAACTCAACCCATTCTGATCATGACCAATCCACGCCTGCTCAAGAAAGTTTGTCTCATCACGGGGGCCGCCCAGGGTATCGGGCTGGCCACGGCGCTCAAGTTTGCTGCGGAGGGCGCCACGGTCATCATCTGCGACATCAAGCAAGCCGGTGTCGACGAGGCAGTCGCGCAGTGCCGGGCCCTTGGCGCGAGTGCCGCCGGCCTGCTGGTGGACGTGACGCAGCGTGCCACGGTCGATGCGGCGGTGGCGCAGGTGATCGCGCAGTTCGGACGCATCGACGTGCTGGTGAACAATGCGGGCATCACACAGGACGCGCGGTTGCAGAAGATGACGCTCGAGCAGTTCGACCGCGTGATCGACGTGAACCTGCGCGGTGTCTTTCACTGCTCGCAGGCGGTGGCCGACATCATGGTGGCACAAGGCAGCGGCGTCATCCTCAACGCCAGTTCCGTGGTCGGCCTCTACGGCAATTTCGGCCAGACCAATTACGCCGCCACCAAGTTCGGTGTGATCGGTTTCACCAAGACCTGGAGCCGCGAACTCGGGCCCAAGGGCGTTCGCGTCAACGCCGTGGCGCCAGGTTTCATCACAACGCCGATGGTGGCAGCCATGCCGGAGAAGGTGCTGCTGGGCCTGCAGGCCAAGGTGCCGCTCGGGCGTCTGGGCACGCCCCAGGAGATCGCCAATGTCTACGCCTTCCTCGCCAGCGACGAGGCCAGTTATATCAACGGCGCGGTGATCGAGGTCTCAGGCGGCATGTCACTCTGATCGGGATCGGCCCATTGGCGGGCGATTGAGAATTCGCAAAACCGCGCTCTTGGCGAGCGCTATATTCAGGTCGTGCTTCGTTAGGGTTTCCGCAAGGTTTTCCAGTGATGCACAGTGCTGGGGGGTTCAAGCAATTGAGCCGAGTCTTGGTGCTCCACACCAAGACGGATGAGGACGTCCCCAGACGCGCCAGCCCGACAAGCTGACCTGGGTTCCTCGCCATCGCCGCCAGCCCCTGAAAAGGCTGGCGGGTCGTTTTTGTGAGGTGTGAAATGAAGCATCAGCCAAGCACGGTTCGCAGCGCAACTGCCGCTGCAGAAAAAACGAGGGAGGTGCCACGTCCGGCCTCCAGGACCAAGACCGATGACGCGCCGAAAGTCCGCGCCATGGACGATGACGAGGGGCGGATGAACTTGATCCGGGAGACGGCCTATTCCCTATATGTGGCGCGCAGCTGTGTCGATGGGCATGAGCTCGATGATTGGCTGCAGGCCGAGGCCCAGGTCAACCAGATGGCGGCACGCGGCGCCTGACCTTGGGCACCGGCGTCAGGAAAGCTGAAGCGAGTTCGGCTTGTTCATGCCCGCCATGGGTAGGCGAACCGTGAGCACGCGGTTGCTGAGGCTGGCTTCGATCTTGTCGATCTCGACATCGCAGGGCAGTGCGGTCATCCGTTCAAACGCGCCGTCGGCGCCGGCCAGGTCGGGGCTGGTATCGGCGCTGCTGTCGCGCAGCGTGCGCTTTGCGCCGCTCAGGTGCAGCAACCGGCCTTCGATGCTGGTTTGACAGTCACTTAGCTCCCGAAAATGAGGTTCGATGCATGGCTCTGTCACAGCCGTGCGCCAACTCTAGAACAAGCCACACGCCACACGACGCGATTTGCGATTGCGCAATGCCGCGCAAACAATCGCGGCCGGTCAAAGTGGTGGCGCTGGTCAGCGATTGACGAAACTGCCCGATTTGCCACCGTGCTTTTCCATCAGTTTCACATCGGTGATGGTCATGCCGCGGTCCACTGCCTTGCACATGTCGTAGATCGTGAGCAGGGCCACTTGTACCGCTGTCAGCGCCTCCATCTCGACGCCGGTCGGTCCCACGGTTTCCACCGTCGCGGTGCAGGTGATGTTGGCAGCGCTGGTCGCGCCTGCCTTCGCAATCTCGAACTCGACCGCAACCCGGGTCAAGGCCAATGGGTGGCACAAAGGTATCAGTTCGCTGGTCTTCTTGGCCGCCATGATGCCCGCGATGCGCGCGATACCCAGTACATCACCCTTCTTCGCACTGCCGGACTCGACGATGGCCAGCGTGGCGCTTTGCATCTCGATGCGGCCGCGGGCAATGCCGACACGATGCGTGCTGGGTTTGGCCGCCACGTCCACCATGTGGGCCTGGCCCTGCGCGTCAAAATGGGTGAGTGTGTTCATAAGCAGATTCGCCGGGGTTGGAATTTGTGTGCAAATGCAAGATTTACAGAACGGTTACAGTGAGCCGGCATCATACGACCATGCGATGCTTTCCTATCCTCAATCATGGCGCCTGAACGCCGACCGTCGGAAGTGGCCTTGAATCCGCACATTCAATCAAGCAGGACCTTGTTCCCGAGGCGAACAGCCCGACTCGTCGCGATCCTGTCTGCGCTGAGTGTGATGGGCCTGTCGCCCTCGCAGGCCCAGGCGCCGGCGCAGGATGCGGGTGTGGCGGCTCGGCCCGCCGGGCTGCAACTGCCCACCTTGGGTGACGGCAGCGAGATGACCAGCAGTGCCGAGCGTCGGATCGGCGACCGCATTGCGCGCGAAATCTACCGGGATCCGGACTACATCGATGACCCGGTGCTGGCCGAATACGTGCAGGGCATCTGGCAGCCACTGCTGGCGTCCGCGCGCGCCCGTGGCGACCTGTCGCGCGAACTTGAGGAACGGTTTGCCTGGGAGGTCATGCTCGTGCGGGACCGCACGGTCAACGCGTTCGCCCTGCCGGGGGGCTATCTTGGCGTCCATCTGGGACTGGTTGCCGTCGTGGCCAGCCGCGATGAATTGGCCTCGGTCCTGGGGCACGAACTGAGCCATGTCACGCAGCGGCACATTTCGCGTCTGATCGCCAAACAGGGCCAGCAGACACCGTGGATGATCGGCGCGATGATTCTCGGGATTCTGGCCGCCAGCCGCAGCCCCGATGCGGGCAGCGCCATGATCGTTGGCGGGCAGGCGCTTGCCGCGCAGACCCAGCTCAATTTCTCGCGCGACATGGAGCGCGAGGCCGACCGTGTCGGCTTTGGCGTCATGACCGAGGCCGGCTTTGACCCGCACGGTTTTGTGTCGATGTTCGACAAGTTGCAACAGGCCTCGCGTCTCAATGACAACGGCGCCTATCCTTACCTGCGCAGCCACCCCCTGACCACCGAGCGCATCGCCGACATGCAGTCACGCCAGCCATTGATCGCGGCAACACCCGCCAGCGCGCGGCTGAGCGCCGAGCACGCCATGATCAGCGCGCGCGCGCGCGTGCTGTCCAATCCGGGCGTCGACGCGCTGCATTCCATTGCGGTCGAGGCGCAGGGGGTCCAGTTGGCCACGCTGGCGCCAGCGCGCCAGGCCGGCATTCTGTATGGCGCAGCGCTGGCTGCCAGCCGCCTGCGTGACTTCGGCATGGCCAGGGACTTGCTGGCGCGCTTGACGCCGCTCGCGCAGGCCGATGCAGCGGCAGCGCGCCTGGTGCGTCTGCTGGCGCTGGAAGTGGCGCTGGCGTCAGATGATGCGGTGCGCGCGGCAGCCTTGATGAAGGCCGGTGGCGCCGGGTTGGCGGGTGATGCCGGCAGTTCCGGGCCGCAGCGGCGGCCCGAGTTGTTCCTGAGCGCGCAGTTCGTCATGCAGGGCGCACAGCCGTCCCAGCTCAGCGATGTGGCGCAGCGCCTGCAGGTCTGGGTTCTTGCGCATCCGCAGGATGCGCAGGCGTGGCAGTTGCTCTCAAGCGCCTGCGCGGCGCAGGGCCAGACGCTGCGCGCCATTCGCGCCGACGCCGAGGCCCAGATGGCGCGGCTCGATTACCCGGCAGCGCTGGAGCGTTTCAAGGCGGCGCAAGAACTGTTGCGCCAGACGCGCAGCAACACGGCGGCGGCCGACCACATCGATGCGTCCATCATCGACACGCGCCGGCGGCAGGTGGAATTACTCGTGAAAGAACAGGCGCTCGAGCGTTGAATCGATGACGATGCCAAAGCCCGAGTAGATCAGCGAGCCCAGCAGCGCGGCACCAAAGCCGCGCACATAAAACCCGTCGAGCACGCCGGAGGCGGCCCAGAACATCAGGGCGTTGATGACAAACAGGAACAGCCCGAGTGTGACGATCGTGACCGGCAAGGTCAGCAGCACCAGCACCGGACGCAGCACCATGTTGAACAGCCCGATGACCAGCGCCGCGATCAGCGCCGAGCGAAAGCTCTGCACCGCCACACCGTCGTAGAGGTAGGCGACTGCCAGCAGCGCGCTGGCGCTAAGCAGCCATTTCAGGATCAGTTTCATGCGCGAAGAATAGCATCGTTCGGATTGGCGCCGCTGCGGCCCTGCGCCTATTTCCAGCGAACCGGCTCCAGGTCCACGTTGTGGCGGCCGTCGCCGAGCATCAGGACCCCTTCCTGGATCGTGGCCTGCAATTGCATGTTGCGCTGGGCCATCGGGATGAGCGCCTGCGAGGCGCTCGTGGGGACGCGCCACACGCTGAGGTTCTGCGCGCGCGCGAGCTTGGCTTCCATGCTGCGCCACCAGATTTCGGCCGACTGGCTGAAGCTGTAGAGCACGACCTCGTCGGCGCGGCCGCAGGCCTTGAGCAGAGGCTTGTCTTCGGGCTGACCGACCTCGATCCACAGGCGCGTGAGTCCGGTGAAGTCGCGCAGGTAGACGTCGGGTTCATCCGGATCGCTCAAGCCCGCGCCGAAGCTCAGCACGCCGTCGCCGCCACATACCGATTGCAGCTTGTGCGCATGCAAGGCCAGCGCGCACAAGCGCATCATCATGCGCTCGTCGGTCTCGCTCGGATGGCGCGCGAGCGTCAGCGCGTGGTCGGCGTAATAGGCGTGGTCGATGTCGGCGATCTGGACACTGGCCTTGAAGATGGTCGACTTGGTCGCCATCAGAGTGGTGAGCACATGTTCATGCGCGCCGTGCGAGTTCAGCCGCCTTGCCGGTGTAGCTCGCGGGCGTCATCGCCAGCAGGCGTTGCTTTTCCGCGGCCGGAATCTCCAGCTTGGCGATGAAGCCCTGCATCAGCTCCCGCGTCATCGGCTCGCCGCGCGTGAACTTCTTCAACTGCTCATAGGGCTGGGGCAGGCCAAAGCGGCGCATCACGGTCTGGATCGGCTCGGCCAGCACTTCCCAGGAGGCGTCAAGGTCGGCGGCAATCGCCGCTTCGTTGATTTCGAGTTTGCCCAGACCGGTGTTCAGCGAGTGGTAGGCCAGCACGGCATAGCCCAGCGCCACACCCATGTTGCGCAGCACGGTGGAGTCGGTCAGGTCGCGCTGCCAGCGGCTGATCGGCAGCTTTTCGCTCAGGTGCCGCAGCAGCGCATTGGCCAGCCCGAGGTTGCCTTCGGCATTCTCGAAATCGATCGGATTGACCTTGTGCGGCATGGTCGAGGAACCGACTTCGCCTTCGCGCAGCTTCTGCTTGAAATAACCCAGCGACACATAGCCCCAGACATCGCGCGACCAGTCGATCAGGATGGTGTTGGTGCGTGCCACGGCATCGAACAGCTCGGCCATGTAGTCGTGCGGTTCGATCTGGATGCTGTAGGGCTGAAAGCTCAGGCCCAGGCCCAGCGGCTCGGGCGTTTCCACCACCTTGCGCGCAAAGGCTTCCCAGTCGAAGTCGGGCCAGGCCGACAGATGGGCGTTGTAGTTGCCGACCGCGCCGTTCATCTTGGCCATGAGCTTGATGCCGGCGATCTTCTCGCGCGCAGACGTCAGGCGCACCACGACGTTGGCGATTTCCTTGCCCACCGTGGTGGGACTTGCGGTCTGGCCGTGCGTGCGGCTGAGCATGGCAACTCCGGCAAAGGCATGTGCCATGTCGCGCAGCTTCTCGATCACGGCGTCCAGCGCCGGCAGCAGGACCTGCTCGCGGCCCGCCTTCAGTTGCAGGGCGTGGCTGGTGTTGTTGATGTCTTCGCTGGTGCAGGCAAAGTGCACAAACTCGGCGGCTGCCAGCAGTTCCGGGCGCGCCTCGAACTTCGACTTGAGCCAGTACTCGACCGCCTTCACATCATGGTTGGTCACTTTTTCGATCGCCTTGATGGCCTCGCCGTCGGCTTCCGAAAAATGCTTCACCAGGCCCAGGAGGTAAGTGCGCGCTCCGCTTGAGAGCGGTTTGAACTCGGCAAAGCCGCAGTCGCTCAGCGCGATGAACCAGGCCACCTCGACCTGGACACGGCGATGCATGTAGCCCTGCTCGCTCATGGCAGGACGGAGTTTGGCAAGGCGCGCGGCATAGCGGCCATCGAGCGGGGACAGGGCTGATATGGCAGAGAAATTCATGACGGGATTGTAGGTTGCGCGCTGCCAGCGGGCGAGCGGTCTGCCGACTTGTAAGCGCATGTATAGAATGACCGTTCCCGCAACAGCAGAGCGCCCATGAAATTACTAGGATCCAACACCAGCCCCTATGTGCGCAAAGTGCGCGTTGTCATGGTCGAGAAGAAGCTCGACTACGCCTTCGTGACGGAGGACGTATGGGGCGCACAGGCGACGATCACGGAAACCAACCCGCTGGGCAAGGTCCCGTGCCTGGTCATGGAAGGCGGCGAGGCCTTGTTCGATTCGCGCGTGATTGTTGAATACCTGGACACCTTGTCGCCGGTGGGCAAACTGATTCCTCCGGTCGGGCGCGAACGCGCCGAGGTCAAGACCTGGGAGGCGCTGGCCGATGGCGTGCTTGATGCACTGCTTCTGGCGCGGATGGAAGCGACCTGGGCCGGGCGCAGCGACTCAGAGCGCAGCCAAGCCTGGATTGATCGCCAGATGGGCAAGGTGCATGCATCCCTGAAGGCCATGAGCAAGGGCCTCGGTGAGAAGACCTTCTGCGCCGGCATCCACCTCACGCTGGCCGACATTGCCGTTGTCTGCACCCTCGGCTATCTGGATTTCAGGTTTCCCCAGATCGACTGGCGCAGCGAATACCCCAATCTGCAAAAGCTGCATGACAAGCTGATGCAGCGCACCAGCTTCGTGGACACACAACCCGGTTGATCGGCAGCGCCTGCGCAGCAGGCTGTGGGTATCGGCTCGATACGTCTTTTACATTGGCTTACGGGTTTCGATGTGCCACGTTCCGGGATCGGTACTAAAGTGTGCCGACCATGGTCACATACAAGACGAAGACGATCTACAAATGCCGTGAATGCGGCGCTACGAGCTATCAGCATGTGATCGGTCGTGCGCTCAATGGCGCATTGTTGCCGACCGGCCAATACCGTTGCACCGGATGCAGAAATGTCTTTGCCACCATCCGCGCCTGGTGGGAGCCCCGCCGCAATCCGGAACTGCAACACAGCACCTTTGGCTGAAAGCGCAGACGGCCTGCTAGCATGCAGGGTATGAGCAACGTAGCCGCCATCACAGCCCTGTCCGACAAGATCTGCGCGCGCGAGAGCGTGGCCGAACGGGTGGCGCGACTGCCGCGGCCGCTCGTGTTCACCAACGGGGTGTTTGACGTGCTGCACCGTGGTCATGTGCTGTATCTGGCCCAGGCGCGTGCGCTGGGCGCGAGTTTGCTGGTGGCACTGAACACCGATGTCTCCGCCCGCCGGCTCGGCAAAGGAGCGGACCGGCCCCTCAACAACGAAGCCGATCGCGCCATCGTCATGGCGGCGCTCGCGAGCACCAACCTGGTGACCTGGTTTGATGACGATACGCCGCTGCAACTGATCGCTGAAATCCGGCCCGACATTCTGGTCAAGGGCGGTGACTACGACATGAGCAAGCTGGCCGAGACGCGCGTCGTCGAGTCCTACGGCGGACGCGCGCTGGCCTTGCCCTTTGTCGATGGCTATTCGACAACTGCCCTGGTGCAAAGAATACGCCAAGCCTGAGATTGTGCGAACAGGTAAGATTCCGGCGCGTGCATGTGCCGTATCAACGAGAGTGAGAATCTTCCATGTCTTTGTCCATGTACCAGGCCAGCGTGCCACGCTTTGCCAATATTCTGAGCAACCTGTCCAGCATCCTGGACAAGGCGCAGGCCCATATCGATGCGAGGAAGATCGACCCGGCCACGCTGACGACCTACCGCCTGTTCCCCGACATGCTGCCGTTTACCAAGCAGGTGCAGATCGCTTGTGATACGGCCAAGGGCGCTGTGGCACGACTCGCCGGAATCGAGAACCCGGTGCATGAGGACAACGAGAAGACCTTGCCCGAACTGAAGGCGCGCATCGCTAAGACGCTGGCCTTCATCCAGAGCGTGAGCCCGGCGCAGATTGACGGCACCGAAGACAAGGACATCGTCATCCGGCGCGGCGAGACCGAGACCCACTACAAGGGCATGCAGTTCCTGCTCGGCAGCGCAATCCCGAACATCTATTTTCACGTCACCACGGCCTACAACATCCTGCGCCACAACGGCGTCGAGATCGGCAAGCGCGACTACCTCGGCAATCCCTGAAGTCCGTTCTGCGCGTGTTTGCGCCCGGCCGCCGTGCCGGGCTTTTTCTGTACGGTTGCGCACAGACCACCGGGTGCAGTCTGTCTAGCATCTGGTGTTATGAGCATCACGACCGCACTTATCGCCACATTCTTCACTCTTTTCTGCGTCGCCGCTGCAGCAATGCTGCTGCGCCTGCTTTACGTGGCCGCAGGCATCGCGAAGCAGGCAGAAACCGAAACGCTGCCGATGGAGCCCAATCGAGAGACAAGTGCTCGTCGCCGTGCGCGGGCGGGTGCGCCGAGCCACGCCAGTCTGCCCAATTTCCCGGCCTTCACCGCACTGAGCGCGACGCGAATCAGATTTCCCTCGGAATGATTCGCAGGATACTTCGCGACGGTGGCTACCTCACTGGGCATTAGTAAAACCACCAATGCAATCGTATTTGGAGTGTGATAATTTCCATAAGGGCTTATGGCTCTCCTCGTACCCCTCCTACGGCGTGGATAAGAAAGCCCGGCCTAACCCGCCGGGCTTTTTTTTGTGCGCCCAGCATGGGCGCACTCCCGGAGGTGCAAGTCCTCCCGCAAGCTGACCACAGCGAGCGAAGTGAAGCGCAACTGCATGAGGGCGACCGAGTGTGGGAAGGAAGCGCGGAG
>Ga0209697_10005643_pt1 | contig 15507 bp, 11 predicted proteins | sample AliMusrvi5mmetaG_FD_184115 | JGI IMG/M metagenome (GOLD analysis project Ga0209697, IMG submission 184115) | Freshwater lake bacterial and archeal communities from Alinen Mustajarvi, Finland, to study Microbial Dark Matter (Phase II) - Alinen... | ecosystem: Environmental > Aquatic > Freshwater...
ATGATATATATTTATCTATTATGAAAATACTTTTTTATTTGGTCCTTTTCTTATTTTTTATTCCGTTAAACGCTCAAACAAAAAATGACATTATAGTGCTTGAAGACGGTAAACGACCACAGATGAGCAGGTGGACAGTTGATGGTCCGGCAACCGGAAATTCCGGCATAGATTATATAGCAGGTGATAAGGGTAGAGGAAGCGTAATAAAATTAAAAGGTTTAGGCTTACACAGTAGTTTTACTTTTAGAGGAGAAAAAGGATTTCCTCTAAGTGTTAGTCCAAAAAATGTGCTTCAGTGGAAAATGAAGTATAAAGAACCTTTCATAGTTGAGATAGGTATTTCTACAAGTGATGGTATTAAACATGTTCTTTATAGCGACCTTGACGAAAAAATTAATAATAATGATTTGTATCTACATATTGGTCTTGGCACTAGGTTTAATGACGGTAATTGGCACACTGTAACGAGAGACGTTCAGGAAGATCTGAAATCCATGGTGCCAAATGTTAAAATAAAGAGCATCGATTTTATTTCATTCAAAGGTTCTGGATATATTGACGATATAAAGGCCATGGATAAAAAACCTGTCGACGTAATTGTTAGTAGTACTTCTTTGGGTTCAAAACATTGGGACAAACTCGGTAAAAAGGGAACCTTCTCTGTAGATTACGATGTAACCCTGGGGGATGTTTTTAAGTTCGATTCTGGTGAGAAGAAGACTGTGTTCCAACTAAAGCAAACAAGCGGAGAATGGGATCTTACTCTTACCCCTATAGTTCAATGGAAAATGAAAATGCTTGCGGATTATAAGATATACTTCATAGTTGAATCGACTGCTGGCAAATATATTTTGGTTTACGATGATGATAATCAAAGCAAATTATATGATCCCAAAACAAAAATGATACATTACGGACTGGGTTACTATTCTGTAGATAATCAATGGCACGTCATTACCAGGGATCTAAACGAAGACCTTAAAAAAGTTTTTCCAAATGCAGATCCAATCAAGATAAGTGGTGTACTTTTAAGAGGGAAAGGCTCTTTATCTGAGATAAAACTGATTGCTGATAATCCTGTTGATTCGGAGACCATAAAGGGTTGGGAAGTTTACGATAATGATCCTAAGGGTGCTGTTGTAAGGCCTCTTAATGATCTAGAAAAAGGTGAGGTCGTAGAATTATCGGGAGAGTCCCTTAAGAATGGGTACAGATATTCTGGAAAGAATGGGACCCTTTACGAATCGACCGGTAAACCTTTTGTGAAATGGGAAATGTATTTTAGGGAGATCTTTGACCTTATGTTAGCGGTAGAGAGCGATGGTGTGGTTCGTTATATACACTATGTTTCTATGCCAGCAGATTATAATAGGATAAAGGATAATGAACTTTACATAGGGTTGGGGGAGACTAATACCGACGGTAGATGGCATATAATAACAAGAGATCTTTCTCAGGATGTTAAATTGCTGGTTAAGGATGCCGGTTATAGTGCATGTAAATATTTTTTGGTAAGAGGTAGTGGAAGGATAAATAAAATTGAATTTTTTGAAAAAATTCCTGGAGTAGATAAAAAAGCAACAGCTTCTGCCTCTGCGTCGTTGGTAATTGGTCAATATAGTTTTGGACACAACCTTAAAAACCTTTGGGATGATGGAACAGCAAAAAATAATGCTCTTGATGCACCGTATTCAACCGTTGTTGGTGATAAAGGAACAATATATGTCTCGGATTCAGCAAATAACAGGATACTGATCTGGAACAAGCTTCCGGATAAATATGGTTCTAAGGCTGACGCTGTATTGAAGACAGGGCTCAATAGTCCCGCTGGTATGTTCGTAGATAAGAGACAGCTTTTTGTAGCAGATACTGGTAACAATAGGATCTTGATCTATGATCTTCCGCTCGATGACGAGTCAAGACCTAAAGTTATTTTAGCGAGTGGTTTAAAATCGCCAAAAGCTGTTTTTTCTGACGGGAATAAATTATTTGTAGCTGATACAGGGAATAACAGGGTCTTAATATGGAATTCTATCCCTTCAAGAAATCCAAGGGAATTTGACGTAGTGTTGGGGCAGGCAAGTGTTTCTGCTTTCCTTGCGAACAAGGGAAATCCAAATCCAAACTACAATACAATGAATGCTCCTTCGGGCCTTTATAGCGATGGTATATCCTTATACGTTTCAGATACAGGCAACAACAGATTACTTTTGTTCAAAGAGATCCCAACTATGAACGGCTGGCATGCTGATGTGGTAATAGGGCAAGATGGTTTTAAGGATTCAAAACCTAATAGAGGACAAAAGGCAACAGAGTCGTCCTTTAAAGCGCCAGAGAATATTTTTATTAGTGATGGCAAATTATATGTTTGCGATACTGGTAATAATAGGGTTCTCTTCTTTAACATAACTGAAGATCTCGATGCCGCCGAGGGTGTTATTGGGCAAACTAATTTCAAAACTTCTGGGATGAATGCGCCTAATGGGGTACCAAATAGCTATACTTTGTTTGCTCCTACATCTATTTTTGTTAAGGACGGTATTTTGTATATAAGTGACAAGGGCAATAATAGAGTGCTTATCTACTAATTAGTAAGGGCAGCAAGTCTCTCTATCTTTCTGTGGAGATCACCTTTTTTTAGTGTCCCTTTTATCATCTCAGAAGCTTGTTTTAACGAAGGTGCTACGCCAGATAGTCTAAGTCCCAAAGCACTATTCATTATGACCGTATCCAATGCTATTCCAGGTTTTAGGCTATCTACTTCGTCCAAGACCTCTAAATTTGTTTCTAGTGTTCCACCTTTTATAGGTGTCCCTATCTTGTAATTACCAGATAAAGCAAAATCGTTCGCAGTTAAACTTATCTCTTTTTTTGGATTACCTTTTTCTATTATGAATACTCTTGTAAGACCAATAGGTACTATTTCATCGTATCCAGCTTCGTTCCATAGTACATACGCCTTTTCTATACCAACAATTTCTAGGACCTTTGCTATTAAGGAGGCCCTTATCCTGTCCGGTGTCCCAATGATGACTTTTTTTACTTTGGCAGGGTGACAAATTACAGGCAAGGCGGATAAGATTGTATGGATCTTTAATTCAGCCTCAATATTTTTTATAGGTTGTAACACATCATAATAATCCTGATTACTGAGGATGACTATATTCTCTTGTTCCAGGCACGCTTTTTTGTTTTCGTACTCGGCATTTATGTTAATGCCAAGGGATTTTAGTACATCTCCGCTAGCAGATCCGGAAGAGGCAGACAGCCTTACTTGCTTTGCAACCTTGACCCCAAGTATGGAGAGAATAAGCCCAGAGATTGTGGATATGTTAAATGCATTTTTACGATCATCCCCTGTTCCAACAAGATCTATCAAGTTTTCATAAGGGGAATTGAATTTTTTCATTTGCTCTGTTAGAGCGGTCGCAAACCCTGCCAGTTCATCCGGTTGTTCGCCTTTAAAAGCGATTATGGAAAGTATAGAAGCTGCAAGTCTTGGGTTAAAATCTCCAGATAGGAACTTTTGCATTATGGCATGACTTTCCTCAAAATTTAGAGAAGCATGCTCCGTTAGTTTATGTAAATATTTGTGTTCAGCGTATTCCATATGTGTATTAAGCGCATCATATTCTTATACAAAAGTCTGTCAAGTAATAGAGTGACTTGCCCCAGCAACTTGATATAAAGGGACTTACAGGAGTTTTTGTGTATAGAGTTATTTACGAGAATGAAAATGCCCTGATAATAGACAAATTAGTTCCAGTTCCCACTTTAAGGCAAGGTTCTAATGGTGGTCTCTCGGATGAAGTCCTGCTGGAATTTCCATATCTTGCAAGCATAAAAGATTGCGGGTTCACACATAGATTAGATAATGAAACTTTGGGACTCATACTTATTGCAAAGAACGAAGCATACTATTTACAGGTAAGAGAACTTTTTTCTGAAAAAAAGATCAACAAAATGTATTTGGCAAGAGTTAGAGGCTCCTTAGCAGCAGAGAAGGGGATAATAGACACCCCTATAGCTCATTCGTCTAAGAGCACAAAAAAAATGATAGCTGTTAAAGAGGGGTATAGGATCTTTAGGGGAAGCCCAAGGAACGCAGTTACGGAATGGAAAGTTATTAATAGAAGAGCTGACTCCACCGACCTTGAATTAAGCGCAAGGACGGGCGTCCGACATCAACTAAGGGTTCATCTTGCGAGTATAGAACATTCAATATGTGGAGATAGGCTTTATGGCAAAGATATTAACGACTATCCATCGTTGATGCTGATCTCTAGATCTTTAAACTTCATTTGTCCCAAGTCTGGCGATAAGATAGAAGCTGCAAGTACTTTAACTCTTGATAGTATGTTTGGGTATATCAGATAATTTGGAGGTTCATATATGTATACAATGGTCGGTGTTAAAAGAGTTTCCTTTTTAATGCCAGAGGACGCTTCCTTAAAAGATAAACGACAAATAATAAGGAATTTAAGTGAAACTCTTAGAAGTAAATTCAATGTTTCTTTTGCTGAAGTAGAGCAAGACGAAAAGTTGCAAAGGAGTAGCTTTTCTGTAGCAATGGTAGCATGCGATCAGGAAATAATAAAAACAGCCTTCGCTCAAATCTCCAATTTGATAGAGTCTTTAACAGCAATAGAGGTCACTAACGAGGCAAATGATGTTTTTAGGTACGAGAATGAAACACAAACAGTTCAGCTATCTTAATAAGCATACAGAGTTACCTTTAAGGTACATAGGTGGAGAACTTAATTCCATTGTTAAGGATAACAGCCCAGCTACGATGCTGCTCGCCTTTCCTGATGTTTATGAAATAGGAATGTCCAATTTTGGTTCACGAATATTATATGAAAAAGTGAACTATCATTCTCCGTATGCAATGGAAAGGGTCTATATGCCATGGAAGGACGTTCATGCTTCCTTAAAAAGTAGTGGAACAAAACTATGCTCATTGGAAAGCGGCAAAAAATTTGTTGAATTCGATGCTGTTGGCTTCTCTTTACAACATGAACTTTGCTTTACTAACGTCTTGGAAATGTTATCGCTTGGAGGAATAGAACTACTCGCCGACAAGAGAACTGAGGGCCCTATTATTATAGCTGGTGGTGGTGCGACCTTTAATCCTGCTCCAATGTCAAAATTCATTGATGTATTCGCTATTGGGGAAGGAGAGGACCTAATCCTGGAAATAATGAAAGTGCTTGCCTCTACAAAGGAGCGTAAAGAAAGATTGTTACAATTATCAAAGCTGGAGGGACTTTATGTCCCCTGTGTGCATGGTAAAAATAAAATAATTAATAAAAGACTTTTAAAGGACCTTAACTTATCACCTGTCATTGAGCACCCGATGGTACCGTATATGCAGCTTGTGCACGATAGAATAGCTTATGAGTTGCAACGGGGCTGTAACAGAGGTTGCAGATTTTGTCAGGCAGGAGTTATTTATAGGCCGGTGCGGCAAAGGGACCCAAATTTTATTCTTGATAATATAGACAAGGACCTTAAAACCACGGGATATAGGGAAGTGGGATTTTTATCCCTGAACGCCTGCGATTATCCTCCCTTGCATTCGGTGGTGGAAAAACTACAGAAGCATTTTCACGGTCGTGGGATCTATATCTCTTTGCCCTCACTCAGAATAGAAAGTATAAGTGATAGTTTTATGAACATCCTTTCGCAGCTTCCTAAATCCGGATTTACAATTGCTCCGGAAGCCGGAAGTATAAGATTAAGAGCTGTTATAAACAAGAACATCACTGACGAAGAGATCCTTAATACAGTAACGATAGCCTCTGACTTAGGTTGGAGCAGTATAAAGGCCTACTTTATGCTTGGGCTTCCTACAGAGACGGAACAGGACATAGAGGAGTTAATAGAGCTGATCTTTAGAATGAATAGGGCTATCAAGAACCCAAAAACAAAATTGATAGCAAGTTTTTCGAACTTTGTGCCCAAGTCTCATACTCCGTTCCAGTGGGAGCGACAAATATCATCGGAGGAATTTGAGAAGAAATTATCAAAATTGAGGTCGGACATAAGGGATAGAAAGATAAGCTTGAAATGGAACGATCCCCAAATGAGCGAGGTAGAAGGGCTCTTGTCCAGAGGGGATGAGAAACTTGGTGACGTTCTTTATGCTGTCCATAAAAAAGGGGAAATTTTTAGTGCATGGGGAGGAAGTTTTGATCATTCAAAATGGGCAGAGGCTGTTAAAGAATGTGATCTGGAGTTTGAGGACTATTTAAGGGAAAGGAAACTTGACGAAGAACTTCCATGGTCCAACATTAGTAGCGGTGTTGGCGTAGAATGGTTGAAAGCAGAACGTGAACGCGCTTATTCTTTAATTCCTACAGAACATTGTATGACCGGCAATTGTTCACAATGCGGTGTTTGCTCTTCTTATTCTGTCGCCAATAATATTGCGGATGGCTCAACGCTGTTAGATAAGGAACTTGTTATACAAGAGCAAAAAATAAATCTGAATAATGACAAAAAATACAAAGTAAGGTGCTTATATAAAAAGACTGGAAGATTTACCTGGATGGGTCATTTTGAACTAATGAACGCAATAGAAAAAGCTCTTTTAAGGGCAGATATTCCTGTGTCTGTTTCAAAAGGCTTCAAACCATCCTTGCTGTTATCTTTTTCGCCCCCTGTAGGAATGGGAATAGAATCTTTGGCGGAGCTTGTGGATATCTTTTTATACGAACACGTTGAAGCAAAAGACTTGCTCGGCAGGATAAACAAAGAACTTCCACAGGAGCTAGCTTTTAGTAGTGTGGAATTTGTTCCGTTGAATGAACCTTCTTTATCTCAAACTATAAGATCTGTATCCTGGAGGGTGTTTGCGGCCGGTGTTAAAAAAACGGACCTAAGCCCTGTTTCTTCCGAGACCCTTGTTGAGGTGAAGAGAAAAGGGGAACTTAGGACAGAAAAATTGTTAACTTACCTTGCTGGGCCAAGCGCTGAAGATACTGAAGACGGGATTATTATGGACTTTGAAATTATGTTTATAGATGGTAAGACGTTAAAGCCTACAGAGGTCGTACGAGCGTTGCTTCCTGGCATCGAAGAAAGTATGGTTTCTCTTGTTAGGAAAGGGGTTGTATTAAATGGCATCTACTTTAGTAATTAATGACAGGGTGTACGAGACTAGGGTCGCTTTATTAGAAAATGACGATCTTGTTGAGCTTTATATAGAACGCAATATAGATAATATCCTCGTAGGAAATATCTACAAAGGTGTTGTTATACGCGTATTACCAGGGATGGACTCTGCCTTCATAGATATAGGCATGGAGAAGGCCGCTTTCTTAAGCATAACAGATATTCATCGGATCAGCGATGATGTAGAATTCGAAGGTGAAATAAACAGTGACATTTCCGACATACTTAAAGAGGGGCAGGAAGTTCTTGTACAGATCTCCAAAGAACCTATCGGTACCAAGGGACCAAGGGTAACTACGAACATAACACTGGCGGGAAGATATCTTGTGCTCGCTCCAATGACTCCGACAATAGGTATCTCCAGAAAAATAGAAAATAAGGAAGAGCGTGTAAGACTTAAGAAGATACTTAAAGAACTTCTTGATCTTAACTCCTTCGGACTTATTGCCAGAACTGCCAGTAGCGGTGTGTCCTTAAAACTTTTAAAGAAAGACTATGAGTTGTTAACAAAGCAGTGGGCAGAAATAAACAAGAAAAAAGCCAAGCTTACCAAAAAAGGCCTTTTACACACAGAAGTAGATGCGAGTCACAGATTCTTGAGGGATATCCTTATAGATGGTGTTGAAAAGATAGTGGTCGATGATCAAGAGGCATATAAACAGCTGATTAAATATATGGGCCAGTATAATCAACGCTCAAAGAAATTGATAGAATTCTACGACGGTGAAGAACCGATCTTTCAAACTTATGGTGTAGAGCACGAAATAGAAAGAACTCTCGATAAAAGAGTGTGGTTAAAGTCCGGTGGCTACATAATAATAGATCAGGCAGAGGCTGCTGTAATTATAGATGTGAATACAGGAAGATTTGTTGGTGCAAAGAACCTTGAGGAAACAATATTAAAAACTAATTTAGAGGCAGCAAAGGAGATCGCCTATCAACTAAGGCTTAGGAACCTCGGTGGAATAATAATTTTAGACTTCATAGATATGGAGAAAAAAGACCACAAGGACAGAGTGTTAACTTCTCTAAAGGATTCTCTTAAAAAAGATAAGGCAAAAACCAATGTTTTTGGATTTTCCGATCTTGGTCTTGTAGAAATGACCAGAAAAAGGACCAAAGAAAGTCTTGCAAAGAACATTTGTGCACCCTGCCCATATTGTGAGGGCAAAGGCTTTAACAGGTCTTACAGGACTGTTTGCCACGAGGTTTTTAGAGAGCTTGAAAGATACGCTTTTGATCCTGATATAAAAAATATAATGGTCTATCTTAATCCAGCTGTAGTTGACTATATTTATCAGAACGAAAAAAGCCTTGTTAGACTTATGGAGAAAAAATTCAAAAAGACCATTGTTTTTGAGGCAGATAAGGAACTTCACCATGAACAGTATGAGATCTGTCTTCAGGAGTAGTAAAAATGGGGGTTGTATGATCAGGCTTCTTAGTTTTTTTGTTGTGATGAGTTGTTTTGTTTTAAGTTCCTCAACCTTTGCTTCCAAAAAAGGTCCAGACGTTGATGAGCAGGAACTTTGCACTGCCGAGTTTAAATTGCAATATCCTCAAGGGATTGACCATGTTTTGTTTACCGTAGTTATACAAGATCCGATGGAGCATTTTAAAAAGCAGTTAACTGCTGACAAGGAAAAACTAAAAAAGAGAAGTTCAGGTACAAAAACAGAAAGTTGCAACATGTCCGAGGAGAATCTCATAATAAATTATTGGAATTATTCACTGGATATGGTCACAGGCTCTCATATTTGGGAACTTTATAATAATAGCTATAAAAATAGGTCAAGCTTTAAGGAAACCACAAATTGTTTCAAGAAGGCATGGCTGATCACTAGGATGTCAGAGTCCGATCAGGGTGTAGTTAGTGGTTGGGAGATCCCTCTTGCTTTTAGAAAAGGTAAAACTCTAGAGGTAACACTTACACCAAAGAACTCCATTCAATTTAACAAGCTAAAGAAAGTATACGACTCTATAGTTAAGTAAAAAACTTACGTAAATTTACCTTTGTAAGGGCTATTGCCAGATGGACATGACCTAAAAGCAGACTAATTGGTGGCTGGTATCTATTTTCCTTTGATTCCTCAAACGCTGTTGTATAATAATGCCTATGGGATTTGGTGCTATTACTCTCATTGTTGCAGCTGTACTTATTGGTATAGCTGTATTTGTATTGGTTAAACTTGTAGTTGGGGAAGAACTATCTCTGGATGACCAAGAAAGACTTGGTATTGGGCTTATAAAAAAAGACTTTCCATCACCGCTGTTAAAGTTCACCTATCCACTTGTAAGAAGGATCCTTCCGAGTGTAACAAAATGGAAAATAGACCTTTACAGGGAAAAAATAAGGAAAAAACTTTCAAGTGCAGGATTAAGGGAAACCTTTTCTGCTGATGAGTTCTACGCTTACAGGGTCGTATTTGCTTTTTCTCTTCCGTTTGTTGTTTACGTTTACAACATGATCTTGGGTCTAGGACTTCCCGTAATATACACTCCTTTATTTGCTGTTTTTGGTTGGTACTATCCCCAACTTTGGTTGGGTGGCGTTATAACCAGAAGGCAGGAAAATGTAAAAAGGGAAATGCCTTTTGTGGTGGATCTATTGACTTTATGTGTAGAGGCTGGACTTGATTTTAATGGGGCAATGGGAAAAGTTGTGGAAAAAGGCCAACCAGGTCCCTTGCGAGGAGAATTTGAGATAGTTCTAAAAGAGATACAACTTGGTGCAATGAGAAGTGAAGCCTTAAAGAATATGGCTGAAAGAATAGGGTTAAAGGAAATAACTTCTTTTGTTTCTGTTCTGGTTACTGCAGAAAGGATGGGCTCGCCGGTGGGGGATGTGCTGAGGGCACAGTCTGATGCAATAAGACACGAAAGATTTATGTCTGCAGAGGCAAAAGCAGGCAAAGCTGCAACGAAGATCTTAATACCTATGGCACTGTTCATTCTTCCTGCGGTCTTTATAGTAATCTTTGGTCCGATCATTTTAAAGAAGGTATATGGTGGATGAAGGTTTTTGCTGGAGACAGATTGATAGCAGACAAGGTAGAAAGAGCGGACTCTATGCTCAATAGGTTCAGGGGTTTTATGTTTAAAGCACATATCTTACAGGGAGAGGGTCTTTTGATCCCAAGGTGTAACTGGATACACACACTGTTCATGTTGCAAAAGATAGATGCTGTGTACTTGGATACAGAGGGAATGATAGTAGATCTGGAAAGCGAGGTACGTCCCTGGAAACTTTGTAAGCCGCGATTTAAAGCAAAAAGTACCTTGGAGCTTTGCAGTGGGGCAATAAGTTCAAATTCATTAAAGATCGGGGAGGTTTTACAATGTTCCGCCTGATATGTATAAGTGGCCAAAATTCCGCAAGATCCTTTATCTTAAAAGAGGGTGACAACGTCATTGGACGACTGGACGGAGCAGATATTAAAATATCCTCTAACGGTGTATCCAAAAAACATGCTGTTATAAATATCAAGGGAGGTAGTGTTCATGTAACTGACCTTGGTTCGAAGAATGGGACTTTCGTTAACGGGGTCATGGTAAAGAAAAAAGAACTTAATTCTGGCGACAAAATAGCAATACATGACCATATATATCAGTTGATAAAAGGGGATGTTAAGGTCGAGGAGCTCTCTGGTTTTTCTATTCCTGAGAACCAACAGGGAGAAGATGTCGAGTTTGAATATAGAGGAAAACCGAGGATAAAAACACCTGGCATAAAAGGCAGTATAGACCAGTTCATAGAATCAACTGTGATGCCTTTTTTTGAAGAGATCTCGAAAAGATATTCAGTCTCTGCCATAATCTCAGTAGTTCTTTTGTCGTGTATCATCTTGATCACTCTTATTGTTACGGTTCCTGTAGTTCAGTTTGATAGCATGATCCTAGATAAAGAAGCTGCACAGCGAGCGGTATATTTATCCAATCTATTGGCGGAAGAGAATAAGAACGTTGTTGGTGTGCAAAGCGAAGAAGTACCTTCTATAAAAGCTGCCGAAGATGTTCCTGGTGTAATGTGGTCAGCTATCGCTGATACCTCCGGAAGGATACTTGCTCCTGCGGATAAAGCGGGGGATCAGCTTCCCGGCGTCGTTATGGATAGGATAAAAGAGATAGTAAAAGGGACCATTTCTCTTAAAGAGGATAGTGTAAAGATAGGCGCAAATGTTTATAAAAGAAGTGCTGATGTTTATTCGATTAAGGAAGGAGAATATATAGTTACGTCGCCTATAAAAGTTTATTCAGAGGAGAAGGGAGAAAGCGTTATAACCGGTTTTGCAACACTTGAATTTGCTACCTCAGGCATCCAGAATAGTTTAGCTGGTGCCTGGCAAAGGATCTTGGTCGGTATGGTTATTGCCTGCTTTATTGGTTTGATGATATCAATTTTCTTTTCTAGGCTTTTTGTGTTGCCTTTTATCAGGATCTACGACGAGCTTGATCTTTCACTCAAAGGGGAAGCAAAAAGAGTTAGCTACAGCTTTGGGACCAGAGAAGGAATGGACCTGATAGAGCTATTGAATATACTCATAAGAAAATCTCGGCGAGCCTCTGCCAAAGTAGTGTACGATAATGCTCCAGAATCCTTGCACGATATGCATGGTAGTATAGATAATATTCTGGTATTCGATTCGGTGGGTCGATCCTTGAAGGTTCCTTTCTTTGTACTGGATACCTCCAATACAATTGTTTCTGCTAACCAAGCTTTTTCTGGCATCGCCACATATAAAGCCTCTGACTGGCATGGCGTTCCAATCGTAGACGCAATAAAGGAACAGAGGATCTTAGGGGTTATATTAAGTCTTATAGCAAGGTTCGATGAGATGGGTCAGGACCTTAGCGAAGAAGCACTGGTTAATGAAAAAGTTTATAGGATCGGTGTTAGCGGCGTTAAAAATGATAGAGGTGAATTTACCTATCATTGTCTAAGTGTGGAGATGGTTTAGTAACTTATGGCAAAAGAAGCAAGACTGGAAATACTAAAAGGAAATGATGCTGGAGCTCAGTTCAAAATAACCGGGTCAATAGTACGTTTAGGTCGGTCTGCGGACAGTGACATAATTATTACAGATGCCTCAGCTTCCAGAAATCATGCTGAACTTACCAAGGTCAATGATTCTTTCGTAATAAAAGACCTCAATTCAAGTAATGGTGTTTTTGTTAACGGAAACAAAATAAAGGAGCATTATCTTGTTTCTGGCGATATGTTCTCTATTGGCAATCACGAGTATAGGTATGTGGAAAAAGAGCCTGTTACGTCTGGGCAGCATCAAACGGTAAATTTAAAGAATTCTGATGGTGGAACTATCCCTGGGATCTCTATCTCCTCTAGGGAGGTAAATGTTCCAGTTTCTTCTACGTCGGGAAAAGGCTTAAAGAACAAAAGGGTAATCTTATATGGTTCTATCTTTTTGATCCTAGTTATCCTTTTTGTGTTGGCACCTTCTGGCAAAGAGGCTTCCAAGGATAACAACAATAATGCCGCTGGTAACTCCAATGCGGTCATTGACCAGAATAAGAATGGGGAGATGGATACTGAAGGATCAGAAGAGGAAAAAATAAGAAAAAAGATACCTGATGATGAGAAAGAACTTTTTGATCAGGCCAGCGAGCATTATTTTGATGGTCAACGTGAGTTCAGGATGCAAAATTATTCCAGAGCGCTAGAGGAATTCAGGAAAGCCGTCTCTTTTTATCCTCAACATGCCAGAGCCAGAGCTGCGGCAGGACAAACGGCCAAAAAGATTGAGGAAGAAAGCCAACTCCATTTATCTATTGGCAAAAAGATGTACTCTCAAAAACGTTACGAAGATGCTTTAAGACAATTTGATGATGTTCTTAATCTTAATTTCAGACAACCAGACTCTGCACTATTTAAAGAGGCTGAAAAGTGGAAGAGTATGACCGAAAAAAGAAAAGGGGAAGTTTTTGAACAATGAAGATAAAAATTTTTAAAGCTAACAAGCTTTTAAAAGAATACGAGATAAAAAAAGATGACTTTGTGCTAGGACGTACGGAAAGTTGCGACATTTGTGTCCCTGAAGACAATATTTCTAGAAAACACATTTCCTTCAGTGTTAAGGATGATCAAACCTTGTCTTTTTCCAAAAAAGCAAAATTTGCGATGATAACAAAAGAAGGTGAGGATATAGAGAAAGGAGAGTTAAAGGACGGTGAAAGCTTGTCCGTTGGTGACGTAACAATAGTATTTGACGCAACAACAACTCCAGCTCAGGCAGAGGATCCTAAGGCTGCCAACAGTGATTTTGATTTTTTTACAATGAATGCAGAGGCAGAGGTATATAAAGAAGATACTGTTCTGCCGGTAGAAAAAGAAAAAACCATAGTTCCGGAAAAATCAGAAGAAGAAAAGAAGGAAACAGAGGAAAAGAAAGAAGAAAAAAAGATAGCTAATGATAAACCAGAAAAGGAACAAAAACCTAATTTGTCTGATGCTACAGTAGTAGGACCTGCTTATTTATTGTATCAACTTATTGCTATTAGTGGTCCACATAAAGACAAGGTTTTTACACTTGAAAAAGACGTCATGATAGCTGGTAGAGGTAAAAAAGTAGAGATTTCTCTGATCGATGACCTTGTTTCCAGAGAGCATGCACGTTTTTATAAACAAGGAGTTGACTACCTGGTAGTAGATCTTGACAGTTCAAACGGGACTAGGGTCAATGGTAAAAAAGTGGTGGAACCGGTAGTTCTAACTAGCGGTGATATCGTAGAAATAGGTTCTTCCATACTTCGGTTTATGGTGGTCAATCCACAGGTACAAAATGTTCAGGGTGTTAAAGACCTAGGCTCATCAAAAAGTTCAGGCCGTGGTGCTGTGGAAAAAATAGAGGTAATGCCCAGCGAAACAGAGATCAAAAACATAGAGAAGTCATATGGGTTCGAGCAGGATGTTTCAAAAGTTCAAAACAAAAAGAAACTATTGCCACTGGTTCTTTTGATAGGTGTCATTATAATCATCGTCGTTATTTTATTGGGAGATAAATCAAAGAAGGTTCCTACGCCTGGTAATGCGAACAATAATAACACAAAAACGGAAGTTGCTCCTCCAGCGGAAGAAGCTATTCCAGAAGTAAAATGTGAAGAACAAGGCTCCTTTTGCCAACAGCCACTAGCGGTGCAAAAGCAGCTTCTGGCAGAATATGAAGTTGCAGTAAAACTATTCAAGAATTTTCAGTATGAACTTTCGGAGGACAGGGTACAGCAAATCTTGTCAAAGGTCCCAGACTGGAACAAAGCAAAAGATCTTTTAGAAGTTTCAACCAGAGCAAAGGACGAACTTCTAACCCAGAAGAAACAGGAAGAAGATGCGACCCTGCGAAAGGAATTGGAGAAGAAAGTCTCCGATTATCTTCAGGAAGCACAATCGTTAATGAGGAAAGAAAAATACGAACAAGTAAAGGAGTTGATCTCTAAGATATTTGAAATTGATCCCAATAATCAAGGCGCAAAGGACCTTGCAGATAAAATAGAGGCTGCGGATGCCAAAAAGAAAAGGCTGGCAGACGACAGGGCAAAATTCCTTGTAACACTTTCCAAATATGAAAAAATATTTGGTGAGGGTAAAAAACATCACAATTCCAAGGAGTATAGGAAAGCGATAGAGTCATTACAAATATGTATTTCTTATCCTCCAATAGAGGGAGAGAAAATTGCAGAAATAAGGAATAATTGTAAAAAACTTTTAAATGAATCTAATGAGCTGCTTAAAACAACAGTGACCCCTGAATTAAGTGCTGGAATGGAAGCCTATACGAACGGCAGATATAAAGAGGCAATAGAGGCATATAACAGGGTCCTGAAGATGGATTACAAGAATAAAGAGGCTAAAGAGGGGATAAGCAAATCGAAGGAAGCACTGGAAGAAGAAGCAAGGGAGGTCTTTTCTAGAGCCGCAATAGCAGAAAGCGTTTCCGACTATACAACCGCTTGTCCTTTGTATAACAGGGTTTTGGAGATTTCCATTCCTGGCAGCAAGTATTATAATAATGCGGCAGCAAAGGCAAAAAAGAGATGCGGAACTAAATTGTGACAAAGGTTTGGCGGGAGCGTTGACAAATTTGTATGGATATACTATAATAACAAGCTAGAGAACAGATCTTTACGGGGGAGGTAAAGTATGAAGGGTTTAAGGGCGCTTTTAAATAAAAAAGGGCAGAGCGCTACAGAATACATTCTTATACTCGCCGTGTTAGTTGCGATAATACTTATCGTTAACAAATACATGCCGAATATGTTCAAGGGGTTCATAACCAAGGTTACGGGTCAGGTAGAAAGTGGAATAGACCAAGCTTC
>Ga0209697_10005650_pt1 | contig 15486 bp, 12 predicted proteins | sample AliMusrvi5mmetaG_FD_184115 | JGI IMG/M metagenome (GOLD analysis project Ga0209697, IMG submission 184115) | Freshwater lake bacterial and archeal communities from Alinen Mustajarvi, Finland, to study Microbial Dark Matter (Phase II) - Alinen... | ecosystem: Environmental > Aquatic > Freshwater...
GAGAATAGCCGGGGGTTGAGCGCAGCGACACCCCCGGTGGGGATGGAGAGCGATTGACCCCGGAGGGGTCGCAGAGGATGGGCGTATTGGGCTTCCAGCGCTCTGCCACCCCTGTTCGGGGTGTAGACAGGGGGACCGCGTTCCGAGGGCGTGCGCGTCCCGCTCTTGGACGCGCTCTGCTTTTCAGGGCGTATTCATCCGACCTGAAATACAGGAGGAGCCAAACGGCACTCTATGCCACTGCGCCCGCCGAGTTCGCCAGATCGGCCTCATCCGAGGGCAGGAAGACCTTGAAGCGGTTCTTGTCGATGGCCTTCATGTAGGCCTCGTGCGGAGCGACGATGCCCTGCTGCATGACGCTCCAGATGGCGTCGTCCATGAACTGCATCCCCTGCCCCCTGCCGCCGACGATGACGTCCTGGAGTTTCTGCGTGGCCCCTTCGCGGATGATCGCGGAGACGGCGGAGTTGGCGACGAGGATTTCGTTGACGGCGATGCGCCCCGGCTTGTCGCAGCGTTTGAGGAGCAACTGGGCGACCACCCCGCGCAGGGAGGCGGCCAGCATGGTGCGCACCTGGGATTGCTGGTCGGAGGGGAACACGTCAATGAGACGGTCCACGGTCTTGCGGGCGTTGTTGGTGTGCAGGGTTCCGAAGACGAGCAGACCGGTCTCGGCGGCAGTGAGCGCCAGGGAGATGGTCTCCAGGTCGCGCATTTCGCCGACGAGCACGATATCCGCGTCTTCGCGCAGCGCGGCTTTGAGGCCGATGGGGAAGGAGGTGGCGTGGTCAGGCACTTCGCGCTGGGTGATGATGCTGTGCTTGTTGCGGTGGACGAACTCGATCGGCTCCTCAATGGTGACAATATGGCGCGCGTAGTTGACGTTGATGAAGTCCATCATCGCCGCGAGGGTTGTGCTCTTGCCGGAGCCCGTGGGGCCGGTGACCAGGACGAGCCCGCCGCGCAGTTTGCAGAATTCCTTGACGACTTCCGGAATGCCGAGCTGTTCGAGCGTCAGGATTTTGGTCGGGATGAGACGGAAAACTGCGCCGTAGCCGTTGGTCTGCTTGAGGAAGTTGCAGCGGAAACGGGAATCCTCGCTCATCTCATAGGCAAAATCGAGATCGCCGTTCGTTTCAAAGCGTTCCCAACGCTCCGCACCGGCGATTTCGCTCATCATGTAGGCGCATTCCTCATGGCTGAGGGGCTCGTTGCGAATGGCGACGATGTCGCCGTGGCGACGGATTTTAGGGGGTTGCCCTTCGCCGAGGTGAAGGTCCGAGGCACCGGCTTCGATGAGGACTTGGAAGAACTGGTCGATGTATGGCATCTGAAAAGAGAGGGAAAGGGTCAGTGGGAGAAATGCTGCCGCATGAGCTGCTTTTGATCGGCGCGGGCGTAGGCTTCATCCTGGGAGATTATCCCCCGGTCGTAAAGCGACATCAGGGAGTCGTCCATCAACTGCATGCCCAGTTTGCGTCCCACCTGCATGATGCCGGGCAGCATGAAGGTTTTGCCATCGCGGATGGTGGCGGCAACGGCGGGGGTGTTGACCAGGATTTCCAAGGCGAGCGCGCGCCCCTTGCCGTCGCTGCGAGGAACGAGTTGCTGGCTGATGACGCCGCGCAGAGATTCGCTGACCATGACGCGGATCTGTTCGCGCTGATCGGTGGGGAATACGTCGAGCACGCGGTCCAGGGTGCGGGCGGCATTGCCCGTGTGCAGGGTGCCGAGCACCAAATGGCCGGTTTCTGCTGCGGTGATGGCGAGCTGGATGGTTTCCAGATCGCGCATTTCCCCGACCATGATGACGTCCGGGTCCTCACGCAGCGAGCCGCGCAGCGCCGCCGCAAACGAGCGGGTGTGGGTATGCACCTCGCGCTGCGTGACATGGCAGCCCTTGGAAGGGATGACGTATTCGATCGGGTCTTCCAGCGTGATAATGTGATCGTGCCGGTTGCGGTTGATCTCATCGATGAGGGCGGCCAGCGTGGTCGATTTACCGCACCCCACCGAACCGGTGACCAACACCAAGCCGTTGTGGTATTGGGTGAGCAGTTTCAGGGACTCGGGCAACCCGATTTCCTCCATGCTCCGCAGGCGGGTGCTGATGATGCGGAAGGTCATGTCATACCCCAGCCGTTGCCGGACAACGCTGGTGCGGAAGCGCCCAAAATGGGTGGCATAGGCGAAATCGGCATCGCCGCGTTCGGCGAGATGCCCCTTTTGCTCGTCGTTCAAAAATCCCATGGCAAGCCGCTCAGTTTCGGCGGCGCTGAGAACGGGGGCGGTAAGCCAGATGGGTTCCAGTTGCCCGTTGCGTCGCCACACGGGCTGGCTGTTGACGCTGAGGTGGATGTCTGACGCGTTGGATTCCTGACCGACAAACAGGTATTGATCCACGTGTTCGAGCGTGTGGAGATCAGACGAATGGGCGGGTGAAGTGGAAATGGGGGTTTCGGACATTGGCAGGTCCGAAAAACGACACCATGCGGACCGCAAAATCAATGTAAAACACAACCCAAGGCAAAAAATTCGCTCATCTAGCGGAAAAAAATTCCGGGTAGATGCTTGTGCATTTTAATTTTTTGGGAGATAAAACGCGCTGCTTTTCCCCCGTTTTTGGGGGTGGCAAGTGACAATTACGTAAAAAACACCTCTCATGAAGTTCTCCTATCTCCTCTCCACAGGCTTGGCCCTCACCCTTGGAACTGGCATTGCCTTCGGGCAAGACAGCGGTGCGCTGGTTGACGCGCTCGTCCGTAAAAAAATCCTCACCGCCCAAGAGGCCGAGAATATTCGCGCGGACCTGATCAAGGAGAACAGTTCCGCCGACAAGATCAAGCTCAGCGGGCCGGTCACGCAGCTTTCGCTCTACGGCGATCTGCGCCTGCGCTACCAGTATTCGAATTTGGATCCGCAGTACGTTCCCACGGCGCCGAACGGCGATGTGGGGCACGGCAGCCAGGCTTCCCGGGAGAATTTCCGGCTGCGCCTGAACGGGGATTTCAAGCTGGGGGACAACTGGTTCGGCGGGGTCCAGCTCACGACAGGCCAGAACACGGACACCGGCTCGCAGACCTTCGACGGCGGGTTTAAGAACTACAACATCTACATCAGCCGCGCGTATGCGGGGTGGAAAAACGACGCTGATTGGCTGACGGTTGTCGCCGGTAAACAGCCCAACCCATTTTATACAACGGACATGGTTTGGGACCCGAACATCAACCCGTCGGGGCTGGTCGAGCAGGTGAAGTTCCACAAACTTTTCTCCAGCGGAACCGAAGAGAGCGTGTCAGCCACGGACGGAAAGACCGTTCTTACGAGCAAAAAGGCCGCGTTTGAGTGCCCCTGGGAGTTGACGTTTGTCGCGGGCCAGTTCTGCTATGACGACAACAACGAGGATCTTCCCTCCGGTCAGAACACGGACGCCTACCTCTTCGAGGAACAGTTGATTTTCAGCTACAAGTTTAACAAGGACGTAAAACTCACCATCGCCCCGGCATATTTGGTCTATAATGCCGCGCAGATCAACTCTGCGGTCAATACGCAGCCCTTCTCGCAAGCCACCGATGGCCTGCCGGCGGGCACCGGGGAGACGCGCAACCTCTCGATCATCCAGGTTCCGGGCGATGTGACCTTCAAGGTGGCCGGCATCAATACCAAGTTCCTGTGGGATTTCAGCTACAACACGAACGGAGCCAAGCGCACGAGGGATATCTACGGGATCAATGGGGAAATGGAAACCTACAAAAACAGCGCGGGCAAAGTCATCGGCGAATTCCGGCGCTCCGATCACACCAGCCGGGATGACTTCGGCTATCAGGCGGGCTTCCTGGTGGGGCAAAACGTCAAGCAGGGCGACTGGTCGCTACTCACCACCTATCGCCAGGTCGGGCTCGCATCCGTGGACCCGAACCTCAACTACTCGGACTTCGCCCTGAGCCGGGTCAACGTGCGCGGTTGGAAGCTTTCCGCAGCTTATAATTTGAGCGATGCCGTGATCGGTCAGGTCACCTATTTCGTGGCGGACAACCTCCGCAAGGACCTCATCGGCGGCCAGGCCACCGGGGGCGCGAAAATCGCCGATGGCAACAACCTGCAATTATTGACAGTTGATCTCAACGTCAAGTTTTAGTGCGTTTCAATGAACTGTGACCGCGCAGATGGGATTACGCGGCTTTGGGATCGAACGCGCGGCGCAGGGAATCGCCCAGGAGATTGAGCGAGAGGACCAGCAGGAAGAGTGCGCTGCTGGCGGCGGTGAGCGGCCACCAGACGGCGGGTTCGCGGCTTAGCTCCATGCGGGCGGCGTCGATCATGATGCCCCAGCTCGCCGTCCCCACGGGCGCGCCGACGCCCAGGTAGCTCAGGATGGTTTCCGCCAAAACCAGGCCGGAGAAGCCGAGGATGGCGTTGATGATGACCAGGTGCATCACGTTGGGGAGGATGTGGAAGAGGATGATGCGCCAGTGGCTCTGGCCCAGTGCGCGGGCGGCTTCCACGTAGGGCTTGGCCGCCTGTCGAAAGGTCTCCCCGCGCACGAGACGGCAGAGGCCGATCCACGCGGTGAGGCTCAGCGCGATGGCCATTTGGTACAGCGCGCGTTCTTTCCAGGTCATCATCACGGCGACCAGCAGGAGGATGCCGGGGATGGAGGCGAAGGTGCTAAAGAGGTATTGCACGATGTCATCCACCCAACGCCGGTAGTAGCCGCCGAGGATGCCGAGCAGCGCTCCGAAAGGGATGTAAAGGAGGCTGGTGAGACCGCCGATGATGAGCGCCGTCCTGCACCCCTTGAGGGTCTGCAAAAAGACGTCCTTGCCCAGCAGATCGGTGCCCAGCAGGTGGCGGCCTTTCAGCGGTTTCGCGTTGCGCTCGTCAAAGGTGGTGCGGGCGAGCGGGGCGCTGTATCCCTCCTCGCGGGGGATGCCTTGGGAAAGATAATCGAGCACGCTCATGCGGGGATTCACCTGAAGGCAATCCGAGAGGCCCAGCAGGAGAAAGATCGCAACAACAGCGGCGCAAAGGATGCCCACGCGATCACGGCGCAGGCGGTTTAAGGCGCGGCGCGAGCGCTCGGTGAAAAGGAACACCCGGAGCAGCGCGACCAAAGCGGCGGTTCCGGTGAGCAGGAGCAGATTGGAAAGCCAGATGGGCATAAGGAATTAGGAAGCCAGGAAGCCAGGAAAGGAAAGAAACCGGTATTGCGGCGGCGCTTTCGAGGCTGGAGCCTCGCAGACAAGTGCGTTCCCAAGCTGGAGCTTGGGAACGAGGGGTACCTTGCGAGATTCCAAAAAAATCTGCGTTAATCTGCGGACGCTTCCCCTGCCTTTTTCCCGAGTTCCTGAGTTCCTGATCGTTTTCATTTCGTGAGTTCTTATTGCAGGCGGATGCGCGGATCGGCGGCGGCGTAGCAGAGATCGGTGAGCAGCAGGCCGAAGAGGTAGAGGAGAGAGCCGAGGTAAACGTCTGCCTGGATTACGCCGAAGTCCGAGGTTTGAATGGCATTGGTCATCAGGTTGCCCAACCCTGGGATGCCGAAGAAGCTCTCCAAGACGAGCGTCCCCATGATGAGGAACGGGAGCGCCGCCACGATGAGCGTGATGAGGGAGATCATCCCGTTTTTGAGCATGTGGACAAGCAACACCCGCGCGTGGGAAGCGCCCTTGGCCTGCGCGGTGCGGATGTATTCCGCGCGCGCCTCCTCCAGGAAGATGGCTCGGTACATGCGCACGTCGGCGCCAAGGCCGCTCAGGATCATGATGGCCACCGGCAGCGCAACGAAGCGGGCCGTGGAAAGCCCTTCCAGATTGAAGCCGAAGGTGGGGAACCAGTTCAGGAGGTTCGCGGCGATCCACTGGCCGAAGATGACATAGACGGTGATGGGGATGCTCATGCTGGCCACGCAGAGCACCGTCCCCCATCGGTCAATGAGCGAGTCCCGCACAAAGACCAGCAACAGCGCGGCGCTCAGGGAGAGGAAAAGGCCGACCACGAAAGCGGGCAGCGTAATGCAGAGCGAGGGGATGGCCCCGCGCTTGAGCATGGTGAGCACGGGCTCGTTCGTGGCAAAGGAGGTTCCGAGATCAAACTTCACGAACCGCTGCATGCTGCGGAAGTAGAGGGAGTCGAGCATGGAGTTGCTCAGATCGATTTCCACATTCCAATGGGCAATGTGGATGCGCGGCAGGTTGCGCCAATCGGAGACACGCAGATTAAAGAAAAGCGGCAGTTCCCTGCCCTTTTTGTCCAGGTAGCCGTGGTTGTTGAGCCAGTTGTCGATGGCCTGCTGGGAGGCCTTGGGGCCGAGCATCCGGTAGGCCATCTGGCGCGGGGTGTTCACCACGTTGAAGAGCAGAAACGTGATGAGCATGACGCCGAGCAGAATCGGCACCATGTAAAGAATGCGGCGGATCAGGTAGTTGAGCATGATCTCTTGGAAAAATTCGTCAGATGTTGCGTTGGCGCGCCCAGCGGATGGCGTAGCCGAGGATCAGCACGAACAGACCACCCAGCACCCACAGCGGCCATACGGGGGCGCGGTTCCAGGCGCGGATTTTCTGGGAGCGCAGGACGGGATCGATCTGGCTGTATTTGAGCCCCCCCACGAGCATGGCGTTGGAGGAAACGCGTTGAGTCCAGGGCTGGTTCAGCGTGAAAGCCACCGGGTGAAAGTTCAGGATGACCGGGCACTCTTCGATAAGGAGCGCGTTCATGCGGTGGATGATTGCCAGCCGCTCGGGACCGTTGTCCATTGTCGCCATTTGCTCAAAGAGTTTGTCAAACTCTGGGTTGGAAAACCGCGTGTAGTTGCTCCCCTTGGGCGGGAGGTTCTTGCTGTAAAAGAGGAAGAAGAAATTCTCCGGGTCCGGGTAATCCGCGTTCCAGCCCGAGCCGGTGTTCATCTGGAAGTGCCCCGTGATTTGCTTGTCCTGAAAACGCGCCCAAGTGTTTTCGTCGATCTTGCAGGTCAAGCCCAGTTGCTGGACTTGTCCCTGGTCAAACTCGGCGCGCTGGCGGCTCTCCGCGTTGCCCGTCACCACGTCCAGAGTCAGCTCAAGCGGGTGGCCGGTTTTAGGGTCGATGCCATTCGGGTAACCCGCTTCGGCCAGCAGTTTTGAGGCTTCCGCCAGATTTTCCGTGCGGTAGGGGTTTTTCAAACCGGGCTCGTAGCCGACCACCCCGGGCGGCAGCAGTTGTTCCGCCTTGACCTGCACACCGTTGCCAAAGAGCGCGTTGGCTTGGGCTTGGTTATAGGCGGTGGAAAGCGCCTGTCGCAGTCGCCGGTTTTTGGCCAGCACGGGGTCTTCCATGTTGAACTGCGCGTAGTAGGTCCCCGGCTCCACGTCGCGGTAAAGACGCACGCCGCGCGCGCTGAGGTCTGCGGAGAGTGTCTGGCCCGCGGTGATGACCGAGTTGAAGACATCCTTGCCCACGCCGGAACGGTCGAGGTAGCCCTGTTTGAAGAGCAGCCAGGCGGGGATGGCTTCGCGGATCACGACGTATTGCACTTCGTCGGTGAAGGGAAGGGCCGCGCCAGCAAGGGGCCGGAAGCGCGCTTCGTCATCCTTGGGCCAGCCGCCCGCGGGGAAGCGCGTGGCGTTGTAATGTTTGTGGCGGACGAGCCGGATCAACCGCCCGCGCGACCACTCGGCCACGCGGTAGGGGCCGGCGCCGACGGGGTGAAACTTGAACTGCTCGCGCCCGTTTTTGCCGTCGTAATACTCCACCGCCTCGCGCGGAACGGGAGCGGTGAACGCCATCGCCAGCCAGTATTGGATTTGCGGATAGGCCTTGAGCAGGTTGAGGCGGAAGGTGTGGTCGTCCACGACGGTGATCGCGCCGGTCGGCTTCGCGTAGTCAAATTTACCCCCCTTGCGCGCCGCCTCCCGCGCCTCTTCATAGGCTGGTTTGAGCCCTGCTATGAATTCCTGCAACGTCGAAAGCACCGGGCATTCCACCGCCGGGTCCGCAATGCGCTGGAAGGTGTAAACAAAATCCGCCGCCGTCACCTCGCGTCCGCGTCCGCCGGGGAAGCACGGGTCATCGTGGAAAAAGACGCCGCGTTTGAGGCGAATCTCGTAGGTCTCGGTCCCGTCGGAATTTTTGATGCGCTGCGGCATGCCATCGGCAAGGCACGGCTCGAGTTCGTAGGGATCGGTCTTGAAGGGGCTGTATTGCAGAAGCCCCTCATAGACCTGCGCAAGCACGGCGTTGCCATAGGTGTCGTAGCTGTATTGGGGATCGAGCGAGCGCGGGTCATCGGGCATCGCCAGATAGCTCACCACCCACGGCTTGCCGTCCGCACGCTTTTCGCGCAACGGACGCGGGTGCGGGTTGTTGTCGCACCCGGCGAAGGCGAACAGGCATGCCAGGCCCGCAAGCAGGCGGCTCAAAAATGGGAAAAGGCGCTTTCCGTTCATCCGTTTCGTTTGGGAATGGCAACTATCACGGCAAGCGGGCCGGGAATCAACCCTGATTCGGCATCCCCCTCCCCAAAAGAAAACGCGGAGAGCCGTGAAAAAAACCGGCGTATCACTGGCAAAGAAAAATCTGTGTGAATCTGTGAAATCTGCGGATTTTCTGGTCTTCTTTTCCCTTTGCGAACAGCAGGGCGGCGGCTGTTTTTCATGGATTCAGGTCCGCAGAAAGACAGGAAAAGGCATTTATCCGCAGATTTCACAGATTTACACAGATTAAGGAGAGAGCGCTTGGAGCCGGATTCCTGGGATTCTGTGGTTCTCATGTGGTTTTCAAGGGTATCTGATTTTAGATGCGTTTGCCTTGGGTGTCCTCCCTCCCCAAAAGAAAACGCGGAGGGCCGGGGGGCGCTCTCCGCGTTTCAAATCAACAGGCTTTTTGGGAAGCCGGGACCGTTTTACAGCATGGAGGCGACGAGCCCCTTCTCTTCCTTCAACTCGGCGACGGTCTTGTCAATGCGGTCCTGCGAGAACGCGTTCACGGGCACGCCTTGGACGATCTCCCAGTCGGTGCCGTTGCTGCGGATCGGGAAGGAGGCGATGAGGCCCGCTTCGATGCCGTAGGAGCCGTCAGAGCAAACCGCGACGCTGGTCCAGTCACCCGCCGGGGTGGGCGTGGTGAGGGCGCGCACGGTGTCCACCACGCCGTTGGCGGCGCTGGCGGCGGAGGAGGAACCGCGGGCCTTGATGATGGCCGCGCCGCGCTGCTGCACGGTGGGGATGAACACGTCCTTGAGCCAGGCTTCGTCGGTGATGACTTCGGTGGCAGGTTTGCCGCCGATCTTGGCATTGTAGAAGTCAGGATACTGCGTGGCGGAGTGGTTGCCCCAGATGGCAACGTTGGTCACTTCGGCGGACTGGACGCCGGCGCGGTTGGCGAGCTGGGCCTTGGCGCGGTTCTCGTCCAGGCGGGTCATGGCGAACCAGCGGTTGGCGGGGATGCTCTTGGCGTTGTTCATCGCGATGAGGCAGTTCGTGTTGCACGGGTTGCCGACGACGAGGATGCGCACGTCGCTGGCGGCGTTGGCTTCGATCGCCTTGCCCTGGCCGATGAATATCTTGCCGTTGATGCCGAGCAGATCGCCGCGTTCCATCCCGGCCTTGCGAGGCACGGAGCCGACGAGCAGCGCCCAGTTCACGCCGCGGAAGCCTTCGTTGAGGTCTGCGGTGGCGACGATGCCGCTCAGGAGCGGGAACGCGCAGTCTTGGAGCTCCATCACCACGCCTTGAAGCGCGGGAAGAGCGGGCTCGATTTCAATCAGGTGGAGTTCCACGGGCTGATCCGGGCCAAACATGGCTCCCGAAGCGATGCGGAAAAGGAGGGAATAACCGATTTGACCGGCTGCCCCGGTGACGGCGACTTTGATGGGTGTTTTCATATTAGGAGTGTTCATTTGAGGTGAATCCGCGCGCATTAAAGACAGCCAAGGCGGTCGGGGGAAGCCGAATTTTTCGCAAATTTCAGATTGCAGGCATCATGATCTGTTTCCTTGACTCGAAAATTCATCAGGAAATCAGGAAAAGAGGGGAAATCCGCAGACATCCTTCCGTGTAGCAGCTCATCTCCCACAAGGCGGAGAAAAGTCAAAATGCAGTGGCGAGGGGATCGTTCGCAGAGGGACGCAGATTTTTGATTCTCACGCAAAGGTGCAGAGGGAAGAAATGAGATATTCCACGCGCTCGCTCCCAAATTGACGGGCACGAGAACGCACGAGGAGGCCCCCGTTTCCGGGCCTTTTCCTCCGCGCCTCTGCGTCTCTGCATGAGGAAAATCCCTTTCTTAATCCGCAAAAATCTGCTTAAGCTGCGGATTCCTTTTTCCAATTTATGAGTGACTCAACGCCCGCCGCCAAGACCGCCATCACCCCCCGCCGCGACCAGGATTTTCCCGAATGGTACCAGCAAGTCGTCCGCGCCGCCGACATGGCCGAGCCCTCGGACGTGCGCGGCTGCATGGTGATCAAGCCGTGGGGCTACGGCATCTGGGAGGCCATCCAGCGCCAGCTTGACGCTATGTTCAAGGCCACCGGCCACAAGAACGCCTATTTCCCGCTCTTCATCCCCATCAGCTACCTCGAAAAAGAAGCCGCCCACGTGGAGGGCTTTGCCAAGGAATGCGCCGTGGTCACGCACCACCGGCTGGAAGTCGGCGCCGACGGCAAGATGCGCCCCGCGCCCGCCGCGGAGTTGACCGAGCCGCTCGTGGTGCGGCCCACCTCGGAGACCATCATCGGCGCGACCTACGCCAAGTGGGTGCAATCCTACCGCGACCTGCCCATCCTCATCAACCAGTGGGCCAACGTCGTCCGCTGGGAAATGCGCCCGCGCGTGTTCCTGCGCACGGCGGAGTTCCTCTGGCAGGAAGGCCACACCGCCCACGAAACGCGCGCGGAAGCGATCGAGGAGACGGAGAAGATGCTCGGCGTGTATGAAACCTTTGCGCGCGAACACCTGGCCGTGCCGGTGTATTGCGGCGAGAAGAGCGAGAGCGAGCGGTTTCCCGGCGCGGACCGGACGCTCTGCATCGAGGCGATGGTGCAGGACCGCAAGGCGATCCAGGCCGGAACGTCCCATTTTCTGGGGCAAAACTTTGCCAAGGCCAGCGGCATCAAATTCCAGTCCCGCGAAGGCCGCGAGGAGTTCGCCTGGACCACCAGCTGGGGCGTGAGCACGCGTTTGATCGGCACGCTCATCATGGCGCACGCCGACGACGACGGCATGATCCTGCCGCCGCGCGTTGCCCCCACGCATGTCATCATCCTGCCTGTCACGCCCAAGCCCGACACCCGCGATGCCGTGCTAGACGCCGCCCACAAGCTGGCCGCCGAGCTCCGCGCCCAGCGTTTCCACGGGGAAGCGGTGGTGGTGGAGGTGGATCAACGCGACATCGGCGGCGGCACGAAGAACTGGGAATGGATCAAGAAAGGCGCGCCGGTGCGCATCGAGATCGGCCCGCGCGATCTCGCCCAAGGCACCGTGGCGCTCGCCCGCCGGGACCGCACGGCCAAGGAGAAAGAGTTCCTCCCCGCCGCTGGTCTCGCCGAGCAGCTTCCCGGCATCCTGCAATCCATCCAAGACACCCTGTATTCCCGCGCGCTCGCCTACCGCGACGCGAACACCGTGCCGGTGGACACCCGCGACGCGTTCTACGCCTTCTTCACGCCGAAGAACGCCGACAAGCCGGAAATCCACGGCGGCTTCGCCCGCGCCCACTGGTGCGGCTGCGGCAAATGCGAGGAAGTCATCAAGGCCGACTTGAAAGTGACCATCCGCTGCATCCCGTTCGATGCCCCGGAGGAAGAAGGCGCGTGCGTCGTCTGCGGCAGCCCGAGCAAGAAGCGCGTGCTCTGGGCGAAGTCGTATTGAGATGTTTCTTGACGAATTGCATCACACTCCATTCACTTGCTCTGTATGAAAAAGTATTTTCTCGCCCTTCTCCTGGCCTTCGCCTCCCCTCTGTTCACCCTCGCCGATGAGGCTGTCATCCGCCCGGATGTCGAAGAATTATTCACCGTCATGCGCATGGAAAAAACCATGAAGGACTCGATGGAGCAAGGCATGAAGATGATCCCGAAAATGACGGCTGGCATGGCCGCTCAGTCCTTGAGCAAACTGCCCCCTGAAGAGGCAGCTAAAGCCACAGCCATGCAGCAGAAAATGCAGGAAAAAACCATGGCTCTCGTTCAGGAAGAAATGAGCTGGAAAAAGATGAAAGGGCCGATGGCCCAGGTCTATGCAGAATCCCTGACTCCCGAGGAGGTCAAAGGCATCACCGCATTTTACAAGAGCCCGGCGGGGCAGGCATTTCTCGATAAGCAGCCCGTCATCATGCAAAAAACGGTGGCCATGACCCAAAAGTTGATGATGGATATGATGCCCAAACTTCAGGCGCTGATCCAAGCCGAAACGGCGGAGATGATGAAGGAAGTCGCCCCGGCCAAACCGGCCCCCAACCAGGCTCCGTAGGCCACCTGCTGCGGAAAACCGCAGGGACTTGCTCTTTTTGCCCCTCGGTCCCAAGTTGTACTTGGGAACGCACCCATCCGCGAAGTTTTACTTCGCAAGCGTATAAGTCTGATGCGACGCGTGAGGTGCGAAGCGCCACTTCGCCAAAACGCCCGTTCCCGGCTTGCTTCCGCCCATCGCAACTCCTAGACTGCCCGTCGAAATGCGACACCCAGCGCAACCCGCATGACCCCGCGCGGCAAAATCACCCTCGTCCTCTTCTTCTTCGCCGTCTGTGCCACGGCGGTGATAGTGCATACCTACGACGTAAGACACTCCGGCGCGCGCAGGCCGACCGAATTTTTCGACGTGGTCCGCCAGCAACTCGCCGCCTGCCGTTGCGACGATTTCCCGGCCGCCTACCGCCACGCCTCGGCCACCGTGCAGCGCCAGTGCCCGCTGGAACGCTTCTCCAGCACGACCCGCAACGACTATGCGCGCGTGCTCAAGAACAGCCGCGTGGAGTTCGGCCCGTGGCAACGCCAGGGAGACAGGGCCGTGGTCGAGGTGTTCTTTATCGCCCTCGACGGCAACGTCACCCCCTGCGTTTACACGCTTGTGTGCGAAGGCGAGACGTGGAAGATCGACAACACGCGCTGGGTGCAAGGTTGGAAAACGGGCCAGCGCCTGCGCGGCATTCGGAGTTAAAAACTATGCTTACCTGGAGAAAACTGACCTCGGCAAAATGGGAGGACGCGTGGATCGAACGGCTGCAATTCGTCGGCCCCACCCGGCTCGCCGTCGTCCGGCTGCCCAGCCGCAAATCGCTGCGCATCGAAGCCTACGCCCTCACCCGCAAGGAAGCGGACGCGCTCGTGAAACAATTCGGCGGGCAGATTCGCGAGATCAAAGACAAACCCATCTCCGAACCCGTCGCGCGCAAGCCGCTGGCCATCCGCGACCGGCTTTGGGTGGTCGATACGCCCGAAGCCGCCCGGCGGCTGGACGGCACCCGGCCCGCACTCATCATCCCTGCGGCCATGGCGTTTGGCACCGGCGACCACGCCACCACCGCCTCCTGCCTGCGGCTCTTGTGCGACCTCGCTGCGCAGCAAACCAAACCGTGGGACTTCCTGGACCTCGGCACCGGCAGCGGCATCCTGGCCATCGCCGCGCGCAAGCTCGGGGCGCGCAAGGTGGAGGGGTGCGACTACGACCCCCACGCCGTCCGCACTGCGAAAGAAAACGTCGTCCGCAACAACGCCTCCCCCCTCCCCGTCCGCAAAACCGACGTGCTCGCCTGGACCCCGCCGCGCACCTGGGACGTCGTCGCCGCCAATCTCTTCAGCCAGGTCTTAATCCAAGCCGCGGACGCCATCGCCCGCGCCGTCAGCCCGCAGGGCGCGCTCATTCTCTCGGGCATCCTGCTCATTCAGGAAAAGGAAGTCCTCCAGGCGTTCCAAAAGCGCGGCTTCGCATTCCAGCAAACCGTCCGGAAGGGCAAATGGGTGAGCTTGCTGGCGAGAAAAACACGAAGCAAGGTTCTCCATTGCAAAACAGGCAGGAAGGCGTAGATTTGCCATTGCAGTGCGAACCCCGTAACCTTCCACCCCCCCTTCAGATATGATCACGCAAAGCAAAGCTTCCAGCGATGGCAGCTTCAGCACGTTCATCCTGAATGCGATTCCCTCGCCCATCTTCGTCGTGGAAGAAGACGTCTGCATTGTCGATTACAACGACGCGGCAGAAAAGATGTTGAACCAGGACCGCTCGCTGGTCCTCCGGCACCGGGCCGGAGACGTTCTCCACTGCATCCACTCAACGGAGACGCCCGAGGGGTGCGGCAGGGCTCCCCAATGCAGCGAATGCGTTGTCCGCAACTCTGTCAATGCAGCCCTCCAGGGAGCAACCTTGGTGCGCCAAACCGCCCCCATTGAACTTTTGGCAAACGGTAAAATACAAGAGGCGCTCTTTCTCATCACCGCAGTGGCGCTCGATTACGGCGTGCAAAAGCTGGCACTGCTGATCTTGGAAGACATCACCGAACTCACCCTCCTGCGGCGGATGCTGCCCATTTGCGCCGGATGCAAACAAATCCGGGACGACAAAAACTACTGGCATGCCGTGGAACAATACCTGGAGAGCCACTGCGACCTGACCTTCAGCCACAGCCTCTGCCCGGAATGCGCCGCCAAAACCTTTCCCGAGTATTTTGATGCCGAAGGCAATGAACTGCGCCCACCGAAGGCATAGGAGCCTCTTCCCAAGCGCTTAGCCAGCGGCCAAGACAACCGAGGCCCTCATCTGAAGCCGTTTCCGGCTCACGCCCACGCCCGATTCCCCCCTTCAAGCCCGCATTTTGCCCGCCGTTCCATGCAACGCCCCTCAAAAATCGCGTTTTTCCACTTGCAAACCGGGCGCATTTCAAAGAGGTTTTCCGTCCCGCAACGCGCCGACAGCGTCGGCCCGGTTGCAGGCAGAAAAGGAAAGCGCGGTTAGCTCAGTGGTAGAGCATTACCTTGACACGGTAGGGGTCGCAGGTTCGAAACCTGCACCGCGCACCATTTCTTGTTGATTCCCAGGGGCTTGCGTGAGCAAGCTACAATAGTAGAACGAATCCGTTTTTCCATTTATCACACCCGGTTACTCTGGGGAAGAGATGGGTTTAGCACAGCGGATTAAGCACAGATCATCGGCGGATAAAGACCACCACACCGTTGACGGACGAGGATGGAACTGATAAGTAGGGGATATCAGGGAACACGTTACAAATTATTCAGCGGATATCCGACTCGTGTGTTTAGTTCACCGCTAAAGCGAGGCCCCACAATGCGCTCATTTATCTTCTGTTTACTACTCTTAATCAGCAGCACGCCGATGAGGGCTCAGGATCTCGGATCCGAACTTTTCGACGCAAAGTCACCCGACAAAAAATGGCTCTTCGTGAATTAGCGTGGTTGAAGATCGAGCTTTCCGAGGAAGAAGAGGATGCGGATGCGGTAGTTCTCGAAGTTGCGGAAGCCGCGTGCGCTGGCTTTGAGCGACTGGATGGTTGAGT
>Ga0209697_10005654_pt1 | contig 15482 bp, 8 predicted proteins | sample AliMusrvi5mmetaG_FD_184115 | JGI IMG/M metagenome (GOLD analysis project Ga0209697, IMG submission 184115) | Freshwater lake bacterial and archeal communities from Alinen Mustajarvi, Finland, to study Microbial Dark Matter (Phase II) - Alinen... | ecosystem: Environmental > Aquatic > Freshwater...
ACTTTGCCCCCGAGGGCGAGGTGTCATTGTCTGATCATGAACCGCGCATCAGCACCGCCTTGCGGCGGACAAGTGGGTCGGCCGAGGCCGTCCGACCCTACCGGATTCAGCGGGTAGGGACAAGCGGCCTCGCTTGTCCCACTTTGCCCCCGAGGGCGAGGTGTCATTGTCTGATCATGAACCGCGCATCAGCACCGCCTTGCGGCGGACAAGTGGGTCGGCCGAGGCCGTCCGACCCTACCGGATTCAGTCGGCGCACCGAGGCCGGTCCGCCCTACCGTCTTCAGGATCCGTTCGGCATGATGACGATCGCGTGTTCGTCATAGCGGGCCTTGGCACCGGATTGCTCCAACAGGTATTGCAGCACGGCCTTGGCGGGCATGCTCTTGAGTTTGAGGGAGATTTTCACTTCGGCGAGTTGTTTTTTCGGGTCCTGGATGACGAAGTTGGGTGCCACCGCGTTTTTCGATTGTTTTTCGACGAGCACGCTGAGCGCGTCGATGGCTTCCTGGAGGGTGGCGGCGTCCAAGTTGAAGGCCGGGATGATGACCGTGGCGAATTTCGCCTCGCGGCCTTTGGCGGCGATGGACCCCGAGTTGAGTTTCAACTGGCCCAGGGCATAGCGGGAATTGGCGTGGGTGGGGTCGGCCTTGAGCGCCGCAGTGTAGGCTTTTTCGGCGGTGACCGGATCGCCCGCCTTCTCGGCGGCTTGGCCCTGGTGATAGAGCGCCTCGGCTTGCTGGGCGGGGGTCGTGCTTGGCGTCGTGGCCGGCGGTTTGGGTGTGGACCCCGGATTTTGGGCGGAAACAGGCGAAATCAGGGAAGCGGCAACGAGCAAGGGCAGGATGGTTTTCATGGTGTTTGGAGGATTCCGATCCCTTCCCTAACACACCGTTTCGCCGGAAGCAAACCGAAAGCACCGAAATCACCTCCCCGGTGACACATTTCAACAGCCCCCGAGGTGGACGGTGCGAGTTCGGCGACGGTGACCGGGCAGATGGCGGGCGGCCCGTCACAGGCCGCCCTGAGCCACGAAAACTCCTGTCTTGACACCGGCCTCTCGCTAGGGCGGGATTCCCGCCCCATGGCCAAGCTATCGATTCGCGATCTCGACGTTTCCTCGAAGGAAGTCCTCATGCGTGTGGACTTCAACGTCCCCCTCAAAGACGGCAACATCACCGATGACACCCGCATCCAAGCGGCGATCCCATCAATCCGCCTCCTCATCGAGGGCGGCGCGAAACTGGTGCTTTGCTCCCACCTCGGGCGACCGAAAGGCGGCCCCGATGCGAAACTCTCGCTGGCCCCCGTTGCCGTATGCCTCAGCGAAATCCTCGGCCAGGAAGTGAAGTTGGCCCCGGATTGTGTCGGCGCGGAAACCGCCGCCCTCCGTGCCGCCCTCAAGCCCGGCGACGTCCTGTTGCTGGAAAACACCCGCTTCCACGCCGAAGAAGAAGCAAACGATCCGGCCTTCTCCAAGGAACTCGCCGGTTGTGCCGAGATCTACGTGAACGACGCGTTTGGCACCGCCCACCGCGCCCATGCCTCCACCGAAGGGGTCACCCACTACGTTTCCCGCAGCGCCATGGGTTTCCTCATGCAGCGCGAACTCAAATACCTCCAGCAGGAACTCGAAAACCCCGCCCATCCCTTCGTCGTGATCATGGGCGGCTCGAAAGTTTCCGACAAAATCCTGGTCATCATGAGCCTGTTGGAAAAGGCCGACACCCTGCTGATCGGCGGGGCCATGGCGTTCACGTTCTTCAAAGCCCAGGGCTACGACGTCGGCAGCAGCCGGGTGGAGGACGACAAACTCGACCTTGCGTTGCAAATCCTCGCCCGGGCCAAGGAACTCGGCAAAACCCTGCTGTTGCCCATGGACACCCTCGAAACCGACAAATTCGAGGACGGTGCCCAAACCCGCTGCACCGTGCCCTTCGCCCAAGGTGGCTCCGTGACTGCCGGGTGGATGGGCATCGACATCGGCCAACAAGCCATCGTCGAATTCCGCAAGGTCATCCTGAACGCCAAGACCATCATCTGGAACGGCCCGGTCGGCGTCTTCGAGATCGAAAACTTCGCCAAGGGCACCCGCGCCGTGGCTGAAGCCGTGGCCGAAGCCACCCGCCAGGGTGCGGTGAGCATCATCGGCGGCGGAGATTCCGTGACTGCGGTCAACCAATTCGGTCTTGATGACCAGATGACTTTCATCTCCACTGGTGGTGGCGCGTCCCTCGAATTGCTCGAAGGGAAAGTCCTTCCGGGGGTGGCCGCGCTCAGTGAGGTCTGACCTCGCCGTTTTCCAACACAACCATCCGACCGCACATGACCCGCAAGCCAATCTTCGCCGCCAACTGGAAAATGAACATGGGGGCTTCCGCAACGGAAGACTTCGTCAAAAGTTTCCTATCAAAAATCCAGGGTCAGAACTTCCCCTGTGAGATCGTGATCGCCCCGCCGTTTGTCTCGTTGCCGAAACTTGCGGACCTGTTGCATACCGCCACCGCCGGCCAGAACGCCCATGCCATTCAGATTGGGGCGCAGAATTGCTCGCAATACGACTCCGGTGCCTACACCGGTGAGGTGAGCGTGTTGATGTTGCGGGAGTTTTTTGTCCACTTCGTGATCCTCGGCCACAGCGAACGCCGGGCGATCTACGGTGAGACCGATGCCGTGATCAATGCCAAGATGAAGAAGGCCCGCGAAGCAAATCTCAAACCGATTTTCTGCATCGGGGAAACTCTCGCCGAACGCGAAGGCGGCATGCTTGAGATTGTGCTGCGCACCCAGGTTACCGACGGTCTCAAGGGCATCAGCGAAAAGGATATGGCCGAAACCGTGATCGCCTACGAACCGGTCTGGGCCATCGGCACCGGCGTCACCGCCACCTCCCAGCAGGCACAGGAAGCGCATGCCTACGTCCGTTCGCTCATTGCCGATCTTTACGGCGCGGACACCGCCGCCCGGATCCGCATCCAATACGGCGGCAGCGTGAAACCCGGCAATGCCGCGGAATTGATGGCCTGCCCGGACATCGATGGCGCGCTGATTGGCGGTGCCTCCCTGGAACCCCAGAGTTTTCTCGAAATCATCCGCAACGGCTCGGCCCAGGCTGCCGAGTGATTCCCGCCCAATGACTGGCTTCTTCCGCATCCTGTTCCTTGCCAGTCTGTTGCTGGCCGCATCCGGTCGCGCTGCCGACCATGTGATCGTCACCGGCGGGCCTGCCCTGCGCAAGTGGGAGAACTTCCGTGTCCCGCCGGACCAGCATGACCGGTTCTGGGCGAACTTCGTCCGCGCCTCGACCCTCCGCATGGACGAGATCCGCAGGGCCTACGGCCCCGATGCGCCGTTGGTGTGGCTGGTCTATCAGCCGTGCTATCAGACCCGCGGCCACGAGGATAACAAACCCTACACCACCTGGATCACCGAGGTCGCCACCGCACGCCATGTCACGCTCGTCTGGTTCAGCAGCTCCGGCGGATTCATCCAGGCACTCAACTCCCGCCCGCGAGGATCTATCCAAACCTTCGATTTTTTCGGCCATTCGAACCGCTATTGTTTCATGTTCGACTATGGCAATGAGATCATGGCGGTTTCCTGCGCCTGGCTCCACGAACGCGACCTGCCCCGCATCAACGGCGCGATTTTCGCCCGCAACGCCAGTTGCAAAAGCTGGGGATGCCACACCGGGGAAAGCATGAGTGCCGCCTGGAAACGCGCCGTCGGCGTGCCGCTCGAAGGTGCCAATGGCCCCACCGATTACACCGTCATCACCTTTGGCCGCCTCCCCGAAGTCCACGGCTCGTGGACAAGGTGACCAAGCCGTCGGTCAATCCCCCTCCACTCCCGGTTCCGGGACATGGCTGAAGCTGATCCTCATGGGCGCCTTGTCACGGCTCTCCTGGACGCTGCCGAAATAAACGACCTTGCGTCCGTAACGGGCGCGCAGCTTGTCAAGGGTGGCGTCAAGGCGCTGGTGCTTGGCGGTGTCCGTGGCGTCTGTGCCGTCCTCGATGTCGGCCGCCTCGAATAACTGCGGCGTGTAATTGCCGTGCTCGCAAAGCCGGGTGAGCACCATGCCGACTTTAAGCAGCGGGCGGCGGGGGTCGGGCCGGTCCCGCCAGAGCTTGTCGAGCAGCCGCATGAGAGCGACTGTGGAGTCGGTTTCGGCGGTGCGAATCTCGGCCGACCACGACTCGCCCCGGAGGAAGTCCAACTGGATGGTGATCGATCCGGCAAGAAGCCCTTCGGCCCGCAGGCGCTCGCAGGCCTTATGTAACAGCTTGCAGAGCACCGGCCATGCCCGGTCGGGCGGCCTGCTGTCCGGCGGCAGCACATGGCTGTGACCGAGCGACTTCCGGGATGTTTCCAGATCCGGGATTTCGTCGCCGCGCAGCAGGTGCCACAGGCGGTCGCCCATGACGCCGCCCCACGCGGCGTGCAGGGCGGGCTTGGAGGCCGCGCACAGGCTTTCCACGGTGTGGATTCCGGCGGCATGCAGCCGGACCTCCATGTTGCGGCCAATGCCCGTGAGGTCCCGGAGATCCAGGGCATTGAGCACACCGGGCAGGTCGCGGTGTTCGATGACGAACAGCCCGTCGGGCTTGCGCATCTTGCTGGCGATCTTGGCCAGGTATTTGTTGGGGCCGGCTCCGATGCTCACCTTGATGACCGGCGACACGTCCCGGGCCACTGTCGCCTTGATCCGCCTGCCGATGGTTTCGATGGTGGCGGGTTCGCGGAGGTTCAGCGGGAGCCAGGCCCACATCTCGTCGATGCTCAGGACGGCTTCGACGTGGATGCAGTCCTCGACGGCCTCGACGATCCGGTGGTGGAAGCGGACGTATTCTGGCGGTTTGGCTTCGACGATGACGATGCCGGGGCACATGATGCGGGCATCGCTGATGCGGGTGCCGGTTTTCACGCCGAAGGCCTTGGCCTCGTAACTGGCGGCGATGCAGCACGAGGTTTCCGCCATCACCGGGGCCACGCCCACCGGTCGGCTGCGGAGGGCGGGATCCAGGTGCTGCTCGACCGAGGCGAAATAGGAGTCGCAATCGACGAACAGGGCTGTCAGCGGACGGTCCACTGGAGAAACCGATGCATCCGGCGGAACGCGGGGTCAATCGCAAAGTGTTCAGAAGAACTATTTCCGGGTGGTGGCAGCCGGTAGAAGGAGCACGGTCGTCCCGGCTGTGAGGGAAGACAGGCGTCCCCGCTTGTCCTGGCCAGCGGGCTTCCCGCCAGTCGTTTCATTGGCCGACAGGCGTGACGCGCTGTCTGCCCTCACAGGCTGGAAGCCTGTTTTCCCCCTCCCTTCAATTCCGGACTCGCCACCCCGCCGCCGGCCCGCTTGTATCCGCGCGCCGATGGCTTCCACGTTCTCATTCGACTCCCTGAATTCCGCGCAGCGCCAGGCAGTGGCGGCCTTGGACGGCCCCGTCATGATCCTGGCCGGCGCGGGCACCGGCAAGACCCGCACCGTGACCTGCCGGATCGCCCACATGCTTGAAAAAAAGATCCCCGCCGCCGAAATCCTGGCCGTCACTTTCACCAACAAAGCCGCCAACGAGATGCGCGAGCGCATCGCCGGCATGGTCACCAAAAAAACGGCCTCCGAGATGACCGTCTGCACGTTCCACTCGCTGTGCGTCCGCCTCCTGCGCGGCGGTATCGACAAACTCGGCTACAAACGCAACTTCTCGATCTGCTCGCACTCCGACCAGGTCGGACTGATGAAACAATTGCTGGTGCGCATGGGCGGCAGCACCGAAAAAGTCAAACCCGACACCGTGCTCGGCGCCATCTCCAAAGCCAAAAACCAGGGCCTCGATCCCGCAGCGTTGGCGGATGACTACTTCGCCCATCTGGCCGTGGCCTATCAGAACGAACTGCGCGCCCAGAACGCGGTGGATTTCGACGATCTGTTATTGTTCGCGGAAAAAATCCTGCGCGAGCACGACGATGTGCGAGAGCATTTCCGCAGCCGCTACAAGCGTGTTACAGTGGACGAATTCCAGGACACCAACTCGCTCCAGATGCGCTTGCTCCAACAACTCGTCGGCCAACCGTATCATGTCTGTGTGGTCGGCGATGACGACCAGTCGATCTACGGTTGGCGCGGCGCGGAAGTCGCCAACATCCTCGAATTCGAGCGGTTTTTTCCCAACCCGAAAGTCATCCGCTTGGAGGAAAACTACCGTTCGACCACCGCCGTGCTGCACACGGCCAACAGTCTGATCCAACACAACCGCGGTCGCCGCGAGAAAATCCTCCGCTCCACCCGCATGGGCGGCGATCCGGTGCGCATCGTCGCCATGCCCGGCGATGACGAGGAAGCCGAGTTCATCGCGGAGGAAATCATGGCCGGCAAGAGCGCCGTCGGCCGCAAGTGGGAGGACTTCGCCGTGTTGTTCCGCACCAACGGTCAAAGCCGCAAACTCGAACTCGCGCTGCGCGAACGCAAGATCCCCTACCGCATGGTCGGTGCGCAGAGTTTTTATGACCGCCGCGAAGTGCGCGACGTGCTCGCCTACGCCCAGTTGTTAGTCTCACCCGACACCGATGTCCCGCTGCTGCGCATCCTCAACGCGCCCAACCGCGGCATCGGCCAGGCCACCGCCGTGCTCGCCACCGAGTGGAGCCGCGAACACCACCAATCGGTCTGGCAGGCACTCTGCGATCCCGCTTTCACCGGATCTGTCAGCACCAAAACCCGCCATGCCATCGAGGCGTTTGTCGCGCTGATTGCCGGTGCCAAAAACCGCATCGACCTCGACCGCCAGAACCCGGCTGAGGTTCTCCATGCGCTGATCAAAGAGATCGAATACCTGCCGTGGATCGAACGCGGGTGCGCCACAACGCGGCGAAGGCGTGCAGATGGTCATCAACAGCCTCCGCGCCCACGCCATGAAAGGCCGTAACCTGCAATCATTCCTCGACGACAGCGCACTCTCGGCCGACCGCGAAGACGAGGATCTGGAAAGCAAACAAGGTGCCACCCTCATCACCCTGCACGCCTCCAAAGGCCTCGAGTTCCCCATCGTTTTCCTCGTCGGCCTGGAGGAGGGATTCCTGCCCCACACCCGCAGCCTCGCCGATGGCACCAAGGACGAGGAACGCCGCTTGTTATATGTCGGCATCACCCGCGCCCAGGACAACCTGACTCTAACATACTGCGCGAAGCGCGTCAAATGGGGCCAGGATGCCGGCTGCCAGCCCAGCTCGTTCATCGGCGAACTCGATGACACCTACCTCGACCACACCAGCTACGAGGACATCCTCGGCGCCGAACCCAGCAGTGACGAACTCGATAACTTCTTCGGCAACCTCAAGGGCATGCTGGACGGGATTTGATAAGAGTCCCCGGACCGCGAGTCAAATAGGACCGTCCTTCCGGCCCTGTTCGCTTGACGGTCGGAATGCGGTGCTTCACGCTCGCGGCATGCCTCGCTTTAAGAACCTTTTGCTGATAGCGGCACTCGTCATGGGCGTCCTCACGCTCACCGCCGCGCCCACCCCGGACCGTTGGCAACCCGCAGCCGCACCCGATTTCCGGATTGCGGGAATTCCCGGTGATTCCGCTCGCGCCATTGAAAACTTCAACGCCGGTTGGCGTTTCGCACGCCAGGATCAACCCGGCAACATCCCGCCGGAGAACCCGGCCTTCGATGACAGTGCTTGGCGCATGCTCGATCTGCCGCACGATTGGGCCATCGAGGGACCGTTCACCTTCGACGTGCCCGCTGAAACCGGCCGCCTGCCGTGGCCCGGCATCGGGTGGTACCGCAAATCCTTCCAAGCCCCGGCCGATCTAACGGACAAGCGGGTGTTTCTCGAATTCGACGGTGCGATGTCCCATCCGCAAGTCTGGCTCAACGGCCAACTCGTCGGCCAGCGCGCCTACGGCTATTCCTCGTTCCAGGCCGAACTCACCGCGCGGGTGAAAGCCGGAACTAACAACACGGTGGCCGTGCGCCTGGAAAACCCGCCGGACTCATCGCGTTGGTATCCGGGCGGCGGCATCTATCGGAATGTGCGCCTCGTCACCACCGGCGCGGTGCGGGTCGCCCCGGGTGGCTTGTTTGTCACCACCCCCGCGGTGGAACCGGCGCACGCCATGGTGAGGGTGGCGTTAGAAGTGGAGAACCCGGGCGTCCAGACCGCCGAAGCGGTGATAGAAACCAAGGTCTATGCCATCGGCATCGCCGGGGCCGCCGCACCCAAGGCTGTCGGCGAACCACAAGTCATCCGCCTGACGCTGCCACCGGGAGCGACCCGCGCGGCATGCGCACAGAGTTTTTCCCTGGCAGATCCGCAGCTTTGGAGTCCTGCCTCGCCCGCCCTCTATCTGGTCCGCTGCGATCTGACCGTGGCCGGCAAGAAAACCGACACCGCCGAGACCACGTTCGGTATCCGCACCGCCGTCTTCGATGCCGCGCACGGCTTGTTGATCAATGGCCAGCGGCTCGACATCCGCGGCGTGTGCAATCACCACGACCTCGGCGCGCTCGGATCCGCCATCAATGCGCGGGCCTTGCGCCGACAGTTGGAAATACTCGGCGCCATGGGCTGCAACGCCATCCGCACATCCCATAACCCGCCCGCTCCGGAGTTGTTAGAGTTATGTGACCGCATGGGATTCGTGGTCATGGACGAGGCGTTCGATTGCTGGCGCAGCGGGAAAAAGCGCAACGATTATTCGCGTGATTTCGATGAGTGGCACGAGCGTGACCTGGCGGATTTTGTGAGGCGCGACCGCAACCATCCGTCGGTGGTGTTGTGGAGCATCGGCAATGAAATCCATGAAGCCGCCAACGCCAAGACCGGCCCGCCGCTCGCCACCGAGCTGCGCGACATCGTGCGCCGCGAGGACTCCACCCGCCCGGTCGGCATCGGCTGTGACAAACCCAACTCGGGCAACAACGGCATGCAGGACGCGGTGGATGTTGTTGGCTATAACTACAAGCCACATCTCTACGGGGAGTTCCTGAAAAACCATCCGGATAGACCCTTGTTCGGATCCGAAACCGCATCCTGCGTCAGCACCCGCGGAATGTATTATTTCCCCGTATCCGACGACAAGGGCAAGGGATTCTTCAACTATCAGGTAAGTTCCTACGACCTCTATGCCCCGCCATGGGCATATAAACCCGATGTGGAATTCGAGGGACTCGACAAGAACCCCGCCTGCGCCGGCGAGTTCGTCTGGACCGGCTTCGACTATCTCGGCGAACCCACGCCGTTCTGGGACGACTCCGCCCCACCCACCAATTTCCAAAACGATGCCGAAAAAAACGCGTTCCATGAGTTGCTGGCGAAAAATGGCAACAAATCCCCGGCCCGCAGTTCCTACTTCGGCATCATCGACCTCGCCGGATTTCCCAAGGACCGCTACTATCTCTATCAGGCGCGCTGGCGGCCCGAATTGCCAATGGCCCACCTGCTGCCGCATTGGACATGGCCGGAACGCGCCGGCGAAATCACCCCCGTGCATGCCTATACCTCCGGCGACGAGGCGGAGTTGTTTCTCAATGACAAATCGCTGGGCCGCAAGAAACGCGGGCAATTCGATTACCGCCTGCGCTGGGACGATGTGAAATACGAACCCGGCGAACTGCGCCTCGTCGCCTATAAGAATGGCGCACCCTGGGCGCAAGCAATCCAGCGCACCGCCGGCGACCCCGCGCAGCTCGATCTGACATCCGACCGCGCCGACCTCAAGGCCGATGGCCAGGACCTCGCCTTCCTCACGATCAGCGTTCGCGATACAAAAGGCACGCTCGTTCCCCGCGCGGCCTTGCCCGTGACCTTCACCATCGAGGGACCCGCCGAAATCATCGCCGTGGACAATGGCGACCCGACCAGCCTCGAACCGTTCCACGCCTCAAGCCGCACCACATTCAACGGCCTCGCGCTGGCCATCGTCCGCACTCATGCCGGCAAAACCGGCAAGATCCGCGTCACCGCCACCACTGCGGGCCTGCCGCCCATAAGCATATACCTATAGATTGAATGCATCGTGCGGTTTCTTGAGCCGGCGCACGGGGTGAACCGCACATCCCCACCCGCGCCGGAACCTTTGCGGCATTAATAGCACCGCGGGAATATCAACTTGTGTTCATCACCCCACAGGGACGTGAAACGACCGACTTGCTCTATACTGGACAAGAAATCCGGGTGCCGGCCGCAGTGCGGAGCATGCGATTCGAGTCGTGAAACCTTTCAATTTCATTGCATTCTCCCAGCTTCTGTCGTTTCCTCTGCCACAACCTCTCATCATGAAAACCAAATCCACGCGTGCTGCCGCACTGGCTGTGTCGGCATGCATTTTTGTCCTTTCCGCTCGCGTACAGGCCTCGCCACCCGATCTAACCGTCGCTGGCACCCTGGTGGACATCACCTATACCTACAACCTTGGCCCGAGCGGTGCGCGCGGCTGGATTTACAGCACCGGCAACGAGTGGCTGTTCACCCCGGAAACGCTCACCAGCGAAAGCCGCCAGATCAAGGTGACCTCAATCGCCGCCGGTTCGCCGGCCGCCGGCCTGCTGCAAGTCAATGACGTGATCCTGGGGGCCAGCGGCACCAGCGCGGCGCCGGTGGCCTTCACCTCCGATGCGCGCAAGAGCCTCGCCCTGGCCGTTGGTGAGGCGGAAAAGACCGCCAACGGCGGCGCCCTCAAGCTGCTCGTCTGGCGCAGCGGCGCCCTGCTGCCCGCACCGGTTCAGCTCACGCTGCAGGTCATGGGCACCTATAGCGCCACCGCCCCGTTCAGTTGCCCGAAATCCACCGCCATCATCACCAAGGCCTGCACCTTGCTGGCGTCCCATTCGATCAACAGCGGCTATACCGAAGGCAACGCCGTCATCGGCCTGGCGCTGCTGGCCTGCGTGTCACCCACCGATCCCTATTACGCCACGGTGCAGTCCAAGCTACAAACCTATGCCCGCTCGATCGCCTCGCAAAACCTCAGTCTAACCATCTCGGTGGATGCCATGTCGGCCTGGCCCTGGGGCTATACCGACGTGTTTCTCAGTGAATACTATTTGGCCACCGGCGATGCCCAGGTGCTGCCGGCCATCCGCGAAATCACCGCCACCTGCGCCACCGGCCAAAGCCTCTTCGGCACATACGGCCACGGCATGGCCTGGTCGAAGTCCGACGGTTCCTCCACCCACGGCTACGTGCCACCCTACGGCCCGGTCAACCAGGCCGGGGAAACGGTGAACCTCGGCATCATGCTGGGCCGCAAGGCGCTGGCCGCCGCCGGTGATGCCACCATTGATCCGGAAATCGATCCGGCCATCACCCGGGCACGCAAGTATTTCGGATACTTCGCGGGCAAAGGCGCGGTGCCCTATGGCCATTCGCCGCCGGAGGATTTGCATGACGACAACGGCAAGAGCGGCTTGGCCACCTTGCTTATGGCGCTGCAAACCCAGGAGGACATGAGCAGCCAGGCGCAGTATTTCGCCAAGTCCTGCACCGCCGCCTACAACTTGCGCGAAATGGGCCACTGCGGACCGTTTTGGGCCCACCTCTGGCAACCCCTCGGCGTCAACGTCGGCGGCCCCACCGCCATGACGGCATATTTCCAGCAAATCGAGTGGGAACTCGACCTGGTGCGTTGCTGGGATGGCTCGTTCGCCTATCACTCGGCCACCGGCGCGAAAGCAGGCAACACCGGCCTTGGCACCGACAGCGACACCGCCTGCTTCCTGCTGACCTACGCCACGGCGCTCAAGCGGATCTATCTGACCGGCAAGAACCAAAGCGCTTCCAACCATATCAGCGCCGCCGACGTGAGCGAAGCCATCACCGACGGAGTGTACTCGCTGCGCAACGACCTGACAACCCTAACCAGCGATCAACTGGTCGCCTGCCTCGGCAGTTGGTCGTCACAAAAACGCAACTGGGCCGCCGCCGAATTGGCCAAACGCTCCGACGCTTCCACCAAGGTGGCCACGCTGCTGACCATGGCGGCCGACTTGACCAATCTCAACGCGCGCAAGGGTGCCTGCCAGGCGCTCGGCCAGATCAAGCCCGCCTCCGCCGCGAGCGTGTTGCGCGACCGCCTCACTGACACGGATTACCACGTGCGCTACTACGCGGCCGATGCCCTCAAGAACATGGGTTCCGCAGCCTCGACGGTGTTGAGCAACATGCTCACAACCATCGCTGCCACCGCCCAGTCGATCGAACCGATCAATTGGACCGACCCCTATCAAATCGCGTATGCCGATCTGGGCAGCGCCGCGTTCGAGGGGCAGCTCGGCAGTTCAGTCAGTGCGGTGTCCACCAGCACGCTCTATCCGGCCATTAGCGCCATGGCCCAGTCGCTCGGCCGTGGCAGTCTGGCCAACACCTTCCGCAACGCCTTGTCGCTGGCCGACGTCCAAGCCCTCGCTCCGGTCATCACCACCGCCTTGGTCACCAATCACACCATCTGCCAGGGCAGCCTGGCGAGTGCCTGCGTCAGCGTCCTGTCAAAGTACAACATCGACGAGGGGATCCCGGCAGCCATGACGTTCCTCAACCAGGAGTCTGGCCGCGCCTGGCCCACGGACCCTAACACATGTCAAACCGCGCTGCAAAAGTATGGGACTACGGCCACCGCCACGCTCCCGACGCTGGGTTCCTGGAATGGCAACGGCTACGATTTGACGGCGACCATTGCCGCGATTCAAACCGACACGAGCACCCACACGCTGACGTATTTCAAGACCATCAACACCTCCACCGCGAGCGCTACCACGGTGGCCCTGCCGGCCGGTAGCACCAACCTCAGCGCCAGCGCCGCGGACATTGATGGCAATGGCTCATCGCTGGTTTACACCTGGAGCAAACTGCGCGGCGCGGGCGGCCTGAGTTTCAGTTCCAACGGCACCACCACCAGTAACATCACCACCGCCAGCTTCGACACCCCGGGCACCTATCTGGTCCGGCTGGGCGTGACCGACGCCGTGCTCGATCCTAACAAATCCGGCCCGGTCACCCGCGATCTAACCATCACGGTGACGCCCGATCCCAACCGTCCGCCGGTGGCCACCAACCAAAACGTCACCACCGCCCTGAATACGGCCAAGAACATCACCCTAACAGCCAGCGACGCCGATGGCAACCCTCTGACCTACACCGTGGTGACCAGCCCGGCCAGCGGCACGCTGTCGGGCACGCCACCCGCTCTAACTTATACGCCGCTGTCCGGTTTCAGCGGCACCACCAGCTTCACCTTCCGCGCCAACGACGGCAAGGTGGATTCCAGCCTCGCCACCGTCACCATCACGGTGGGAGCCAGCGCCAACACCACTCCCGTCGCCCAAAACCAATACACAAGCACCGCCGAAGGCACCGCCAAGGCGATCACGCTGACAGGCGCCGACGCCGATTCCGGAACGACTCTAAGCTACAGCGTGGCGACCCAGCCGGCCCATGGCATGCTGTCCGGAACCGCGCCGGCTCTCACTTACACTCCGGCTCTGAATTACCACGGTTATGATGGTTTCACCTTCACGGTCAACGATGGCACGGCCACCTCGGGCCTTGCGACGGTGGTCATCAACGTCACCTGGGTGAACCAACCGCCGGTGGCCATCGCCCAGATCCTTGGCACGCTGGAAAGCACGGCCCTTCCCATCACCCTGGCCGGCACCGACCCGGAAGGCTATGCCATCACCTATCAACTCACCAGCCCGCCCACCCACGGCACGCTCAGCGGGGTGGTGCCCAACCTGATCTACACCCCGACCGCACTCTACGATGGCAGCGACAGCCTGAACTTCACCGTCACCGACAGCGAAGGGGTGGTGTCGGCGGTGGCAACGGTTCGTATCACGATCAGTCCGGTCAATCAGCCTCCCGTGGCGCTCAACCGCGGCGTGCCGGTGGCCGTCGGCACCGCCACGGCCGTCGTCCTGGATGCCACCGACGCGGACAGCGATCCGCTCACATACACCGTACTGGGCCAGCCGGTGCGCGGCGCTCTAACGGGAACGGCGCCCAACCTCACCTATACGCCGCTGGCCGGCTATAACTCCACCGACAGTTTCACCTTCAAGGTCAACGACGGCAAGGCGGATTCCAACATCGCAACGGTGTTCCTCAGCATGGGCGCGGTCTCGGCCCAGGTCGATACGGAATGCTACCTGTGGCCGGGTGGGTTTACCGGGTCCTGGCCTGACATCAGCAGCAAAACCCCTGACGCAACGCGGCTCGATCCCATTCTGAGCATCAGCAACACCGGTTGGCCGGCCGGCTTTACCGACAATTTCAGCTCGCGTCACACCGGCTATATCAATGTGCCGACAACCGGCAATTACACCTTTATCCTCTCGGCGGACGACAACAGCAAGCTGTGGATCGACGAGACCTTGGTCATCACCGAGATCTTTCCGAATCCGGGCATCAGTCCGGTCCTGCACTTGACGGCGGGCTATCACTCGGTGCGCCTGGAGTATGTTGAGTATGGTGGAGAGAACCATTTCACCTTGTACTGGAAGAGTTCGGGCATTTCACAGCAGGTGGTGCCGGCAGGTGTGCTGTTCCACTGTGCCGGCAGCACCGCACCACTGGCCCCGGCCAACCTCAGCGCCACGCCGCTGGATTCCTTCGTCGCCCTGGCCTGGTCGGCCTCGCCGTTTGCAACCAGTTATGCGGTGCAACGCGCGCTGGTGGCCGGTGGCCCTTATACCATCCTGGCCAGCGGGCTAACAACAACGAGTTATCAGGACAGCGCGCGGACCAATGGCACCGCCTACTATTATGTGGTCACGGCCACCGGCGCCGGTGGCACCAGTTTCAATTCCACCGAAGCCGGCGCCACGCCGGTGGCGGCCCCGGTGACCGTCAACCTGGACTATCACGGTTCCACGATCCTGATGAACGGCACCACTTCCTACTCGGCCACCGACCGCGGCACGGCCAGCCGCGTGGCTCCCCTCGACTACGACGGGGTGAATGCCTCGGCCACGGCGGTGAATTTCTGGAATGCGGACTCGGGCGGCACCGCCGCCCTGACGAATTTGAAGGACTCCGAGGGGAACGCCACCAGCATCGGGGTGTCGGCGGTGCTCGTTACCCATGGCAGTTCCAGTTCGTTGAGCGGCCTCGGGGGAGCCAAGTTGCTCAAGGGGGGAGTGACATTCAGCCAGAGTCCCGGATTGCTGAGTTACACGACCCTGTTCAAACTCACCGGTCTGAACTCGACCCACCGCTATCAACTGGCGCTGCCCAGTCAAACCAGCGCCACCAATACGAGCACCTCCTATCGGTTCGGTCCGCTCCAGCAAACCGTGGCCAACGGCGGTGCCGCCACGGATTGGAGCAACGGCTTGAACTATGGCTTGCTCGATGGGCTCATTCCCAACTCCGCCGGGGAAATCCACGTCCAGGGCATGCTCAACACCACCTCCGCCTCACTCAACGGTTGGCAGCTCCTTGACAAGGGCGTTAGAACGACCGCTGGCAATGCCTTCACC
>Ga0209697_10005657_pt1 | contig 15475 bp, 7 predicted proteins | sample AliMusrvi5mmetaG_FD_184115 | JGI IMG/M metagenome (GOLD analysis project Ga0209697, IMG submission 184115) | Freshwater lake bacterial and archeal communities from Alinen Mustajarvi, Finland, to study Microbial Dark Matter (Phase II) - Alinen... | ecosystem: Environmental > Aquatic > Freshwater...
TTAATATTCCTTCTTACCGCTATTTGTCCGGGTTATATTATAGGCACGAAGTCAAGGGACTGGAAAGTTTACCTCCTCTTTGTTGCGTCCCTTAGTTTGGCGGGCTTCACGCCCGCCTTTTTTTTTGCAAATGCCATTTGAACTTGTATTGTAGTCATGGTAAAAGACATACAGCGTTTTTTATATCACAAGTTAGTTACATAATGCCCTTGTCGGCAAAGGGTTGCCGACCAGAAATTCTCAGTTTGGCTTTTACAACAAGACACTTCAGCATCCAATGAAAATCGGCATACCAAAAGAAATAAAGACTAATGAAAATCGCATTTCCCTCGTCCCCGCAGGTGCCGAGGCGCTCGTCGCCGCCGGTCACCAGGTGGTGGTGGAAAAAGACGCAGGCATTGGCAGCGGTTTCACTGATGGACAATACACCGCCGTCGGTGCATGCATTGCCCCCGATGCCGATACGGTTTGGGCTGATTCCGATCTTATCGTCAAGGTCAAGGAGCCTATTGAAACCGAATGGGCTCGTATCAAAGCAGGTCAGACTCTATTTACCTATTTCCATTTCGCCGCTGACGAAAAATTGACACAGGCGCATATCGCTTCAGGTGCTGTGTGCATTGCCTACGAAACTGTTGAGTTGCCATCCCGCGAACTGCCCCTGCTAACCCCGATGTCCGAAGTCGCAGGCCGAATGGCGGTACAGGAAGGTGCCAAATACCTGGAAAAGCTTCACGGCGGATGCGGTTTGCTATTGAGCGGGGTTCCCGGTGTCCCGCCGGCCAAGGTTGTCATCCTTGGCGGTGGCGTAGTCGGGACCAATGCGGCAAAGATTGCAGCAGGGATGGGGGCGCAGGTAGTGATTCTTGATGTGTCGCTAGAGCGATTACGTTACTTAAGTGACGTGATGCCGGCCAATGTGCAATTGATTTTTTCCAATCGGCACAATCTATTGGAGCAAATTGCCACCGCCGATTTAGTCATTGGCGGTGTGCTAATCCCCGGTGCAACGGCACCAAGGCTGATTCGCAAGGAAGACCTGAAGATCATGCGTCCAGGCGCGGTGATTGTAGATGTTGCCATTGACCAAGGTGGGTGTGTCGAAACGATACACGCAACGACCCATGAGGACCCAATCTATCTGGTGGATGGCATCATTCACTATGGAGTGGCCAATATGCCGGGCGGCGTTCCGCGCACCTCAACGCTAGCCCTGACCAATGCCACATTCCCTTATTTGATGCAATTGGCCAACAAGGGCTGGCGGAAGGCACTCAAGGACAATGCGGCTTTGCGAAAAGGCCTCAATATTGCTAACGGCAAGGTGACCTACCGTGGTGTCGCCGAGGCTTTCGGGCTTAATTATTATGCCCCGGATGAGTTTATTGATTAAAAAAGGTCTTGGTATCGTTTAGCCCACCAAATGTGGAGTGCGGCGACTCGTCGCCGCATGGTTCGGAAAGCGGCGACGAGTCGCCGCACTCCACACACTCACCCATCGGGCTGAACGATGACCAAGGCCTTAACAAACTGGGGCAGGACTCACCCTGCCCGTGTTTTTTTAATGGGTCTCTTTTACCTTTGGCAAGTTTTTGCTGGCAAAGGCACCGATCAAGTTGTCCAAAGCGGAAAACAACACCTCGACGCTATATCCCGCCAAAAAAGCCAATGCCATAGTACTCAGCGAGGGAATGGTCGGGGGAACGGCAGCCGTCACAGGGTTATCCAATAGGTTGGGTCCACCGACTAAATTGGCGGCTGGCGTACCTAAAAACAATCCAACGGCGATACCGACCAATGGCCCCATGATTAGCCGTAAGCTATAGTTAATCATTGATGATTTAGAGAAGGTGACCGACCTAATGGTGTTAGTGAGATCGCGTAGAACATAAACACAAGCGCCAAGCAGCCCGTAAAGCAATGGCAGTATGAACTCGGAAATGACCCTTAAAATTTGTTCGGATTCATTCAAAGCAATATAAGTAGGAATCACCACAGATTGCAGTTCCCCAAGGATAAGGAAGTTTTCCTTTTGTAAGTTTGATTGATTCTGGATTTGGGGATCCATTTTGGTTTCCTCTTGTCCCGGCAGTTTTGGCCCGACGGCAGGCGATTCAGGCATTCCTGCCAAGACTTGTTCATCCATTTCAAACAAGCGTCCAATATCTGCGGGAATCGGCGTTCTATTCACACCCGATGACATGCCTATACCTTGCAAGGCCTTGTCGCCTTCTTTTCCCCAAGAATACATTTCATACTGGGATGCGCGCAATTTGGCTAAATGAAGCTCTACCTTATACTTTTCATAGAGCTTTTTGACTAGGTTTTCTTGGCCCTCCATGCCTGCGGCTTTAAGCCGATTGTCCTGATCTTTGATTTTTTGCGCAAAAAGCTCATCAATCGACTGCTTTTGACTCTGGAAGGATGACTGCAAATGGTCCCTGATACACATTCCCATTTGCATATAGGTTTGAAAATACATGATAGCCAGCAAAACCACCAAGGAACATAAACCATATCTGAAAACTGTTTTTTGGGCGATTGAACGCCTGAACCAATGGTTCGCCTGTACGTCGGAATTGTATTTGAGGGTGGCATTGATACTGTCGGAAGTCACCGGGCGAATTGCCGCCACCACATCGCTGTAAGCCAACCAGAACGCTTGCTCCCTGTCTGTGTCAATGGCCGGAGCGTTACTGCTATCATTTATTAACCGTCTCATTTCAAGGATGGATTTGACATGCTCGGGGGCGACTGTCTTTCCGCTGCGGCTGGCAAAAGCCAATAAAGCGCCCGCTTCTCGAACCGCATCCGCGATAGGCAATTGCCAAGCACCTTGGTTGTCATTGGCGTGCCCATCGTCTGAGATTGCATCCGGGGCTAACGGGCGGGATATCCAATTGAACAGTTTTAGCATGGTCTCATCTCCGATTTTTTTAAATGCAACTAACCGGACATAGTGTTCCTGATTCGCGGCAGAGTTGGTATCGGAAAAAATCTGATTTTTACGCTATATTCGATAATATTTCGCTCTTGACTTGCCTAACGTGTTGTTCGGCTGGTTCCCAAGCTCCGGCTCTCGCCGTTATACACAAGTCCGTCCGAGTCGAAATATCCCGTGGAAAACGGGTTATACGATCGTTACTGGAAAAAGAAGTCTCACGCAAAGCTCGCAAAGGCGCAAAGAAGAGCGATTTTCTTTGCGCCTTTGCGTCTTTGCGTGAAACTTGCTCTTTGAATTGTCGGGAGAGGGGGTAACAGGCCCGGCAATACCTTAACTTAATGGCAGTGAAGCAGTAGCTTGGGAACGAGCAACAAACTAGACGCGCACCGTGGCACACCATTGCCGCCACCGCCGTTAGCTTAGCTAAACATCTCCTTGACGACACGCTTGGCAATCTCCAGCAAATGTTTCCTTTCATCCAAGCCCAAAGTTCCGCCGTTGATTAACTTGGTGACCATCACCACATCATCTTCATCGGCGGGTTTGTTGATATCACGTTCCAGCCAATACCATGCCGCCGATTCTGCGGCCCCTGCGACAGTGGAAAATAAATCCGGGTCTTGGATGGCATCCTTGCCTGAATGTTTTGAGAACGCGCCATAATTCTCAAGTCCGGTCAATTGAATCATGCCTCGGCCGCGGAATTTCCATCCATCACCCGAAGCTTCATCGCCATTGCCCATTCGGTTCGCATAGACACGGTTGGCAATTTTCTCTGGATTGCGCGCATAGTCAGCCACTTTGACCGTGCGGAATTCTTTGGGGAACGTGTTTTCCAGACCCGAAGCACTGTAATCCAGATTCTCCACGAAATGAGTGAAACCTTCACTTTCATGGGCGGTTTGGGCAAGGAAGTGAGCCACGCGCAAGGGCGTGGAGATGGCGTATTTTTCCAATACAGCCGGAAGGCATTGGGCAAGCCCCTCGGCTACCTCTGGTTTGCAGGTGGGGGAAATTGCCATGATTTGGGATGCTTCGATTTTCATAAGTCACACCTAATTAGATTGTGGCGGGTTGACAGCACTAACAAGTTGTCCGTCATTTAAACGCCTTGGGGCATTCGGGTGGCAGTATCCTAGCTTCAAGCCTGTTTGACAATCAGAAAAATGCTGATTTTACCCCCCGCAGAAAAAAATTCAGTCATCGCCAAAAAATCAGATTTTTGCTGATATGAAAACACTTGGAAAAATGGGAATATATTTTTGCTGTTTTCGGCAGGTTGGGCGCAAGTCCTGCCATGCAACCCAAGCCGCAAGCTACGTTCAAACTATTTGCTTGAACATTAAGTATTTTTTAGCCAAACCGGCAAATCAATCAGAGGACTTTTACCGTGTCTACCCCATTCACCACCCCCACCACGCTCATCACTGGCATCGGCGCTGGCTTCAACACCTTCACCGGTGTGCAAATGCCAAGCGCGTTGTCAACCGCTTCAACCACGACTAGCCAAGGCTTGTCCAGCCAGTTTTTCGTTAAAGTCTGTTCTTCGGTCGATAGTTTCAACAAGGCCACCAGCCACTCCCTCGGGGTGACGGCGCAAATCAATGCAAGCAGCGACGATGACGGAGAGGAAGGCGATTCCAGCGCTGACAGCGATTCCGACAGTTCCAGTGAAAATGGGCCGACCGTAGGCTCAACCACTACCCTAAGCACTTCGTTGAATCTAAGCGACACTTCCATTTCGGTGGTGGTGTATAGCAATGTCGTCACCAACAGCCCAATTTATGACAGTAGCAGCCTTGCCAGCAACATCACCGTGCCGACGACGGCGGCGGATAGTTTGGCGTTTTATCAGCAATACGGCGATTCGTTTGTCTCGGCGGTGACCGAAGGCGGCGAGTATATGGGCATTTTTGTCTATTATTGCCAGACCGACCAAGACCAGAAAGCCGTTCAAGAAAGCCTTTCCGCCAGCGGCGTGGTCGATGTCGATGGGTCCAGCGCCACCCTCGGCGCGACGGTCGGCGGCGGGATAAGCAATACCGTGTCCAACACCAATGTGCGTTGCAGCATTTATCAATCCTTATTGGGTTCCACCGCCACTTTGCCGGCGGACACCGGCACGCCGCAGGCATTCGCCGAGGCCATCATCAATTTCGCGCAGAATTTCGATGCCAGCCAAATCAGCCAGCCCGTGGTGTTTGATTTTGCGACCCAAGGTTACGAAACCCTGTTTGACACCGTCGACCCCGGCTTCCAAGCCATCGCCGCCAACCGGGCCATCTACACCGAAAGCGTAGGCCCGAATCTGGCCAACTTGCAGAACCTGTGGAGCAAGTACCAATGGATCGACAATGCCTACCAGACCTATGGCTACACCGGCGATACTCAACTCAGCAAGAATCAGACTCAATTGATTAGCGACATTGACGGGCTGAACCAATGGTTGTCACCCCAATGGTCGGCGTCCACCGTGTTGCCCGGCAATCTCATGAATACTAAAGGCGGCATCAGTCTGGTTTTTTTTAATAATCAACTGTTCATGGCCTTTGCCGGGACGGATAACCAGATCAATGTTTGGTCGTCGGACGACAACGGGCAGACCTGGGGCAATCAGAATCAGGTGTTGCCGGGGTTTTACTGCCAAGGCGCACCCGCGCTGGCGGTTTACAACAGCCAATTGTGTTTGGCATTCAATGACGGTGGTGCGTTATTTATTTGCACTTCCAGCAATGGCTCCAGTTTTTCCACCCCCGTCATTTATGGCAGCAACACCAGCAACGCAGGGCCAAGCCTAGCGGTGGTGGGCGGTTTGCTGTACATGGTCTACACCGGACAGAACAGCCAGATTTATTTGTCCTCGTCCAGCAACGGCACAAGCTTCGGCAACGAAACCCAACTGCCAGCGGCCTATCAGAGCACCTCCAGCGGCGTGAACACCAGTCTGGCGGTGTCGGGAGACTCGCTCTATGTGGCCTTCTCGGCGACCTCGAACGGAACCGCTTGTTTGGGGGTTGGCAGTGCCACCATAAGTAGTTCCGGCCTCGGCAGCTTCGGCACACCCACTTATATCAGCGGCGGCGCAGTCGGCGGCACCTTAAGCTTAACCGCAGTGAGCGGCATTTTGTTTGCCGCTTGGTCGAATGGGGGCAATGTCGTCCTATGGATTGAAACCCTAGGCACGGCCGCCAACAGTTGCTCAAACGTGGTGACGGGCGGGCAACCGGCATTGCTTGCCTACAATAACCAACTGGGCTTGTCGTACTCCTCGGCAACGACCAGTTCGGCGAACATCAACTTCATGACGATGACAGGGCTTGGCGTGGCCGGCAACCCCGCCCAATCGGCTCCGCTGCCGCAATCCCACAACCCGCCACAAAGCTTGTTGAACGGCGTGCCGGTGTTTACTTACACCACACCGACCCAGCCTGCCTGGGGTGCGACCGGAGGTAGCCCCTATCAAGACATCAATGTGGGCAGTTCGGCCAACACGGCCAGTTCCTCATCGACCACGGCGAGCGGGTCAGCCAGTGCCTCAGTCAATGGACATACCAGCCCCACGGTAGGGGGAAGCACGACATCGACCGGCACCATCAACACCAGCGGCTTGCCTATTCCCATTTCGAGTCTCCCGGTCATCAGTTCGATTACGCTTTGGGGTTCATCCTACATGGGGCAGATTGATATCACCTATGACTCGCCCACCGGGAACTCGACCTTCTCCCATGGCACTTGGGATACGTCTGGCGACAGTGCTACGATCAACCTAGCAAGTGGCGAGTTCCTCACATCCATCACTGGGTCTTGGGGTGAATACGTTAATCAGTTGAAGTTTGTCACTAACCTAGGAAACAAGCTCACTTACCCTCCCAATCCTGAAAGTGCAAGTGGAGTTATTTCTTGGAGTTCCTCGGCAAACCAAGCCAACCAGATTTTGGTAGGCTTCCAAGGGCGTTGTGGTGCATATTTGGATCAGTTGCAACCCATCGTCATCGAAATCCAGCCCGCCCAGTGGGTTGCCCCGAGCTTGACCCCGCAGCCTTACTCCGAGGTGCTGCCGGTCAGTGAGATCGGCGTCGGTTTCAACACCTTCACCGGCAGCGCATTACCCAACAGCGCGTTGAACACGAGCACCAGCGTCACCAGCAGCCAAGGGGTGCAAAGCACCAGCTATGTAAAAATCTGCGCTTCCGTCGAAAGCTTGGAGCAGACTCTGAGCCAAACCTCCGGGTTCTCCATCGGCGTACCCGGCTTGTTCAAGGTGGGACACACCAAGACCAAGACGCAAAGCCTGAATGTCAAAGACACCTCGGTCAGTGTGGTGGTGGTGACCCAAGTAGTGACGGCAAGCCCGGCTTACACCGCTTGCGCCCTGTCGTCAGCGGCACAAGCCTTGGCTCCGGCTACCTTTTTCACTCAGTATGGCGATTCTTATGTGTCGTCCACCGTCAATGGCGGTGAATATGTCGCGGTGTTTGTCTATGACTGCCAAAGCATGACGCAAAGCCAATCGGTGGAGAAGAGCCTGTCGGCAGGCATTGACACGGATGGGGCGAATGTCGATGCCGATTTGGGCAGCACCTTGTCCAGTACGCAATCCTCCACCTCGGTGACTTGCACCTGCCATCAGAGCGTGCGCGGCAGTTCAGATGCCCTACCGGCTTTGACGTTCAATCCAACCACCGACATTACAAGCCTGGTCAACTACGCCGCAGGCTTTGACGCAGCCAGCGTGAATGCCCCGGTGGTCTTGTCGTTCACCACCAGCGGCTACGAAACCTTGTATCCCGCCGATGCCAGTTTCCAAAACATACTGACCAACCGCAACACTTACAACACCCATGTCGCACCCGCGTTGAGTGGCTTGTATGGCATTTGGTCGCAAATCCTGTCGCTGGCTAAGACCTATCAAACCTATGGCTACACCGGCGATGCCAACACCAGCTTCCCCGCGCAGTCGGGCAGCAAGAGCGGGGAAGTCGCCTCGGCGATCAATGGGCTGAATAGTTGGATTGATTCCGTCGTATTGAACCCGTTTACGGTGCAGGCGTTGGCATCATCCCTCAACCCGCCGGCAGCACTGGCCAATGGCAGCCCGACGCTGGTGTATCAAACCCCGGCCCACCCCATCTGGGGTACCAATGTCAGCTCGCCCTACCAAGATGTCGAAATCGGCATGGCGATAGCGGTCACTAACACATCGTCTCCAAACCCAACTCCACCCCCCATTCCGTTGACCAGCCTGCCGGTCATCGGTTCGATTGCGTTGGAGGGTGGATCTTATGTGAATGAAATTGTCGTCACCTATGATTTGCCGACAGGCCCTTCGACCTTTACTCATGGTCAAACAGGCGGTACGTCAGACTATGCTGTCAACCTCCAAACCGGGGAATTCATCACGTCGATTAGCGGGTACTATAGTGACTATGTTTACCAATTGACGTTCAACACCAATCTCGGCCAAACCTACACCTATCCGACAGGGAATTCGACTAGTGGTACGACCTCATTTAGTTGGGCGACCAATGCCGGCGAAGTCTTAGTTGGCTTCCAAGGCTCTAGCGGGTCTTTCCTGAACCAGTTGCAGCCGATCACCATCCAGTTCCAGCCGGCGGAGTGGAACACCCCGCTGCTGGCAACGGCCACCGCACAACCGGCCCTCCCGGTCACTGGCCTAGGCGTGGGCTTCAACACCTTCCTCAATAGTGCAATGCCGAATAGTGCGGCGGTGGCACCTTGCAGCATCGGTAGCCAAAATGTGGCAAGCCAAAACTTCGTCCAGGTGTGCAACTCGTCCGACAGCTTGGACAAGACCGTAAAGCACTCGATTGGATTGTCGGTGGAAGGCCAGTCCGCCAAACACAAATCCTCCTCGACGGTCAAATCCAGCAACACCTCAGTCAGCGTGGTGGTGTATGCGAATGCGGTGAAGAGCAGCCCGATCTACTCCACGGACCCGGCCTTGCTGCCAGCGGCGGTAGGATTGACGCCGGAGGAATTGTTCACGGCCTATGGCGACTCCTATGTGTCGGCGGCAACCTTGGGCGCGGAATATATGGCGGTGTTTGTCTACGAGTGCGAAACCGAGTCGGACCAGCAGTCGGTGATGAATTCCTTCGCGGTGCAGGGTGTCGTACCTTCAGACCCGCCGGTCAGCATCGGGGTGAACTTCTCCAAGAGCATGACCAATGCGAGTTCACAAACCACTGTCAATTGCCGTGCCTACCAAATGTTGCGCGGCAGTTCCGCCTCTTTGCCGGAAATCACCAATGACACCAGCACCGACATTACCAACTTGGTGAGCTTTGCGCAAACCCTGAGTGTCAGCGATGTGGCCGGCAATGGTGTGGTGTTGGAATTTGCCACCACCGGCTACGAGACCTTAATGTCGAGTACGACGGCCACCGCCTTCCAACCGATTGTGACTAATCGGCAGACTTACACCAATAACGTGGCATCGAGCCTGGCCAGCCTGGACACCATTCGCAGCGCGATGCAGCAAGTCGCCAGCCTTTACAAGACTTACGGCTACACCGGCGACAGCACGTTCTACACCAATTGCCAGCAATTCAACCAAGACTACTCCGCGCTGGAAATTTGGATTGCCCAGACCAATGCGAACCCGTTGGGCAGCTACACCTACCCCACCGCTCCGAAAAGTGTCAGCAATGGTTCGCCTTCGGCACAGTTCCAAGTCGAAACGGGTACTGCTTGGGGGGGGGGGAAATCAGCACCGGCCTGGTACGATCTAGCCACCAGTTCGGCAACGGGAAGCAACCTGACCAACGCCACCAACAACAAGTCAAACCCCAGCACACCCATAGCCTTGTCGACTCAGCCGGTGCTGGCCTCGGTCGCTCTTTGGGGCAGTTCTTGGATGTACCAGATCGGCACGAGCTACCAGACCAACTCGGGAACTGTACAGTTCATCCATGGCGGCACGAGTGGGGTCTTCCAACAAGCCCCCCTCAACCTGAGGGCGGGGGAATTCATCACCTCGATCAGCGGTACGGCGGGTTGGTATATCAACCAACTGACCTTAAACACGAATTATGGTCAGTCTGTAACGTATCCACCCAGCCCACAAGCGGGCGGTGCATTTAGCTGGACAGTGCCAGCCGGGGCGACTTTAGTGGGTTTCCAAGGTACCTGCGGGTCCTACCTCAACCAATTGCAGCCGGTTTACCTTCAGTTCCAACCGGCTATTTGGGTGCAGTATGCGTCAGTGGCGCAATACATACCGGCTGGCAGTTATCAGAATACCAGTTCGGCTATCTCCATCCAAATCCAGGCGCAGTGTACTTCAGCAAGCGGAAGTCAAGTCGCATCCTCGTTGACGTACACAACGGCCCAGGCCGTTAGCATTGGGGATATCGGCAATATCAATGGTGTGCTGACGATAGCCACGGGTAACAGTGCCATCAAAAATGGCACCAACAAGTTTGGGCAATATGTCCCTGCGGGCAGTTATCAAGGCAGCAGTTCGGGCATCTCGGTGACGATTTCGGCCACTTGTCTAAACGCCCAAGGCAATTCGGTTGCCTCTACGTTGACGTATACGACAACCCAAGCTGCCACTATAAGTGACATTGAAAACAAAAATGGGGTGCTGACTATCAATACTTAAGCCTAGGCAGTCACGCCTTTGGATTAGTGGCCTCGCATCACTCAAGGCGAGGCCGCTATTTCGGCAAACCCCGGCGGGTGGGTAAGCACCCGCCGGATTTCTCACATAACCCCGTTTTCAACGATCAAAGCAACATTCTTAAACCAGTGAGTTAACTGCAATGACTAACATCGCACTATTGGGAAATAATCCCATCTCGTCAAGAGGATATAATTTGCCTGTCTGGTTTCTGGACGCTTCGCTAATGGAATTAATAGCCCCCGATGGCAAACACATCCCGCTTTCGCATAACGAATTCTGTGTGCTACAGACCGCCGCCCACGCACAAGGGAATTTGCTTAGCCGGAAAACACTGATCGAAGCCTTGGGCAAGAATTATTTGCACTTTGATGAACGCTGCCTAGAAGCCCTAATAAGCCGCTTGCGTCGCAAACTTAATACTACTATCGATGGAAGTTTTAAGCTGCGCGGCGTGAGGGGCCATGGGTATCTTTTCGGGGCGGCATTGCAGGAGATATAAAAAGCCGAAAATGTCAGGGTTTGTCAGCCATAACGTCTATTATGGCGGTACTATAATCGTGAAAACAAAGTGAATGCGTTCACACTGTTTTCGATGGAATATGCCAAGTCATGAAGGTAGCTCATGCTTGTAATAACTCCCTCCGCGCTGAACTGGCCGAAGCGCGGAGGTTATCGGGCTTCTCTAGGTATATTTGGGTTTAATCATGCGCAACTCAATACTTCCAGTCACTGTTTTGACGGGTTTCCTCGGTTCAGGCAAGACAAGCCTGATCAATCGCATCTTAAAGGGCGATCACGGCAAGCGGATTGCGGTTATGGTCAATGATTTTGGTCGCATTAACATTGACGAAATGCTCATTAGTAGTATTGACGGCAATATCGTCACCTTGGAAAACGGTTGCGCCTGTTGCTCTCTAGCCAACGATTTGGCAATGTCATTTCAACAGGTGCTACCCCTGAGTCCCGATCATATCTTCGTGGAAGCGAGCGGTGTGGCCAACCCTTATGCCATTGTTCGCACGATTCAGCGACCCGCATTACGCAACTCCGTCCAGTTGGACAGTGTTATTGCGATGGTTGATGCGGCTGAATTTCCAAGCCTCTATGCATCTGGTGGAAATGCCAATCTACGCAATTTGATAGTCGATCAAATTACCGTTGCCGATATTATCATCGTTAACAAAATTGATTTAGTAAGCGAAGCCGAGTTGAACGAGGTGAAAAGACAAGTTCAACAAATTGCACGGTGGGCAAGGCTGATTACAACATGCTATGCAGACATACCTATGGATATAGTAATGAACCTTGACATTAAACCAAAAGCGGCTTCACCTTATAGTGCTGTCAAGGCAGACATCGGCAATCACCATAACCTGTTCGATAGCTGGAGTTTTATAAGTGATCGGCCCTTCAGTTTGTCAGCTTTGAAAAAACAGTTAAACCAGCTACCGGCATCTATCTTGCGGGCCAAGGGCGTATTGATGACATCAGAGTTACCCGAAGAACGGATTATATTGCAACAAGTAGGCGTTCGCTCGAATTTTACCCACGGTGGCGCATGGGCCAAGCAAACCCGCCGTAGTCAGTTGGTGTTGATTGGCTTGGCGGGTAACTTGGACAAATCACAGTTGCAACATTCATTTGAATGCTGCTTGGCAGGATAATGCCTCTTGTTACCAATACCGATGTAATCCGCCATTACTGTTACAGCGTTTTTAATGTCCATTGATTACTTTGTTTATCTTTGGCGGCAAGAGGTTGCCACCCTACGGCCCTTGTTACGCAGTAGGTCGGCAACCCTTTGCCGACATGGACGTACATTATGTAAGTAACAAATTGATATAAAAAACGCTGTATATTTGCTATCCATGAGATTGGGCATTTTTTTGCTGGCCCAACTACAATCATCAGTGATTGCCATTAAGCAAAACTGTTTATAAAAAACAACTGTAGGAGATTTCCATGAGTTCTTCTAATACTAGCATATCATATGTGATTGTAGCGGACAATGTTTGGGATGGGCTTGCCGATGCGCCTTTAGGCCCACAGGAAATACTTGTTGAAAACGGAGTTATTACCGATATGGGGACATCGGTAAATCATCCGCCCGGAGCCGATGTGTTGGAGTTTAAGGATCACACGGTAACCCCCGGTTTCATTGACTGCCATATCCACACCACTTTGCTTGAAGGTGTCTTTGACGAGGTCTATACCGAGACGGTGTCGCAAAAGACGCTGTTTTCGCTTAGCGCGTTAAGCATTCTGTTGGGCAATGGTTTCACCACCGTCCGCGACGTGGGCTGTTTCGACCCAGACTTCATCACGGTGGACTTGCGTAACTACATCAAGCAAGGCACGGTCATCGGCCCGAGGTTGCTGGTCGCGCCGCATTTGCTTTCGGCACGAGGCGGACACGGCGATGCAACGGCCTTGGTCGGCTATCAATTCCACCCGATGGAGTTCCAAGTTGCCGATGGCGAAGCAGCCATCATCAAGGCTGTCCGTGAAGATATTCGCGGCGGTGCCGATTGGATCAAATTTGCGGCAACGGGGGGGTTCTCGACGCCTTCCGACAATCCGAACCAAACCACTTACTCGCAAGACGAAATAAATATCCTAGTCAGCACTGCGTTGGACTTGGGCGTTTATTGCTCGCCCCATGCGTATGGGGACGAAGGGATTCAGCGTGCGGTGACCGCAGGGGTGAGGTCCGTCGAGCATGGCAATCTGGCGACAACAGCCACCTTGAGCATGATGGAAAGCAAAGGGACTTTCATGGTTCCCACACAATGGACGATATTAACCAAGGCAGAAAATGCGAACAACCCTCAATATTGGACAAACCGTTCGCCTTGGCAACACCAGAAATTTCAGGAATACGCGCCGCAACTCATTGCCGCCGCGAAAAACTTAGCCGCCAGCAATGTCACCATTGCCTATGGCACGGATGCGGGGACCTTCGCCTTTCAGGATAACGTGATGGAATTCCAGGCATTGGTGCAATACGGCTGCACGCCGTTGCGGGCGCTGAAGGCGGCCACCAGTGTCGCTGCCGATTTGCTCAATCAGCCTAATTTGGGTGTGTTGGCCGTTGGTAAAACCGCCGATATCGTCGCCATGCAGGGGAATCCGTTTCAGGATATCAGCGCCACCGCCAAAGTCGATTTCATCATGAAAGGTGGGATTGTGTACGCGCAATCCGTCCCTAGGTTGACAGCGTTATTAAAAACCATCACCCAACCGGAGGGGGTGATGCTTATTCCGCCCCCCTCAGGCCCAGCGGCAAAGGGTAGCAGTTAGTTTGCTTCCAACACACCCGTACAACAGCCCTCACTTACCCGAAAACCCGAACCCACGACCTAGCGAAAATTATTGTTTTGTATTTTTTTACTTGTCAAATCCCAAAAGGCCATCCTCTAGGAGCAAGCCATGAACACAAACGCACTCAACATCAAACCAAACGAACCCGGCCCATACGACCTCGTCATCGCAAATGGTCGCGTGATTGACCCGGAAACCGGGCTAGACGCTACCCGCCATGTTGGTATCAAAGGGGACCGTATCGCCGCCATTTCCGCAACCCCGCTGCAAGGGACAAGGACCGTGGACGCAACGGGACGCGTCGTCGCGCCAGGTTTCATCGACCTCCACGCCCATGGTCAAGAGTTGCCGGCCACCCGGATGAGAGCCTATGACGGCGTGACCACGGCACTGGAGCTTGAATCTGGTTTGTTGCCGATTAGCGACTTCTACGCCGATGTTGCCAAGGAAGGCAGGCCGATCAACTACGGCGCATCCGCCGCCTGGACCTATGGACGGATTACCGTCATGGAACAAGGCGCACAACCGCCGTTGCCCCCGCCAGATGGGACGATCACTTGGTTCGATAATGCTTTTGCTTATACCGGCTGGCAAAACACGCTGGCGACGGATGAGCAAGTGACCCAAATCCTCAACTGGGTTGAAACAGGTTTAAAAGAAGGGGGCATCGGCATTGGCATCAATGGCGGTTATGCGCCTGGCTACGGTCGCAAGGAATACTACGCGCTCGCCCAATTGGCCGCCCGTTATGACGTACCCACCTTCACGCATGTGCGCTACGTCAGCGTAATCGAACCGAATAGTGCCTTCGAGGCGATAGAAGAATTGATTTCGCTGGCGGCAGACACCGGAACACATATGCATCTATGCCATCTTGGCAGTACCTCAGGCTGTGACGTGACTGATTGTGCAGACCTATTGCGCAAAGCGCAGGAACGGGGGGTGCGCGTCACCACCGAATCCTATCCCTATGGGGCGGCATCCACGGCAATTGGCGCACAAACCTTCCGCAACCCCAACTGGATGGCACAACGTGGGGTTAAGAGTTACTCCGCCGTCGAGTACGATGGGCAACCGATGACTGAGGCTTCGTTCAATGCGTTGCAGCAATCCGACCCTGGCGCGATTGTGGTACTGCATTTCTTGGAGCCTGAAACGGACCCAGCCGATCAGAAGCTGCTTGATACGTCAGTCCTTTACGAGGGCGCGGCGATTGCATCGGATGCGATGTGCTGGACTGACTCGCAAGGCAACCTCATTCAAGGCGATGTCTGGCCACTGCCAACAGATGCGTTTGCCCATCCGCGCTCGGCGGGTACTTATGCCCGCTTCGTGCGCCAATATGTGCGCGAAAGCCAAAAGCTCCCGCTGCTTGAAGCGCTGCGAAAAACCAGCCTGATACCGGCGCAAGTGCTGGAAAAAAGCGTGCCGCAGATGCGCGGTAAGGGCCGCCTGCAAGTAGGCGCGGATGCCGACATCGTCGTGTTTGACCTCAACACCATCACTGACCGTGCCACCTATGTGGAACCGGCGCAAACCTCGGTCGGCGTACAACACTTGAT
>Ga0209697_10005663_pt1 | contig 15466 bp, 16 predicted proteins | sample AliMusrvi5mmetaG_FD_184115 | JGI IMG/M metagenome (GOLD analysis project Ga0209697, IMG submission 184115) | Freshwater lake bacterial and archeal communities from Alinen Mustajarvi, Finland, to study Microbial Dark Matter (Phase II) - Alinen... | ecosystem: Environmental > Aquatic > Freshwater...
TCGGCAACGCCGCGCAAGCCACGCAGCCCGGCACGAGACCCTCGCCTGCCAACGAGATCGACCAGCTCTACGCGCGCGACCTCACTTGGTTCGCGATCGCGCAGTCCCGCGTCGCCGGCGACGCGGCCCTCGCCGCCCAGGTCGCGACCCTCACCGGCCAAGGCCTGAGCGGCCAGCTGTCGCTGCAGAGCGAGGTCCTCCAGTACGGCGCCTTCACCGGCAGCCGAGCCTACACGTGGTACAGCCCCACAGGCCCGGCTCTGTTCGTCGCGAACAAGACGCTCGCGGTCACCGTGCGTGGGGGCATCACGCGTGACGACCTCATCTCGCTGGCCGAGGGGCTCAAGCCGCTCAAGTAGCTCGCGAGCGCGCGGCGGGACTTCAGTCCTCGACCGGCTCGAACTCTTCCTTCTCGACGCCGCAGTCGGGGCAGACCCAGTCGTCCGGAAGGTCCTCCCACGCGGTCCCCGGCTCGACCCCGTTGTCGGGATCGCCGATCTCGGGGTCGTAGAGATAGTCGCAGATCGTGCAGCGGTACTTCATGCCCATCCTCCTCGGTCGCGCCTGCGGACTGTGCGCAGCAATAGTACCCGCGCCGGCTTGCATGGGCCATCGCCGGCGCGAGACACTCAAGCAAGCCGTCGGACGAGCGGCCTCAGTCACAAGGAGCCCCAAGTGAGCATCCCGGAGCCCGGCCCAGGCCTCCCACAGGGCCATCCACGCACGTGGTGGCGCCGCCCCGGGCTCGAAGTGCGCGACGGACATCTGCTGATCGCGGGGCGCGACGCCGAGACACTCGCCCGGGAACACGGGACGCCGCTCTTCGTCTACGACCTCATGCACATCGGGGAGAACGTGCGCGCCCTGCAGGCGGCGATGGCGCGCACCGGCGCGCCCCGGAAGGTGCGCTGGGCGCTCAAGGCACAGCGCGAGCCCCAGGTCCTGGAGCAGGTGCGCGGCATCGGCACGCCCGGCACGCCGGAGTTCGTCGGCCTCGACGTCTGCTCGCCGGGCGAGATCGAGCACGGCCTCGCGCACGGCTTCCCGTCGGCCGAGATCAGCTACACCGGCACCAACGTGAGCGACCGCGACCTCGACGTGATCCTCGAGAGCGGCGTGCACTTCAACGCCGACCTCGTCAGCCAGATCCATCGCTACGGGCGGCGGAACCGCGGAGGCACGCTCGGCATCCGCATCAACCCCCGCGTCGGCGCCGCTCGACCCGAGAGCGGCATCAGCTACTACAGCGGCGACAAGCCGACGAAGTTCGGCATCTACCCCGAGAGGCTCGACGAGGCGCTCGCCGTGGCGCGCTCCTACGACCTCACGATCGACACGGTGCACTTCCACGTCAGCCACCACCTGCTGACCGACGACCTGCCGGCGTTCGACCGCGCCGTGGCCGCCGCGGCGGCGATGGCGCGCCGCGTGATCGACGCCGGCTGCCCGTTGGTGGAAGTCAATGCCGGCGGCGGGCTGGCGGCGGTCATGCAGCAGGGTCAGGAGCCGCTCGACCTGGACGCCTACGCCGGCGTCCTCGCCGAGCACATCGGCCCGCTCGGCGTCACCATCGCCTGCGAGCCCGGCGAGATGTTCGCCAAGAACGCCGGCGTCCTGCTCGCCGAAGTCGTCACGGTCGAGGACCGGAGCCGGGCCGGCGACGGCAGCGCCGTCTTCGCCGGCCTCACCTGCGGCTGGAACGTGATGCACCTCGCCTTCGTCTACCACGAGTTCGTGGAGACGGTGCTGTGCCGTGCTGCCGATGCTCCACGCACGGCCGTCTACACCCTCGCCGGCCACATCAACGAAGGCCCAGACCTGTTCGCCGAGGACTACCCGCTGCCGCCACTCGCCGAAGGGGACATCGTCGCCATCCTCGGCGTCGGCGCCTACTGCCAGGCCAACTGGCACCCGCACTGCTTGCGCCCCTTCCCAGGTGTAGTGTGGTGCGAGGATCGTATCGAGGCCTGAGGAGGCACGCGTGGGCACACCGCCACCGTCGGAGGAAGAATCCCACCCGAATCGCGGCACGCTGGGTGTCCAGCGGACCGACCGCATGTGGTTGTCCGCCGAGCAGCTCGCCGACGACGAGAGCAAGCCGAGCTGGAAGGCGCCTAGGGAGAAGAACGCCTCGCGCTTTCCCCCGGCGCGCATCGCCACGATCCTGATCCTGCTGGTGATCCTGGCGCTGGTGATCTTCCTCAAGGCCACCGGCTCGATCTGACCTTGAGCTCCGGCTGATCCGCGCGCCGGCCGTCAGCCCCTCACCGGCGCGTTCGCCGGGTACCCGCGCTGCTCCCAGTACCCCTCGACGGGCTTCGCCGTGACTTCGATGCGCGTCACCCACTTGACGCTCTTGTAGCCGAGCTGCTTGGGCACGGCAAGCCGCACGGGCCCGCCGTGGTCGGCGGGCAGAGCTTGGCCGTCGAGCGTGTCGGCGAGCACCGTCTGCGGGTCCCTTGCGAGCTCGATCGGCAGGGAATCCACGTACTCACCTGTGTACGCGTGAAAGACGACGAACTTGCCCTCCGGCTTCACGCCGGCTTTGTCCAGCACGGTGGCCGGCGTCACGCCACCCCACCTCACGTTGCCCACGCTCCAGCCCTCGACGCAATGAAAGTCCACCGTCTCCTCGTAGCGCGGCAGCGCCTTCCACGCCGTCCCGTCGATGGTCATCGGCGTGTCCACGAGGCCGTCGACCTTGATGTTCCACTGGTCCCAGGTCTTGTGGGGCACGTCCTCGACGTTGTTGAGCGGGAAGTCGGCGAACAGGTTGGTGAGCGACTTGGTCGCGCTTCTGCCAGACCTGCCGAGCCTGGTGAACAGCTCGTACACGCCGGCGACGCCGGCGACGAAGGCCGCCGCGAGCACGAGGAACCACCTGCGCGTGTAGCGTGTGCCGCTCCGCGGAGCAAGCTCGGCGGCCGCAGGCTCCCAGACCTCGGCCGCCGCTACTCCTGCGTCCTCCGCGACCGGAGTACCGTCCACCCCGCCTGCGCCTTGCAGATCCTCGGCGGCAGGCTCTTGGCCGGCCGGTCCATCCCTGTCGAGCTCGTCATTCATCGCGACCTCGTGATGCTCTCGTTGCGGCGGTTAACATTCCCTGCCGCAAACAGGGCGACGTCCTCGCAGCCGGCGAAGACGACCGGCTGGCAGGCGATGGAGGTGCCGGCGATCGCCCACACGGCGGCACCGATGGAAAGGGGCCGGGGCGGCGCCTGCGGCGCCGCCCCGGCCCCATGACTCAGCCCGCGCTCAGCGCCAGTGCGGGTACGTCACGTAGAAGATCTTGCCGTAGGTCTCCGTGCTCCAGTACACCAGCAGGCCTTTCTTCTGCGGGATGTACACCACGTCTCCGGGCAGGAACTTCTTGGACTCGCCGTTCTCGCTGAGGGTGATCTCGCCCTCCAGCATGTAGCAGGCGGCGGCGTCGTCATCGTAGTCGAAGTCGACCGGCGCGCCGGGGAACACCTCCAGGATACCGGCGCAGAAAGGCGCCCCCTGGGTGCGGTCGATCACGTCGACGAGGTTCACCTTGCTGTCCGGACCCACGTCCAGCGGCTCGATCGCGATATCGGCGGCCGGTACGAGATGGAACTCCATCATCTGCCTCCTGTGTAAGGGCGACGCCGCTCAGGCCTCAGGCCCGCGCTGCGGCGTGTCCTCCACCACGTAGGGGTTCTCCGGGTCCACGCCACCGGGCACGCCCATGACGCCTGTCGGGCGTTCGACGACGAGCTCGCCGTCGACAAGCTGCACCGGCTGGATGTCATGGATGCCGCCGCTGAGATCCCTGCCGCCGGCCTTGAAGGCGTAGAAGACCACGAGGCCGACGATGAGGATGAGAAGCAGAGAGAACGAGACCAGGTAGTTGTCGTACCACGGTGCGCCCGGGGTACGCGGCCACGAGAGGTTGACGATCATGAACACGCCGTAGGCGAGCGCGATGATCGAGATCGGCCAGCCGAGCTTGCCGAGATTGAAGTGCGCCTTGTCCTTGGGCCAGCCCTTGGTCTTGGCGTAGATGTACGCGACCACGACCATCTGGTAGACGATGTAGACACCGACCGTGGCCCACGCGATGACGCGTGCCACCTGGTCCTGGTAGAGCAGCACGGCCACGCAGAAGATCGCCACGAACACGGCGGCGCGCACCGGCGTCTTGGTGCTCTTGTTGACCTTGCCGAAGAACTTCTTGTCGGGCAGCATTCCGTCGCGGCTCTGAGCGAAGAGCAGCCGTGCGGTCGCCGCCTGGATCGACAGGCTGCAGACGAAGATCGCGATGAGCACGATCACGAGGAACAGGTCGGCAAGCCAGCCGGCGAAGTGGTAGCGCAGGAGCCAGGGCAGCACGTTGTAGCCCTGAGCGACGGCGTCCTTGACGTTCGGGATGGCGAGCAGCGTGCCGACGAGCCACACGGTGCTCACGATGGCCGTGACGACCACGCCGGCGATGATGGCGCGCGGCACTTCCTTGGACGGGTTGACCGTCTCTTCGGCGAGGCTCCCCGCCGTGTCGAAACCGTAGAGGACCCACGCGGCGGTGAGCATGGCGGCGAGGAACGGGCCGGCGTAACCGGCGGTGCCGGTGCCGGCCGTGTTGAAGAGCACGCTCAGGGTCTGGTGGGCGTGGTTCGAGAAGATCACGACGCCGAGCAGGATGAGGCCGAGGCCGGTCATGCCGATCAGCTCGGTGATCGTGCCGATGTTGTTGACGAACGCCATGATCTTGACGCCCCAGATGTTGAGCGCCATGGGGACGATCGTGAAGAACATGGCGATGGCGAAGAGCGTCCAGCGAGTGGTCTCCCAGCCGAACAGGCCGCAGGCGATCGGCGCCGCGCCGAACGCCACGCCGGCGACGGTGACCAGGAGCGCGAACAGGAACATCCAGGACGTGAACCAGCCCCAGGTGCCGTTCATCAGGTGTTTGGCCCACTGGTAAACGCCGCCGGCCAGCGGGAAGTGCGAAGCTGCCTCGGCGAAGACCAGAGCGACCATGAGCTGGCCGAACACGACGATGGGCCAGCTCCAGAACACGCCGGCCGGCCCGCCTGTGTCGAGCCCGTAGTAGAAGAGTGCGAAGAACCCGTTCGTCGCCGACACGAAACCGAAGGCGATGGCGAACGTCGAGAGGAAACCGAGCGAGCGGTCGAGTTCCTGCTTGTAGCCGAACTTGGCGAGGAACTCCTGGTCCTTCTTGTGCTGCTCGTCCTTCTCGCTGTGGAACATGCCGTGATGCTGCGACTCAGCCAATCGATCCCCCCTGGTGACTGTGACGCGTGCGCGCCACAAACCGCTTGCTGACGGCGCTGCTGTCTCTCGACCACCTCCCCGGGTACGCCTGACGGCGTTGACGTGCTCGCAATCTACCGCGATACTCCCGGTCGACAAGACCAATTCTCTACCAGGTAAATGAGAGGTAATGCCTAGTATTCGCATCCCCTACACGTTCCGCAGAGGTTCCAAATCGGAGACCGTGGAGATAACGCTGCCGTCTCCGGGCTACGCGGGGACCGCCGAGCAGCCTCCGCTCTCGGAGAGCGATCCGCGACTCCTCGCCTTCTTGCGCGTCAACTACAACGTCTTCTATGACTGGAACGTGCAGACGGGCGCCATCTACTTCAGCGATCGCCTGGACGAGATGCTGGGGTTCGAGCCGGGCGGCTTCCCTCGCAGCCTGGAGGGCTGGCTCGCGCACATCCATCCGGACGACCACGACACGGCCACGGCCGCGCTCTGGGAGAGCGTCACCCACGGCCGCGCCTACAACACGGAGTACCGGCTGCGCCATCAGGACGGCTCCTGGATCTCGGTGAGCGACCAGGGCATCGTCGTTAAGGACGCCGCCGGCGTGGCGGCCAACATGATCGGCGCCATGCGCGACGTGACGGCCGAGCGCGACGCGCAGCGCGCCGTCCGCGAGGCCGGAGAGCTGCGCAGCGTCCTCTTCCGCATCCCGAGCCCGTCGATGCAGGTCGATGCGCGCGGCGACTACGTGGACGCCGACCCGCACGCGCTCGAGTTCTTCGAGCGTACCGCGGACGAGATGCTGATGCGCAACGTCGGCGACGACTTCCCGGCGGAGGTCGTCGCCCTGGTATCGGAGGAGCTCCGCTCCACGGGCGCATCCACCGAGCTCGAGGTCGACTGCCACATCGCCGGAAGGACCAAGACGCTGATCCTCACGGTGATCCCCTGCAGCCTCGGAGACGAGCGCGGATACTTCCTGCAGGGCACCGATATCACCGAGCGCAAGGCGATGCAGGAGGAGCTCAGTCGCTCGGAGCGGGCGCTGCGGCGACAGGCCACGATCCTCGACGAGCGCAACGCGGCGTTGCGCGTACTGCTCGAACAGCGTGAGCAGGACCGCGCCGAGCTCGAGGAGCGCATCGTGAGCAACGTCGAGCAACTCATCGAGCCGACTCTCGACCGCCTCAGCCACATGCTGACCCATCGCCCGGAGCGCCTCGAGCTGGAGTCGCTGCGCGTGAATCTGCGCGAGATCGTGGGACCGTTCGCGCAGCGACTACGCGGCGCCGACGGCGGCGCGCCGCTCACACGCCGGGAGGCCGAGGTGGCGAACTTCGTGCGCCTCGGCAAGACGACCGACGAGATCGCGGAGACGCTGCACGTCTCGCGCTCCGCGGTCTCGTTCCACCGCGCCAACGTGCGCCGCAAGATGAAGCTGCCGAAGGGCGGCCCGCAACTCGGCACGCACCTCGCGGCCCTCGGCCGTGACTGACGCGCAGCGCCGTCCGCCCGAGCGCGGCGCCGTCCGCCGACGCGCGGCCTACTGGTTCTCGAGCAGTTCGTCCTCGTAGACGTCGCGCATCACGCGCGCCGGGCAGCCCATGAGCACCTTGCGAGCCGGCGCGTCCTTGGTCACGACCGCGCCGGCGGCGATGAAGGCTTCCTCGCCGATCTCGATGCCCGGGCACAGCACCACGCCGCCGCCGACGCGCGCGCCGCGGCGGATGGTCGCGCCCTTGATCAGCTTGTGGCGCTTCTCGGTGCGGCCCATGAAGTTGTCGTTGGTGGTCTGCACGCAGGGCGCGATGAAGCAGCGCTCCTCGATCGTCATGTAGGCGGTGATGTAGACGTTGGTCTGGATCTTGGTGCCGTCGCCGATGGTGGTGTCGTTCTCGACCACGCTGCCGCGGCCGACGACGACCTTCTCGCCCAGCGTGCAGCGCTCGCGCACGCCGGCGTAGTCCCCGAGGATGCAGCCGGCGCCGAACGTGGCGCCGCGGTAGGCCACGGCCCCGGTGCTGATGACGCAGCCGGGGCCGAGCACGAGCGGCGGGAGCTCGCCGCGCTTGGCGGTGCTGGTCGGCGAGAGACTCGGGACCTTGCCGAGCACGGCGCCGTCCTGGATGAAGCAACCGTCGCCGATGACCGTGTCGTCGTACACGATGACGTGGGCGCCGAAGGTGACGTCGGCGCCGACGGTCACGCCGTCGCCGAGGAGCAGGTCGTGGCCCAGGTCGCTGGCGTGCAGGGCCATCGTCACAGCTCCGCGGTCTTCACGGGGCGGCCGCCCTCGCGCAGGCTGACCTCCATGGCGTCGAGGACCTTGACGACGTTGAGCGCGTCGCGGCCGTCGCTGCGCGGCTGCTCGTCGCGCACGATGCAGTCGACGAAGTGCTGGGTCTCGAGGCGCAGCGGCTCGTCGTTGCCGATCTTGGGGATGTGGATGTCGCCGAAGTGCAGGGTGACGAACTCGCCGTAGGTCTCGAACTTGGTGCGCGTGGTCGTGGCGCCCTTGTCGTACACGGTGATCTTGCGCTCCGACTCCATGTCGTCGAAGACGACCATCTTCTTCTCGCCGACCACCGTGATCTTGCGGCTCTTGTGCGGGTCCAGCCAGCTCACGTGCAGATGGCCGACGATGCCGCTCCTGTACTTGATGTAGCCGAAGACGACGTCCTCGACGTCGTCCTGCAGGTAGCACTCGCCGCGCGCGCTGACCTCCACCGGCTCGTCGCCGGTGAGGTAGTTGAGCACCGAGATGTCGTGGGGGCCGAAGCTCCAGAGCGCGTTCTCGTCGGTGCGCACCTTGCCGAGGTTGAGGCGGTTGGCGTAGGCGTAGTAGACCTTGCCGAGCTCGCCGGAGTCGATGAGCTCCTTCATCTTGGCCACCGCCGGGTGGTACTCGAGCAGGTGGCCGACCATGAGCTTGAGCCCCCTGGACTCCGCCGTCGCGAGCAGGTCGGCGGCGTCGGTCGCCTTGAGGGCGATCGGCTTCTCGATGAAGGTGTGCTTGCCGGCCTCGAGCGCCATCTTGCCGAGGGCGTAGTGGGTGGGTACCGAGGTGGCGACGACGACCGCGTCGAGCGACTCGTCGCCGAGCAGGCGCGCGTAGTCGTCGGTCACGACCGCATCCGGGTAGAGGGAGCGCGCCTTGGCCAGATTGGCCTCGTCGAGGTCGCAGCAGTAGGCGAGCTCGGCGCCGGGAAGGCGGTCGAAGTTGCGCGCGAGGTTGGGGCCCCAGTAGCCGAGCCCGACCACGCCGACGCGGACCTTGTCAGCAGTCACGGGTGTGTCTCCCTGTCAGAGTTTCCAGACGTTGCCGGCGCTGGGGATGCCGGCCGTGGCGTTGCGGAAGTCGACCACGAGGTCGGCTTCGTTGACCACGGCCCGGTAGTCCAGCGCCGAGTGCGCGGTGACGATGGCCACGACGTCGTAGTCGGCGAGCGCGCGGTAGTCGTCGAGTGGCGCGGACGACAGCCCGAACTGCGGCAGCTCCGCGCAGTACGGGTCGTGGTAGGCCACGTCGGCGCCATGCTCGCGCAGGAGCCGGATGACCTTTAGCGCCGGCGACTCGCGCAGGTCGTCGATGTCGGCCTTGTAGGCGACGCCCAGCACCAGCACGCGGGCGCCGTTGAGGCTCTTGCCGCGTGTGTTGAGCGCCTTGTGGAGCTTCTCGACGCAGAAGTACGGCATGTTCTCGTTGACCTTGCCGGCGAGCTCGATGAACTCCGTCCAGAAGTCGAACTCGCGCGCCTTCCAGCTCAGGTAGAACGGGTCGATGGGGATGCAGTGCCCGCCGAGGCCGGGGCCGGGCTGGAACTTCATGAAGCCGAACGGCTTGGTCGCGGCCGCGTCGATCACTTCCCAGATGTCGACCTTCATGCGGTCGCAGAGCATCGCCAGTTCGTTCATCAGGGCGATGTTGACGCTGCGGAAGATGTTCTCGAGAAGCTTGGTCATCTCCGCCGCCTCGGGCGTGCTCACGGGCACGACGTGGTCGAGAGCGAGGGAATAGACCTGGACCGCCCGCGCCGTACAGGCCGGAGTGAGTCCGCCGACGACCTTGGGCGTGCTCTTGGTGGTGAAGTCGGTGCGCCCGGGGTCGACGCGCTCCGGCGAGAAGGCGACGTGGAAGTCGACGCCGGCCGTCATGCCCGAGCCCTTCTCGAGGATGGGGGCGAGCACCTCGCGCGTCGTGCCCGGGTACGTGGTGCTCTCGAGCGTGACGAGCTGGCCGCGCCGCAGGTGGCCGGCCAGCTTCGCGGTGGCGTCGGTGACCAGCGTGAGGTCAGGTTCGCGGTTGGCGTTGAGCGGCGTCGGCAGGCAGATGATGTCGGCGTCGCAGTCCTCGGTGGCGGCGTAGTCGGTGGTGGCGTGGACCAGCCCCGCGTCGACCATCTTCTTGAGCGCCTCGCCGGTGACGTCCTGGATGTAGCTGCGGCCGGCGTTGACCTCGTCGCAGCGGGAGGCCACGGCCTCGACGCCGACGACTTCGACGCCGGCTTCGGCGAACACCATGGCCAGCGGCAGGCCTACGTAGCCGAGGCCGATGACAGCGATCTTCACGGGAGCTCCTGTGGGTAGCTGGGTCGAGCGGCTGGGCGCTCCGCCGGATAGGGCATTCTAACCCATCCAGCCCGGGCGCCCGCCGGGCTCCGCCCGGGCGCAAGCTCTCTGCGCAGCCGCCGCCGCCCTGGCTCGCCGCCGCCGGCCTCCACTCCATCGGCCGCGCTGCCGATACACGGAGGCGACGGGTACAATCGGAGGATGAACATGGCGCGGCGCCCAGACGTGGAGAGCATCCCGGCGGACCTGGACCGCTTCCTCGCGACGTTTTTCGCGCGCCGCGGCTGGCACAGCGAGATCAAGTACGACCCCAGCGACGACCGGCTGTACCTCGAGGTCCGCCTCGAGAGCCGCAGGCTCTCCGCCGACGATCGCTTCCTCTCCCTCGTCGAGTACTTCGCGCGCGCCCAGGACGCCGTCCTGCGCCAGCGCGCCGGGCTCCCGCTCCAGTGCCGGCTGTACGCGGAGGACGGGAGCGAGCTCACCACGCTCCTGCACTCGCGCGGCTCGAGCTACCTCGACGACAACGCACGCGGCTCGGGCATGAAGCGCCGCCTGGCGTGGCTCGGGTTCAGGCGGCGCTTCTTCCTGCGCATCCTGCCGGGGGCCTTGCTGTGGGCGGCGGCGTTCGTGTTCATCGTGGACGTCGTCGGCCTCTCCCCGACGCTCGCTGTGTTCGTCGCCATGGCGGCGCTCGGCTTGCAGGCCGTGGTCGTGTGGCAGCTCGCCTCGCGGCGCGGCTGACCGCACAGGACAGGCGCGGCCGCACGCCGAACTCTGTTCCATGCCCCCCGACGACCCAGTGATCACCTCGCTCGCCCTGCTCGGCGACCTCGGTGAGCTCCTCGAGGCGACCACCGTCGAGGACGTGCTGTGCGCCGCCGTGGCCGGCGCGTGCCGCCTTACCGGCTCGCGCCGAGGCACGGCGGGCCTCTTCGACGGCGAGGCAGCGACCACCGACACCTGGTTCGACGCAAGAGCCGGCTGGACGCGCGAGCGCCGGCGCTGGAGCGCAGGGTCCGGCGCGCCCGGGCGTGCCTGCGCCTCCGCGGCGACCGTCGTCCGTAACGAGCTCCGCGAGGAAGGCTCGTGGTCGGAGGAGGCGAGCGGCCTCGGGCCCGTGCGCCTCGCCTGCCTGCCGCTCCCCTTCGAGGAGGGACGCGCCTTGGGCTTCCTGTTGGTCGGCGACCGCGAAGAGGACTTCTCACCCGGCGACGTACGCCTGCTCACCGCGTACTGCCGCGTGGTGGCGGCGCGCCTGCGGGAGGTCGCCGGAGCGGGCCGGCGGGCAGTCGTGGGCTCCGCCGCCCAGGCGGATGTGGCCGAACGCCTGCAGAGCCGGCTCCTGCCGGGGCAGCCTCCGCTCCTCGCCGGCGCGGACATCGCCTTCGCCTACCGCTCGGCAAGCGCCGGCGTGCTCAGCGGCGGCGACTTCGTCGACTACTACACGCGCCCGCCGTCGTCGACCCTCGCCTTCGCCATCGGCGACGTCGCGGGCAAGGGCGTCGAGGCCATGGCGGTCACCTTCGTGACCAAGTACATCCTGCGGGCGGCGGTCTTCGGCGGGCAGCTCTCCTGGCCCATCAACCCAGGCGAGGCGCTGCAGGAGCTGCGCACCGCGCTGCTCGAACAACCTGACTTCGGCGAAGACACGGAGCGCTTCGTCACCGTCCTCTTCGGACTGCTCAGCGTGCGCCACGGCACCCTGGAGCTCGCCAGCGCCGGTCACCCGACGCCGTTCCTCGTGCGCGCCGGCGCGGTCGAGCGGCCGCTGCTCCTGACGGAGCCTGCGATCGGGGTCGAGCTCGGCGCCGCGCTCGCGCCCTATCCCACGGAGACGCTCCAGGTCCGCCCCGGCGACCTCGTGGTGCTGTTCACCGACGGCATCACCGAGATGCGAGACGCGAAGGGCCGGTTCTTCGAGGAGCAGATGGCCGGCCTCCTCGGCCCGTGCCACGACCGCCCGGCAGGGGAAGTCGTGAGCCTCTTGATGGAAGCCGCGGAAGCGTTCTCGGCGCGGCCCGCCGGCGACGACCGCGCCGTGCTCTGCATCAGGCTCACCGGCGCAGTGGAGTAGACTAGATGCGCCGCATGCCGATACACGCAAACGACCGTCGGCAAGGCAAGGAGGCCCGGCCGTGAACAGCGCTCGCCTGCGTCGTCAGGACGGCTTGATCCGCGAAGCGATCTGGCTGTTCGTCATCATCGCCGTCATCGCCGTGGTGGTGCTCGACGGCCTCGCGCTCTTCCACGCCAACCAGTCGGTGCGAGATGCGGCGACGACGGCGGCCAACGAGGCACGTGCGGCCTACTCCCAATCGCCCACACTGGCCTCGGCAAAGCTCGCCGCCCAGCAGTACCTCGCGAGGACCGGCGACACGTTCGTGGGGATGACGACCAGCCAGGCGGCAGACGGCACGATCACTTTCAGCGTCACGGCCAGGGCTCACGCCGACACGTACGCGTTCAAGTATCTGCGCTACGTGGGGCTCAAGAAGTGGGTGCAGCAGACGAGTAATCCGAGCGTCACGCGGAGCTCGGACAACAACTCGCTGTAGACCCGCGTCGCCGGAAGCGCGACGCTACTGGTCGGTGCGCAGCCCGCTGCGGGCGGCGTGACGCTGCAGGCCGAGTCGCACGATTTCCTCGACGAGCGCCTCGTTGCTCACGCCGGACGCCGCCCAGAGGCGCGGGAACCCGCTCATCGCCGTCATGCCCGGGATGGTGTTGATCTCGTTGAGCAGGACGCTCCCCGTGTCGGGCTCGTAGAAGAAGTCGCAGCGCGCGTAGCCGGCGCAGTCCAGCGACTCGAACGCCTTCGCGGCGAGGCGGCCGACCTCGGCCTGGACCTCGTCGCCGACCGGGGCCGGGATCTCGAAGGACATCATGCCCTCGGTGTACTTGGACTCGTAGTCGTAGAACTCGTTGACCGGGGTCACTTCGCCGGCGACTGAGGCGCGGGGCAGACCGTTGCCGAGGAGGCTGCACTCCAGCTCGCGACCCGGCGAGGATGCCTCGATGATCACCTTGCGGTCGTAGGACGCGGCGAGCGCGAGCGCCGGGCCCAGCTCGGCGCGGTCGTGCGCCTTGGTCATGCCCACACTCGAGCCGAGATTGACCGGCTTCACGAAGACCGGGTACTCGAGACGTTCTTCCACGGCCGCCACGGCCGCAGGGCCGGTGGCGGCCGCGTCGCGCAGCACCAGGTAGCCGACCTGGGGCAGCCCGCGCGCCGCGAAGACGTCCTTCATCAGCTCCTTGTCCATGCCGACGGAACTGCCCACCACGCCGGAGCCGGCGTAGGCGACGCCGGCCATCTCCAGCAGACCCTGGATGGTGCCGTCCTCGGCGAAGGTGCCGTGCATGATCGGGAAGGCGAAGTCGACCGGCGTGAAGGTGCCGGAGCCGTCGGCGAAGCCGGGGCGCGACGGGTCGATGACGAGATGCACCGGCTCGCACGCGGTGTCGTCCAGGCCGCCGCTCAAAGCCGCGCCGAGATCGGCCGGGCGGACCCAGCGGCCGTCGCGGGTGATGCCGACCGGGAGGATCTCGTACTTCTCCGGATCGAGCATGCGGGCCACGAAAGCAGCAGAGGCGAGGGAGACATCGTGCTCGGCCGAGCGGCCGCCGAAGATCAGGGCGAGCTTGAGCATGCTGGGTACCCTACCCGCGGGTCTGAGGCCGCGCAAGCGCGCCGCGTCGGCCGCTCACGCGGCCACCGTCGCGGCGCTCACGCGGCCGCCATGGTGGCGCACACGAGGCGGTCGAGGAAGGCGTTGGCCGCCTTGAGCTGGTCGAGCGAGTCGGCGAACGCCGGCATCTCGTCGAGCACCAGCGCGTCGATCAGCACGTCGACCATGACGCGCCTCAGCACGTGCAGCGCAACGACCATGTCGCGCACCGTGAAACCGAGCGCGACGCGGTGCTCGGTCTCCACGGTCACGCGTTCCTCGAGGCGCTTCATGACGCCCGGCACCTCGTACTCTTCCGCCTCCGAACAGGCGATCAGATCGTCGACCGTCGTGCGCACGATGCGCTCCCCCAGCGGGCTCGACAGCAGGTCCTGGTAGTCGGCGTCGACCTCGCCGACGAGAGCGTCGGCCCAGTGCCGCCAGAGCTGCTCGCGGTGGTCGCGCAGGATGAACGGGACGCTCTTCACGCGCTCGCCCGGCGGGCGATGAGCGCCGCCGTGACCCCGGCGCCGATACCGTTGTCGATGTTCACGACGACCAGACCGGGGCTGCAGCTCTGCAGCATGCCGAGCAGCGCCGCCTCGCCCTTGCCGCCGAGCCCGTAGCCCGTCGACGTCGGAAGCCCGATCACGGGCACGTCGGCGAGACCCGCGACGACCGACGGCAGCGCGCCTTCCATGCCGGCGGCGACGATGATCGCCGCGACCTCAGCAGCGCGCATCTCCTCGAGCGGCGCCGCCAGCCGGTGCAGACCGGCCACGCCGACGTCGAACCCGGACACGACGCCGACGTCCATCGCGCGGCACATCGCCACGGCCTCGCCGGCGGCGCCCAGATCGCTGGTACCGGCGGCGAGCACGCCCACGACTCCGCGGACCGGCGCGGGGACGGCCCCGGCGCGGCGCGCCGTGACGACGCGGCTGCGCTCGTCGTGATCGATCTCGGCGTCGACGCCCGCGGCCAGCGCCGCAGCCTGTTCCGGACTGACGCGGCTGCAGAGGACCACGGGGCCGTGCTGCAGAAAGCGAGCGACGATGGCCACGAGCTGCTCGCTGGTCTTGCCGGCGGCGTACACGACCTCCGGCACGCCCTTGCGCGCGGCCCGCGACAGATCGAGCCGCGCGTAGTCGCCGACGGCCGCGTAGCCGAACCGGCGCAGCCTGTCGGCCGCGTCGGGCGCCGGCACGCGGCCCGCGGCGACGTCCGCGAGGAGCTGTTCGAGAGAGTCGTCCATGCCGCGACATTATGCCCCAAGGTGAGGTGTCCTGCCGCGCGCGCGCCCGGAGGCGACGGATGTCCCAGTGCATCGCTGCAGGACAACGAGGAGAATGCCGATGTTCACGCTATAATCGGAGCGGAACAGTCCCGGAAGAGGTGTAGTGCCGGAGAAGTCCTACAGCGTCTATAGTCGCGAACGCACCAAGGATCGCCGCCGCTGGCCATATGTCCTCGTGGCGGCGGTCTTCGTCGTCGTGGCCGTGCTCGGCTGGCAGGTGCTGGGCGTGCCGCGCGTCTCCGCCGTCACGCCGGGCCCCAACGCCTACGTCAAGGACCGGGCCCTCACGGTGATCCTCGACGTGCACGGTCTGCAGAAGCTCACGGGCGTGCGCGTGACGTTCGACGGCCGGGACATGACGGCCCGCGCGACGCGCACCGGTGATCGTTTGACCTTCACGACGGGCAAGCTCGCGGACGGGCCGCACGCCGTGACCTTCGTCGCCACGAGCTCCAACCTGTTCCGCCACCAGGTGCGCAAAGACTGGCGCTTCACGGTGGACACGAGCATCCCGACGCTTAAGCTGAACGCCTCCGCCGACGAGGGCCGCATCAACACGTCGCCGGCCACCTTCAGCGGCTCGACGGAGCCGTTCGCCACGGTCACCGTCTCCAGCGGTGCGGTCAAGGCCAGTGGCCAGGCGGACGCCGCAGGCTCGTACACGGTCAGCGCCAAGCTG
>Ga0209697_10005664_pt1 | contig 15461 bp, 16 predicted proteins | sample AliMusrvi5mmetaG_FD_184115 | JGI IMG/M metagenome (GOLD analysis project Ga0209697, IMG submission 184115) | Freshwater lake bacterial and archeal communities from Alinen Mustajarvi, Finland, to study Microbial Dark Matter (Phase II) - Alinen... | ecosystem: Environmental > Aquatic > Freshwater...
ACCCAATACAGCCACGGGCTCCACGCGACCGCCGCTGCTCCGCAGCCATACCGGGCCGGACCTGCGCACATGCCGCGAACGTGGCAGCTTCCAACCCGGCGCGGCATGTGCGCCTTGCGGGCGGTGCTAGTCGGCAGGCTTTGTGGCGACCGCCCGCATCCGGCCCGGTACAGTCTCCGGCGGCGCGTTGCGCAGCGGCACCACGGCGGCCAGCGCACCGGCCAGCACCGTTCGCAGGCTCAGGATGCCGTCCTGTGCGTTCGCCGCCCTTGTCAGCTTCCCGGTGCGGCAGCCCCGCCGCTGCGCGCTGAGGGCTTGCCGCTCTACCCGCGTTCCCTCGCGCGGGGTTCCGCTTCGCGTAGCCCTGCGGGGCGTGGCAGACAGTCAATGGCTATCAGTAAAACCTGGCGGGTGGCAAAACAGCTCTTGGTCTGACCAATACTCCACATGTTGCAGTATGTTTCCTTCCGGATCAAAAACAAGAATTTCGTCGTCAGTGGCAACAACCAGAGCTTTGTCCTTCTCGTCGACAGCACCCGCGTAGACGTATTTGCAGGGTTCCCCGCGGCTTGAGCCGAGCTTTCCGCTCCTGTAACTGCCGTCAGCCGAAATCACAGCGACGCCACATTTCAAAGGAAAATTCTCAACCTTTTTCATACGCCCGCTGACCAGCAGGGCTTTGAGCTCTTCCCGTGTGAACAAGTGTTTTGCCTTCTCGGCAGGGCCGTAATGAGCCAGCTTTGCGGCGATGATGTCCCTGTAAGCCTTCTGATAGACGGCGTCCGTAACACCCCCGTACCAGCATACGGTTTTCAAACCGTTGCTCACGCAGTATGCGTTCCCAGATGCGCCGAAGAGCGTCTGCTCCTCCTCGCGGCTCACATACCAGATTGCCTTTCCCGCAACCCAGTCTTTTTCAGCTTCCACAACGCCGCGTTGGCGCGCGCACTTAAAATCGATCATGCGATTGATAAAGGGAAACGACACGGTTGCAGCCACAATCAATACGCCAGCAACAAAGACGCGTAACGGGAAAACCGGCGGAACTGTTTCTTGCGCGGGGGCGAACGCGCGGATCAAGCCGAACACGGCACGGGCACCTTTTTCTAAAGCGAACCCGATGAGCAGGTTCAACGGCGCAAGAAAGATCATGCCCACAGCTATTTCGAAGACGTTCACATGATGCGGAACCATCGCGTCAACGATGCAGGTACTGGACAGGAAGAAGGTGGACAGGACAATGTATATGAGCACGTCCTGGCGCCTCTCCTTCGTTGCTCCTTCAAACAATCCGGACAGAATAACGGGAACGACCCAAAGCCAAGGAGCAGCGAGCCAGAGAGGGTCTATCTCGGGAAATCCCCTGCTCCTAATGGCCGGCTGGCATACTAAAGCGTAAAGCGCAGCCCCGAGTACCAGAATGAGCTGAGATAGCTTTGGTCGTCTCTGAATAATGTCCTTCCGCACTTCGACCTCCACCGTCTTTCCAATCTCCACCCGCGTCCCTTGCGCGGGGTACCGCTTCGCGTGGCCCTGCGGGGCGTGGCGGACAATCACCCGACAATAGTCCCGACGATCGGACACATCGCCATGAACATAGCGATGATAAAAGCCATAAAAAACAACGCCGCAGCGATGAAAACAATGACATTCACTGCCAACGTCCTCGTTTTGTTCGCGACATACAGCTCCTTAAAAACGAGGGCGGCGATCAGCCCGCCGAACAGCACAACATAGGCCGCGCCGGGCACAGCCAGAAAGGCGTTTGTCAAAGGCGGAAGACGACGCCCCTCCAAGAGATCATCAAATATGAAACGAAATCTGACAACGCCAAAAGTAGTGCAGAAGGTAAGCAGCAGCAAACCAGCCACGTCCAGAACGAGCACGGCGGCACTGGCAGCACGGTGCCGGAGGTGCGGGCGATTCAAGGCGCAGGGACTGTCATCGCTTGCCACTGTCAGTCGCGACCCGCCGAGCTTTGCGATGATCCAGACCAAAGGAACGAACACCAGAAAGTTCACCGCCACAATCATCGCAAGGCCTACGAGAGTCACGGCGAGAATAAACAGCGTGAACACAAGCGACTGGCCGGGCATGGCCGAAGCACAAATGAAACAGCCGGCGACAATGCACACCGCAGTCATGCCCCCGATGACAAGCGCAACTGGCCGATTCTTCTCCATAGGTTTTCCCGTTACCAACTTCACATCCAGCGTTTCACAAACCGCCGCGCCGATCAATCACATTCGCCCGCTATAAGCACCACTCCGCGTTCTCTGCGTCTCCGCGTGAAACCTACCTGCCTATTTTCCCTTCCCCTTTTTGCGCCGCAGCCGCGCACGCTGCTTGCGCACCTTGCGCGGGAACAGCTCCCCCAGCGCCGGGTGCCGCTCGATCTCCCGCAGGTGCCGCTTCTCAACCGCGTCCACGCTCTTGCCCATCAGCTCCGCGATCTTCGCGTACGGCATGCCGCCGTACCGGAGCCGGATCACCTCCAGCGCGTCCTTCGGCAGCGACATCAGCAGGCGCACCGCGTCAGCCAGCACGCTGACCGGCAGCATGTCCGCACCGTCCTCCGCCCTCATCCCTCCGAGCGCTGATCGCCGATCTCCGGCCTCAGCCTCAGCCTCCCGCTCATCAAGTAACTCCCCCGGGTCGGTGACGCTCGACGCGCCGCCCCAGTGCCCCTCGTCAAAATCCACCGTGCCCGCCGAGCTTTCGCTCAGCGTGCATGTGCTGCACGGCGTCTGCTCGAACGGCGTCCCGTCGTGTTCCCACTGTTTGATCATCGCCGCCCACCGGCACATGTGACACATCATTGCCAACCTCCGATCTCAATCCCACAACATGACCCAACACTCAAAATCACGCTCATCAGAAATTCTCCGCTTTCCGCTGCTTTTCCCCTGCACGATGCAGGCGGCGCGGCCCGCGCGGAAACCGCCCCTCAAAGGCCGCCACGCTCACCGCTCGGCCCCCCGTTTGCAGAGCCCGCCACGTGACGCTTCACGCTCCAAACGCCGCCCTTGCCCCGCACCGCCCACACGAACGCGAAGCACGGGAACGCCGCCACGGCCTCGCGGAAGGCAGTCGCCGCCCTACCGTGCGACCCGAAGCGGTACGAGCCCTTGACCTCGTGCAGCTCGACCGCGCCGCCGTCGCCCATCACCACCCAGTCCGGCGTGTACCGGCTCCCGCCCGGCAGCCTCAGCGTGACCGCCTCGTAAAGACCTTTGCAGTGAAGATGTAGCCGGTTGTACTCAGCCTCGGTCTTGTTGGGGCCGCGCCGGAGCGCAGCCGCGGCCCCGCCTCTGCCCTTCGCTCCATCGCCTGAGCCCTTCACCGCAGACGTCTCCAGTGGCAGCCCCGCCGCGTTCCGGCGCGACTGCCGCGCGAGCGCCTCAATGACCCGCGCCTTCAGCGCAGGGCTCATATCCTCGATTCTCAATCTCATCTCGCTCCGCCTTTCCCGCGCACGTGCGCAGCTACCCAGCTACTCTGGTTCTCTTCTATCCTGATACTCTGCTTCTCTCTATATCCTTTATCTCTGATACATATATCTTCTCTTCTCTGGTCACGCTCGCGTCACGCTTGTGTCACGCACACGTCACGCTGCGGTCACGCCGAAAGCGTGACGCTACGCCTGGCTCCAAGGCCTGTACCCGCCGCCCTCACCCGTGCGCTCACGCTCGTGCCGTTTGCGGTCAGCCGCGAGCGCCCGTTTTTTGCCGCTCGTCCCGTTGTGCTTGTCCCATCCGACGATGATCGCGCCTCGCTCGCCGAACTCGATCCACCCGACCTCCTCAAGGGCCGCGCCGATCCCGGGCAACGACGCCTTCATGTCGCAGTCTTCCTTTTTTAGAAAGTCCATGCGGCCGTCTTCAGTCACGCCGTCGAACCACGCCCACAGGCGGAACCAGGCGCCGAACGCCTCGTTCACGCTCACCCCGCATATCCGCGCGATGTGCATGATCTCCATCTTGTCGCACGTCGTGACGTCGATCTTCATCCAGGCCATGTTTACCCGAGCCTCCATGTCGCGCACTTAGCGAGCGCCTCGAAATCCCGCCGCGTCGCGCCGTCAATGAGCCAATCCCTCAAATCCTTCGCGGGCGGCACCACGATCCGCGTCATGCGCCCGAGAGCCGACGCGAGCGACCGCGCCCCCTGCACACCCGGGAACCAGGCGGAGCCGTCCGGCCTGCGCTTCGCCCCGTCATGGTCCGCGATCACCGTCACCCTGCGGCAGCCGAGCCGCCGCACCAGCGCCTTGAGCGTGTCCGCACCCGACAAACAGGACGGACGGCCCGCCGCGTCCAGCCCCAAGGTGAGCGCTGCCGCCGTGTCGGTCGGTCCCTCGCACACCGCAAGCTCCGGCGCGGACTCCATCGCGGGGTCGTAGAAAAGCCCGTCGCAGCCGCCCCTGACTGCCCACTTGTGTCCGCCGCCGTCGCGCAGCCGGATGCCGGTGACCGCGCCCCCTCCGTCACGCATCGGGAAGGCGAACGCCCTGTTCGCCGGGTCATAGGCGGGCTGGAGGCGCTCCAGCGCGTCCATGTCCACACCGAGCGACAGCGCCAGCCCGTCCAGCCAGATCCAGTCCCAGCGCAGGCGCAGTGCCGCGTGATAGCTCGCGAGCGACGCCAAAGGGTTCTTGCCACGTGTCGGTGGCGGGCGAAACTTCGGGGGCGGCGGCGCATCCTTGAGCCGGTGCAGCCACCCGCCGTTTTTCGAAGCGTGCCCGGACTCCGCCCTCATGCACACGCACCAGGCACCGTCAGCGCTCACGCCGCACCAGTCGGGCTTCCTGCAGACAGGGCAGGGCTCCTGCCGCGTCACGCGTTTCCACTCGCTCATGCCGTATCCCTCCGCCCACCCCAGCCTTGACGCACAGCGATCCGGTCAATCGCCTTCACGGCCTCCTCGCGCCGCATCGGCGCAGCAAAGCCGTTCCGCTTCAGCACCTTCGTCTGGCCGAAGGTGGCCAGCCCGGAGTCCCACCGCCTGAACATCTCGTTCAGCAGTTGCTTGGCCTGCCCGTAGGGCATGCTGTCCGGATCAACACCCTGCTTCATCAGCAACTCGCGCTGCCGGGGCGACAGCGCTTTTCCCTTGTCCCAGCCGCGCTCCTGCGCCGGCGAAATGTCGAACACGTCGAAGGGACTCACCCGCGTCACGCTGTATTTCGCCTTGGCCGTGAGCGCGGCCCGCTTCGCGGCCTCGCGGCGCTTCGCCTCGTCGATCTCGCGCTGCGCGCGGGCGATCTCTTCCGACATGTCGACCGGCCGCCCCGCCTCACGCGCCCGCTTGGCAGCCAGATCAACCGCCTCTTCCGACACGTTGCCGCCCAGGATGTCCGCCGTGCAGACCAGCTTGTGGCGACCGGAGTTCCCCACGAAATCCACGATCAGACAGCCCGGCTTGCGGCTCGCCGCAATCATGGCCCGCCGCGCCGCGTCGTCCGCCGCGCCGTTGAGTGCGCCCGCGATATCCTCGGAAGGCCGCGTGCCCCGGCCCGCCATCTGCGCGTAGAGTGAACGGCTCTTGGTGGGCCGCGCCATCACCACCACCTCCACGCCCGCGTCATCGAAACCCTCGGTCAGAACGCCGACGTTGCAGACGAACTGCAGTGAGCCGCCGGCGAAGTCGCCGAGCGTTTTGCGGCGCGAATCCTTGTCGGTCTTGCCGCACAGCCAGCCCGCGCACCCCGGACAATGCCGGTTGAGGATCTCCGCCAGCCGCTCGGCCTGGTCCACCGACGCCGCGAACACCAGCGTCCTTCGGCCGCCTGCGATCTCGAACGCCGGATCGGCGATGCCGTGCAGGTTCGCCTCGTACTCCATCACCTGCGCCAGGTCGGCCCCGTTCAGGTCGCCGGCCGTCGTGCCGCAGCCGGAAAAGTCCAGCCCCTCCACATGCACCATCTGCTGTTCCACGGGCACCAGCCACCCGGCGGCGATGGCGTCCGGCAACCCGTAGTCGAACGCCACCGCCCCGAACACCTGCCCGAGCGCCTCCTCGTCGGCCCGGTCCGGCGTGGCCGTCACGCCGAGCACGCGCATGGCCGGGTTGCGCATGTACCAGTCGATGCAGCGCCGGTACGTGGGGCTGGTCGCATGGTGCGCCTCGTCGATCACCAGCAGGCCGAAATCCTCCGGAGAAAACTTGGTCATACGCCCGCCGCCGTCGCCGCCAGCCGTGTGCGTCTGGACGGTCGACACCACCACGCCGGGAGCCCCGCCCAGCCCGTCCATGTCGGCGCGGTACTCGCCCATCTCGACATGCGCGTCGAGCCCCGTCACGCGCCGGATCTTGTCCTGCGCCTGAAAGATCAGTTCCTCGCGGTGGGCGAGCACCATCGTCCGGCACCCCGCCCGCCGGATGATCTCGGCGAAAACAATGGTCTTACCTAACCGCACCCTGTCGGCAAAACCAACAGGGTGCTGCTGCTTTCTTTCCACGCGTCAAACACCGCGTTCACGGCATCATTCTGATAGGTGCGTAATTTCATCAGTAACCGGCTGCAATCTTTCTGCGCTGCATCATATGAGCGCGGTGAGCATTGATGTGATCCGGCTGAGTTGTAATCTCGAGATTGGAAGGATCGTTGTTCAGCTTGTTTCCGTCCCGGTGATGCACAACCTCATGCCGGTTAAGCTGTCGGCCAAGGATTTGCTCGGCGACAACGCGGTGAAGATGTTTCCCGAACCATTTTTTATAAGTCTTGTTGCCTCCTCTATTTCGCAGCGAGTCCGCGCGTTTGACCGCCGTGCTGCGTGCGATTCCCGTCTGACGGCAGTGTGCGCAACAGTACAAGGCCGAGGCGGCCCTATACGGTTGAACACCAAAAGAAGTTCCGCATACCAAGCATTCTTTGGTGACTGGAGGTTTGGCTGATGGCATTGCGCTATTCCTTTCTGCACTTCCTGATACTCTCCGGCACTACGTTGTCGTACCGGAACTTACCCATCAGCCCGCGCCCCCTGCACGCCTCGCAGCCGATCCCCTGGCACATCGGGCACACGCACCACGGCTCCGCCGCCGCGATCTCCTTGTACGCCATGTCAAGGTGAGCCAGCGCCGACCCGAAATTGATCTCCGACCACAGCGGGTCCTTACCGTCCTGCGCGTCGCGCAGCGCCACCCGCACGCGGCTGACCATCCCGGCCAGATCGCGCGCCTCCCCGCGCCGGTTCCAGATCTCCAGCAGATCGGGCGGAACCTCGCGCCCACGATTATCCACGGGGCCGTCGAACACGGGAGCCGGACGGCGCACGGGAGGGGGCGTAACCAATTGCGCCGACGGCTTTTGCCGCACCGGAGGCGGGGGCGGACAACACTCGTCAGCCCGGGCACCGCGCCCGGATCGCGAGGGTATGGTTCCGGCGGAATTTTCCCCGCCAACCGGGGTCTCAGGTGGTATTCCGTGTACTACCTGACGGACAGTCGGAGGCGACGGTTGTGGCCTCACCGGATAGGTCTTTCCGTCCACTCCGACACGGGTTCCAGGTAGTATTCCGTGTACTACCTGACCGGCGAGCGTTTTCCGGAAATTGATCACGAAAACGCGCCCAACACCGACGTGCTGGGCGATCGCCTCGTTGCTCATCTCCGGATGCATCTTGAGCGCGATTTCCAGCGCCCGGCGCTTGTCAGCGTTCGTGCGCGGCAGCCCGTGCTCCTTGTTCGCGCCGCAAGCGAACCAGACCGCGTCATCACGCGTCCCCTCGCGCACCTCGGCGGCCACGCGCTTCTTGCCCTGCTGCCGCGCCATCGCCACGCGGTGGAACCCGTCGCCGAGCCAATGCTTCGACCCGTCGAAAAAGAGCGTCACCGGCGGGAACACTGCCCCGCGCTCGGACTCCGCCTCCGCATACTCCCTCACCGTCTCCATGTCAAGCGCCGCCCGCGTCTGCAAGCCCTCGGTGCAGATCTCCGTCAGCGCGATGTGCTGTGTCTTTGTCATTGGGCACCTCAAGAATTCTCCGCGTGAAGGATGCGCGGCCCCCAACGCCTTCAGAACGGCGTCGGCTCTTCATCGCCAGTGCCGGCCCCATTCTGGACTCCGTTTCCAGCAAAGTGCGCCTCAACAGCCTCCGTGACCTTGGCCCAACCCTCGGGCGTCATGTCCGCCTGATCCATGCCCGTCGAATCCACGCACGCGAACCAGAGCGCCTCCAGCTCGCTACGCCCCATGCCCGCGCCCAGCTCGCTCAGCCGCGCCCACGCGGACGACTGCGTGGCCGCCGCCTTGCGCACCGGTGCCGCGGTCGCCACCTGCGGCGGCAACGTCGGAGCCGTGTACCGCGTTGGCGGCTGCGCGCCGCCCGGCGATGCCTGACGCCGCGTAACCGGTTGCGGCCCGGCCACGGCGCGGAACTTCGGGCCGTACTTCGCCAGCACCGACTTCCGGTCGGATGGATCGTGCAGGCCGCCGCCCGACCCGCCGCCCGGCGGGTTCACCCACTTCACCTTCGGGAACATCTTCGACGGATCGCTGAACCCCGGCTCGTTCTCCACCACCAGCTCGACTGCGATGCCGGTCAGGTCCGTGTCCATGAACCAATAGGGATCGCACCCGTCCCAGCCCGACCACTTTTTCAGGTCTTCGACCCCGCGCGTGTTGATCGCGCCGTCTTTGGTCGTCAGCGCGTGGTAGCTCCTGATCTCGCCGCCGCCTTCCAGCGCGTGGACCAAAGCCAGCACCAGCGCACCCTTCTCGCTCTCGTAGACGCTGGCCGCCTTCGGCCGCGCCGCATAAACACCGTTTTCCATACATTTCTCCTCTTTCCGTTTTCCTTCAGCGTTGAGAGTTGAACGTTCAACGTTGAGCGTTCACTCCCCAACTCCTAACTCCTAACTTCTAACTCCTAACTCGGTATCCCGACGATCTTCGCCCAAACCGCGCTCCCATCGCCCTCGACGGGGATCGCCTCCTGCGTGCTGCGGCTCTTGGCCATGCAGTGCGGTAGCTCGGACGTGTAGAGCGTGCGCGTGCCCGCGCCGCGCCCCTTGCCGTCCTTGCCCACGCTCACGTCGTAGCCGACGAACAGCACGTGGTCGGCCCATTCGCGGACGCGCAGGCGGATCGACGCCTTGCCGCTATTCGGGCTCTGCAGGCGCGGTTCGTACCGCAGCCAATCCTCGCCAGCGGGGTTCGGCACCGTGCTGGTGCAGTCATGGCACACCAGCACCACGTTGCGGCCCTCGCGGCAGTGGCGGTCGAGGTCGGCCAGCAGCGGCAGGAACGTGTCAAACACGTAGCCGTACCCCTTGCCGTAGCCGAAGCCCTCCACGCTCGCCGAGCGCTTGCCGTCCTGCAGCGTGTTCGCCAGCGTGTGCGCGATCGCCATCTCCTCGGCCCGCGTCGCCGTGTCGACCACGATGGTCCGTATGCCGTCCCAACCCTCGCTCTGCAGCGCCTCGCGCAGGCTCTGCCAGTCGGTCACGCCCTCCACCGGCACGACGTTGCCGCCGATGCCCGCCGCGTCGAACTGGGGCTTAAGGCGCGGCAGGCTCTCATCCAGGTCGATGAACGCCACCGGCCCGGGCAACTGCGCCGAGAGCGTGGTGTTGTGCGTGACGGTGAAATCCCCGAGCATGAACAGATGGTCTCCGTCCACTTCGAATCCATAGAAATCACCTTCACCGCACGGCTCGACTTTGAATCCGACATGCAGGGCGTTCTGCGAAGTGTCACGGGTATTGGCCACACGGCGCTGCACGCGGTTGGGTATGGTGTCTGTATCTCCGCCGATGACCACTCGCCAATATTTCCCGGCAACGGGACCGCGGGCGGAGTTTGTGCATGTCTTTTCGCACATCGCCTGACTGACGCCGAACCCGAGCGAGCGAGCCACAAAAACAATACCGTCGCTCAGCTCTTTCGACTTGAGGACGATATCGAAGCTCACTCCGTTAGCCGCCAGACAGCCGTCACCGTCAAGCATTCCTGCCAGCAGCGCCATGCGCTGATCCCATGAAGCCGCCGCGTACACCGGCGGAACAAACTTTTTCTGGTCCAGCCCGAAATCACGCAGCGCAAGCGTGAACTGATTGGGTTTGCCGCGGTCGCTTCCGGCCATGCTGTATGTTTTCGCCTTCCCCGCCTCGCAGCGGATGCGGACAACCATATCGTGCGAGTCAGCGTAGTTCCGCATGGCCCGCACAACTTCCGGCTCCATCGTCGTGATCTCGGGCTCCCCGGTTGTTCCGTCGGCAAGCCAGCAGCCCATCAGATACGGATCCACTGGAAGATGGCGGGACGGCCAGGCGTTCGTCACCGGGGCGCGCCACATGACAGCGTCGCGCCTCATGCTTTTTCCGGCATTCATGAAGTCTTCGGCACTAATCAGGAGATCACGGAACTTCCCGTTACCCGTGTTCATGCGGATCGGAATCGGATGTTTTCCGTTACAGACGAAAGAATCCCCGCGTTTGGGCGTCACCCGGTAGAGCGACCCAAAACTCTGATGCAATCCCGTGACGGTGCGTGGTTCCGAGTCCGGCCCCATAAGCCGGTCGTCCTCTTTGATGTTTTCGACGGCCTTGACTGTCCCGTCAAACATCAATACCGGCGTGCCTTTTGCAAGGCACTTGCCGATGCCGCCGGGACCGTAAACGAGGATGCGGTGTCCGGTGGCCGTCGCGATCTTGCCGAACGCGACCCTTTTTCTTTCCGCCTGCGCGGGCGGCGGCGGGACGCTCCCCGCCTGCCTTCTGATCGGTACTGCCTGTGTCATTTCATCTCTCCTTCTTTGTTTCTGTTAATCATGTGAATCATGTAATCCTGTCCAAAATCATTTGCGTCTTAGCGTCTTTGCGTTAAAACGTCTCCCATCTATCCCAGCCCCGAACTGAGTTCGGGGTTGGTCTGCCCCACCGCAAATCCCGCGGGCGGTTGCGCGGGATCGACCGCGAGGTTCTGCATGCAGAACGAGCCGAACTCGCAGAACCGGCACGTCATGCCGCCGCAGTTGCGCGGCCAAGCGTGCTCCGGCCTGCGCGCCCTCCGCCCCGCCGCGCGCAGCAGCAGGATCAGCCGCGACAGCTCCAGCCGCTGGATCGCGAACTCCTCGACGTCCTGTTCGAGCACGGCCACCTCGCGCCGCGCGAAGTAGAACTCCGGCCTCTCCCGCGTGTCTGCCGCGAGCCGTTCCCCGAATTGCTCGGGCGTCTCCGTCTGCTTCTGCTTGATCATCGGCTTGCGCGTCACGTCGTAGATCACGGTCTGCACGTCCCACCCCAACGCCCGCGCCGCCAACACGTACTGGTAGATCTGCGGGTTGAACCGCAGGCGCTGCCAATACTCGCCGTCGGCGTCGATGCTTTCGCCCGTGGTCTTGTGTTCAACCAGCGCGAGCCGCCCGTCCGTCAGCACGCCGAGCCCGTCGATCTTCCCGCAGATGTCGAACGTGCGCGACCCGTCGAGTGCGTATCGGAACTCCTGCTCCGGATGCAGCGTCTTCACAACCTCCGCATCACCACCATACCGCGCGTAGTAACCGGCCAGCAGGCCGGACAGCGTCGCCACATCCATTTCCGTGAAACTCTCCGCGCCCTCGCACGCCTTCGCCAGCGCTGCGTCGCACGCCATCCCCTGCCAGCGGCACTCCATCGCCGCATGCCAAGCCGACCCGAAACGCAGCGCTCCGCTCGAAACCGCCGGATGCAGCCCAACCTCATACCGCCAGTAATGCTTGCGCGGGCAGGCCAGCAGCGCCGTCATCCGCGAAGCCGTCAACGTGTCACTTCTCATTGCCGTCATCTCCTTTCAGTAGTTCCCGTTTCTCTCAATTCGTATTTACGCCCGTTGCACTCATCAGAAAGCTTGGCGGGACAGGGTGCGGTTTGGCTCCACTCCAAAAGCGAAGCGCAGGCGGGCAGGGCGCACTTGGATTTTTCAGCCGGTATCCCGGCGGCAGGCGCAGCCTGTGAAAAAGCCCGTGCGCATCGCCCGCCTGCCGGAGCGTCCACCTCCCCGCACTCCTCGCACACGCTGTACGGCGCGAGCGGCAGGTTCGTCCCGATTTCGTTCCGCTGCCATACCCACCGCGCCGCCCCGTACGCGCAAGCGGAGGCAAGGCTGATCGCGACCAGAGCGACCGCCACCCGCCGCCAGCGCCGGCTGCGCTCTCGCTGGTTCAAGACGCTCTCTGTTCGAGTTTGCCCGTTCATCTTTATGAAGCCCTCTCGCGTTTCGTTTCCACAGCCTTATCGAACTCCCGCCGCACGACCTCCCGCGCGGCACGCCTCAAGCCCTGCGCCAGCGCCATGAAATCGTCATCCGTCAGCGCGTCCAACTCCGGCACCGCCTTGCGTAACTCGCGGAAAGCGTCATCGAACACGAAGCCGCCCGAGGCAGGCCGTGCGCGTTTGCGGCTCGCAGGCCCGCTCATTCCGCATCTCCTTCGCGCGAGGCCTGATGGGCCTTGGCCAGCAGGTCGAGAATCTCGCGCTCTTTTTTGGCGTCGCACGGAACGTCGATGACCTCGGCGAACACAAACGGCTTGTTCATCGCGCACCCCCTTGCGCATTGCCTGTCTGCGGGAGCGCCGCCCATCCGTTCCGTCCGTTCTGTCCTTTCTTCACCATCCACCGCCTTCCCGTTCCGCGCCCCTCTCCATTGCCGCTTGCGGTCCTCCGGCCTCCGTCTTTTCCGTCAGCGCGTCACAACAGCAGCGCAGGTGTCCCAAAAAAAGACAAAAAAAGGGATGCCCGCGTGGGCATCCCTTTGATCACCAACTAGATGGACACTTTTTACACTGTCCCAAAAACTGTCCCAAACTCCTTCATCAGCTCATCCCTCACCCGCTCGAAATTGTCCGGCCGCATCTTCTCCAGCCCCTCCAGCACAGCCTTCAGCACATCCTCGATGCTGTCCGTACTGCCTTTGCCCCCTTGGTGCCCGTCCCACAGCTCGTTGAACCGCTCGATGGATTTCACGCCGAACCCCTTCATCCGCCGCCCGATCAGACCGTACATCGCCTGGTGCGCCTTGTTCTTCCCCGCGTTCCGCGCCAAATCCCGGCTCAGCGTGGACTTCGGAATTCCGAGACTCTCCGCCGCCGTCCTGACCGATCCCGCCGCCAGCACGCAAAGCACCATCCGGATATACTCAGGGTCAGCCTTCCCTACGACCTTCAGAATGTTTTTCCCCAGCTCAGACCTCAGCCGCATGTTGTCGAACTTCGTTGCTCCGAATTCCTGTCCGAGCGTATCCATCCTGAAATCGAAATGCCCTTGCGTCAGCCGCTTGTCACTCTCCACCTCCAGACACCGTTTCCCGCAGCCGCCCTTCACGCCGTCCTTGCCGAGCTTGAAACTCGTCCCCAGCGGCACGACCGCGATCTTCGCGCCGAGCGCGTAGTTCGCCAGCCCCTCGTCGACGCGCGGCACCAGCACGCACGCAACATCGTCCCGCCCGCCCACCGTGCGCACGATGGGCTCCAGCGCCTCTTCGGCGGCTCCGAAATAACCGTACACCGCCTTCCCGTTGCATAGCCCCAGACGGCAGACCGCTCCGCCCTCCCGCCTGAAGTCCTTCTCGATCCCGCAGCCCGCGCAGATCTCACCCCCGAGCGCCTCCAGGTCGAACGTGTGCGCCTCGGCCTCCTCGAACGTCAGCACCCGCGGCTCACGCCACTCGCCGCCGTCGCCCTCCTCGTTGCTGACCGCGCGGATCCCGCTGTCATCGTCGCTGAGGATCGCGAGCGGGAAACCGCCCTGCGGATGTGGATACCCCTCCGCCAGATCGCCGGTCTTTCTCAGATAGCGGCTCGCGCTGTCGAACGTGCCCCCGAACCGCACGCGCCAGGTCTCGCGGCATTCGCCGCAGCCCTCAGCCACCCCGGCGCGTGCCCAGAAATCGACCGCCCCGTTTTCACCGCCCTCCGGCCGGATGAAGCTCCGCGCCCGCAGCAAGGCCTCCAGCACCGCAGTCGCGGTCTCGCGCGGATACGAGACCACGTTGCCCCGCTCGATCGCCAGAAGCCCCGTGGCGTTGCCGCGCTCAAGCACGTACCGCAACGTGAACCGGCGCACGATCCGCCCCGACTCGGCCATCGCCTGCGGGTCGAACAGCGCCGCCTTGCCGCTCCGCGTCAGGCTCTCCCCGTGCCCGACCTTGAGCGTGGTCTCGACCGGCGGCGTGCCCGGCTCGTTGAACAAGATGGACACCAACTTGACCGACAGGAGCCCCGCAACCCCGCCCGCATGGAAGATGTCCGCCAGCGGCTTCCGCCCGATCTCGCCCATCGTCACCACGTCCCGGTCATGGACGAAGACGCCGCCCTCGCCGAAAAAGGCCTCGGAAAACGCCATGCGGTACACCGCCTGCATCTTGCTCGCGCTCGTTTGCGTGTTCGTCTTAAGGGCGCAGTTGACGGGGTCGAAGATCACCGTGTCGTAACGCGCCGGGTTGAAAATGAAATTCTTCCAACCGCCGGCCAGATCCCAACCCATCGAGCGGTACAACTGGCCGGGATACCGGACGATGAACATGATCTCGCCGTCCGTATCGTACCTGAATATCTTCACGGCCCGCCGCTGCTCAAGGGCGATCAGCCCGCTCCGCACAAGCCCGTCGGCGATCCGTTCGCGCAGCCGCTCCATCTCGTTTTCATCGAGAATCACAGCGCCGCCTGCGTTCACCCACCCGAACCGGTGCGGAAATACCGCGTACGCGATCCGCTGCTTTGCCTGAAATAGGCTGGCGGCCCGCACCAGAAAGTGCCGCGCCCGGTCGCCGCCCTCCAGCATCATCATCACAATGGCGTCCGCCGCCCTGAGACGCGGCTTGCTGGCGGGCAGTTCGAACACCTCTCGCCGGGCGCGGTGCTCCAGCAGTTCCCAACCCTTTTCGCCGCCCAGCGTCTGCACCATCGAAAGCGCCTCGGCGATCTCCTCGGGAATGCCGTGCTCCCTCAGCTCATGCGCGATCCTGTCGCCGTCCAGCCCCTTAAATTTATTGACAGTCTCCGGCAGCGCATAGTCCCACTTGGCGAGCATCTCGGGTTCAGTCCGAAGCAACCGGACCAGGATCTCCGGATCGATTCCCGCCAGCATTTCAGGACTCGCGAAAACAGTCTTCGCCATGAGCTACCTGCCTTTCTCTCCGTTTCTCGCAATGCCCTTGCGATTTATCACCTGCACCTTTTCTACCTCGCCTCCGCGCTGCGAGCAAAGCCAGTCAACCCTCCCATTCCCATCCGTAGTCCGTTGCGTCCGTTCCGTCCGTTTTCCTTTCAGCCTTCATACCTCAGCCGTCATACTTTTTTCTTCCAAAAAAACCCGGGGCCGGGCGGTCCCGGCCCCGGGTCGCTGCATGACAGGAGTGGTCAAATATTGTTTCGTCGGAGTGGTTTGTATGTTAATTGTGGTTGTGTGTGGTCTGCATGTAATCACGGTTGTTTGTGGTCGTAAAGTTGTGCGTGTGCCCTATTCATTCTTCATTCTTTACT
>Ga0209697_10005665_pt1 | contig 15458 bp, 11 predicted proteins | sample AliMusrvi5mmetaG_FD_184115 | JGI IMG/M metagenome (GOLD analysis project Ga0209697, IMG submission 184115) | Freshwater lake bacterial and archeal communities from Alinen Mustajarvi, Finland, to study Microbial Dark Matter (Phase II) - Alinen... | ecosystem: Environmental > Aquatic > Freshwater...
TCGGGGATGTGAAAGAATCGGCCACATCACGCCGACTTTCCGGGAAAATGCTTGGAAACCGAAGGAGACCGAAGAAATGGTACTCCAAGACCTTTCATGCCGAAGTCATGAAGCTCAGCGAAATCTTTGCCAAAGAGTATGGCCACAGAGGAGTGATGGCAATCACCGAAAACGTATCCGATAAATCTATCAGCAATGGCTAAAAACGAAACTTCAACGGCCACCGTCATCTTTAACGGTGAAAAAGCCAATGCAACGCTCAAACAGTTGGAGGCAGAAGCCAGGAAATTGAATGCAGAACTGCGCCAATTGAATGTAAACTCAAAGGAATTTGGCGAAAAGGAGAGGGAGTTTCAGAAAGTAAATGGCAGGTTAAAAGATCTCCGGGGAGAAATAAATCAAACTGGTGGCGCTTTTTCCAATCTTGCTGAACAGGCCAACAAGTACCAGCAGGTCCTTCAGATGATCACCGTTGGCCTTATCGGATTCGGGGCTGCTGTCGTTGGCATCATCAAAGGCAATGCGAAACTGGAAGATTCGCTGGCTGATATCCGTAAAACCACCAAACTGACCGTTGATGAAGTCAAAAAGCTGAATACAGAACTGGGCAAAATCGACACCCGGACATCCCGCAGTGACCTTCGCGAAATGGCCGTGGTTGCCGGTCAGCTTGGGATTGCCCAGAAAGATATCCTCCCGTTTGTCGATTCAATTGACAAACTCAATGTCGCGCTCGGCGCTGAAATCCAGGGAGGGGCAAGCGAGGTCGCAACCCAGATGGGAACCCTCAGAAATGTCCTGACAGACATGAAAACTTCTGCGGTTTCTGATGACATGCTCCGTTTGGGTAATGCAATCAATGTTTTGGGTGCAGACGGATTCGCCACAGCGCCGGTTCTGGTCGATCTTTCAAACAGGATTGGCGGGGTAGGTATGTCACTTGGATTATCTTCTGCTGAAGTGATGGGCATTTCTGCCACACTCCAGGAGCTTGCAGTTTCCACCGAAAGAGGCGGGACAGCAATGACAAAGATCCTCATGAAGATGACTTACAACACCGCCGACTTCGCCAAGGTGGCCGGAATTCCATTACAGGAATTTACCACACTGGTAAATACCGATCTCTATGGCGCTTTTGTGAAAGTTGTTGAAGGTTCAAAAAGAGGTGGTGAAGGTGCAACAATATTGGGGAAGCTGATCCGGGAACTGGAAATTTCGGGGGCCGGTGCCTCTGAAGTCTTTGCCAAGCTGGGGAACAATACCGACATGCTCCAGCAGAAAGTCCTCCTGGCGGGAAAATCATTACAGAACACCGATGAAATTCTAAGGCAGTTCAACGACAAGAACACAACCCTTGGCGCCACCCTGGATAAACTTGGGAAAGAGTTTTATCGGTTGATCACCATGCCGGGAGTTACAGAGTTCTTGAAATCAATGGTTGGTGCAGTGGTCAACCTGGTGGCATGGCTGAAAGCACTTCCCGAATGGATCGACAAATACCGTATCGGACTTATCGCACTCACCGGTGCCATTGGGGTTTACATTGTAGCCCAGACAAGATCAATCCAGGTTGCAATTTTGAACAATCTGACTTTAAAGGAAGGCATCTTTCTGAAAATGAAAGATGCCGTGGTTCTAGAATATCTGATCGTCAAAGAGCAGTTGCTTGCCATTTGGAAAGGAAACGGCACGATCGCCACCAAGCTGGCAACCACTGCCCAATGGCTTTGGAATGCTGCCATGGCAGCGAACCCGATAGGACTGGTCATTGCCGCTATTACTGCTTTGGTTGCCGGGATCAAAACATACGAAACGTACAATAGCCAGGCTATTGCCCTGGAGAAATTAAAAGCTTCAACCACTGTTTTGCTGGCCGAAGCCAATAAGAAGCTTGAAGATGCATACGAAAAGGTAGCAGGCACCGTGAGAAACCTGAACCTGCTTTCTGTCCAGGAGAAAAAGGATCTTCAGGAAAAGATCGACCTGACCATAAAGCAGGCAGAAGCGGAACTCCTATTGATGCAGACAAAACAGAAATCTATTGGCGAAGCAGCAGCAAAACCGACTATTTTACAAAGGGTTTGGAACACGGTAAAAGGTGCCGCCAGCCCGGGCGGAGCTGCAATGGCCGTTGCAGATAATGCCATTGATGCCCAGGACAACCGGGTCGAGGCAACAAAACCCTATGATGAAGGAATTAAAAAGCTTCAGGATAAAATCTCCCAGTTCAAGGATGCGAAGCAATCGCTAAGCGATGTGCTCAATGCGGAAAGCATCGGGGATAAAATCGTCGGGGAATCGCTCGATAACCTGGAAGCAAAACTTTCAAAGTACCAGATTGCCCTGAAAGCCTCCGTGGCCGGTTCGGAGGATTTTATCCGGGTTCAGGGCAAGATCAAGGACCTGAACAAAAAGATTCAGTCGTTCGACAAATCTGATCCATCCACAGGAACCCCGGCTGAAGCAGAATCAAAGGCAAAGAAACAAGCTGATTACCTTCTCGACATAAAGAAGCAACTGGCACAGGCCAGGGCAGCTGTCACTCAAGGAGAAATGGACAGGGAACTGGCCATTGAGGAAGAGAAACTTGGAGAACGTCTCGACAAAATCAAGGGTAATTCAGCCGATGAAGTGGAACTCAGGCGAGTTCTTACAGATCAGCTGATCGAAAAGCAGGATGAAATTCGCCTTAAATATGCGGAAAAGGAAATTCAGTCCCAGTACAAAATCGAAAAGGAAAAAGCGGATGCAAAAATGGCATCCATGGACAAAGATTCTGATGAGTACCTGCAGGCAGTCCTTGATTCGCTTCAGCTGGAAATGGAATATACCCTGTCGGTTACCAAGGCAACCGAGCAGCAGAAACAAGCCATCAAGGATACATTCGCACAGAAAGGTGCAAATGTAGTCTCAAAGCATGTTGATAATGATGACAAAAACCTTTTCGATTACCAGGAGCAGCTAAAGAGCCTGCGCCTGAAGTCTGATATCGACCTGGCAGAAAAACAGGTCAAAATCCGCCTTGAAGTCGATGCAAAGTATCGGAAGATACTTGAAGATAACATCAAGGATGAAGCCAGGACTGCCGAGATCAAAAAACAAATGGCAGAAGAGGTTGCTGCCAAACAAATTCAGCTTTCAAAGGAGACAGCTTTACAGGTCGCTGACAATGCTATTTCTCTGGCTAAAGGAGCCATAGATGCACTAGGCTCTATCTTCTCCATGCAGAATGATTCTGAGAACCAGCAGTTAAAGCAGGATGAAGATGCAAACAACAAGAAAAAAGCAAATTTGAAGGCGCAGCTTGATGCCAAGCTCATTTCAAAATCGCAATATGATTCCATGGTTGGCAAAATGGATACCGACCTGGATAAGAAAAAGAAAAAAATTGAACATGACCAGGCTGTCCGTGCCAAGGAAATGGCCCTGTTTAATGCGATTATAAGTGTCGCTCAAGCCGTGGCATCTGCGCTGTCAGGAGGCCCGGTGATCGGCATTGTCATGAGCGTGATCACTGCTGCTCTTGGGGCAGTCCAGATCGGTTACATCCTTAGCCAGAAAGTACCGGAAGCAGCCAAAGGCCGTTATTCGGTGATCGGTCAGGATGACAATAAACTCTATAAAGATGTTCCGCTGATCAGTTCTCCTCAGACCGGGTTGTATTCAACACCCACGTTGATCAGCGAGACCGGCCAGGAGATTGTCATTGATCCCAAAACGACAAGGAACCTGATGGTGAACTACCCCCATGTTATTGATGCGATCAATTTTGCAAGGGTTCCGCAGCGGGCCGTTGGCCGGTATGTTGATACGCCGGTTCCACCTCCCACAGGAATCCCAAGTGTCGTTGATCCTGAGTTCATGGCCAGCATCAACAAACTAAATGCATTGATTGAAGGCGGTATCCCTGCTTTCATTTCATTCGAGCACCTGAGGGAAACGACAAACCGGGTCAATCAAATTGAGGCCGAAGTATCAAAATAACAGCAAAACCCTATGTTATCCATCCTGATTGCCGACCAGAGCCTTGACCTTTCCGATGATTTTTCGGTTTCATTGAACCTCAAATCCCCGATCTTCAACGATATTGGCGATTATTCCTTTCCTTTTAAAGTACCTTCAACGCCAAGGAATATGTCAATCCTTGGATGGAAAAACCGGTTGGCATCAAAGCGCAGTATTTATGAAACCTATGAAGGCAGTATCCGCTGGAACGGGATGGTCCTATACACCGGTCAGATAAAGATCAAAACAGCCAACGACAAATCATTTGAAGGAACCCTTTACATCAACAAAGGAAACTTCAACTATGAGATCAAAGACCTTCTTTTGAACCGGGTGGATTTGGGCATGAAAAGTTTCCCCAGTGATCAGGATGCCGTCAATTACTTCAACTGGTCGCTGACCCATTTTTATCCGGAAGTTGATTTTTCAGTGCCGGAGATTGGCAACCTTGACTTTTTTGATCCGCAGGCAACCAATCCGGAGCTGATGGCTTACAACCACATATTCCCGGATGGCTGGTTGCATAAAACCACCTCGGACGGGCAAAGCAGAACCATCCTGATCCCTTTTCTTTACCTGAAATACGTCCTGAATAAACTAGCAGAGAACTTTGGCTATCGGTTGCAGGATGAATTTTTCACCTCGTCTATTGAGCTTTCCCGCCTGGTGATTTACCATTCGGTGAACCTGAGTGAAGTAATATTCGGGTTGCAGCAACTATTTTACTGCCGCCTTGTGCCCAGTGTGAAGATCAGTGAATTCATCTCGGGGCTGGAGAAGTGGTTCAATTGCAGCTTTCATGTGGACTCCAGGCAACGGGTTGTAAGGATAGTGAGCAACAAAGAAGTGTTGCTTCGCTCTGAAGTTGTTGAGTTTTCTAAGAATATTCTCTCCATTACCCAGGAGATTCCGGAGCAGGTCACCGGCTTTCGGTTCCTGCTTGGTCCCGAGGGTGGGGATAAGGTTTACCAGGAGCAGCTGGATTCAGAAAAAGGGATTACAGAAATGATCAAAGGCGCGGTGGGAAGTTTTGCGGAAATTCCGCCATATCCTTTCACTTGGCTTGGAGACATCTATTATATTGTGGATACAAACACCTGGTGGCAGTTGGGAGTCAATGGCATTTCATTTCTCATTGAGTGGCAGCAATTGCCAAACGGGCCATCACTGACCGACAAGTTTTTCTACAAATGGGGGGATGATAAAAATAAGTACGAAACAATTTTCTCTTCCCTTTCCGATAAATACATCGTGGTCAATTGCGGCAACCTTGGAGCAGATAACCAGAAGATCACCCCCCGTTTGTTTTGGGTCGGGATGGCCGGAGGCTGGGGAACCCCGGTGCGGCTAAGAGGCTTTGCAAACAACAGCAATTTTTCTCTCCGGTACACAGGAGGCAATGGCTTGTTCAATCTCTACTGGAAAGACTGGGTAAACTGGATCATGGATGACCGAAAGAGCGTCAAAATAGAAAAGCAGATGGATTTCATTGAACTAAAATCGATTGATTTCACAAAGCGTTACCGCATAAATGGGATCAATTACCTGATCAGTGAAATTACCGTCACTCTAAACAAATCCTCGATCAAATCTGCTCAGCTCAAGTGCTTCTCGGCACCCTGATACTGTCCTTTATTCCCGCGAGATCTCATGGTACTATTGCACCATGATTGACATCACCCAAACGCCCGATCTCATATCCTTTGCCGGAAATCCTGTATTATTTGAGGCCTGCTCAGATAATTACATGGTCTCCCTTGGCGATCGGGCTTACTTTGAATTGGTGGTGTCCAGTATCGATACCACCACCGGTCATTCCTTTCATCTTCAATTTGCTGGGAAAACCCTGATTTTTCAATCAGCCGGGTTCACAGGTTTTGATGGATTGCTTTTTGAAATTGCATATCTCGGTCAGACCTTCAATGACTTCGCTGCTAATATCTATCAGTGTTTTCAGGAAAATTACGACATCCAGAAATATTTCAATGTAACGCTGGACCCTCCAGGGGCGAGCCAGCGGAAAATAAAACTTGCTGCAAAGCAGTCCGGAGCCGATGGTACCGTTGTGCTGTCAAATAACGGTGTTACAGGAGTTACGCAGGCTGTGAACACTGCCGGAACGGATGATCAGTACAGGGATTACTTTGGCATCATTTGCCTGATCCGCGATACGCTGGGCAACCCGATCGGAGAGGATATCAAGCCTGCCGATTTCGTTGGTAGTGCAAGGTTCGATATATCGGATTACATCAGGGCAAAGTTTGCAGGATGGGAAATGCAACGCTTTGAATTTCCTGAGATGACTGGGAACGCAAAAGCCCATGGCTGGGATTACCTTCTTAAATACCGGGTCTCGTTTGCAGAAATCATTGCCGGCAATGTCAAAGGGCTGCAATCAACCGGGTGGAATTATGCAATTGCAGGAGGTCTTAACCATGAACTGATCACTTCGCTCAATGAAAAGTACCTGGAATATTTTTCCATTCCGGCCAACAAACTTGGGTTCCTCTCGTGGCTTCCTTTAACAAAATATTCCCGCTCCGGAGTGATGGAAAAACTGTTCTTTCTGTTCCAGGACAACCCTTCGGCAGTTCATTATCGACTTGTAGTGATCATCAATTTCACCGATGGTACACACAAATTAGTCAACGCTACCGAACAGGTGACATTTACTGCCTTTTCTGTAATGGAATTCAAGGTTGGATATGATCACCTTGACCTGGTGAATGCTGAGTACGGCAAAACTGTTCAGTCGTGGGAGGTGTTTTTGATGGACAGCAACGATGATTTCCTTTCAGAACGCCGGATATTTATTAATGATGAGCGGTTTTTTGAAAATGAGAAGGTCTTTTTTTACCGGAATTCTTTTTCTGCCTATGATACTTTCAGGTTTACCGGAAAGTCGGATATCAACCTGGAATACGAGCGCTCGATCGGATCAACCGTTCGGGAAGAAAAGGATACCTTCTTTAATGCCCCATCCAAACAGTTCAGCGCCAAAGAAACTGAAAACTGCAAAGCCAATTCCGGGTGGATTTCTCTATCAGAAAAGAATTGTCTCAGGGAACTTCTATTATCCACCGAAGCTTACGAACAGATCGGCAAAGAACTGTTCCAGATCATACTCAAATCGACAAAAGTGACCCCATTCCTCAAGGGTGGAGAATATCTCTATAACCTTGAAATTGAATATGAACGCTCTTATCAGAACGCTTTCTTCTCGGTTCACATCCCTGAAAGTTCAGCCAATACGATTTTGCTGCCTGAGCCATTGACCTGGGATAACATGGAGGTCAGTTTTGACGACATGGAAATAACATTTGATCAAATAGAATTTTAAATATGGCAAGACAAGAGATCAATCTCGGGATTGTCCCGGGTGATAAAAGGGGTGACAAGCTTCGCGTTGGTGGCAGGAAAATCAATGAGAACTTCACAGAGCTATACAATAACCAGGCTTCCGGCCAGTCTTCGCCTGTCATCGCTGCCAAGCATGTGATCACCGAAGATGAAAGCAACCGGCTGACGGATATCAATATCATTATCCCTGCACCTGGAGCAGGGAAGTTCATAGACTTGATCTCTTTGATTGCCAGGGTCACCCCGGCCTTGCCACCAAGCGGTGGGTTACAGATTTACCCCAACCAGACATTGAACGTGACCACGGATGGCGATACCGAAACGCAGGATTGGGGTTATTTCCCGGCGCTATTTCTGATGTCATCGGCTGAGACAATTCAGCGCATGACGCCGGTATTCTCAACGATACTCTTTGAAAACACGCCTGTCTATGTTTGCCTTTCCGGTGGAGAAAACCCCAAATCAGGCAGTTCAAAAATTGAGCTTTTCTATTTGTACCGGATCATTGACCCGGCAGCTTCAGGAACCCCCGGCGGTGGCAATGCAGCGATTCAGGTCGTTCAGTCTATTGTCAACCAAAGTGAGATTACTATTCAGCACAACCTTCAGAAATATCCCACGGTGGTAGTTGTTGACACCACCGGACGTGAACTCATTACAGAAATAACGCATGAATCGACCGATCAGATGGTGATCCGTCTCAACCCTGCGGCCAGTGGAAAGATAATTTACAGTTAACCATTTCTATAAACCCTCAAACATCAAATCATGGCAAAAAAAGTGTTGGTCGCGCTCGACCTGAACAAAAACGAATTGCAGAATGCTGTAATTCAAAACCTGGCATCGGCTCCGTCAAGCCCGATCAAAGGCCAGAAGTATTTCGATACGACGGACAATTATGAAAAGTACTGGAATGGTACGATCTGGGTGAAATCTACCGATCCCACCGCAATCGACCACAATTCCCTGCTCAACAGGGGAACCAATACCCATGGGGCCATTGATACCCATATTGCATCGACTTCCAATCCTCATGCCACGACCAAGTCACAGGTTGGTCTTTCAAACGTGGACGACATTAAACAGATGCCGTTGGCGTATTTGGATACCGATGCAGCTTTGACTGCTAATTCCGATGTCAAAGTGGCCAGCCAGAAAGCCACCAAGACCTACGTTGACGGTCAGGTTGCTGCAATTCAGGGGCAGATCACGGCAGGCATGGTTTACAAAGGCACTTTTGACGGTAGCCAGACCATTGTTGCCCAGGGGATCACCAACATTCAAAAAGGATGGTTCTGGAAAGTGACAGTGGCCGGTACTGTTTCCGGGGTGAATACGCCTTCAGGTCCGGGTGTGAGTGTAGGTGACATGGTCATTGCAAACGTTACCAAAGCTTCAGCCATTGTCGCTGCCGACTTCGACGGCGTTGACAATACGGAGTCTTCTGACCTGGTCCGTTTGGCTGGTGCCCAGACGCTCACTTCCAAAACCATTGATGCTGATTCCAATACGATCAGCAACCTTGAAACCGACAATTTCAAAGCCGGTGTCATTGATACCGATGGTACCCTGACCGCCAACAGTGATGCAAAGCTGGCTACCCAGAAGGCAACCAAGACGTATGTTGATGGCAAAATCACCACCCGTGCCAAAAAATACGTGGGTACAATTACTGCCTTGGCAACCCAGATCATTACCGCGGCTACTCACGGAGGTGGTACCGATGTTATCGTTGCTGTTTACGAAACAATTGCAACGGTCCGTTACGTGGTCGAAGTAGATGTTGTTGTAAACGCTGCCGGTGATGTTACCTGGACCTCTGCAACTGCAATCACCGGACAAATCGTGATCATCGGGTAACCTGGTAAACTTAAACAATCCTTATGCCTTCATTTAAGACAAACCTGGATTTACAACAAAATCAACTGCTCAATGCAGTCCTGCAAAATCAACCGGATTTACCCCAAAATCCGGTTGAAGGGCAGTTGTACTACAATGATGGAAAGCACACTGCATATCTGTATAATGGTAGTTGGTGGATGCCCTGGGGAGAATATTCGGCAGGCCCGTCACCGACGGTCAAACAGTATTTGTTGAATATTCTTAACCCGTCCATAAAATTATCGGGGGTTTTCGTCCGATTGTTTGAGAACCAAGATGTGGTAAGAATCGATTCTCACTTCAGTACTTCCGACACTGTTGATTTTATTGTTGAGTGCAGGCAGTCAGTGAATGACCCAGGCTTTTCATTGACCGACAGACCTATTCAGGCAGTCTACGCGGGAACTGAAACAACTGCTTTTGCAAATTCATATCTCCCGGCTGACTACTGGCTGTATCTTGGGATTATTCAAAAGGATGGAGCAATATTGGTTCCAGTAGAGGAACAACCATTGATTACTCCCGACCCGGAGGTGCCGCCAATTGCTCCGGTTGATGGGGAGATACTTGGTTTGTTAACGATAACGATCACCTGTGTAACCAGGTGATCGTTATTGATACATCTACCCTGGCACCTAACTGAAAAACGGGTGATCCTTTAGTTTCTGAGCTGTCTCCATCTTTGTCACTCTGATATATCTCAAAAATGATTCAGTGGTATGGTGACCGGTAATTTGCATTATGTCACGCATTGGAATGCCTGCCAGATAAGCATTTGTTGCAAAAGACCTTCTGGCAGTGTGGGTCCTGATCACCAGCCATTTTTTTAGATCCCCTTTGCTGATTTTTTCATCATGTGCTTTTTGCCCAATCAGTTTCAATGCTCCATTTGTTTGCCTGATATGAGGTACTTGGAGAGTTCCATATCTCTTAAGAATTTCCCAAACCAATGGTTTAATGGGCATAATTACAGGTTCATCGGTTTTTTGCGTACGTACATATAAATTTCCTTCGTGTATATGTTCGTTGGAAACTTTTGACCAGTCCGAATGACGAAGCCCTGTATAGCAGTTGATTACAAAAATGTCCCGGATGTTTCTGTGAGCGGGCAGATCAAGGGGCATTTCATATAGTGCCTTGATTTCATTTTCATTCAGGTACACAGTATCCACATTTTCCGAAATAATCTTGAAATCCCGCTTACAGTGCTCCTGGTTTTTGGTCAGTTTATCTTCAACGGCTTCATTCATCAGCCGTTTCAATTTCTTGATATATGAACCAATGGAGTTTGGTTTTAAACCAATTTCCTTTAAATGGTCAGTGAACTGGATATAGAAATCTTTTCCTATGGTGTCAAAATCGACCCTGAATTCCTTTTTGGTTTGGAAAGATTCCAGTTGCTTCTTGAGACTCGAATACTGTTGTAAATGACCCGGACTGATTTTGTTTATATATCTTTGCTGAAAAACTGCAAAGAAAGATAAAAGAGAAACTCTGGAGGCATCAACAGCTTTGCTTCTGCCGGTAAATACTTTAAACTCATTAACCATTTCTGCCGATTTCACTTTGACTTCCTCTTTTGACAGTTTAATGCCTTTTGGAAAAAGTTCATCGTATTTATCGAGAAAAAAATTGGCAGTTTCCCGTAAACGAGTGTTGATCTCGCTATAGTCCTTCGCCGGTTTTGCCTTCTGGGCTTGCTGGTCCCAATCGTTTTTGGGAACATGCAGTCCGGTTGAAAGTCTTAAGCGTGCATGATTAAAAGTAAATGAAAGAAGTAAAAGTGATTTTTCATTCTTTTCCTTGTCTGGATAGAAGGTTATTGAAGCCATATCTGAGTGCGATTAATTTGTCAGTGCAAAGATACGGAACTGTCAATATAACTGACAAACTTGTCAGTAAAAGTTATAAACATGCTGTAACGCCATGTAACAATTATGAACAACTATTCACTGTTTAAAGGCTTTTCAGAGATATGTGCCTGATTATCAAAAGTAGCTTCCTTACCCTTGAAGAGATCAATTATCCTTAAAATATTTCTTTGAAAAAGCACCAGTAATTCAGTATTCCTTATATTACCAGTACTTATCAATAATAATTTTTGAGGACTATTTTTTAAGTAAAATGAATCTAGAAAATCAGAATCTTTTATAATCAATATCATGTCTTGTATAATTGCTAATTCTCTGAGAAAAGAGTCCTTCGTCCTTTCTTTATCAGGAAGATCATCAATATGCAGGGTATCTTACCCCTTTCCTGTTAAAAAGAAAGCAAGTTTAAATGGGAGCTGAGCATCTACGAGAAATTTCATGCAACAACTTTGTAAATGGACTTAATCTTTGTGAGTCTTGAAGCGAAAGCAAGGCATGCTTGAATATCTTTTTGCTCCAGGGTAGGATAATCATTTATAATTTCAGAGGAGGTCATGCCGGCAGAAAGCAGGTCAAGGATAAGTTCAACTGTATATCTTGATTCCTTTATCGTGGGCTTACCATGGCATATTTCAGGATTAATTGTTATACGTGACACAAGTGTTTCCATGTGTCTATGGTGATTTTGACACAAAGATAGCTAACCTTGAGTAAAAAGTGATCATCCTGAGATTGATTTAATTACAATATTATCCTAAACCGTGGTAATTTTACAGTTAAATTACAGACGAACTATTTTCTCTGAGGTTTACCAGATTCCGTCAGGCATTTTCCCACTTTACAATTTCCTTTTTCTCATCAGCTTAAGGCTAGTGAGGTCGAATCCCCGACAAACATGTAGTTTGCTGTATGTTTAGTCACCTCGGACTATAATTCTGATAATCAATCTGATTTTTTTCAAATTTGCGGAAAACCGCAATGAAAATTTGTGGAAAACCGCAATTGACAAAGGCTTTGAGATTATTTATCTTTACAGTACATTCTTGCATATCTATTTATTTTTATTATTCACCCTATAATTCTTTATGCTATGAAAACAATTTTACCAGTATTTCTTCTTGTCTTTATGGTCACCTGTAATTGTGACCTAAATGCTCAGAACATGATTTATCCGATTCCTTCTTTCAATGTTAAAGTCATCGGAACAGCAATCTTTCAGGAGAGCCGTCTTGAACAAGGTTCCCAAAATAATGCAAAAGAAAGAAGGGCTATGAACGTCAAAGGAGGTGTTTGTGGATTATTGACCGATAGTTGCTCCTACGTGGCGACTATATACAGCTTAGATGGGTTGACCAGGCTTGGGCCATTTACTGTTCAATGCGGAGAAACCTTAACCGTTGAAATCGATGATCGTGAATGGGGAGTTATAATCTTCTCCGGTTCCCAGCTTTGTGTTGATGTTTGGATAGAAGAGTTTGGAGATCCTCAGAAAAAATGTCTTGAGGACTAAAAATCCCGGACTTTTCTGGTCAAATCAAAGATGAAGATAATGCAATATCTCTTTCTCCTTCGACGGTTAATAATATTTTTCTTCAACGAAGAATTGTTGCTGGGTTTAATCATCTTATTTGATCCCCACAAAAGGCATATTAATTCTGGTATTTCTCAAGCCTCGCCAGGCAACTCCTGTATTGATTTAACACTCCAATTAATAGGGAAAAATAACATTGAGCGAACCGGAGAGCTATCCGGACCCATGGATTCCTATACTAATCATCCATGGGTTAATAAGGTTCCTCTGAGGTTAATCTGATCAGAGGGTGAAACGAAGAATAGCGCAGGAAATGTCCTGCTCTTTCTCATTATCTGTACTAATCAAAGAAGGGAATTGTAAAATTGCCTGATTTTTTATAATTTCACAGGCTTCATGTTGTAATACTTGAACTATGAAAAAACTATATGTAATCGGAATTTTGGTTTTATTGTGCTGTTTTGCTTTTAATAACCAGGTTAAGGCTTCAATCGATATAGATATATGGGTGACAATTACGGATCTTAATAATGGTCAGTGTCATACTGGTGCCTATACAGGAACTTATCATATCAAAGTAGAATTTCTTACTGATAATGTGGTTGAATGTTCGCATGACTTTTATACTACCTTAACTCATCCAGAACTTACATGGACATGTGGTGCGACTTTTGATCAGTATAAGAATCATTCTATTAGAGTAACCGTTTGCCATTGGAATGATCTCAGCGGTGATTATTGTTGCGGTAATGGCGGCAAAGGGTCTATTACCTGTTCAGATGCGGAAAGCGGTTTGATAGATATTCCCGTAACCGTCAACTAAATCATTGCATTCAAAAAAGTTACAAAGCTAAACTCCTTGTAATAACTTTGTACAAAACCAAAATTAATTCGGAAACTGTTGGTCCATGAATTCACAATAATCGGCTTTACAATTATTGAAAAGAAAATTATTGTCAAAGAGGAAATTGGTAATCCGAAGGGAATAATTTTTCAAATGAACAGTAAACCAATCCTTAGAAGATTTTGCTGCATTGTTTGTATATTATTCCCTTTACTTGTTTTTCCCCAGGGCGAATTCAACAACTGGTACTTTGGAGATCATACGGGAATAACATTTAATAACGGTGCACCGATTGCATTGACAAACTGCTCGGCTGGCTTCTACGATCAACAAGTAAGTTGTACCGTTTCCGATTCGCTGGGCAATCTGCTCTTCTATTCTGATGGATGGAATGTATATAACAGAAATCATCAAATTATGCCTAATGGTCTCCAAATAGATATGACATTTGCATCAAATCAAGGCATTTTTTGCGTGCCTTTCTTACAGGATCATAATTTATATTATCTTCTAACAGCAGGGAGAGGTTACAATAATTCACATCCTCCGGTTGGTTTAAGATATTCCATTATTGATATGCAATTAGATGGAGGTCTTGGCGATATTGAGACAGGTCAAAAGAACATACAGATACCAAGCGGTTGGGATGATTGCAATACAGTAACCGGGACAAGACACATGAATAATCATTATGCCTGGGTCGTCAGCAGAAAATGGCATAATTCCTCATATTATACCAGTTATCTTATTGATCAAAACGGAATAGATACTACAGCAGTTTTAAGTAACAGTTTAATTACTATGAATGTAACTCCGCCCTACGCGGGGCCTTCCGATTTGACATGGACAATAAAGATATCACCCGACGGCAAAAAATTGGTTACATCCTATGCAATATCCGATCAATTGGAAGTTTGTAACTTCAATTCTCAAACCGGACAGGTAACCCCTTTATTTCTATCCCATCAAACGTTAAATATCATGTTTGGATCTTTGGAATTCTCACGGGATTCAAAATATTTATATGCTGTTGAATACATGCTTTTATTACACGATTATCATATCGTTCAGTATGATGCTACCGCGGTTGATTCCGTGTCTTTTCAACAATCAAAAATCGTAATTGACAGTGTTACTGATGGTATTGGATATCAATTGGGTCCCGATGGTAAAATTTATTGCGGAGAATATTCCACCTTTCTCAATGTTATAAATAATCCCTCAACTCAAGGTTTAGGCTGTAATTATCAGAAAAATGCTGTCGATTTGCTTGGAAGATATTCTTTTTATGGCTTCCCACAGTTATTACAGCGATATTATTTATATATCCGACATAACGGACAATGTCAGGGTGAACCGATAAGTTTTTCTACTACAGTATTTCCACCGGTGGATAGTTTAAGCTGGAGTTTCGGAGATCTGGTTTCAGGATCTCTGAACTATTCTAACCTACCCACGCCCTCTCACATCTATTCTTCTGCAGGAACCTATAATGTCGAATTGATTGTACGACATAATGATAAGCGCATGGATACGGCCTGGCAGGTGGTTACTATATTACCAGGCCCGCAACCGAATCTTGGCCCTAATCTAACAATTTGTATAGGTGATTCGGTGACCTTTGATGCAGGCGCATGCACAGGATGCACTTACCTGTGGAAAAATCTTGGATCGGGAGCTACGGTAGGTACTTCACAAACCTTCAGAACCGGCCAGGCTGGAACATATACTGCTTTAGTCACCGGATCAAATGGTTGTATCGGAAGAGATACCGTACAACTCTCAACAACCCCGGTGCCAGCGGTATCCAATTCACCGCCGCTTGTAAAAACAATCTGTACCGGTGAATCAACGAATATCCCTTTGACTTCCAGTCCTCCTGGTGCAATGTTTCACTGGACCGCTTCCTTGTCGTCGGGCAATGTCACAGGATTTAGCGCCGATTCCGGACTGGTCATCAACCAGG
>Ga0209697_10005674_pt1 | contig 15442 bp, 8 predicted proteins | sample AliMusrvi5mmetaG_FD_184115 | JGI IMG/M metagenome (GOLD analysis project Ga0209697, IMG submission 184115) | Freshwater lake bacterial and archeal communities from Alinen Mustajarvi, Finland, to study Microbial Dark Matter (Phase II) - Alinen... | ecosystem: Environmental > Aquatic > Freshwater...
GTTAAGGAGTTTTCCCATGAATCCATCGACAATCGCCATTTCCCGGCACAATCCAGGGTCAGCACCATGGAAGGCCCAGATGCAGGGGCATCTACCCGGTCTCCCCATTTCCCCCGCCCTCCGGTCCGGCCGCCGGCCCTTGCAACGGCCTTCACCCCAAAAGCAATTTCCCAGCAATCAAATCAATCAGGCATTATGAAAAACAAGAACATCATGATCGGCGTCGCGGGCGTCGTGATCCTTTGCGGCGGAATTTTCCTCGGGCTTGCCATGAATAACGGCAGCCGGCCTGCCTCCGCGCCAGCGGAAAAACAGGCAACGGGCGCTGCCACTCAAGCAGCGGCCAACCCTGCCGCCGCTGCCGCCAACATTGCCAAATCCTCCAAGGCACGGCCGGAGTCGGCATGGGCCAAGCTGACGGAAAAGTACGGCGACAGCCGCACCAAGCTCTCCAAGAAAGTCACCGGAGACATTGCAAAAGTGATGGATGACGCGATGGAACTCGCTGACATGGGTTCCGAACTCGCGGGTGGCAGGTCCGCCTCCGAAATGGCCAGCACCCAAACCGTCGACGCGCTCACGAACCGGTTGGGACTGACTGAGGAACAGAAGGCCAAGGCCGCGGAAATCGTCCAGAAGCGTGTCGCCGAGCGCATGAACGCGGTGAAGGAACTCAGCACCGCGATGCGCGAGGACCCCTCGCCGATGATGGAAACCATTCTCGCAGGTGATGCCTTTTCGCGTCAGCAAATCAGCGAGGAGGACTATAACAAAGCCTCGGCGGACACGCTGGGCTTGCTGAAGAACATCAGCGGCTTTGGCTTCGGCGGTCCGGGCGGTGGTTCGCAACTTTCAGATCCGGTGCTGGCCGCGCAGTTGCAATCCGTGCTCAGTCCCGAACAACAACAGCAATTGGCCGATATCGTGAAACAAGCGCAAGACACCGCAGCTCAGTCAGGATCGGCGAAAATGCCTTTCCAAAATGGCAGTTTGCCGCCAATGGACCTGGAGAAACTCGACCAATCGATGCAGTCCGCCCAGAAGCTCACCGGCGGCATCAGGGCGGTGATGGAAGGACTCAAGGGCTTGCAACAAGCCGCCCCGCCGAGCACGAACAACTGAGGCGTGAAGGATGGGAAAATGACGGAGCCTTTGCTTGCGTCCTCATTCATTCGGCTCCAGCCCGGCCGCCCAGGCGCACGCACGCCGGAAAAGTTTCCTTACCGCCTCGGGTTCGAGCGCCTTGACATCATGGCCCAGGACACTCTGGAAAACCTTTCCCTTGCCGTACTCGAAAGCAAACGCCATCGGATAATCCTTGTGGTCAACCATGGAGCGGGCCGAAGCCAGCACTTTGATGGCGGCGTCGCCTGTTAGACAAGTATATAACTCGTCTACAGTCTCAAAATCCTCCATCCCCGCGGTGACCGGATGCGTCTTGTCCCTGATCTCGACCTTGAATGATCCAAGCGGATCGTGCGGGCGCAGTTTGGGATCCCAAACCCGCCCCGCGACCTTGACAAATTCCGGCCAGTCTTGGAACGCGCCGCAGGAGAAATGAACCATCACCAATCCGGTTCCGGCTTCCACCGCCTTGCGCAGTCCCTCCTGGGCTTCCTTGCCAGGCCCGGGGTTTTCCCAATTCATATAGTTAAGCAGGATCACATCATATTCCTTCAACTCCGGCGACGCCAGAACCCTCGCATCTTCGGTCACCGTCACTTGCATCCGTTGATCCTTGCCAACCGCATCACGCAACACCGGCGTGGTCAGTTGCCATTTGTGCCCCGGATAATCCAGCCCGGTGACAATCAAGATCTTCTTGGCGCCTGGTCCTGCCGGCGTGCCTCCTGCCACGACGGGCGCGGCTTGGGCGGCGTCGACACGGAACGCCAGGGCAAGAGCGCAGACGAGCAACTTGAAACCGAGCGCAGCGAAGAAGCGAGGCTGGAGGGGCAACAATGTGTTCATGGTCGAGGCCGGATGGGCGGATGCAGCATGGCAGGCCCGGCGGGCGCTGTCAACGAAACGGCTGCACGGCGGCATCAGGCCACGGTCCAGGTGGCGTCGCCGTGGAGGAGTTCCTGCCAGGTGCCGGGACCGCGCTTGGCTTTGGCGTGGTCGATTTGCTCGTGGATGAGCGAATCGTAGGAGGGCTTGTCGGTCTGGCGGATCACCCCCATCGGTGTGGGAAAGTCCGGTTGGCCCATGGTGGCCAGCAGATGGGAATAGAGCGGACTGGACTGCTCTGGCTGATGGATGAGGATTTCGCCGGGGGCGGCGCTGGCGGCATCCACGACTTGCGGGGTGAGGCCGTTGAGGCGGATGCCCTTGGACTTGTCCTTGCCGAAGAGCAGCGGCTCGCCGGCCTCCAGAAACAGCATTTGATCTTCGCGATTCTCCTTGGCGTAGACGGAATCCCAGGTGGAATCGTTGAAGATGACGCAGTTTTGGAAAATCTCGACGAAGGAAACCCCCTTGTGCTGATGGGCGGCTTTGAAGGTTTCCACCATGTGCTTCGGGTTGTTATCCAGCGTGCGGGCGACAAAAGTGGCCTCCGCACCGAGCGCGAACAGCACCGGATTGAGCGGGTTTTCCAGCGACCCGGTGGGTGAGGTCTTGGTCCTGGTGCCGACCGGCGAGGTGGGGCTGTACTGGCCTTTTGTTAGACCATATATGCGGTTGTTGAACAGCAGCACGGTGACGTCGATGTTGCGACGCAGCAAGTGGAGGAGGTGGTTGCCGCCGATGCTCAAGCCGTCGCCATCACCGGTGATGATCCACACCGAGAGATCGGGATTGGCGACCTTCACCCCGGTGGCGACGCTGGGGGCGCGGCCGTGGATGGTGTGAAAGCCGTACGTGTTCATGTAAAACGGGAAGCGGCTTGAGCAGCCGATGCCGCTGATGAGCACGAAATTCTCGCGCGGCACACCCAGTTCGGGGAAGGTGCGCTGGAGCGAGTTGAGGATGGCGTAGTCGCCACAACCGGGGCACCAGCGAACTTCGTTAGACGGGACGAAATCCTTGCGGGTCAGATCCGGGACGGCGGGAATGGTTTGGATTGCGGCGGCCATGGGAATCAGGAGTTGAGGAGTTGGAGGATGTGTTCGCGGATTTCGCTGATCTTGAAGGGTTGGCCCTTGACCTTGGCCATCGACAGCGTATCTATCAGATATTTGGCGCGGATCACGACGCTGAGCTGGCCGTTGTTGAGTTCCGGAATGAGAACCCGGTCAAAGCCCTTGATGAGATCGCCCAGGTCGGCTGGCAGCGGATTGAGATATCGCAGATTGGTGCTGCTCACCGCGTGGCCATCGCCGCGGAGGGCCGCCACGGCGGAGGTGATGGCGCCATGGGTGCCGCCCCAACCGATGACCAACAACTTGCCGCTGCGCTCGCCAAGCACTTCGAGCGGTGGCAGGTCCTTGGCGATGCCGGCGACCTTGGCCGCACGCAGGCCGGTCATCAGGCTGTGGGTTTCCGGATCATAGCTGATGGCCCCCTGCTCATCTTTCTCGATGCCGCCGATGCGGTGCTCGAGGCCGGGTTGGCCGGGAATGGCGTGGGTGCGGGCGAGAGTCTCCGGATCGCGGGCAAAGGCGACGTAGGGCTTGGATTCGTCCGCAAAGGGCTTGGAAATATCCGGCAACGCGGACTCGTCGGGCACCCGCCATGGCTCGGAACCGTTGGCCAGATAACCATCGGTTAGAAGAATCACCGGCGTTGAGTACTTGATGGCAATCCGCACCGCTTCGAACGCGGCGCCAAAGCAATCGGAGGGGGAATTGGCCGCAACCACCGGAATCGGACTCTCCCCATGGCGCCCGTAAAGCGCCTGGAGCAGGTCGGATTGCTCGGTCTTGGTGGGCAGGCCGGTGCTCGGGCCGCCACGTTGCACGTTGACAATGACCAGCGGCAGTTCAGTGGTGATGGCGAGGCCGATGAATTCGCTCTTCAAGCACATGCCGGGGCCGCTGGTGGCGGTGGCACCGAGCTTGCCGGCGTAACTCCCGCCGATGGCAACACCGATGGCGGCGATTTCATCCTCCGCTTGGACGGTGGTGACGCCGAAGTGCTTATAGCCGGCCAGTGTTTCGAGCACGGAAGTGGCGGGGGTGATCGGGTAGCCGGAAAACAACAGGTCGCGGCCACAGCGTTTGGAGGCGGCGATCAGGCCGAGTGCGACGGCTTCATTGCCGGAGATTTTCCGATAGATGCCGGGCGCCACGTCGGCACGCGCAACCCGGTAACGCTCAAGGGTCAGCTCGGACGTTTCCCCGAGGTAATAGCCCGCCTTGAGCACCCGGATGTTCGCATCGGCCAAATCGGGCAGCTTTTTCGCCCATTTTTCCTCAATGTATTCAAGGGTTGGCTCGACCGGGCGGCAATAGACCCAATACATGAAGCCGAGGGCGAAGAAGTTCTTGCAACGAAGCTTCTCGCGATTCGTCAGGGTGGATTCCTTGAGCGCCGCGAGCGCCAGGCCGGTGATGTCCAGGGCCACGAGCGTGTATTTCGCGCTGAGCGCGGGATCCTCCAGCGGGTTGCTGGCAAATCCGGCCATCTTGAGATTGTCCGCGGTGAAGGCCGCGGTATTAACCACCAGCAGGCCGCCTGTGGCTAGATCCTGCAAGTGTACGGCCAACGCGGCCGGGTTCATGGCCACCAGCGCCTCAGGGCGGTCGCCGGGTGTCAGTACCTTGGTGCTGCCAAAGTGAACCTGAAAGGCGGAAACGCCTGCGATGGTGCCGATTGGGGCGCGGATCTCGGCCGGGTAATCCGGGAAGGTGGCGATCGAGTTGGGAACGGTGACGCTGGTATCGGTGAAGCGTTCGCCGACGATTTGCATGCCGTCGCCGGAGTCTCCGGCGAATCGGACAACCACTGATTTCATCTCGCGAAAGCCGGAGGTGGAGTCGGACATATAATGGTGTGTTTTGCTTGCTCGGGCGGCAAGTTGGTGGGGGATTCCCTTGATGTCAACCACGCCTGCGGAATTACCGAGGATTTTTTCCGATGGGTGGCGGAGCGGTCTTCTTCCCATTGACGCGGCTCGCCCGTCCGAGTACACTCCGAAGCAGATGACCCTCCGCGCCTTGGGCTGGAATGCCGGGTTTGCCACAGCCTTCGCGCCGTATCGCTCGAAGGGCTGGGTTCCCGCACGCCTGATCCGCGAGACCCCGATCAACTTCGGGGCCCTCCTCGGGGACGGCGAGGAAATCGACGTTGTCCTCTGCGGACGCCTCTGGCACGCCGCCGCCTGCGATGCGGAGTTGCCCGCGGTGGGTGATTGGGTCGTGGTGGAACCGGGCAACGAGAATCAGGACCACGTCATCCGCGCGCTGCTGCCGCGCCGGACCTGCTTCTCGCGCAAAATGCCCGGCAACAGCTCGCAAGCCCAGGTCATCGGCGCCAATGTCGATATCGTCGCCGTGGTCACCGACGCCGGACCGGACTACAACCTCCGCCGCATGGAGCGCTATTTCACGCTCATCGGACGCAGCGGTGCCGAGGCGGTGGTGCTCGTCAACAAGTCCGATCTGTTTGCGCCCGCGCAAAGCCGCCAAGCCGCCGCGGAAATCGCCGCGCTGTGGGATGGCGCGACGGTCCATGTCACCAGTGCCCTCAATGGTGCCGGGTTGCGCGCGCTCAGGAAGCATCTCAAGGCGGGAACCACGATGTGCATCGTAGGTTCCAGCGGCGTGGGCAAGTCCACCATTGTCAATCAACTCTACGGCGAGGACTGGCAATGGACCGACGAGGTCAATGAGGTGACCGGCAAAGGCCGCCACACCACCACCACCCGCGAGTTGGTGCCACTGCCCGGCGGCGGCATGCTCATCGACAACCCCGGCATGCGGGAAATCCAAATGTGGACCGATGAAGCCACCCTGCGCGACAGCTTCGCCGATGTGGAGGCCCTCACGAGCCAGTGCCGCTTCGCCGATTGCGGCCATCGCCAGGATGCCGGTTGCGTGCTGCGGGCGGCGGTCGAAAGCGGCCAACTCGACAGCCGTCGCCACGCCAGTTTCCTCAATCTGGAAACTGAAATCACGGCGCTCAAGCGGCGTGCCGCCAAGCGCCAAATGGCCATCGAGCGCTGGGCCAAGCGCAACAACCGCGTCCAAGCCCGCAACCTCAATGATCGCATCCAGCTCGAAAAAGACGCCCGCGGCGAATTGTGACAGGTTGCGCGCCATGCAGTTGTTAGGAAACCATTCACCTCTCCCCTTTCGTGCCCTTTCCAGAGGTTGATGCCAACGCCCGTGCCTGCCACCGGCTACCGGGGGCGGGACATCGAGGTCTGGGTTTTGGTTGAAACGGTGGCGGAAATCCTTCATCCACAATCCACAATCCGCTATCCGCTATCGACTTCCCGCGAAATCACGTCTTGCACGAACGGCGTCGGGGCGGATAGATTCGCGCGATGGAAGAACAAGTCGAAGTTCCCGGCGTCGGCCCGGCACGCATGGTCAGCGCCGCGCGTTTGAGCGTGGAAATGAATGCCAACGGCTCGCTGCGGCGCATGGCGTGCGATGACATCATCCTGAATCTGTTTCCCGGCAATGAGGTCGAGGGCGGTCCGGCGAATGTTTTCCTGCGCCGGCTGGGAAACGCGCCGGAAGCGACGCCGCTGTTAGGTCCGGGCAGCCCGGCCACCTATCTAAGCGACGGGCGGACGTTTGTGGCATCCGGAACATGGGGCGACCTGTCATTCCGCGTGAGGTTGGTGCTGGCGGAGGCCATTTCCGCATGGTTCTGGCATGTCGACTTGGAAAACACCGGCCTGCTTGCGGTTTCATGCGACCTCATTCACACCCAGGATCTCGCTCTGGCCCATTACGGCGCGCTGCGCCTCAACGAGTATTATGTCAGCCAGTATGTGGATCACACTCCCCTGGAGCACCCGCAGCGTGGAGTCGCGCTGGCCTCGCGGCAGAACCTGTCGATGGGCGGGCGCTGGCCGTGGACCGTGATCGGCTCACTCGGCCGCGGCGTCTCGTACGCCACGGATGCCTTGCAGTTTCACGGCCTGGCCACCCGCGCGGGCAGGCCCGCGCCGGGTCTAACGGATGGATTGCCGGGCAGGCGCCATCAGCATGAGCATTCAATGGCCGCCATCCAGGACGAAGCATTCACGCTGGCACCCGGTGGCAGAATTCAGCGCGGCTTTTTCGGCAGGTTCGAGGCGGACAAGCCAAGGGCCACTTCGTTGGCAGACGTCGTGGTGATCGATGCGGTGCTGGCACTGCCGGAGGCGATCGCCCCGGCGTGGATTCCGGGTGAGTGCCTGCGCAATGCCGACAAGTTATGCACTTTGTCAGGTGAAAGAGTACTCCCGGCAGAATGCCCGGACCACTGTGGCGCGGGCATTTCGCACGCCACCAATCTTCTCCAGCCTGTTCTAGCAGAACCAAGCCCGGCGGATTGGTTCGGCGTGCGCCCGGCCGACTCGTTGTTTGCCAGCGCGCCGATATTGGAAGCGCTGGATCTGGAGGAAACCGAAATCCGCGCGTTTTTCGGCGACGCGCCGCGCCATGAAGAGCGCGAAGACGGCCAACTGCTGTCGTTTTTCACCAGCGACATGAGTCACGTGGTGTTCAATGCGAAGGAACTCAAGGTGCTGAGGCCGCATGGCCATCTGCTGCGTTCGGGCGGTCCGCTCACCCCCGATGAGTCGGCCCTCACCTCCACCGCATGGATGGCGGGAGTGTTTCATTCAATGGTCACACAGGGGCATGTGAGCATCAACCGCTTCCTCTCAACCTGCCACACCTATCTCGGACTATTCCGCAGTCACGGACAACGGGTTTTTGTGGAAATCGACGGCCGCTTTTCTTTGTTAGGCACACCGTCTGCGTTCGAGATGGCGGCCGCATCCTGCCGGTGGATCTACAAGCACCAGGGCGGATTGATCGAAGTGGTTGCCTCCGCGCCCGCGGAGCGTCACGAACTGAGCCTGGCGATTTCGGTGTTGGCGGGGCCTGCCGCCAGGTTCTTGATTTCCCATCACGTCGCGATCAACGGTGACGATGGCAGTTCGGCGATGCCACTGCGCTGGGATACGGATGACAGGGGCGTGTTTGTTAGGCCGGTGCCGGATTGTGATGTCGGCCGGAGGTTTCCGGACGGCGGATTCAGGATCGTGCCGGCGGAGGGAGGACAAATCGAGACGATCGGCGGCGACGAGTTGTTGTTTGCCGATGGAATTTGCCACGGTCAGCCGTTCCTATGCATTGTCACCGCGCCGGCTCTAACGACAGGCTTGGTGATTGAAGGATGCCTCGTGGATGCCCCCGGTTCGCAGGCCGGAAAATGCCGGGACGCCCTCGAAACCTGTCTGGAAACCGGCGGTTCCGATGAACCGAGGCTCCTGGAGGGTTGTCCGGGCCAGGTGACGCGCGCCTTCTGCCCGCCGCCTCAGGCGGACGTGCCATTGGGAGTGTCAATTCCCGGTCATTCCCGTGGCTCGGGGCTGCAACTTTCAGCCCCACCGGCGAGCCGGCTGGCGCCCGCCGCGGCCCGCGTCGCCGAGATCTTGCCGTGGCTGATCCACAACGCCCTGGTGCATTATCTATCACCCCGCGGACTGGAGCAATATTCCGGCGGCGGCTGGGGCACCCGCGACGTCTGTCAGGGCCCGCTTGAATTATTGCTGGCACTGGGCCGCTTCGAGCCGCTGCGTGATCTCTTGTGCCGGGTGTTCCGGCAGCAAAACCCCGATGGCGACTGGCCGCAGTGGTTCATGTTCTTCGAGCGCGAGCGCCACATCCGGGCGGAGGATTCCCACGCTGACATCGTCTATTGGCCAATCCTGGCGCTGGCACAATACCTATCAGCCACCGGCGATGCCGGATTGTTGGATGAAACGCTGCCGTTTTTCCATGGCGATGGCGAGCAAGGCGCCGAACAGGCTGGCATCCTGCAACACGTCGATCGCGCGCTGGACTTGATTCGCAAGCGGGTCATCGCCGGCACCCGCCTTGCTGCCTACGGCCACGGCGACTGGAACGATTCGCTCCAACCCGCCAAGCCTGAAATGCGCGAGCGGCTTTGCAGCGCGTGGACGGTGACGCTCAACTATCAGACATTCAGGGTGCTGGCGGATGCCTTCCGTCAGCTAGGACATGTGGACCGCGCCGTCGAGTTGGATGCCATGGCGTCGAACATTCTCGACGAGTTCCAGCGCGTGTTAATCGTCGACGACGTGGTTGCGGGACTTGTCTATTTCCACGCGGACGGGAAGACCGAGCCCCTGCTGCACCCCGGCGACGACACAACCGGACTTTCCTACAGTTTGCTGCCGATGGTTCATGCGATCATCAACGACATGCTCACACCCCAACAGGCGGAGAATCATCTCGGCCTGATCCAACGCCACCTGCTCGGTCCGGACGGAGCGCACCTGTTCGACCGCCCGCTTGCCTATCATGGCGGGCCGCAGACGTTCTTCCAACGGGCCGAAAGTGCCAGTTACTTCGGGCGCGAAATCGGTCTCATGTATACCCATGCACACCTGCGGTATTGCGAGGCCCTCGCGCGGTTCGGGGATGCGGAGGCGTTTTTCAATGCACTGTGCCAGGCCAACCCGATCGCCCTCCGGGAACTCGTGCCAACCGCCACCTTGCGGCAGGCGAATTGCTATTACTCCAGCTCCGACCCGGCGTTCCGCGACCGCTACGAAGCTTCCGACGAATATGACAAGGTGAGGCGCGGCGAAGTGGCGCTCGAGGGCGGTTGGCGCGTCTATTCCAGCGGCGCCGGCATCAGCGTGCGTTTGATCGTGCGGTGTTTCCTCGGGCTGCGGGTGGAAAAATCCGCGCTGGTGGTGGACCCGGTGATGCCGGCGGCCCTCGATGGCGTGGCAGTTAGAACACAACTCGCCGGCCGCGCCGTGGAGATTGTCTATCGGATAAGCGGCCGCGGTTGCGGCCCGGTATCCATCAACTTCAACGGTGCGGATCTCGAGTTCGTCCGCGAGCCCAACCCGTATCGCCCAGGCGCCGCGCGCGTTGCGATGGAGGATATTGTCGAGGGACTGACCGGTTCACAAGGGCTATATGCCCGCATCATCGTCGTCGCAGGGCGTTCCGAGGAGGAACATCGTTCTTAGAGGAAGGGTTTTCACTGTGATAACTTCGCCGATTGAATTCACTGCCGCTGCCATACCTTCAATATTTGTTATCGCCGCGATCCGCTTGCCGGCCGGCAACGGCGGTGCGATTGAAAGCCCGCCGGGCGGCATCGTGATTGAGCCACCGATTGCCACGTGAATGGTGTGGGTGCCAGTGGCCGAGATCTTGAAATCGAGGGTGCCGTAACGAGTTGGGAGATGATTCACGGCGAAGCCATCCGCGCTGGCGATCCACGCCCATGGCATGCCGGAGGCGAGCACCAGCGAGGCATCGGCCTCGTGTTCGCAGGCGACCATCGAGGCGAGTGCGAGCAGGAATTCCGCGGCGATCCAGGTGTGGGGGACGTCGCCGAGGTGGCCTGGCGAGCGGGGATTGTGCCAGGTGATCTCCGGCCATTGGTTCCATTCGACGGGCCGGCGGTCTGATAGAAAGAAATCCAACAATTCGTTCGCGTCGGCACGCCTGCCGAGACGCACGAAAACGGCGATGATGCGGATTTCGTAAGCGGTGTAGTTGTTCCACTGCATTTCCCCGCGATGCTTGCGGCGGAAGCCGTCGAGATAAGTGTCTAGCATCGCATGCAGCGGGCCGGCGGGAAGCACCCCGGCGAAATCGAGCATGGCGATGGCATTGGAAGTCGCCGTGGGATCGAAGTCCGCCCACTCGACCGAACCGGGAATGTAGGTTAGTTTGTTGTCGGCTATGACCTTGTGGATCGACTTCAGCAGATCTATCTGAAAATGTCCGGCCGCGGATCGCCAGCGGTCGGCGTCATCCGTTAGATCGAGCGCGGCGGCAAGGTCCGCAGCGGCTTGGAGGCCGCGCACGCCCCAAAAGTCGTCCCAATAGGAATGCACGGGGTGGGCGAGGTAGCCCTCGTGGCTGGCGGATTCGGGCAACAGACCGAAGCACGCCGCGTGTGCGCCGGACTTGTAGGCATCCGTCATGCGTTGGGCACGCAGTGCGATCAGACAGTCGGCCGCCCTGCGCACATGGGGCAGCATGGTCGTGATAAACCGGCGGTCGCCGCCAGCGCGGAACACCTCGCGAATGCCCCACACGAACTGGCCGTGGCTGTCATGCTCGACGAGCCAGTCGACGCCATCGCGATCCACCACGCAAGGGACGAAGCCGTCGGCGCGCTGGAACCGCGCATACCATGTTAGAAACTCGCGCAACGCGGCGGGCAGGCCGGCCTTGGCAAGGGCGGCGCCCATGATCACACAATCGCGGACCCACGAGCGGGTGTAGCGGCGGGGCCCAGGTTGGATGGCAGCGCCGTCGCGGTTGATCAGGATGTGTCCCGCGGCGGTGCGGAAGCAATCGAAGGCCGGTGCCGCGCAGCTCGGAGTCTGCCAGACCACTTTTCCCAGCGTCTTGCGCCACCGGGCGAGCGCGCGGGCCCTGCCGTTTTTCGCCGGCGGTTTGGCCTTGCCGAAAAAGGCAACGGAAACCGTGACATCAAGGGTCGATGTGCCGCTTGGCAGTTCCCACGCCATCGCGGCGGAAGCGAGGCCGGAAGCATCGTAGACCTGGCGGTTAGGCGGCATGTTTCCGGCGGCTAGAAAAGCAAGCGTGCCACCTTCCTCGAATGCGGCGGCCCCCATGCCTGCCGGGTTTGGCGTGAAGGCGATTGTGCGATCTTCCACCCGCAGGCTGTCCGCTTCACAGCCAATGCTGTGGATCGGGCTGCGGCCCCCGAGATTGCGGAAAGCCTGCCATGGCGGAATCACCTGGAACGGCCGCACCGCGACGCAAAGGCGCGTGTTGGGGGCCGCCTTGCGGCAGCTCAGGCGGTAGGTGACATGGAGTGTTAGATCCCCCGCCCTGCCGGCGACCCACGGCAGGATATCCAGACGCATGCCGGCAGCATCCCAGACGACGGCGGGCAGCGGCACGCCGCCCTCGGCAAGCATGGGGCTGGTTTTCGCCTCCGCCCAGGTGAGCAGCCCGTTTTCAGTTAGAACAAACGGTTCCAACGAGAAGCCAGCCTCGTCGGATTCGACCATGCCTTCCTCGTTGATCAAGGCGCGGCGTTTGCCCTCCGGACTGCCGACCGGTGTCCAGTAGGATTGCTCGCGATGCCAGTAGCGGGGAAACCAACCCCGCGGGAAATCCGCTGCCACATTGTGGATGAATTCGTTAGGCGTGCTGGAGAACGCGTCCGGCCTCAGTGAGACGGACCGCAGCGCCGCGCATGCTGGATTTTCAAAGCGGAGGCGCAGGTGCCGTGTCTCAGCCGCCGGGGCCGCAATGTGGCTCATCGCGCCAAGAGCGGATTTCGCCTGATAGATCCGGGACCAGGTTGTTCCATCGCCGGATATTTCCACTGCATAAGCGCGTGGCGGCAGGTCCACCGGCCATTCGATCACGAGACCGCCGAAACGCACGGAGCGCCCGAAATCCACCGCCCACCACGGCGTTGGATCGCTGGAATCCGCCCGCCAGCCGGTGGCGGACTGCTCCCCAAACACGGTTTCCGGAGCAAAGCCCGGTTGCTGGCTGGAGGCGCGGATCGCATGCGGTTGGCGCAGCGTCTGGTCCTCTAACGAGGGGGCGGCAAGCTCCAGCGTGCCCCTGCCACCGGGACCCGCGGCGATGACGAACTCGATGGCCTCGACCTCGGAAGGCGCGCCACCGCCGGCAGGGCCCCAGGCAAAGACCATGTCACGCTCGTGAATCCGACGGTCGGACCACGCCTCCGGCAGCTTGAAATCCTGGCGCACATGCCGCCACACGTTGGCTCCTCCCGGGCCGGCAACTTTGAACTCGAAATGGTTAGGCAAGCCGTTGCCGCGCAGTTGGAAGCCGATCTCGAACGTCGGCGGCAGGGTGAAGCGCAGCACCCGCCGGATCGCGACGAAGCCACCGCCGCCATGGAAGTCGTAGTCCAGCCGGAGACCGGGCTTTCCCTCGGGGTTGGAGATGGGTGAAAGGCGGCCCACCACCTGGCCGGAAGCGCAAACCTGCCAGGAATCATGATCGTCGAAGAGTGAGGAAAACGGATGGGCGGGCATTGGCTATGAGCGGTGACAATCACTCGATGAACCTCCAGCCGGGTCTCGCAACCCATCCGTCGCTACCGGCCGCAGCCGGCGCCGGCCTCATTGCGACCCTTCGGCCTTTTTCTCCGACGGCGGCGGATTTTTTTGCAACCACTCCTCGCGTGCTGCTAGATTCTGTTTCAGTGCGAAGAGGCGGGTGCGCTCGGCGCTCAGGTCGGTGTACTTGCCCATGATTTCGTAGAAATCGCGCGACAAGTCGCGCCGCGCGTCATCCAACATCCGCCCGGCGTCAACCAACTCGTCGTTGCCGATTTCGCGAGTGCCACCGCCGGCCGGCAGGACCAAGTCCCGCTTCTGCGCCTTGAGGTTGTCGATGAGGGCATCGGTGCGGCCGAGTTCCTCCTGTTGGAGGGCACGCTGGCGCTCGTTGAGTTTGCCCTTGGCCACGGTATCGGCGAGCGCGGCACGCCGGTTCTGATTGGTTGCCAATGCCTTGTCGATGACCTTCAAGACGTCTTGCCGGGCACCCCTGCCAGAGGTTTCGGCACGCTGGTTTTGCTTCCACTCCTCGCTCACCCTGGTGTTTTCCTGATAAAAGCCGCGCCAATAGGAACCGCCGGCAGATTCATACTTTTCGACATCCTCGGCGCCGGGGAACGAGCGCGCGAGTTCCATCACTTGTGCGATCCGTTTGCCGATCCGATCGTCAAACACCTTCACGGCTGCATCCACTTGGTCTTGGGGCACATTGGTATCCTTGCGCATCTGATCGAACACCTCCATCCGTTTTTGCCGATAGACATAGATCATCTTCACCAAAGCCCTCATCACGTCATCCTTGATGTTGGCCACCCCGGTCTTGGTGTCGTTGGAATCCTTCATCGAAGCGAGCGTCTTCACGATCGAGTCGATCTGCTTCTCGACGCGGGCGTCCAAGGCGATCAGATCGGTTTTCATCAACTCAAAGCGCGCCTCGCGTTGCGCGATGTGCTCCTTGAGGTTTGCCACGGACTTCACCCGTGCCTCGTAATCCATGACGGGCGGTGCCTGGGCCAAGCCAAACATCGTCGTCATCCCCAATCCAACCAAGACTAGCGTGCGTGCGGTCATGGTTCGATTCCAGCCGCCCGCCGCCGCCGCGGCAAGCAAAATCGGGCGAAATCCGGGAGAAAAATCCGGCGGGTTGCGGCAGCGGGCCCGGCCGACCGGCACGGTGGAGCCGCTCAGGCGTCCTTGCCCGGACCTCGCCGCAACCGGATGAGGCGCTTGTCCCGCCACTGGCGGCTTGCCGATCCGCCGGAGGAGGTGATGAGCATGCCGGGGCAATCAACGCTTGATGGCCAACATGCAGGTTCGCCTGTGGTGGGTTGATTTGGCGGTATTCATCATTGGATGGATCCCCTACTGCGCCGCCGCCTCGAATTCCCTCACCTTTTCCGCGTAGAACTCGTCCGTCAGCAGGCCTTCCTCGTATAACAGGGTGAGTTGCCGGATACGACCCGCAAGTTGTTGCTTGGTGAACTTCGGCTTTCCGGCATTGGGATCGATGGCGGCGACCATGTTCTTGATCTCGTCCGCGCTCAGCGCCCGGTTGAAAATCATCACCTCGTCCATCACGCCCTCGAACGACACGTCTTTCTCCTGAGGCGAGGGGCTGGCACGGTTCAACCCGATGGTTAGGTCATCGGTGTTAGAGGCAATATCGCCGCGCAAGGCGATCGTCTGTTTCTGCGGGCGGCCATCCACGTACAAGGCGAGATTCGCGCCGTCGAAGGTGGCGGCCGCGTGGTGCCACGCACCATCCGTGACGACGTTGTCGCTCAGGCAGACGGCGCCACCATTGATGGCAAACGCCAGTTTGCCGCGCGACGGGTTGTCTTTGGAATCGCCGGCAATGCCCAGCGCAAATCCGCTCTCCAGACGCTTGTCTAACAATCGTCGCCAGACCGCGTCGGCCTTGCCGGTCTTGAACCAAACGGCGAACGTGCCCTGTTTCAGGTCAAGGGACTCGCTGTGCGGCACGTGGATATGGCAGCCCTTCTCGATGAACTCGCAACCGCCGCCCTGCTTGCCGGCCGCCACCCACTTGCAGCCGGTTAGAGAACCGTTGTTGTGCTTGCCGCCGGTGTCGGCGACCATGCCGTCGGGCTCCGCCTTGTCGAAGGAGAAATGGAGCACCAAGCCCGTGGGAGGATCGGCGGCCCGCAGGGGGAATCCCGCACCGAGCATGAGAAAAATCCCCGCCGTGATTGCTATCCTGATGATATGCAAGGTATCGAGTTTCATTTTAAGAAGAGA
>Ga0209697_10005696_pt1 | contig 15395 bp, 3 predicted proteins | sample AliMusrvi5mmetaG_FD_184115 | JGI IMG/M metagenome (GOLD analysis project Ga0209697, IMG submission 184115) | Freshwater lake bacterial and archeal communities from Alinen Mustajarvi, Finland, to study Microbial Dark Matter (Phase II) - Alinen... | ecosystem: Environmental > Aquatic > Freshwater...
AGACCGCGAACCGGCAGAGATTGGTGTTCGGCAGCGGGGTGGCGCAGATGATTGTGCGCAACGACTGCCCGCATCCGTTGACGGCTACCGTCCGGCACCTGCCCGGCGATGACGCACCTTTGCCGTTGTCGGTTTTGATCCAGGTTTACGGCAACGTGGCCGCGCCGGTGATGACGATGGCCACACGGATGCCGGCAGGCGCTTGGGAACAACCGCTGCCGCCGATGGAAGCCGGGGGCGCATTGGCGATGCCGTTCGAGTGCCGGACGCCTGAGATGGTTCGTGCCCGGCAGGGATCGCTGCTGCAAATCACCACCGATATCGGCACGGAAACCTGGGTTCCGGTGCTGGGCACGCGCGACGATTCCGGCAATTGACCCCTAGCGAGGCTTCGCCTCAGACCCCAGAGACCAGAAACCAGAGACCACAGACCAGATAGAAAACCTGACCTAACAACCACAGGTTTGCTCTTTCAAGGATTCTAGCAAAAATCAATCCCGCCACTTTTTCCGCCATGAAACCAAGTTTCCTCAAATCCAGTTTTTTGTTAGGTTGGACCCTGTGGGCCGCCGCGATGTCACTCTCAGCGCAAGCGAATTCCAACCACGGTCTGTGGGTGGGGGAAGCGGTGCTGGGCAACGTCAATGAGGTGACCGTGCCGCTGGATGCCGCCGGAATCCCCCGGGCCCCCGATTCGAGCGTGGCCACGCCCACCTTTGACGCCGCGAACCTCCGCTTGATCATCCATGTGGATGCCGCAGGACACGCCAGCCTGCTGAAACAGGTGGCGATTCTATCCCGCAAAGCCGGCGAGCAGGTGGAGCAGAGCAACCTGGCCCTGGTGACTGACGAACGCTTGTATGGGTCGTTTCCCCCACAGCCTGCGACGCGGATTTCCAGCGTGATGATTGATTTCGGCGATGCCAAGGCGACGGCAGCGGTCGATCAGGTGGTGAATCTGGTGGCCACGGCGGCGGCCACGGCGGCGGGTTCGTCCACCGCCACCCAGAGCACGGTGAGTTCGGCGGCCACGGCGGCAGCTCAGCCCGTGGTGGCCCAGGCGGATGCGGCCCAGGCTTTCACCAATTTCCTGCAAAACTATCTGGACAAGTCCAAGGTGCTTCTGATCGCCGACGGCGGATCGACCGCCACGACCACGACGGCCACGGCCATGGCAGCGGCGGTGGCGATGCGGGACGGCTCGTTCTATCATGACACGCGGGGTATCGAGATGCTCACTGCCATCACGGCGGCCCTGGCGGCCTTGCCGACGGCTGCCACCACCGACGAACGTCACAAAGCTGCGTTGAACATGGCATCAGCCTTCGCGGAAACCGATTTGGCGTGCGACCGCTTGCTGGCTGGCGAATTGCTCGGCGACATGATTTCGGCGGCAGCTGATCAAGCAGCCGCCACGGCAGTCGGTCTGGTACTGAAGCCGGTTACGGCGTTCAATTCATCCCCGGATGGCAAGTCCGTGGATACTGTTTCCACCGCCCACGGGCTATCGACCGGTGCCGAGGTGGCGATCCAAGGGGCGGCGGTGGCGGCCTACAACGGGTTGCACACCGTGACCCGAGTCGACGCCAACACCTTCCGTATCGCCGTCACTCCGGTGAAAGGAGGCTCGATCACCGGGTATGCCGCCTCGCGCAATGTCGCGCCGCTGCAGGTCACGTCGGTGGGCCACGGTTTGACCAGTGGCACAAGGGTGACCATCGGGGACTGCTCCATCACGGGCTACAACGGCACCTTCCTGGTCACCGTACTTGATGCCAACACCTTCACCGTGGATGCGCCCTTCACGTCCGATCCTCCGCAGCGCGGGGTTTGGTATGCGAGGTCCGGTGCCATCTCCAGCTACCAAGGCACTGCGGACGGCACGTCCGGCGTCAAGATCACCGCCCCGAATCACGGCCTCGACAACGGTCAAACCATCGAAATCCGCAGTGCCGGCGTCACATCCTACAACGGTTTGAAAACCATCACCCGGATCGACGCCAATTCTTTTTCGATCAACCAGGCATTTGCCGGCAATCCGGCTGCCAAAGGCACTTGGGATATTCCGGTGGCGATCACCGGCTTCCAACCGCCTGCCACCTTGGACACGCTTGTCACTGCCACCGGCCACGGTTTGGCCACGGGGGACCGCGTAGTCATCACCGGGTCCGGTAAGACCGATTACAATCACGAATTCGCCGTCACCGTGGTGGACGTGGCCCACTTTTCCATCCCGGTGGCGTTTGACACCACCACCGGAAATCCCGCCGTCAAGGGGACCTGGCTGCCGGCAACTGGTGGCCAATGGCGAACCACCGCGCCAGTCCGCACCGCCGTGGGGAACCTCGCGAAAGTCAACGACACCATCGCGCAGGCACAGAGAGACGCCATCGCCGCCTATGACGACAAACGCGCCTTGGATGCGGTGACCATGGTGCTCAATGCGATCATCCAGGCAGCCTGCGTGGCGGAGTCGCCCACTGCGGCCGTCGTCTCAGCGACTGCGGCCCAGGCGGGACGCGACGCGCTCAGCACCTCGGTGGTCCGCTATCCCCGACCTTCGACGGTGCCGTCCACGGATTACACCACCTTCGTGAATTCGACGGTTTTTTCCGCCAGCGTGGCGACCGCTGCGGATGCCGCCGCCACGGCGGCTCTGAAGGAAAATACGAACATCATCGCCACGCCCACTTCGATCCGTGACAAGGCGATGGCGGCTGCAATCGAGGCTCTGTCCTCGGTTTATTCCACTGCCTCCCGCTCGTTGCTTACCGAGTTGCCAATGACCGGAGACTTCGGATCCGGTCTGACTGCGACCATCGTGCTGCCCGCGAACCATCCGACCAACCCGTTCCGCCACCGCAGACATCCCGACCACACCACCGGCTTCGACATCACCCGCAACATCAAATTGACGTTCGACGCTGCGGACAGCCGGGCATCCGGCCGGGCCGGCTACGGCGTGGACCGGATTTCCGGGGTTTACGAGGAGGAAATCTTCGGGTTGCACAAGCCACTCGGCCCCAACAAGGACATCGGTCTGAAAGTCCGGGGCACTTTCCAACTCAACCGCATCAGCAAGATCGACACGCTCAACGGGCGCTGAGTCCACCACCTCATCAAAGCCATCCATCCTCCCTCTTTTACCATGAATCACTTCCCAAGTTTCCGTGCCGTGTTCACCCGCACCCTGCTGGTGCTTGCCACCGCAGCCACTGTCCGGGCGGGCGTTTCCGACCTCCTGTTCACCGTCCGCATCGGGGGCACTCCCGCCAAACCGACGATTTATGTGACCAACGACTCACCGACGCTCGAAATCACCAGATTCGAGATGACCATCGGCGATCTCACCAGGAATTTCGATGCTTCAAAGGTGACAGTGACAGACCCGCCCAATGGCCACGCGACGCAGAACCTGCCCGACGGGTCGTTTGGCTGGTTTTGGGGCTGGGGGGCACGCAGCGGTGTTTTGCAGGTGGATCTCACGGACTTCGGGCCGGGCAAGACATTTTCCGTTGAAGCCTACCTGAATCGCAATGATTACCCTCCGTTGTTTTTCGGGTATGACCCTGCGCTGGACTTCAAGACGGTGTTTTTCAACAATGGCAATCTGCCCAACTCCGTCGTCACGGTGTATTCCGGGCCGGTTAGCGCCTCACGAACGCTGCCCGAAACCCCGACTGCGGATTCCAACGATTCGGGGTCATTCACCTTCCGCGGTCCGGGCCGGATGTTGCATGTGGTTAGCAAAACGGAAACCGAAAACGAGTTCGTGCGCGGTATCGTGATCAAGCGCAACGGCCAGATTATCTCGCAGGATGAAACCGACGTCAACGTGGAAGTGGCCCACGGCGACAGCATCCAGATTACCGCCCCGCAGGAGGTTTACAAGGACATCAACTCCCAATACATCACCAGCAGCGGAGCCAATGCGGCGGATCTGATCAAGAACACGGCGGAAGAACGGTTTGTGGCGACCGGTATGTCCGTCAATAACATCGCCCAAACCGCCGACCCGACGAATTACAGTTTCGAGATCACCGGCGACACCGAGGTGCAGGTGAATTGGCAGCATTACTATGCGCTGACCATCCGTCATGATTTCAGCAAGGCCCAAAGCCAGGAAGTCATTGCCGGCACTCCGTGGGCGGGTCCTCTGGCATCCGACGCCGCAGGCAATCCCGACCCGCCGGTGAGCAAACAATGGGTCTTGCGCGGCAACCAACCGGTCGTCCAGGTGGACGGGCAGTACGTCGATAACTTCAGCCACCCGGGACTCGACTTGCGATACGTCGTCAATGGATACCAAGCCTACGGCCCGCCTAACAGCCTGGTGAACGGGAACCTGAATGACGCGCGGCTGATGGCCAATGGTGGCGTCGATATCCGCAAATCCCAAGGAGGCGCCATCTCCTCCTATAGTGGAGACTCCTCCACGACCGTGGTCCGTGTCACCGCCGACGGCCAGTTCCCCTCCGGGATGAAAGTCAATGATCAGATCGAGATCACCGGCTGCAGTTATGCGGCCTACAACGGCATCCATGCGATCACGGCAATCGACACCACGTCGTTTTCGATCTCGGTTCCGGTGAGTAACGACACTCCGAACGCGAAAGGAATGTGGAAAAACGTCACCTATGTGCGGATGATCAATTTCCCCACGGTGGAACAACGCCAGCAGGTGCAGCCGAGCTTCAGCATGTACGGCCCTGGCGGCATCACTTATGTCTGGCAGATCCAATACGGTGTCCACTTGAGTGCCGACGACGGCACCCGTACCCCACTGACCAAGGTTTACGAAGTCACGGACACCCATAGCAATGTGGACCGCACCGTCCAGGATGGCGTTGCCTGGTTTGATCCGGGCACCCATATCAAAGTGGTGACCGCCCCCAGGGAGGCGGGGCCGGATGGCATGTCACTGACCGGTTGGGTTAACGGGGATGGTTATTACTTCGCCTCCCAAGGGCAGGTCGATCCGGCCACCGGTCTCATCACCAGTGGCGCGCCGGCGGCCATCAATGGCAGTCCCGTCGCCACTTGGATCACCAACGGACCGAACAACAGCCAAGGCTACGAGATTTTCAATCTGCAACGTCCGGTGCGCACCATGTGGCGTTATGGCGCAGGCGCCATCGTGGTCAACGTGGTCATCGGCAAACACTGCTTCGAGGATTATCCGCAATACGCCGCCATGTTCGTCCGCCAGCCGGACCCCATCATCAACGCGGTGCCCGATCCGATCGCAACTGTGAACGGAGGAGTCGCTCCCGGCGCGGAGTTGATGGCGGAGTGGGATCCGGTCAGCGGCCGGCTCTATCCAACCATTCCAGGTATTTTCACCGTGCCGTGGAAACCCGGTTCCACCGCGACCAAACCGGTGGAGGTGCGCGTGGTGGCGACCCTGCCGTATGATGGCAAAAGGGGAATCCGCGGCCATTACCCGCATATCAACGGAACCCCGGGCGTGGCCGTTGACCCGGACCCCAATGATGACTTCGCCTTCAAATCCATCAAATTCAGCACCGCCGGGGCGGCGGTGGATGCCAACAAGCTGTTTACCACCGATCACCCGGGCTTCTCGGTCCTCCTGTTCGCGCAACTCCAACGCGTCGGTCGCGGCCAACCACGCCAATTCCTCCAAGTGCGCGTGGTGGATACCCGCAATTGGAACGCCAATCTGTTAGCCACGCCCGAAACGAAGTGGGTGGGACAGAAAATTGTCGATCCCGCGGCGGACCTCGCCAAGCTCGGGACCGGCTACGTGCTCGATCTGAAAGGCCGGGCGCGATACAATCCGTTCATTTATGACGGCACGAAAATGGAAGGTCTGGCGGCCAAGGACATTTACGACATGACCTTGCTGCGCGCGGACAAATCATCGCTGGTAGTCGTCAACAAAAAACTCCTGCCGGGGCCGGTCATTCCGGTCAACGAGCACCCGGGAGTTCCGGACAACGAGTTGCCGATCATTGTCTGGTATGACGATCCGCGGAGCAACGATTCCCTGATGTGGCCGTATGTCGCGCGGATTTACAAGCCGGTGTGGCCGAATGCATCGACCCTGCCGCAAATCGTGATCGCCAGTCAGTTGGGCAGCGACGGCAAGAGTCCTGACAACCAGGACCAACCGACGGCACCGGCGATCGGCAGCGACGCCCCGGCGACCACCACCTACGATCCCGCGCGCCTGCAGAATGTCCTGATCTATCAACAACCGGATTTCAACGCGCCGGGCTACAATCCCAACGAGGAGCACGCCTTGGTGGCCCCCTCGCTGCGTTTCGCCGATGTCTCGCCACGACCGCCCGCGATCTACGCGCTGCGCGACGGCGACCTGAATTACTCTGACAACCTCGTGACCGATGGCTTCACGCGTTACACTTCCAAACCCTGTGTCCTCGTGCAGTTCTATGATGTGGCCGACGATGAAATCAAAATGAATTTGTATCAGGTGAAACGGGAAAGTCTGACCGGTGACAATCCCCGCTACCACTTCGCAACCTCTTTCGCGCAAGACAAGACAATACTCAAGGGGCAGCCGTATGTCACGATGCGCGCCGGCGATCCGGTGATCCCGTTCTATCCGCTAGGCGTCGTCATCGGTGCCAGTCCGGCGGCGGAAACCTATGGCAACAATTTGTTCAAGCAGGAAGCGTATTGGGAGGACTGGCGCGGTTCGTCGTGGGCGATCTCGGGCGGTGACTATGCATGGTTCACCGTGTCATTCTACTATCCGATGGCCCCCGATTTCTGGTGGCCGCCCACCGTTTCGACGCCGCCGGTCAAGGTGACCAAGAGCGGCGCGGTCTATATGGCAACTTACGACTCGAGCCGTAATCCGCAGGTGCCAGGCACCGGTGATGCGGTGGCGTTTTTGCCGGTCGCGGTGAAGTCCCCCGCTGATGCCAACGACTTGCCGCAACACTTGCCGACTCCGGTGATTTACAAATCCGAGTGGCCCGACAATCCGGCGATCCTGAAAGCCGGAGAAACGCTCACCTTCTCCGGCGGCGAGTATCATGCCGACCACCCGACCGGCACGCTGGTCAAAAATGGTGTGGCGCAGACCGTGGAGACACCGGGCTTGCCGCAGGTGGTGGCCTTCGCCTCCGCCGAAGTGGTATTTGATTCCCTCAACCCGGAGGGAGTTTTGGAAAATCTGGAAAGCAAATGGACGGCCCGCATGATGCAGGTGCTCGACAAACGCACCGCGCCTTTGGCGTCAACCTCGTTCCCAGCGGACTTGCAGCCCGCCAGCGGCAATACCACGGTGAAGGCGGGCAAATATGTCTTCAACGGTTTGTCCGCTTCGCTGCAACGCCGGCTCCGTTATGATCCGCTGGCCGTGCGCTTGGCTGCGGACGGCATCACCCAGGTGCCCGGCGTGCTCGAGTTCAGCGGTTTGCTCAATGACAAGGCGATCGGCGATGCCACGCTCACCGCCTCTCCACCCCAGGTCTATGTGCTCGAACCTAACATTCTAACTGCCATCGAGCGCGATGCCATCATCGCCTTGGTGCCGCTTGGAACCCCGGCCCGCAGCGCATGGGAAAACGCGGTCTGGGCGCTCTATACCGCCACCCGCAACCCGGATAACGCACCCGGCACCGCCGGTGGCTATCTGGCAGGCTTGATGCAAACCCCGAAATTCGGCCCGGACGGGCAAATCCTCAAGGACAACCTCGGCAATGTGCAGTACGTCACTCCCGCCACCGCGCACCCGTTGCGCGCTTATGGCCCTGGCCTCGCGCTGGTGCCCAACGGCGGATTCCTTGATCCGTTAGGCAAGTTGGCGGACGGCAGCCCGTATCCTGACGAAAGCTGGGTGACGGTGGTGGAAAACAACGACCCGACGCTCGGTGGTTCGCCCATCACGCCGCACATCGTCAAGGTGGACCGGCACTACCGTTACCGGGGAGCTGTCAAGACCATCCTGTCCGACAATGTCTTCGACGAAAACATCGTGCTGCGCTCCACCGGCGACTTCGGTGCCAATGCCGACGACCTCATCTTCGAATGGTGGTATCGCCCGGACGACGGCAGTGAAGTCATGACGCCGCCGGACCTGATCCCCGCCGGCCAATCCAATCCGTGGAAGCTCTTCCCCGATCCGTCCGGCAATGCCGGCAGGGGCCGCTATCAGATCACCCTGAAAGGCAACCCGAACGCGCCCGAGACCTTGCTGGCCGACACCTGGTGGTACGTTCGCTACCGCCACAGGAACGACGTCGCCAGCGGCACCAATTGGGCCGCCACCCAGCCCAATGGCCGCAAGGGTGTGAACTTCACCTGGGCCGGGGCAGGCAACTCTGATCCCTTCCACGACTACGACCTCAACGGCGTCCCCGATTACCGCCCGCAGCTTGCGATGGGGTGGATCAAACGTGTGCTCGATGCGGTCAATCCCTACGAAGCCCGTATCAGCGATTTCACCGGCGACAACCCGTCCACCGTCTCCAGCATGGTCGCCGAGTTCGGCGCGCGCTACGAAGGCCCCGTCGCGCTCAATCCCGCCAAGAACGTCATCGAAAACGTCGGCCTGATCGAACTCTATCAAACGGTTCTCAATCGCGGCAAGAACCTGAGCATTGACCTGTCGCAGCCGGTTTCCACACCGGCGATCTCCAACGCCCTGCAACTTGCCTCCACCCGGATTTCGGATTTCTACATGTTGTTAGGAAACGAGGCCTATGTGGACGCTCTGGATCCGACCATCGGTGTCGGCAGTGACAGCGTGGACCCCGGCAACGTATCGACGTCGGTTCACGCCTTCCAGAACCAGACCGCCTCGATGATGGAGGAGGAATTGGACCTGCTGCGCGGGGTGGATGATTCCTATGCCCGGCCGGTCTATAACCGCTTGTTCTGGAACTTCACCAAGGGCGAGGGCGAGGCCGCCTACGCCACCAATTATAACATCACCGACGTCAACAAGGACGGTTTCATCAATGAGGACGACGCCATGCTGATGTTCCCGCAAGGGCATGGCGATGCCTGGGGGCATTATCTGACAGCATTGTGCGGCCAGTATGATCTACTACGTCACCCGTATTTCAATTGGGTTTCGCGCTCCGAGTCCTACAACCTGCAGGACATCGTCATCAGCGTGGATTTCTTCGACGAGCGGAAATTCGCCACCGCCGCCGCCGCCAAGGCCAAGGCCGGTGCCGATATCGTCGCGCTGACCTATCGGGACAAGTATGTGGCGGATCCCAACGCCCAGTGGCAGGGCTACACCGACTCGAATCCGGACCGCGCCTGGGGCGTGGATGAATGGGCGCGCCGGGCCGGCCAAGGCGCGTATTTCGATTGGGTCACGGCCAACGCGTTGTTGCCGTCGCAGCACCCGAACACGACCTTGGATGGGGTCCGCAAAGTGGATCGCCAGAGCAACTCCGACATCGCCGTGGTTTCCGCCAACCTCAGCGCGATCCAGCGCACGATGGATCAGGCGGACCATGGCTACAACCCGCTCGGGCTGATCGCCGGCGCCCAGGTTTTCGACCTCGAACCGGCGTTCATCAACGACAGTTCCGGCGGCGACCGCAGGTCACACTTCGACCAGATCTTTAGGCGGGCCGAGGGCATGGTGGATAACGTCACTGCGGTCTGGGACATGGCCAACCAAAGTTCCCAAATGTTGCGCAAGGTGGGCAACAGCGAGGCGGATTTCCGCAACTCCACCTTCCAGGAGGACCTCTCCTACCGCAACCAGCTCATCACGATCTTCGGCAAACCCTACGAAGGAACCGTCGGCCCCGGAAAACTCTATCCCGCCGGCTACGAGGGACCCGACCTCGGCCTCTATATGTATGTGGCGGTGCGCCAAGTCAACAATAGCACCGTGCCCGGCCCGGCGGCCAGCTTCGCCTCGTTCGACGCGAGCGGCAACCTCACGAGTGGCACCTTGTATGATGCCTATTCCGCGAGTTCGCCCTCTGGCAGCGGGAGCAGCATCCTGGGCTTTGAAACCTCGCTCAGTGGCGTGTCCTCAAGCATCCGCGATTTGTTCGCCCCCACCTTCGGCAGCGCGACCAACTTGCTGACCTACACGTCCGACACCAAGTCGGGCCTGTTCGATGTCAATTACACCGATTTGACCAATCCCAAGGTGAACTTGACCAATTTCATCAACCAGATGCCGATCACTGCGGCGGGCTACACGTTCCAAGCGCCATTATCATGGGGCACGCGCAAGGCCACCGGCGAACTGCAGGACCTCATCAACCAGATGATCCAACAGGAAGCCGCGGTCGCCACCGCTGTTGGCGACTATGATTCGTTCACCGGCGAGACGGTCCGTATCCTCCGCCTGCTCAACGCCAGACTTACCACCACCGGCCGCGACCTGGGGCGCGACGAGGTGTTGAACCGGATCAAGGCCTACACCAATGACTTAATCAAGATTATCGAGACCTCCATCGACATATATCAAAAAGCCACGGAACTCACATGGAAACTCGACGAAGCAACCGTCGAGGGTGTGCCCTTGAATTTGCCGACCGGTGGTGTGGCGGTATCTCCAGGGGATGCCCTTAGTTTGGCGAGATCCGGCATCGACTTCACCGCGACGGGCGTTGCAACGGGGTTTATGGCGTCCGGTGGCTTGGTGAAGGCCATCAAACTTATCGCAGAGACCGCGCTTGATGTTGCGGAAACCGAAAACACCCTGAGCAAGGCGGAAGAGGATCGCATGCTCCAGATCAAGGAGTGGGTCAAGGAGTTGCAGGACAAGATAAGCGACGAACCGATGAAACGCATCGCGATCTTCAAGGAAATGCAGTCATTGCGTCAGCTTTCCGACCAATACCGCAGCAAGCTTGACGAGGGTGGGCGGCTGGTTGACCAGCGTGCCGCGTTCAACAAGCAGGTCGCGGCACAGACGCAACGCAACCGTTATCAGGACATGACCTTCCGCGTTTCCCGCAACCATATGTTGCAGACCTATCGGGATTCTTTCGACCTCGCATCCCGCTATGCCTACCTCGCGGCCACGGCCTATGATTACGAGACCAACTTCTCGGTCACCGATCCGGCATCCCCGGCGGATGCCTTCAGCGCAATCATCAGGGCCCGGACCATCTACGATCTAACACAAGCCTTGACCAAGCTCAATGCGAATCACGAAGTGTTGCGCGCCCAACTCGGCTTGAACAACGAGCAGCGCGAAACCGGCGCCATCTCGTACCGCCGCGAGTGCCTGAGGATCCTGGGGACCGGCCAAGTGCAGCCGAATGCGCCGGCCAACCAATTCCCCGCCCCAGGACAGGACTCCGACACGCTTTGGAAACAGGCACTTCAGAAGGCCCGGGTGCCCGACCTGTGGCAGGTGCCGGAGTTCCGCCAGAATTGCCGGCCGTTCGCCGCCGCCACCGATACGGCCGGCAACCCGGTGCCGCAACCCGGGATCGTGCTGCGCTTCGCGTCCGACATCAGTTCGGGCAAGAATTTCTTCGGCAAGTCGCTCAGCGGCGGCGACCAAGCATACAGCACGAGCCACTATGCTACCAAGATCTTCAGCACGGGAGTCACCTTTGACGGGTATAAATCCGACGACATCCAGCAGGATCTGGCCACCGCGCCGCGCGTGTTTTTCATTCCGGCAGGCATGGACGTCATGCGGGTTTCGCGCACCGATGATCCCAACGAACTGCGGAAGTGGAAGGTGGTGGAACAGGCGATTCCGGTGCCGTTCCCGGCCACCAATGCCATGATCAACCAAAGCGGCTACATCCCGTTGCTCGATGGCCTGGACGGCCACTACGGCGACCAACGGAAGTTCTCCGATTTCCGTGCCTACCCGGACACCTCCGATGTCCCGACTGTCGATACCCGCCTGCTCGGGCGCTCGATTTGGAACACCCAGTGGATGCTCATTATTCCTGGGGCCACGCTCAGCGCGGATCCCGACGTCGGCCTGGACCGCTTCATCGACCAAGTCAGCGACATCAAATTCATCTTTGACAGCTACGGCCAGAGCGGCGGCTGAGCCGGAGTAACGCCACAATCAACCTACCACCCCCGATTTCCATGAATCCCAGGAATCCCTCATCCCATATGCACCCCGTGTCCAGGATCACCCTCACGGCTGGTTTGCTGGCCGCGCTGATGGCTGTGCCCAACGCGCGAGCCTTCATCGCCGAACCGGAAACCCTCGTCTATGGGCGCATCCTCAACCGGCGCAACCCGAATGCCGAACAACTCGTCACTTCCGGCCAGTTGTTATGGACGATCCGCAAACCGGATGGCTCGACCATTCTACTTTCCGCTGCGGCGGACGCGATTGGCGGCGGCTTTTCCTACTGTCTGCACATCCCGCATCAGGCGATGATGATGGGCCAGCAAGCCTCGGCACTCACCGTGCCGCTCGGCACCGCCCCGGCGATCGCCTCCTTCGCGACGATCACCCTGGACGGCGGACCCGCCGCCATCCTGCCGCCGGCCACCTCCAGCATCGACCTCGATCAATTGCTGCGTGCCGCCGCCTTGCGGGTGGATCTGGAAATCAATGTCGCAGCGATGGACAGTGATGGTGACGGCATGCCTGACTGGTGGGAGGACCTCCACGGCCTCGATAAACAAAACCCCAACGACGCCCTAACCGACCTCAACGGCAACGGGCGGAACAACCTGGCCGAATTCCTTGCCGGCACCGACCCGCAGCTCGTCAGCGGACTCCCGCAACTGCTGACCAGCGAAGTCATCGCCTACCCGGGTGCGACTTCCATCATTGTGCTGGAAACGGCCGACAGCGACAGCACGCCCGCCCAACTGGTTTATACGCTCCGCTCCGTGCCGGAGGGCGGCAGCCTGCTCCTGCGCAACGCCGCCGCCAAACCCCTGCAAACCGACCGTGAACTAGCAGTGGGGGCCACATTCACCCAAGCCGACGTGCTGGCGGGCCGCTTGGTCTTCACCCACGACACGGCGGAAACCCCCGGCTCATTTGACGTCGGAGTCCGCGATGAAAACCCGAACCACGCGGAAGCCACGGGAACGATCCTCATCCGCCTGTTCCAACCCGTGACGGGCATGGTGGCCGCCAACGCCCCCGAAGCTCTGCGCCTGGCTGCGGGCCAACTCGCCCAGGATCATCTCCATCTGATCGCCGACCTCGGTGGCACGGCTGGCAAACACCGCCTGTCCGCCCCCAGTGCGGGACTCACCGCCACTGCCTATCAGACCTACGTGACATCCTTCGGTGCGGACCTGCCCCATTTCCTGTTCGGCGGCCCGGCCGATGACGTGCTCACCGGCGGCTATGGCAACGACACTCTCTACGGCGATGGAGGAAACGACACCCTGACAGGAGGCCCGGGGGCCGACACGTTCGTGTTTACCAGCACCGACGACGGGATGGACGTCATCACCGATTTCAACCCTGCCGAGGGCGACGTGATCGATCTGTCGGCAGTGCTCAAGGGCACATCGAAACTGCTGAGCGACTACGTGCGCATCACCCGCAGCGGCAACGATGCCTTGATCGGAGTTTGCGCCGCTGGAACCAACACGGGCTTCACCGACCTGGTGATCCGCCTGCTCAATTCGTCGTTGCAGCCAAGCGATTTGCCGGGATTGTATTATGCCAACCATTTGGCAACCGGGAGCATCGGCCTGCCGCCGCGACTTGGTATCGCCGCCACCGTGGCCATGGCCAGCGAAAACGGTCCGACCGACGGTGTGTTCACCATCACCCGCGAGGGCACCGCCACGGATTTATCGGTGAATCTGCTCATCAGCGGCAATGCCACCAATGGCGTGGACTATGAAAACGTTCCGACATCGGTTTGCATCCCCGCCGGCGAGACCCAGATCGGGATTGTCATCCACCCTTATGTCGATGCCCTGGTCGAATTGAACGAAGTGGTGCACATCGAATTGGCCGCTTCTCCGAATTATCTGTTAGCATCTAACAAATCAGCGGAGATAACCATCGAGGATCTCAAGCCGCAGATCCGGATGGAGGTGCTCGAGGGACTGGCCAGCGTGGCGGACGCCACGCCCGCAGCAATGCTGATGCGGCGCTCCGGCCTGACATCCTCCCAGGTGGTGGTGAAATTCACGCTGAGCGGCACGGCGGGCAATGGCACTGATTACAACTTCGTCACGCCGTATGTGACGTTGGCGGCGGACGTTACCGAGCGGGTACTCGAATTCCAGCCGAAACCCGCAGTGAACTTCGGCACGGCAGAAGGGAAAATCGTGCGTCTGACGGTGAAACCCGACTCTGCGTATGCGATACCCGCACCGACGGCCAGCGTGACGATTGTGCCATCCATGTTGAACTATGATGCTTGGCTTGCGGCCAACCCGCTGGCCACCTCGGTTTCCAATAGCGACAAACTCTCGCGCTACGGATTCAGCGTGGACCCGCAGCGGCCGACCGCTTCTGAAACCTTGGCCCGTTTGCCCAAGACATCCTTGGAAAACGGCTATCTGGTCCTGCGTTTCCGCCGCAAACCTGGCATCACCGACCTGCAATACGGCGTCGAATACTCGAACGATCTCCGCCAATGGTCGGGAGGTCCTGACCTCATCGAAGATATCACATCGCAAGTTTCACCCAACGATGTCGGCGCAGCCGTGTTCCGGGCGATTCACCCGATGTCCCGGGATGCCGCCGCCTACATGCGGGTCCGGCTGACTCTGCCCGACCCCAACCCATGAGGCCGCAGGTTCATTCATTGCCATGACCCGCCATTTCCAATCCTTGTCGAGTTTTCCGCTGTGTTGCGCGGCGGTTTGCCTGTTGTGCCAGTGCAAGAAGGCCGCCCCAAGCGCCACGGCGGGCGACCCGTCACTGGCAGTCGTGGCCGGACAACGCATCACCGCAAAAGACTTGTGTGCGGAAGCCGAATGGCGCAGGGCAAACAACCAGGCAGTTCCCGATGCCGAGGCGCTGCTCAAGGAAATGGTCAACCGGCTCGCCATGATTGAACGCGCCAAACAGTCGGGCGTGGCAGACGAACCGGACACCCGGCGACGCGTCGAAAGCCTGCTCATCGCCCGCCTGCGCGAACAACAACTCGACTCGGAAATCGCCAAACTCACGGTGACCGACGAGGAACTGGCCGCCGCCTACAAAGCACGCTCCGAAGAATTCACACGCAAGGGCCTCGACCGCTTCGCAATCCTCTTCCAAGCGGCACAGTCGAAGATGACCGATGAGCGCCGCGCCGAGGCCCGCAAACGCTTGCAGGACGCGCTCGTCCTGACCGACGCGAATCCCGCGCCGGGTGGCCGGGGACCCGCCGCAGCAGGCTTTGGCGCGGTGGCTATCGATCATTCCGACGACCAGTCCAGCCGCTATCGCGGCGGGGATATCGGGTGGATCGAATCCGACGCCAAACCGGGCCGGTTCCCTGACTCGGTCATTGCCGCAGGCAGGTCCC
>Ga0209697_10005697_pt1 | contig 15395 bp, 8 predicted proteins | sample AliMusrvi5mmetaG_FD_184115 | JGI IMG/M metagenome (GOLD analysis project Ga0209697, IMG submission 184115) | Freshwater lake bacterial and archeal communities from Alinen Mustajarvi, Finland, to study Microbial Dark Matter (Phase II) - Alinen... | ecosystem: Environmental > Aquatic > Freshwater...
GTAAGCAAAAAAATTCAAGACTCCGCCCACTTCACTCGAAAAACTTACGCTCGGCAGGCTCAAATCGTCCAAACTCACTTCGACGGAATACGTCGAAGCTCAAACAGGACGATTTTTAACGGCCTACCTTACTTGTTTATCGGTTCACTGGACGAGGTCGCTCATTAGTGAGCATTAGTGAGATTGATTGGGGCGTATGAAATTTTAATGCGTCAGCCTTGGCAATTATTATCAAAATGTGTTGTTGTGCGCAGCTTTTTTTCTACACTTGCACCCAACAACCGAGGCTATGGGCATTTTGACGTTCACCGTTGCACGGGATGTTCCATTGGCGGGAGCGTTCGCTGTTATGAAACGACAAAGTGAATGCGGGAGCAAAACTGCCGGAATGCACTTCAGCCAGCCAATGAACGAGGCGTGTGTTATGGCTTCGTTATTTTTTCATTTTTCAGTTCAGAAGTATGTCTTGACCGCAAATTCAAACTGGTTGATAAATATCTCTTTAAATCTCGATATGTTGTTTTGCTCGTAAAAGAGTAACATTGCTTTCTTGTAGTCTACGGAGTCAACTGTCCTGAATGAAATGGGACAATGTTTGTAATTCATTAGAATCGCATTACTTACAATTCGGGCTGTTCTCTTGTTTCCGTCCATAAATGGTTGAATGTATGAAATCAATACTAAAATAAGCAGTGCCTTTTCAAATATATTTTCTTTCTTATTCACAAGTTTACAGGCGGATTCCAATGCTTCACGTATTTGAAATTCGTTGTCGAGTGGACGATAATTTGTACCTGAAATACCAACTCTTCGTTTTCTTAGATTCTTGTCAACAGCCAATTCTTTAATAAGCAAACTATGAATATCTTCTATTTTTGAAATTGTCAACGGAATTAAATAGTCTGGATTTTCGACAATGAAATCTAGCGCATCTTTGTGATTCAGAAGCATAATTGCCTCTTCTTTCGTTTTTCCTGCGGCAGTTTCTTTGTCTTTAAGTAATCTTTCTGTCTCAAGTAATGAATAAGTATTTCCCTCAATCTGAGAAGATTTCCAACTTAAATCAATGGCAAGGCGTTCCAGTTCTTTTTTGTATTCGGAATCTGACAATTGCGAAATATTCTCAGTGAATTTTGTTTGCAAGTCAGTTAATTTTGAAAGTTCAGTTTCATTCAGAATATCAGTTCTGTCCAATAATTCAAAAATGTCTAAGTTGAAGTCTTCTTTAATCCGCCTTTCGTCAATTTCCTTTTCGTAATAACTGTCTAAGTCAATCGAATATAATAATTCGTAACACGGTGAAATAAAATATCTTGTTCCTTTCCCTTTTCCCTCCGAGATTATGAATTCCTCGGTCAGTAGTTGAGTTAGAATTCGTTTAACTGTCGCATAACTAATCGAAGTTTCAAATTCTTTATGAATTTCGCTTGAAGAGCAGTTTGCGTGGTTCTGAATGAAATTTAAAATTTCTATTTGTCTCGTTTCTGGCATAATTGTATATTTTAGCTCACAAATATATGAAATACGGCTCAGTTTTCACTGCAAACGAGCTTTATTTTTTTTATAATGAGCCATAACGACGAGGCGTATGTTAGGCGGTCGTAGTTTGCTCAATCGAGTCGTTTTGGTCTCATTTTTCTGTCTGAATTTATCTTGTTTCGTACAACAACAAGAGATTGTTAAATTTGCATTCTTATTCACTGTTGAATAGTTCGAATTGACTAAATTATCTCGACTTTACATAATTCATAATTGCAAATTATTTTAAAATAATTTTTGCACTGTTCAATCCTACCTTTACAATATACATTTTATTTGTAATTAGTGGAATGTTCAATGATTTATGGATGGCTTTTTCAGAAAATACCATTTTCCCATCTATGGTAAACACCTGCACCATCTCGTTATTCTGTAAATTTTTCAATATTAAATTTCTCCCTTCTATACTTATGCCCAACTCAGTGGCTGAAACAGTTTGTATGCCGGTACTTACTTCAATTATATTCAAAAAATCCTTCCATTGTAATGCATTCTGATAACCTGTTTTTGAACCGTTGGGAACATAAAGAGCACAAATAACTTTTGACACATTATAAAAAACATTAGAGCTTTTAGACAAATCAATAGGCATAGTTGAATTTACATGGATAGAAGTTAAACTGCCACAACCTTCAAAAGCAGAATTACCAATTGATTTAACTGAACCTGGAATAATAATAGACTTTAAAGCTCTACAATAATAAAAAGAGTTTACTTCAATAGTTGTTAAAGAGCTGGGTAACACAATGGAAGTTAAACGATCACAGTACCCAAATGCACCCGAAATTGAAGTCACTGAGTTTGGTATTGTAATAGACGTTAAGCGGATACAACCCCAAAAAGTACCACTTTCAATAGACTTAACGGAGCTTGGTATTGTAAAAGAAGTCAAATTAGCACAACCATTAAAAGCAGAAGAACCAATAGTTTTTACCGAATTAGGAATATCAATTGAAATTAAACTGGAACAATCTGAAAAAGCACTTCTACCAATTGAAGTAACCGAACTTGGTAATTGAATAGTTATTAAACCACTACCTTCAAAAGTATTATCACTAATTGAAGTTATGGAACTTGGTATAATAATAGAATTTAAAGCATGACAATAGGAAAATACACCACTTCCAATATTGATTACAGAACTTGGTATAGTAATGGAAGATAGACTGCTACATTCATAAAAAGCATTTAGACCAATTGAAGTTATTGAATTTGGGATAATAACAGAAGTTAAATTGTAACAAAACCTAAAAGTACTCGGCGAGATGGACGTCACGGAATTTGGGATAATAATAGACTTTAAATTTTTACAACCCCAAAAAGCGCCTGCACCAATTGAAGTCACAGAGCTTGGGATATTTATGGAAGTTAAACCAGTACAGCCTCCAAATGTACTTTCGCCAATTGAAGTTACAGAACTTGGAATAGTAATAGAAGTTAAACCACTACAATAGTAGAAAACCTCATTTTCCAAAGAAACTACCGAATTCGGTATTGTCACAGAAGTTAAACCACTACAAAATTTAAAAGCATCCGCACCAATTGAAGTCACAGTATATGGTATCATAATGGTAGTAATTCTATTGCAATCAGAAAAGGCATAATTACCAATTGATGTAATGGAATTAGGAATTGTTATGCTGGTTAGACCGCCACAACCAGAAAATACACTATTTCCAATTGATGTAATTGAACTTGGGATAGTAATAGAGGTTAAACTGCTACAACCCAAAAAAGCACCATTACCAATTAAAGAGATTGATTCTGGTATTGTAATAGAAGTCAAACCAATACAATTCATAAAAGCGTATTCCCCGAAGGAAGTTACAGAATTCGAAATTGTAATGTTTTTTAGACCACTACAGCCTGAAAAAACACTATTCTCAATTGAAGTAATTGAACTTGGAATAGTAACAGAAGTTAAACCACTACAACCCAAAAAAGCACTATTCCCAATTGAAGATATTGAATCTGGTAATTTAATTGACGTCAAACCACTGCAATTTTTAAAAGCATTTTCTCCAATTGAAGTTACAGAGTCAGGTATGTTAAATACGCCTTTTTTTTGAGCTGGACACATTAAAAGTGTATTAGTCTGATTATTAAATAATGTGCCATCTATACTTGAAAATAATGGATTATTAATATCTACATTTATCGCTTCCAGATAATTACAATAATTAAAAGCATCACTTGCAATTGAAGTTACAGAACTAGGTAATGTAATAGAAATTATACTACTCCCAAGAAAAGCACTATTCCCAATCCTTGTTACTGAATACACAATCCCGCTATCACTAACAGAAGCTGGGATGACAATATTACCAGTATAAGTATAATTTTGCGTAACTTCCACTGTATAGGGCAAAACCAATGAAGTTTTGTTGTAAGTAATACCATCAACAATAAAATTGTTAGCCCATGAATTAATAACTACTATGAATAGTGCTGAAATAAGTATAATTTTTCGTTTCATAAAATATTTTTTAATGTGTTATATTTTTGACTTATTATATGTGATTCAACTAGTTTCTTCTATTTAGTTTCTTTTTTTCTTCCAAAATCTGCGTGAAATTGTCCGCCGAGCAAAATCCCGAAAGTCAACAAATTCAGTCGTTGCCGAAAAGTCAAGAAGTCGAGAAAAGCTGACAGTTCGTCAAAGATTTTATCTTCAATAGTTGAGTCGTCTTTTTATTTTGTACTATGCCCCTAACGAGAGTCTGCGCAAAAACTCCCTTTATCATTTATAAATTTGGATACCTGACTGAGAAAATTTCCATCTGCGCAATTCTCATCGATTCCATTTTAGTTTTTGCGCAGTCTGACGACCGAGGCTATGGGCATTTGGCGGTTTGCGGGAGCATTCGCTGTCGTGGAACGACAAAGTGAATGCGGGAGCAAAACTGCCTGAATGCACGTCAGCCAGCCAATGAACATAGGCGTGTGTTAGCAGCATACCATTTGTTTGTTTATTTCTTCCAAAACTTCCACCATTTCTTTTTTCTCTGTTCAGCTTGAGTTTTGATAAATATTTCGTCTTCTTGTCTGACCAACTCAGACAGTTGATTAACTTTTGGTTCAATAGTAATGTCTATTCTTTTCCAGTCTTCAAAGTTGTCAATTTGAAAGTCTTTATAAATCTCAAGAAAGCGAAGAGCTTCTTTTTCTACAATTTCCACAGAACCATAAATTCCTTCAATTGCACAATCATATTCTTCGTCAACACCATACATAAAAGATTTTTCGTCATCTGTCAATTCTGTTTCCCAAGCAATCCAATTTATAGAACTAGTTACTTTATTAAGTTTTATCTGTCCGTCTAAATATGCTTTATATAGAAATCCAAGAATCACTCGTCCTGAAATTCGAGGTTTGTCTTGTCCTACAAATTCGTTTATAAGCGAAATAACGTCGTTAACGCTTTTGTGTCCACATAATGAAAGTTCGATAACAAAATAATCTGGTTTCTCGTCTTGTGTAATTATGTTGTCAGCCCATTTTATAACTTCCTTTTTGTCTATAAGTCCATTCGTCAGAGCGATACTAAATACTTCTAAAAGTTCTATAAAATCTCGTGGGTTCGTTGTCATTTCTTTTTTTTTATGGCTGCTGCTAACACATATATATGTGTAGTATGTTTTGGGTATGTGCTATTGTATTGCACATATATCTGTTTTATCTGTATTGATTGAAATTTCTATTACATTGATATTGAATCACTTGTTTGAAATATGATTTTTAAAGCAATTGCACATATACCAATTTGTTAAAGTGATGATTATGATTGTTGCTTTTTGTTATTTCTTACAAGGATCAATGTTTTATTTCACAGTAACTACAATTGTTATCAATAGTTCAGAGCATATTATGCTATTTCAATATCTTCCGAAAATGTTTTGCCCAATATCCGTTCAGATATTTTGCAAAATGCCCATGGATAATAGATTCCAAGGGTGATTATACCTAAAAGCAATTGTCCCCAGAGGAATAAGAAATCATTTCCTGATTCTATGTCGCAGCCAAATCTCTTACTGTGAGTTTCGGACTTAGCAATTGTATGTTCAGCAAAATATTTGTATAACTTGAGTACTGCAAGCGGGGTGTAAATTCCCAGTGTTATCATGGAAAAAAGAATTTCCAGAGCAATTTTTGCGGTGGAATTCCAAAAGGTTGTTTCCCATTGGATATTGTAACTTTTATAGTTGAAATTAATTTTCCATTTGGAAGCATAATATATGTAAGGAATGATCATTAAGAAAATTGCAAACATCATTATTCCAGTAAATAAAATAGTAAGTGGGCTCATTGATGGCTCCTGCATTGAGTTTCTCATTCCTATAATAAATGCGATTATTCCAATGGCAAACATCAAAATAATCATTGGAATGACAAGCGTAAATAGCATGATTAAGAATAAATCGTAACCTTTACCTTTGAACTCCAGATTGGTTGAATCGTGCGAGGATTTCTTAGCAAAGAAACTTATAACGTTGGCCGTAAACCACGGTGAATAAATTCCAATAGTGATGATACTTAATAGAAAACCGGGTATATATACCGAAAGAAACTGACCGAACTTGCCCGTAAATGAAAACGATTTCTCTTTGTATTCAACGGCTTCGATTGATAATTTTGCAATGAAAAATATAATGGCATACTCAATAATAATCAGGAAAAACATCACTCCATACCATTTAAATATTTCTCTGAGTCTTTCCAACGTTTCGAGTGGATGTTGTGTCTGACCGCCTTTGAAATCCTGAAGTTTATACTGTACGTAAATGTATGGAACCAAAAACAGCACCATAAAAAGAAGCCAAATAGGAAATAATTTGTTGCCTGTCAAATTGAATTTAAAGTAATTTTTCATTGAATTATAGATTTGATTGTTAGTAAAAATTGGTATTGTGTTAATTGGGTGTAAAGATAATAATTTCTGTTAAATATGAAGTGAATTTTGAAATAATGTTGAAAAAAAATGCCGAAGTACCATTGGAGTACTTCGGCATAATAATTCACGAACATTTTTATCTGATTTTTGCAACTAAATTCAATAATTTTTATGTTTAATCAAAAAGTTGCATTTACAACTTGAATTTTGCTTTTATTTTTGTTCATCAGCTGATATTTTTTCAATTCGTTTTAAAATATCATTCAACATGTCAATCTGTACCTTGTGAATTTCGAGCACCTCTTGTTGTTGATTGATAATTAAATGATCTAATTTCTCGTGCAACATTCTAACCTCAAGTTCCGATTTAAGGTTAATCATATAATCCTTTTTGCCTCTTTCGCGGTCTTTTTCTTCCTGTCTGTTTTGGCTCATCATAATTACGGGTGCTTGTATAGCAGCCAAACTCGATAAAATCAGGTTCAACAGTATAAATGGATATGGATCAAACCCTTTATTTCCGAGCCAATATATATTAATGCAAATCCAAACTAACAGAAACACGGCAAATGAAATAATAAATGTCCAACTACCTCCGAAAGAGGCCACTTTGTCGGCAATTCGTTGTCCATAAGTCATTGCTTGAGGCTCGTCGCCATCAATTTTATCCGTCAGGGTAGTTTTATCTTTCAACGAATCCAATACTTTTTTTTCAAGTGAAGTTAATTCGCCGAGTTGTTTTGTTAGAAATACCTCCACGTATTTTTGTCTGTATATGTTAAGCTCACTTTCGGATACATAATTATTGGAAGAGAATGTAGGATTTTCCTTCTGAATAATCTCTAAAATAGATTTTCTGATAAGTTTAGCTGATACTTTTTCCGAAACAGGATATTCAATGCCGGATAAATCGCTTTTAAATGTTTCCATATAGTTGAAAATGTTTGTTTTAGAAAAATGAAATTCTTAATTTATTGCAAAAGTATGAATTCTTTTTGGTTATGAGGTTTACTCAGGTTATTTCAACTGAAAAGCCAATGCTTTATTATATTTGCACTTTGACTTTTTGCAAATTGTGTGAGCTGAATATTTATATCTTTTTCAATCCTTTCATATCAATTTTACTTGCTTTTTTTAAGCTGATTGCCGCTCCGCCACCCGGAGCAAGTTTTTGTTTTAATACTGATTTGGAATTAACGAGCAATTTCTGAATCTGATAAGCCATAGGGTTTTCTTTCCAGTCGGCAGTGGCAGCGTCACCATAAATAGTAGCTATATACCAGTTGTTTTCATCAAGGAAATTGAAAGGAATTGTAGCTGTACGCCCATTCTCATCGGTTATGGCACCTATAAACCAGTCAGAAGTTCCTTTGGCTTTACGGGCTATAGTGATATAATCGCCAGGTTCGGCTTCCAGGTATTTGGTATCGTCCCAATCCACGACCACATCTTTAATAAACTGGAAAGCATCCATGCGTTTTTCGTAGTTTTCAGGCAGGTCGGCAGCCATTTGCAGTGGGCTGTACATGGTTATGTATAAGGCTAACTGTTTAGCTAACGTTGTGTGAACCTGGCATTTGTTGCCGGGTTTATAGTAGCTCATTTTTATCTCAAAAATTCCCGGAGTATAATCCATTGGGCCACCCATCAAGCGAGTAAATGGCAAAATTGTTTCGTGTTCCGGTGGGTTTCCTGCACTCCAGGCATTGAATTCATTCCCACGTGCAGCTTCGCAAGCCAGCCAGTTCGGATAGGTACGCGAAAGTCCTGTCGGGCGAACCGGTTCGTGTGCATCCAACATGATTCGGTTTTCAGCCATTTTTTCAGCCACACGGATGTAATGATTCACCATCCATTGCCCGTCGTGTTTTTCACCACGCGGAATAATCCAGCCCACATAACCTGTTTTCACAGCATCATATCCGTTGTTTTTCATGAATTCAATGGCTTTGTCAATACGGCGTTCGTAATTGGTTGCCGAAGCAGATGTTTCGTGATGCATGATAATTTTCACGCCTTTGGAAGCAGCGTATTCATGAATGGCTTTCACGTCAAAATCAGGATATGGTGTTACAAAATCGAACACTTCTTCTTTCCAGTTTCCGGCCCAGTCTTCCCAGCCAACGTTCCAACCTTCTATTAAAACACCTTTGAAACCATTGGCAGCAGCAAAATCGATGTATCGTTTTACATTCACTGTTTTGGCTCCATGTTGGGGTAGTGGAGTAAGTGTATTCCAATCTGTGTCTTTTAATCGGATATTGGGTGCGTGTGAATAATCCCACGACCAATGATTCGGAACGTGCATTCCCCACCAGATTCCAATAAATTTTTGAGGGTGAATAAAACTCGGATCAGCAATTTTACTAGGTTCATTCAGGTTCAGGATGGTTTTGGAAGCCAGAATGTCAGTTGCTTTGTCGCTTACAATCACTGTGCGCCAGGGTGTGTGTTGCGGAGTTTGCATATAGGCTTTTGTACCAACAGCATCGGGAACCAATGCTGAAGTCAGTATATAATTTTTCTGGTCAATGAGGAGTTGCATCGCTGAATAATCCACCAATGCGGCTTCGAAAATGCTGATATACAACCCTTCGGAAGTTTTCATTAAGAGTGGGCTTTGCACAGCGTTTTTTGCAAAGAATCCATGCGTTGCAATTCCGTTTCCATCCACTTTGGAAGCATCTACCTCTGATAGTTTGGTCGTAGTATAGAAATATTCGTTAGAATCGTAATCGCCCGGAATCCAGAATGTTTTGTGGTCGGCGGTAAGTGCAAATTGTGTTCGTTCATCAGATACTTTGAAATAATTCAGGTTTTCTTGTTTGTCAAACTCATATCGAAAACCGAGTCCATCATTAAATAATCTAAAGCGGATTTTCATTGTCCGTTGTTCTGCTTTTTGTTCCAGCACAACTAATAACTCGTTGTAGTTGTTACGAATCTGGTTAACTTCGCCCCAAACTGGTTTCCATGTTTCGTCGAAGGTACTTGCTTCCGAATTTAGAATATTAAATTCGCTAAGTAAAGAGGGTGAATTTTTTAGTTCCAATCCAAGTTTTGAGGGCTTGATGACGGGCTTCTCTTTGTAAAATAATGCATATACGGGTTCTCCGGCAGAATTTACCAAAAACTCCATACGGAAATTTTTGTCTGGTGACAGCAAATTTTCAGCTACGCCTAACATGCTTATTGATAGCACAATTAGCAGAAAAGTAATTTTTTTCATATTGACTTGTTTTTTAGGATTGTTTATCTTGAAAAAATTGCGAAGCAAATATAAGCTTTCTGTATTGTGCAATTTTAAGTTAGAAACTCAAATAAATGGTTGGATGGTGCAAACGTTTGTTGAATTGAACTTTATAACAAAAGAAACAATATATTCTGGTAAAATGTTGACATTTTGCAAATGTTAGTAAAAGATATTCAAATAATGTAAATTAGAAATTAATTTATTATGAATTAACATGCTTTTCAATTCAAAATGTGCTGTTTATTCGGTATTTTTTACGAACTTTGCATCCCAAATACACATAAAAAAATTGAATGAAGACAAATAATGAAAAATGGCAAGGAAATTCGGGTCATAAATCGAATTCAGGTGCCGGCCGTGATGGTAAACCGTTTGAGAAACGCGATGTGAAATCGATATTGAAAGGCTCAAGAGGAGCAGCTAAATTTGGTTCTGATAAACCGGCTCGTGATGATAATCGTGCATCAGGAAGTTCTGACTACAAAAAAAGAGACGACAGCCGTCCGGCTTATGGTGACCGCAAACCATACGGCGACAGAGATAGTAAACCAGCTTATGGCGATCGCAAACCTTATGAAAACCGTGAAGGTCGTCCGTCATTCGGAGAAAAGAAATCCTTTCATAGCAGCGGTTCATCGACTTATGGCGATAAAAAACCGTATGAAAAAAGAGAAGGTGGTCGTCCTTTCGGCGAAAAAAGATCATTTGAAAGCAGAGGTGATAAACCTGCTTATGGCGATCGTAAACCATACGAAAACCGTGAAGGTGGTCGTCCAACATTTACTCCTAAAAAACCATGGGAAAATCGCGAAGGTAATTCATCTGCCGGTGAACGTAAGCCATGGGAAAATCGTGATAGCAAACCTTCAACAGGCGAACGCAAACCATGGGAAAACCGAGGTGATAAACCTGCTTATGGCGATCGTAAACCATACGAAAACCGTGAAGGTGGTCGTCCATCTTTCGGAGCTAAGAAACCATGGGAAAGCCGTGATAGCAAACCAAAGCCATGGGAAGACCGCGTTGATAGCAATGGTGAAAAAGCTTACGGAAGAAGTTATGATAACTCGAATGATGAGCAACATACAGGTAAATTAAGCTTTAAAAAACCAGAAGAAGGTGTAAAATCGGAATTTATTGAAACCCGTTACGATAATAAAAAAGACGGTGTTACTTTCCGCAAACCTTCCCGCAGAAGTGATGATAATTACGATCCAAACTCTAAATACAGCAACAAAAAACAACTTGAATTCAAGAAAAATGTTGTTGATCTGACAAAACCAATTCGTTTAAATAAGTTTTTGGCTAATGCCGGAATTTGTTCACGTCGTGAGGCTGATGAATATATTCAGGCAGGTGTTATTTCGGTTAATGGCGAAATTGTTACCGAAATGGGTGTAAAAGTATTGCTGACTGATAAAGTTATGTTCCACGATCAGGCAGTTCGTTCAGAACGAAAAGTATATTTGTTGCTGAACAAACCAAAAGATTGTGTTACAACTTCAGAAGATACCCACGATCGTTTGACTGTACTTGATTTAGTGAAGAATGCTTGCAGCGAACGTATCTATCCTGTTGGTCGCCTCGACAGAAACACTACCGGTGTTTTGCTTTTGACTAATGATGGAGATTTGGCTTCAAAACTGACTCACCCAAAATACGATAAGAAAAAAATCTATCACGTAGCACTTGATAAACCACTTGAAGAAGCAGATTATAATGCAATTCTGGCGGGTATAACGCTTGAAGATGAAACCATTGCAGCCGATGCACTTGAATTTGTAAAGCCAGGTGATTTGAAACAGGTTGGTATCGAAATTCACTCGGGTCAAAATCGTGTAGTGCGTCGTATTTTCGAAAAATTGGGTTATAAAGTGATTCGTTTGGACCGTGTTTTTTTTGCAGGACTAACCAAAAAGAGTTTACCACGCGGTAAATATCGCTTCCTGAACGAACGTGAAATCAGCATGTTGAAAATGGGAGCACATGAATAGTCAATTCATTATTGAGATTATAAAATTAAGGAAAATCCTCTGCAACTTTTGCAGGGGATTTTTTGTTTTAAAATAATGTTATAGTTCAATCGTTATTTCCTAAAAAACATCTACCGAATAACCTATGAAAAAAATCGTGATTGCCGGAGGAACCGGGTTTATAGGAACATATCTGACTAAACGTTTTGAAGAAAACGGTTACAAGGTATTCATTGTTTCACGCGAAGCGAAGCATGTGTCATGGAAACCTGTAGAGTTGATTGAAGTGCTTGAAGGGGCTGAACTGGTTGTGAACCTGGCTGGAAAGAACATAAATTGTCGTCATAATGCTGCCAATCGCAAAGCAATTATCGATTCAAGAGTGAATACCACCATGTGGATTGGTAATGCGATTGAAGCCTGTAAAATGCCTCCTAAACTCTGGGTTAATGCCAGTGCCAGTGGTGTTTATAAACCCTCATACAATAAAGAAATGACTGAGGATGAAACTGAATTGGGAAATGACTTTCTGGCCAATGTTGTTCGTGAATGGGAAAAGACTTTTTTTGGATATCAACTTACAGAAACAAGACAAGTAGCGCTGCGAACAGCGGTCGTATTAGGACAAAATGGTGGTGTTTTAAAACCACTTGTAATGTTGAGTTGTTTCGGGTTAGGAGGGGAGCAGGCAGATGGAAAGCAACTATTCAGTTGGATTCATGTAGAAGATTATTTTCGGATTCTACTTTTTTTACTTGAAAATAAAACATTAAGTAATGTGGTTAACTGTGCATCGCCAACTCCTGTTTCAAACAAAGAGTTTATGCGTACGCTTCGTAAAACTCTTAAAGTCCCGGTTGGAATACCTGCACCGGAATTTGCCATTCGATTGGGTGCGAAGCTTATTGGAACTGAGCCTGAGTTAATACTTAATAGTTCGAATGTCATTCCCAAGCGTTTGCTGGAAGAAGGGTTCAGGTTCAAATTTCCTTCATTGGAGTTTGCTTTGGACGATTTGCTTCATAAAAGTTAAGCAAATATTGATTACATAACTTTGTAAGTTCAGAAGGTACGATTATAAAAATACCACGATAAATGTAAACCTATCGGGGTATTTTTAAATTAAAATGCAGGTGGTGGCCCGTCATTTCCTCGCTTTCCACCATCTCTTTGAGGGTGATCTCCACCCGGTCCGAAACGTTGGAAGTCAGGACGTTGGTCTGCAGGATTTTTGTAGCCTTTGAATTGGTTAATCTTGTAAGTGAAGCTTAACAAGAAATACGAGGTTAATGTGTTGAATTTGCTGTATTGAATATAATTGTCGCCAATTGTTTGACGGATATTCAATTGCTGTCGAAGTATATCGTTTACTTTCAGAGAGAGAACTCCCTTGTTATTGAAAAATGATTTATCCATGCTTGCATTCCAGATTAACTGACTTTGATCAAAGCTGGAATAACCCTGCAAAGTCGTATAGTTTAAATCGGTTGAGATGTTAATTGTATAAGGTAAATGTACGACCACGTTTCCACCTCCGGTCCAATCGTAAGTTTGAGCAATTGTAGGGTTTAAGTTGTTTTTTGTGTTTGAATACCGAAATGTACCGCGAGCACTTATTTCAATTACATCATTTGTAAACGTTAATGAAAGTGACTCCGAAACGTTATATTTTCGGGTGGAACTTAAATCACCTCGTTTAAGTGTATCAGTGTTAATATCTGTAACTCCTTTTTTTGAATATCCATAAAGTTGATCAAGTCCGAACGATGTATTGGTGCTGAAATGCAATCGTTTCTGAATAAGAGGTGTATTAAACATTATGTTCCCGAACATATTATACGGAGTAGCTTCGGCATTAACGGTCTGACTGAATTGTTTACCGGTAACGTCATAAATACTGTTTGTAACTAGGGCGTTTCTGGTGGCTTGGGCATTTAACATGACATTGAACGAAGAAAAAGTCTGATCGTTAAATGCCGAATAAAACATACGGAAATTGTGGTTGAACTCAGGGTTTAATGTTGGATTCCCAACTGTTTCGTTCATGAGGTTTGAATTATTTTTTACCGGCTGCATTTGGCTGATGCTTGGTTGGTTAGTTTGTCCTCGATAATCTAGGCGGGCAAATTTTTTCTTGCCAAAATTATATTGAAAGCGTCCAGTTGGAGCGAAATTTACAACCTCATTGTTGTATAGTTTTTCTTCGCCGTTGGCGTAAGTTCTTGTGCTGTAAGTTTGTGATGGTTCTGCTTTCATACCTAGCATCAGGTTATAGTCTTTTGTCACGTAACGGTAGTTTAATTCTGCTGTTTCACTGAAAAAAGTGTTTTTAAAAACATTACTATAAATAGTATCAGGAGTAGAACTGTAATTTTCATCGAGCAATTTATTGTATTGATTTTTCTCAGAATCGGTGTTGGTGGTACGCATTGCGACCGCGGCTTCCAAAAAATTTCGAAAATTCCACAACGGTTCAACGAATGATACTCGTAAACTTGCATTGTATCTGTTAGAATTGTTTTTTGTGTATTGATCAATAATTGTTGTTGAATCGCCGGTTGTTTTGTCCGATTTGTTCCAACTTTCGCTGTTGTTTTGCGATAAGCCGGTTTGAAAATTGGTTGTTAATGCACGGCCGGGTTTTGACTTGAATTTGTGACTATAAATGAAATTCACACTAGCGTCGAGTGAGTTTCCGTTTCCATTATTTGATGAATTTCCTACACTTATTGGCTTCGTACCGTTCATATAAGTAAATTTATTATCTCCATTAGAAAATGAACGGTTATAGCCTAACGACGGTTGTAAAACGAAAGTGTTCAACGTATCCGGTTTCCATTCCACTTCAAGGCGCATATTAGCAGAATAATTTTCAGAAAATGAATTGCTATTAGAATTGTTCGTATATATACTATCTTTCAGATAGGTTTCTTTATTTGTTTCTGTAATTGATAGGTTGTCGGAATGATTAATTGAAGCATCTCCACCTATTTTAAGTTTGGGGCTTAATGTTGTATTGTTATTTATCCCAATGTTCTGAGTTTCGGTGATACCACCGCTTGGATTACCCATTCCTCCTCTACTACGACCAGATCGGGTCGTATTAGTATTGTTTCCGCCTGCAGTGACAGCTGTTTGCGCGTCACCATCCATTATATTTAAGAAAGTATTACCATCGTAACGCACTTCGTTATTCGTATCGAGTCCGGCACCGCCCGTTACATTTCCAAAAATTCCTTTTTTGCGGTTAGGTTTGGTGGTGAGATTTATGATTCGTTCGGTATCGTTGTCTTCAAATCCGGTAAGTTTAGCCATATCTGATTTCTGGTCGTACACCTGAATTTTATCAATCATTTCGGCCGGAATATTTTTTGTTGCCATTTCCACATCGTCGCCAAAAAATTTCTTTCCATCAACCCTGATTTTCTTTATATCCTGACCGTTGATTGTGATTTTACCCTCTGTTGTAACTTCGACACCGGGTAGCCTTTTTAATAGGTCTTCTACTACGGCATTTTGGGCTGTTTTAAATGCAGTAGCATTGTATTCAGAAGTATCACCTTTTACAACCATCTGTGCAGCAGTTCCTGTTACCTCCACTGTCCCTAATGCAAGTGCATTTTCCACTAGTTGAATATTCTTTAAAATCAGGTCTTTCCGATCCATTTTAATATTCTGACGGTAATCTTTGTAACCAACCATACTCACCAACAAGGTATAATTTCCCGGTTTTATTTTA